>Ga0065711_1033003_pt1 | contig 26269 bp, 12 predicted proteins | sample Hoacrofraction12_FD_59098 | JGI IMG/M metagenome (GOLD analysis project Ga0065711, IMG submission 59098) | Hoatzin crop microbial communities from Cojedes, Venezuela - Epithelial fraction 12 v2 (version 2) | ecosystem: Host-associated > Birds > Digestive system > Esophagus > Crop | place... | reverse complement strand
CCCCCCCCCCTTCTCCCGTAAGTTTCATGATTTCAAAGAAAATATAGGAAACATGACCTCAGTGCACCCTCAGGGCTGAGGTACTGGAAGGCAACGGATTAAAAACTGGCTCAAATTGCAAAGTGAGACGATGGTGATACACAGTTCATATAAAAAGATAACGAAGAAATGAGTTTTCAGTATTGCTAGCTCAAACTTTGAACAATACAAGAGAACTCCCCAGCTTTGGCATCTGAAAAGGAGCTTCAGGTCATCTGTTTGTAGCTCCATGGATTCAGCGAAGTGGGTGGGAGTTGAGTTTGTAGAAGTGTCACGGAGATCTGCGTTGCAGATGTGAAGGCAGGAGAGCAGCTTTTGTGAATTTTCACCAGCACTGTGATCTTGGTCACATCTGTGTAAATCCAGAGGAACGTGGTTGTCCTGTGTAAACTGATGATTTCTTCCTATATTGCGGTCCGAAACAAAAAATATGAAAAGACACCCTCTTGTACCTGCCTCGAACTCAAAGTGACAATAAGGGTTGGGGTTTGTTTTTTTTTTTCCTCTTTTTTCCTGCTTTTCTTTAAACTAAGGTTTTATGAGGGGGGGAAGTTTAAATCTCTGTGTGTAGTGGGATGTTGAAGTATCCTTATTGGGACCAAAGTAAAGTGTATGCATACCTTTAGTGAGTACTTTGATTACTATCAGTGCCATTGGATATTTGTATGCAGGGTAGCTATCCCCACATAGAAAATGCATCAATTAATACACCAGTTACTACCTGAAGAGAGATGAATGTTGCATATAGATTTTGAAGTATGGCAAATGCAGCCAGTTGTACGATGCCAGTGAACAAACTAATTCTCCAATGTGAATGAAAAATCTCCTACTCCTGTTCCTGACCTTGAGAACAGGCTTGGAAGAATGAAAGGTATTTTGTCTCTTTCTGCCCTATCCGTTGGTCTAGTAAAGAGATTTCCTTGGAAAGGAAAAAGAAGATGTGTTCTGTAGTCAGTAAGTTATGGGCTGGTTTCTGGATGGCAGTGAGGGGCAAGGTTAGGTTAGGATATAGCGAGGAAATTTGGCACGATATGTTTGCTGATAGTGATTGAAGCTGTCAACAAGAATGACACCAGGGAGCATCCACTGGTATGTTTAAAACATGTTCTGTGAATTCAGATGTGAAGCAGGCCAGAGAAGATATAAAAGACGTGAAAGGAGTATGGGAGCTTCTCTCTAAGGTGAGATTTTGGATGCAATAACCTGTTTCTGTCAGTCTGTGTTAAAGAGGTTAATAACTGTTTTGGTTTTTACCCATAAACCTGCCTGTGATTTCCACTTAGGTTTATTTAGAAGTTTGCCATGTAATTCCAGAGGGACTGCTCAGAGGTGAACTTAGAAACTTAAAAAAAAAAACAACCAACCACTGAATACACCCTAATTTCATTGTAACCTGGCAGATTCTGCAGAAATGTAGAGGTAGCGCTGCCTCACCATTGTGTAAGACGATGGTTTGGGGCAGGGAAGCAAGCGGGTGTCATACTCCTGTGACAGCAGCAGCTCCCAAAGTTGCTGAGCTCCTGCGAGCACTGCAGAGCATGTGCTGCCTCGTGGATGGCAAAAATACTCTTTCGTTCTGGGGCATCAGGCACAGAGGTCGAAGGGCCCTACCCTACTCTGGAGGGTTCATTTCTGCTGATTTTTTAATTTTAAATATAAATTTCTCTGTTTTAAGAGAGAATAACTTTCTTAGTTTAGCTGGCCAGGTTTTCTTAAATTCAGCCTAATTTATAAGAAGATCAGGAACCCCTGGCTATGTTTGCTGTAGTTCAAACATAAGGGATAAAACCAAAGGGCAAATCTGAGCTTGGGGAAGAGAGAATAGCAATTTCAATGTAATCATGTTATCTACATAAACACTGCACTTCATAGTCCCAGCCAGAACCTGCTACCTTTCCAAAGAGAGTGTGTCGGAGACGTAGAGAGCTGGAAAGATGAGAGGGGCAGAAAAGTCAGAAACGGGGCAAGAATAAATACTGATTACTCAAAGCCTGAAGGGGAAGGAGCATCTAGTGATCAGACTATCAAGCCTTGAATCTATAAATAAAAGTACCATGTTTATTCACTCTGGGGCCCCATTGTCAAAAAGACTTTTTTTCCCCCTTGTCAGCCAGAGAGAGATAGACATGGTCTGTCGGAGTGAGAACAAAGTATGTGCCCCTTTCCCAGGGCTTGTCATAGCCGTGGGGATGTGGGTATGACAGGGAAAGGTGCATTTCAAATGGACCTTTTCAGCAAGTGAACTCATTGTCACTGAAAGAATCAGACGATTTAGAGTGTCTGTTTATGGGAAGAAAGTAACATCTTTCTCTATCTTTCTGCAGTATGCTTAGGAGAGATATAATAGCCTGGTCATGTGCTGGAAAGAAATGACTCATTTCATATTGGGTCTAAGTGAAACTAATGTGTTACTCATTTTTGTGCAACTCTAGTAAATTGTACTTATTAAAAAGGGGGGGGGGTTGGTGGACGAGGGACAATTACCTAAAGTCTAACCAATATGTACTAGAAAAATTAATTTAGAAGTATGGTTGACCTCAGCTTCCTCATAATGAAAATCTGCTGACAAACCTTGTGATTTTGTTTCTCTCTAAAGCAGTCCTCAGGGTTGCTAGTAGTTCAGGTGTCAGGACCAGCTACTGATTCAAATCCTGGCTGGATGATTTTGTCATTGTTCTTCCAAAGAAAGACTCCAGATTCAGTCATCTTCTGGGCTTTCTGCACAGCTTGTTGCTAAAGCATCTGGTTCCGACCCCATTGCTGAGGTCTGCTGGTGGTGTGTGAAAGAGCTCTGCAGGCTGCTGAACTGGGAGCACCACTTTAGCAGCTCTGAGCATGGTGGTTGCTCGTTCTTCTGATGATACTAAAGTCCTGTGAGGTGTCCATGCACCGAGGTAGACTGATCTCTGCCTCACAGCCCCTCGTTGATTTTTTGCTGACTGTCTTCTGCTCAGAGGAAATAATCCAAAACCCATTCTCATTCTATTTGTCATTGAATTCTGATTAACTGAAGCCACATATCCGAAGGAGCTAGGAAAATGGCAGCAATTTTCAATTAGAATATCCAGAACAACCTTGTCACCTCTTTCATAATCATTGCTTTTATTTTCAAAGGTTAAAGAAGATCGTTTTTAGTAGCACTGAGCTCTATTTTTCTTCAGCCATGCTTGCAGTGCATATGGGTAGAAGCCCCACGCACCACTAAGCTGCGATTAAGATCACAAAGAGGGCTCCGCGTTCTCTGGCGTCCCATTTTTCTTCAGTGATTTCCGTTTGTATCTGCTGAGTTCACAGAATGGAAGATCTGTGGTACCTGGGAGCAGTGCGCTGCCGGGCACCTTACCCTCCTCCTCCCTCTCTCTCTGTGAAGTTTATGGAGTTAGAATGGAGCTGGCGACTTGGTCGCTGGTGTATGAAATATCACGGCATCTCCTTTGCGCTCCAGCAGCAAAGCTATCATAAAATAGGAATGGTTTTGCTTGTGCTTTTGTGTGTGTTTGTGTGTGTTTGTTTTCGAAATCGCTCTTCTGGCCATTTCTTTTCACAAATAAGAAGAAAGGAGCCTGAGAGAAAGCAAAGCTACTAAAGTAACTGGAGTTATTTGGGCTGGCTTCAAGGGTGGGCAGACACTTCTCTGAAACTGGAGAGATCTAATCCTTGCCCTTTGGTCAAGTAAGCTGTAAAAAGGCTTTACACTTCTGGAAACAAGGACTGAAAGCAAACCTAAGCAGGGCCCATGGGGTCCTTCAGCTCAAGGGGTTTCAATAGACTTGTCTTAGGGACTGTGTAAGGAAGCACCTGGAGAACTTATCTAATTTTTCCAGCTATTCCGGTTCATCTAATGAAAGGTCTTATTTCTGCCTACAAACACTGTGGTGCCTAAGTCCTTAGACCCTCAGTGCTGAAGCAAAGCACTACAAGAAAAATATTTACCTGACAAAATGGAAATATGGTTTCCTCCTGTTGTCAGTCCCAACTTTGCCCCAGTTCTCAGAGGGCTACGAAGTGTTGTGCTTTATTAGTGCTCGGGTAATGGTGGAAAAAAAGTTATTTTCTTTTTCAGGTTTTTGTATTCACTTTGTGCTTTGTCAGCTAAAAAAAGAAAAGGCTGAGTTTTGCGGGTAAGCAAACTAAGACATGTTTCAAAGGCCTTCGTGAGTAGCACAGTGCTTTTGCTATATATTAAAAAAAAAATCAGATTTTCATAGTTGCATTTCTAATTAAAGCTTCAGTGAAATGTGGAAGGTTTTTTAGCAGGGAAAAAAAAGAAAAAGGATTAATAACCTAGATGGCTTATAGCTGCAGAAAGTAGCTGTGGAGACCTAGGTGAAGTGAAATCAGAGTTCAGCGAAATCAGTGCTTCTTTATGAAGATCGCATCTATGAGTCAGCAGAACAAGCTCCTCTCTCATCTAGAAATGTTCATCTTGGAGACGTTTGCAGCTGTGGCATTTCCAAGCCCCGGCAAGGCGGGGCTGGGACCGAGCACACGGCTCCTCTCGACGCTTGCGGTGGGGCGATGCTCATCCTGGCATCCCGGCAGGAGCTGTGGATGGAGCACTCTGCCTCGCACACGCTGGTGATTCACCGGGAGCTGCGCTGCGCAGGCCCGGGGTCGCGGATCTGCAGATGCCTGGCATGGACCGTGCTTACCCCCTTGCTTGTACGCATGAACAGGGACAGTCCAGGCGGTCAGAGCAGTGGGTGACCAGGGCTCACAGCAGAGCGATGTTGTGTTCTGATTGTGGCTAGAATTGCACCAACTCTTAGTTAAAAAAAAAAACAACATTTTTTTTTCTTTTTTTTTTTACACTGTGGAATTACTCCAGGCATCTGACTTACTCTGTCAGCCTTTCCTTGGCAAAGCAGCCTCACCTCCCCAGCAGAGTGACTCAGGATGCTGGTCTTGCTGGCAAAGGCTTTCTCTCCCTTCCTCCATGTCACCGTACACCCTTTCCCTCCCTCCTAGCTGCTGCTCACTAGCATTTTTAGCAGCAGAGATCGTTGAAAAACACAGCCATCTTCTTCCATGTTGATCTGTCTTTGACATTTTCTGACCTGCTCCTCTGAGCTGCACTTTGCTGGTCAGAATCTCAAGCAAGCTCCTTCACCCACTAATGCAGTGTTAAGACGATCAGTGCTCAAATCCCCAAGATCTCTCCTTCTTTGCAGAGGTTAGAGAGAATCATTTTTGAAAACCTGAGCTTTCTGCCAAGTTAAAAGGGAGGAGATCAATGGGATCTGTGCAGTCCAGATACAGTGCCTTGGAGGTTGCGTTCCCAGCCTACTGATAGCATCCAGGCTGCTGAGCCCTTCCAGCACTCTCTGAGTGTGTCCCATCTGGAAAGGTTCACGAAAAACCATGTGAGTGGGAAGCGAAGGACTGCCTCAGGTGGGAGGTTTTGCAGGAAATTTTTTACAAGGAAGCTGCTAGGTAGCCTGTGATCATGCACAGCTCTAGCACCCCTGGGATTTGTAGGGCTCTTTGGCTGCTGCAAAGTGATACCATAATGACTTACACCGAACTGTGGCAGAGGAAGTGGGCAAAATGTTACCCTGCACACAGCCATGACTTGGTAGGTGAAGTGCTGTGAAGACAGGCACTAGCAGAACCTGTGAGGAGCTGATTGTGTCATTGCCCACCATCGGCAGAAGTTCTTCTCTGACATCGCAGTCCCATGGAGGCCATGTGTCTCCCTGCGTTGCCTCCAAGGGCCAAGTAGCTGGCTGCACAAGCAGGATTTTGCATGTGCACAGGATGCTGAGACTGGAGAAAGCACATATTTTTGTCGAGTTACCAAATCTAGGGAAGGCTAATCTCTCTTTATTCAGTTAGCCATTGGACTGTGGTCCTAGTGACAGAGGTCCTAGTGGAAAAAAACAAAACAAACAAAAAGAAAAACCACAGAAGGAAAAAGAAAAGAGTAAAATATTTTACAACAGTGAATTTTGACAGGTGTTTGCCAGTCTTTGTAAATAAATGGTTTTCCTTCATTCTTAGATGCATGAAGGAGCAGGCGGTCCCCTTGAGTGATGTTAAATGGGGGCTGGATTTTTGGGGTTTCCTCTTTGCCAGTAGTTTCTTTCTGTGGCAAATTTATTCTGCTTTTGTTTGATAGCCGGAAAAGGTTTTGTATGTTGACATCAGAGTCTTTTTGCACTTTAAAATATGTGTCTGTTCACTGATTAGAGTTCTGAAAACATCAGAGATGCAGGGCTACCCGCAAGCCCTGCAGGTCAGCCCCGTGGGGCTGCAGATACCTGAGAAATGACTTCATTGACATTATGGAGAGATGCTGTGTATTTTGTCATGTGGTGGAGAGAAGACATCCTCTTGTCCCAAACTGTGTGTGCAGGAGCTCAGAGAGATGCGGCCCATGTGTCTGTATTGCTAGTGTGAGTGCTTGCACATCACCACGAGCGATGAGCAGGAGCCTGGGGTACCCTGCAGACTGGCGATAATCCAGGGCTAATTGCAGTCACATTGGATGGAAGAGCACGTCCTATGTACAGCAGTGCCGTGTATAGGAATGTCCTATTTCCTAAATGTATTCTTATTGTTCTGGATGTCTTTGAAAGTAACTTCACATTGGCGTAGTTCTGGCAATGGGGAATTTGATGTCAAATTGCTGTGCCTTCCAGATAAAAGTGTTCTGCTTTACCAGCAGCTGGGTGGTGACACTCAGTTGCTTCTGGTCTGGAATGGCTGTCTGGCTGCTCTCCAGAGCTGATGCCATCTGAAGATACCAGGCATGAACTTCTTATCCTTTCTTGTTCTCTTACTAACAGCCTGGTATTGGGCATGGAGATCAGCTGCGTGCTGCCAGTGGGTGCTGTGAACTGTGGGCAGTGTACTGGGTGTGAACTCAGCCGAGGGGTCCTCCAGCAGCTTGGCTGTGCTGGGCAGGGACTTGCTCAATCTCGGCTGGTGCATCCCATGGCTCTGGAGATGAGAATGGCTGTCCGGCACCTCAAAGTAGGTTGCGTCCCCTCCCCTGGCCAACCCTCAGTGAAATCTTCAGCACCTTCTCTCCCCTGGTACATCAGCTGTGTGTCAGGCTGTGATAGGGTGCTGATGCAGCTGGCCTGACCTGGGTGCTGGACCTAGCTGTGGGAAGATCCCAGTACAGGGCTGCGTCCCAGGAGTCTGGGGTGTGAGACGAGGATTGGTGGTAAAGGGCTGCAGGATAGGAATCAGTGTGCAGCACAGGGTGGTAGGTGGACATCACACAAGCTTGTGGTCTGGCTGTAAGCAGGGACCTTCACTGGGGCAACCCATGGGAATGCGAGCATGCGATGTGGGCATGTAGCCTAGGAGACAGTGAGCTCATGTGCCTCTCCGTTGTTAGTCTCTTAAAGGCGACCTCTCTCACAAATAGATTGTGGAAAAAGAAGATAAATGGTAGAGACTAAATGTAGTTTAAGCTAGTCAATGACAACAAAAATAGGGGGATTTATTTAAATTGAACTGCTTTTGAAAGTCTATTTTAATCTAGTCCCTATGCTCCATTCATCATGTTGCTGTCTGGGCATCGTTTTCAGGGCTGCTGACCCTGAGTATGTAGATGTATATGCAGAGCTGGGAGTGCATTTCCACGGTGGCCGTGCGGGCACGCGTGTTCAAACCAAGGGTGAGCTCCTTAGGGGCAGGGAGTGAGGGGGACCAAGGAGACCCACCAGCTGTGTTTGGAGTAACGCGTGTGCTCTGTGTGCAGTGGGGTTTTGCCTGATGCCAAAATCCTGTCTTTTCTGTTCAGATTAAGGCTAGGTCTGATCAGTAGAGGGTAAAGCAGGGGCTTGAAGGCAGAAATCTGGTTTCTGTTTTAAGCAGTGCCACTGCCGTATGCTTTTTAAGAGGGCTGGTGGATTACGTGTTTCCCACAACCGAAGGGAAATGTACTAAAAAGGGAGTGTTAAAAAGCTGCCAAGGGAAAGAGGAAAGGGGTGATGTGATCTGATACTAGCTGACCTCTCTTGTATAGGCATATCTTCTCTTCTCTTGGGTACCCTGAGAAACACAGAACGGATGTTCTCCGAATATTCTCCCCCACACCCTTGTTTTCCCTTCCTTCAGCCCTTGATCTGTTTAGAAATTCCCATTTGTTTGACTCTCTGGGTTCCATAACCTCACTGACACTGAAGCAAGGAGGAAAACCTAGTGTTAGCAGCTTAGCAGTGGAAGTTCAGCTCAGTCCAGCTGTGGGCAGTTCAGTGTTCGCTCTTCCTTTGGCTTTTTTGTTTGTGTTTGTTTTTTTTTTTTCCACTACCATGTCTACTGCTGCAGAAGCAGCTGACACCTTAGTCACAAGATCGGAGTCAAAGATCTACCAAAGCTCTTAATACCGAGTTGTATGTTTGTGTGTGCGTTTTCTTTTTCAGGGTAAGTACATATTTTAAGGATGGAATAACAGTTTGTCCAAGAATCAACAGTCCACAGGGAGCCAACTAGTCTAGCAGCCAGGGCTTGTGCTGTTTCCTTGAGGTTTTGGGGATGGGTTGCTTGCCTGTCCTCTTACATAAAAGCATAGCAAATTGTCAGAATAAACACATTTTTAAATATACGATACCATCAGTCAGAGGTTAAGAGAAGCTCATTGGCTGGAAAAGAGATCAAGGCAACCGGGAATTTGGATGACCTGACTGAGGCATTTGGACTTAAAGGTTCTTTTTCATTCACTGGAGCTAGTAATTTTTTTTTTTTTTTCCTTTAGGTAATCAGCCAGGAAAGAAATAAAATATCCTTCTCCTTCCTCCAGGCAGTGAATCTGGAATCAGAATCCTATTGCATTATTTTATAATTTTATTTTTTTTCGTGAAGGACAGATTGCTACTGGGTATGAGTGCTTGCCTTAGAGCATGGTGGAGAAGAAGCCAGCATGCCTCTCTGCTGTCTGGGGAGGTTCATTGCTCACTGATTCATGAGCCAGTGCTTAATTTAGGTGAACTGTGGTCATCTGGGGGTGATACCCCCAGTTTTACAGTCTGGGTTAGGTCAGCTTTAATTAGCCCTGCCCAAGGAGGGAGCTCTGGCAGGAATTACACAGAAGAAAAGCCTGGTGCATTACTTCTTGGGCGAGCTACGTGACATTTCTGTACAGTTGGTCGACCATGTGGGGAGGAGAGCTCCTTGCAGCTATTCTTTCTCAAGAGATGCCATCAGGACTCTTCCAGAACTGATTCCTGCTCCCTGGGCATTGCTAAATTTGCAGGTTTCCCTGTGATTGTACCAAGGCTGGGGCAGAGGCAAGGTGGGACAGCTTGTTGAGTCATCTTTGCTATGTATCCTCAGAGCAGCAGGGCACTGTCTGCAACATAGATACAAAGGAGTTGTCTATGAAATTTCATTAAATTTACAGGCAGCGATTGTTATTCCAGAGCAAGGAAGGGAGATGGAAAGAGGCTGAGGTCCAGCTGGGAATTGGCTAGACTAGTTGTTGGATTGTTTTCCACACTGTGGTTATCCTTATCTGCATCTGGAAACTGGAGTGTGTTGTATGTGTTTGTAAGAGCAAGCGGATGCGTGAAGTGTTCTGGCAAAGTCAGAAATCTCATTTTCCCTTCAGTATAATGCAGCCTGATTAGATTGTTATTGACATGCTGAGAACTTGCTAGGGTTGTTACATCTCTGTGGAAAGGCATCTGTCTCTTCCTCTCCTCCCTGCTGCCTGGAAGCATTGCAGAGCTGGAAATGGGAAGGACCTTTCAGACTGCAAATCCACCTGTGAAATAAATCTGTTGGGAAAGGTGGTGCGCCCGCCAGCTGACCAGCAGTTTGACAATGTATGTGGAACTGTAAGCCAATTAACAGCAGTTTGGAACAATTAGTAATTTCCTAATGGTGAAAAAAAAAAAAAAGGGAACAAAAGAAAAAACCCACAATAAAAGCCTCAAAACAAAACTGCTGTAGTTTGCTGGATGTTTTTCATCCTGTAGATCATTGCAAACATGGGTTATGGGCAGTGTTTGGGTGACCAGACTTGTCTGACTTGATTGCACCATCTCAGAAACGTGCTGTGTTGCATGATCTTTAATATCCTTGATTGTCCAGGGTAGAGCGGGCAGGTGTGTGGTGTCCAGAGGAGGCTGTGCAGTACGGTATGGAGGTACCTGGCCCAGCTGCTCCCACTGCAGTATCTGCGGTTGTCCGGTGTGGAACTGCACCTCATGAATTTGGGCAGCTTGCGCTAGGTTAGCATGTCTATACTGCTCTTGGTACTCAAGCTAGCTCATTTGTAATTAGGTTAGGTATATCTGCATGGTGTTGCACAGTGACTTCTAGTAAAACGAAGACAGGGTATAGACTAACTGGCTTTGGGAACATTCTCCTTCCTAAAGATGGCTCTTGCTAACTTTGCGCCATGAGATGGTCAGATAATGGCAATTCTCACATTCAGAATTTGCCTTTGCAAAATGTGGAGACAGTCAAAATACTCGGGATGTTGCTGTCTTTGATCACAGCTGACCCAACCTCAAAAATCCTCATCCTGAAAGCTCTCTGAAGATGGATTTGTCTCAGAGAATGATTTTGGGTTCAGTAAAATTGCATGTTTCAGTGAAATGGTGTTTCTTCATGCCAGCTTATTTATATTCATCATAATTGTCTCGCTGTGTTGCCTCATATTCATTTGCTGGATCCACTTGTCTTGCATCTTGTTCTGACTCTGAGGGCTTTTTAGGGTAAGCCTGCCTTTCAAGAATATGTGTGATTGGTACCATAGGAATAGTTTTCATGTGCTTGCAAGAAGTGCATTGCTAAGCAAAGGAAGCAGGGACAGATGAGTGGAAAATGACTACATGAAGAAAGGAAAAGAATTAAAATAGATGGCAAGGAGTTAATAAAATAAACAAAGGTCTTTTTTAATTTCTTGCTTTTTTTTTCTTTTTAAAATAATCTCAACCTTACAGTGATTGCACTGTCTAACCCTTGATACTTTTCTGTCTGATTAGAGCTGGGCTGTAGTGGCCATGATGAGTTAACAAAACAATCTATTATTGGCATTGTTAACTAGTGTCCCTCATTAAATTAAACTAAAAGGGGCAGGGAAGGGAATCTTTTCAAGGTGTTGCTCAGCTTATAATTATTTAAATTTATTTTAAAGGATAAATTTATTTTAATTTATCAGAACGTCCTTGTCCTGAAAAGAAAAGCTCTTCAGTTTTGGTGGGTTTATTTTTCTTTATATAAATTCATGATTTGAGGAGAGTTAATTTACTATGCAAAGAACTTTTGAAGGTCATATTCAGTGCCATTAACATTGTACAGAGGACCTTTACGAATAGCTGTTTGTCTGTGCAGGTATTTCGGTGGCCCTGTGTTGCTCTATGTACCAGATGCCATTTATCTACCAAAACAGTAGGCACCTTTCTGTCCACTGTGTTTAGATACTAGAGATGAAATTACTGTATATTAAAATACAGAGATATCAGAAGGGAGCTGTCACTTTCTTCAGTCCTGGCTTGCAAACCTATAAAGAAGGCCAATTAGATGTGGGTAGACAAGGAGCTGCGGAGGGGCTGGGTCTTTAAAGGAAATACTGCTTTGGTGAGTTTAGTAGAAATATGATCTGCTGGGCTTGTTTTGTCTTTCATTCTGCAAAAGTCTAGTGAGAAATTAGGTGACATATTTCTGCATTTGCTATAGAGGATGAGTTTTCTTGTGGACACAGAGCCCTAAGGTCGCAGCTCTCTCCAGTGATGGGGTAAAATAGTTTGCTTCCCCGTAGCACAGGAGTAGAAACTATACAAAAAACCACTTAAGGACTCTGAAAGGTTTAGCTCAGGATAGTAGCTCTTACCCTGGCATTCCTCTAGGCTTCTTAGTACAATGTCGTTTCCCCTCCATGACCTCAGGTCCTATAAATTGTGCAGGGGAACAATGCAAAAATCTGTTTTTCTTTACAGGAGAAAAGCTGTGGGGGAGAACACTGGGGTCAGCTCCAATCCTGTGCGCTGTTTGGTATTATACGGGACATGGTTAAACCAGGAAACCCCCGGATTATCTATAAGCATGTGATGTAGACAACCGAATGTGGCAAATACTTCCTCACACCTTTGAAAGAAAGGTGAAGTAAAAAAGGAAAAACAGGCTACAACTGTGAGTCTACAGTTAGATTTGTGCATGCTTTGAGTAAGAAGGTGTGTTATAAGATCATCTAGTTCCTTTTTTAAGCCTGCTGTGACTTCATTTTGTGTTGAGTGCAGGTTCTCCCCTCCTACCAGGCAAACACCGTTATGTGTGCTCCACACTGGCAAATACCGGTTTTGCCACATTTCATGGGAAACAGCATATTAAGTTACTCCTCCTTGTAGCTTTACTTAAAATCAGGTACAAACTGTGTATCAGTCACCGTAAATAAATAAAGTTCTGAGACTGAAACCATCTGTGTTCTTTAGAGGGAAAATGTATCCTACATTTGTCCATGCCTCTTTCACAAGCCTTTATGTTTACGATTATGGCTACCCAGAACAATAGTCTGGTGGCACACTTTGCAGTGGTTTACTCAGTCTTTTGGCTGGGAGAGTTGAGTTATAAAACTTTCTTGTAGCACTTTACTGTCTTCCACCATATTAATCTGTGATTGCATTTGGACAGTGAAAGACCCAGCACTACCAGGATGAGGCTGAGAGAAGAAGTAGGAGAGATGTTTAGTACGCACCTTATTTGTCTAGCATACAGATTATTGTTATAAAATGGCAATATACCCATTGAAAGCACTGGTACACCAGTCTGAGGTTCCAATATGGTACACTCAAGTGTAGCAAATCAATATGAAGATTGCAGAGCCTCCCTGAGCAAATATATTTTTCAAATGTCACTGCAGTATTGGCTGTGAGTAGAATTTGAGCAGACCAGAGACAAGTAGTGACTAGAAGTCTACCTAATGGAGAAAGGTTGCCAGTAGCTCCTTGTTGGTATATATCCTCACAACGAAGCCTGGGACTTCTAGATCTCACAGAATTTCAGAGCTGTTTCTTTCATAGAATCTACTTGGGTTGTGTTCATCTGGTCCCCATTTCAGGTTCTTGAACCTGCTCAAAGTTCATCTGTTCCATCCCTGCTTGAGGGTCCCAGGCAGCAGCTTGTGCTTGCTCCTTAGATCTCAAATTGCCATCCAGCATGTGTTTGTCTTCACCTGGTCTGATGCATATGTGTACATCTGCAGTGTGATAAGTGCTTGCCCCAACCTGACATCACAGCTATGATCATCACTTATTGCATGGGAATCTATTGTGTTGGAACTTAAAAAAGATAGATATAGAAAGATAGAGGTAGATATGGAAATTGCTCCTTAATAGTAGAAAAACACTGCTGTGGCATCTTGCATTTCTGTTTTCCAGTCTGTTAGACTTGTGTGAGGGAGCAGAAGGCTTGTGGAGCTGATGGTTTGGTACACATCACCAACCATTTATTCTCTTAAAATATGAAACGCTACAAACGCTGTATCTGCAGAAGTCATAACACAATTGATTGGCAGGGCTGCTCTGAAGACATTCAATGGAGCCAGATGAAGGTAACCTGAGATCCTCACTGTGAGCCATTTGATTCAGAACCACATTTGATTGATGTTTACACTTGGTGCGTGGTGGAAATAGGTTTGAGGGGAATGCCATAACTCTCTTCAGACTGTGCTGTTCAGCTGTTGGCATTGAGTTTGTGTGGTTGAGACTTACAGTCATCTTGCATCAGCTGTGCTGCCTCCAAATTAGCTGAAGGAGAAATCCAAGGAAAGTCTCTCTGGTATTGGTCTGTTTTAAACAATGTGCTCAAAATTAGAAATATTCTTGACTGTTTCTGTTGTTTGACATGAAAAAGGCATGAGGTGCAAATGTGACATCTTGCAGTCTGTTGATGGTGGGAGAAGGATCACACCTCTGCTTTGCATTCATGGAAATTAGTATGAAGGAACAAAAGTAAAATACCTACAGGATGACTTCACTGTTGCGGAAACAAAGAACAAAAATTACAGCAACTCAGAAACTGAAACAGCAGTTGTGTCTTAGTAGTGGTAGATACTTGGGCAGTACCTAGAAAACAAGTCATTAGAGCTTCTTTCCTTTGTGAATTAGTCTTCTGCCTCAGAAATGCCTGTATTCCCAACTGCTTTTCTGTCTGCTAAAACAAATAATGTGGGCATGTGATTTGAGCCCTGAGACTTAAACTATGTAAGCATGTGCCTGAAATTAGGCATGTGTATGTGTTTTGCTGAGTAAGTGCGTCCTAGTCAGGTATTTAAATTTTAAATGCATTGGAGCCTTCACTCGTAAAGTAAGCAAATTTCAACCTAGACAGCAGTGAGAGGAATAAACATTAAGCTCAAAACAAACTGTTATCGATGTAGCTCTTCAGACTATGTAGAACTGCACTTTAAGATAGACAGAGCGTCTTTAAAACCCTTTTGCAGTAGCTAAGAGCTTGTGCATTAGCTTTCATGAGAGGCATTACAGATGTCTGTGAATATTATATAAACACTAGCCTCTTTGCAACTGTTGAGAAACCTAAATATTTTATAAGAAAATACTGAACATTTAACTCACCTTGTATTTTTTATACAGCAATAAAATGACCATTTTTATCAAAGATGCTGGAAACCTGACTAATAATGTGACACTTTGTTATATACTGGGAGGAAAGTTCACTGGTCTAGAATTAATAAGGTGTGTAATCTGTACAGGAATTTCTACACTACAAGGGGAAACAGCTAATTCTGGCTTTTCTTGATTTTGCATAAAGATGCATGTAATTTGTGAGAATGTCCTCCGATGTATCTTTATGTCTGTGGGGCTAAAGAGATTTCGGTGGTTTCTACCTGGTCTTTGCTTGGAAAATGAAAATTACCGTATCCACACCTTATGTGATGTATGCATGGCATTGCCTGCCTTTGCCAAGTAAGCTTCTCGCAGGAGGCAGGGAATGGCAAGTTTTAGAATCATAGAAATAATTTAGACCCAAACGTATTCTCCCGAAATATAGGTACCAATTTCAAGGAGACCCAAACCATGCTTTGAGGAAGCTACAATGAATTGCTTGAATCTAAAATTCCCAGATGGATTCCAGGAGGAATAATTCCCCCAATGACTGAAGTACAAAAGGCCTTTGGCTTCATTCCCAAAGGCATTTCATTCCCATTTTCACACATGGTATGGACACACAGGGGTAGCACCACAAGGGACATACATGTCCTAATGTAGCAGACCTCAAAGGCTCGCCATCTCCTTTGCAGAATTAACTGTTTGGAGAAATTACCCAACTTGAACACTTGGCCAGACCAGAGGTAATGCTGGACAGGGAGGAGAGTTAACTCTAGGAAGGGGAGAATTATCTGCCTTCTACAATGAAAGCTCTCAGCTTCAGCATAGCAAATTTAAGGCTTGGCTTTGTTCCCCTACAGCTTGTCGGGAGACTCTGTGGTGGGGCTTTCTGGGGAGAGAGTTTATGTGTTTCAAGGCGAGCTACATTCGCAAGGTGGAGACGTGTAAATCCGTGAGTGGGTGAGATTGAGGACATAACCCTTGTTTTCCACAGTTTGTCTTCCTGTTTCCAACAGGAATGCAACAGTTTTACCCCCTCTAAGCAGAGCAATTGTGTGCTATAAGTGAAGGACCGTGTACACTTCTGGAGGATTTTTAACATAGGTGTACCAAGTGGCCACGATTTTTCAGAGCTCTCAGGTCTAGGTAGCACCTGACTAGAAGTTTTGAAAATCACAGCTTGAAGGACTAGTTAGGAGGAGGAAGAGTTTAAACTCTTAAATCTTTTCAAAGCAGTACTTGGTTGTAAGGTCATAGTTTTAGTATTTTATGTTTCGGTTGCTGATGAATTTCATTGTTCTGATTTCACTGATTGAGTTAATTACTCTTATTGTTTGTATTGCCTAAATATTTTTGTCAAGCTTGACCTTTCATGAAAACATTCATTTGGCTTTCAATAGAAATTCAGCTTCTAACTGTGGCAGGTATTTAAAAGGTTACTTCCTTTCTATACTAGAACAGTTGCCCATGAGAGTTGTTCCATTAAAGATGGCAATGCCTCAAGAAAAAGCCTTCATCAGCAAGTGCTATGAGCCAAGTTAGGATGACACAGTGGAGGAAATGCTTGGCCATCTCTGATTGTCACCGCTGATGAAGTGAATATGTGTAACAGCAGGAGAAATGCTGCAGTTCTCTGATTAGTAAACCTGAAAGGTCTATAGATAAGGTCTTGTACTCTTATCCTTTTTTTTTCTCCAGAACACAGCAACTGATCTACAGTGTAATTCTATTTGCAAGGCTGAGCGCAGATTTTTCCACTGCAAAATTTGCAGAACACTTGGTCATTTAGAGCTGAGATTTCCATTTTGAATTATTTAGGAATCTACCTTTACTCGCTGAGTGTGTAAGGCTATCCCTAAATGACCCACTTGCACTGGGTGTGAAAGAATTATCTTCCTGTCCCCTAAAAGGAGACCACAACGTTAACTGCAAGGATCCAGAGTTACAGGATATTTGTACCTCTTAACTCTTCCAGGAGTCGTGGAACTGGCTTTGCTTAATGGAAGATCATGTGTATTGAAGGGGAAATTCCTTTCAGATCTGCACAGACATCAGGTCAAAAGTTTGTACTGGCCAAAAATGTTATTGCAGTTGACTAGGGTAAGCTGAAAAACAGTGGCCAAGAAAATGCATGCTCTGGAATAAATGATACAGTTGATGTGGCCAGATCTCACACATATGTATGTCAGGATTAATTCTTTTGTGGCCTACAGTAATTTCCACTTTATAAACAATGTAGAAAATAAGTTTAGCATTTGTGCCAGTCTGTGTTTTTCCTGTACCTTGAACAGGAGCATGGCTTCCTTAAAGCACAGAAATGTCAGAAAGTCAATCACCAGGCTTGTCCCTATAGCTTAAGTGTTTTCAGTCAGTTCTTTCCTATAATTGTATTTCTATTTTGAATAATTTAGGAAGCCATCCAGTCTCCTTAGTCAATGAGTTTATCAGGCTGCCTATAAGTCATGAGGCTGTAAAGGGTGCAAAAGAGTTCTTCACCTCTTCTCCCCAAGTTGTTTTTTTTTTTTTAAACAAGGTTTATTACCTCCATTTGACAAGTTGGAAGTTGAGTCACTGAATGACTTGGCCAAAGTTATACAGGAAATTTGGGATGGAGCACCAAACATATGATTGCTACTGGTTTCCAAGCCAGCTCTCAAACCACTGGACACCCTTCTTAATTTCCAGTCTTTTCTGGCACTGCTACCAACTTTCTGGTCCAGTTTCTCAACCACATTGTACCTGCTTTTCCCGCCCTTTGTAAATAAAGCCAACCTCTCAAGGTAACGTACCAATGCAATCAATAGGTATGTAGTACTTTCCTCGACCAGTTTCACTTCTCTTTCAGTTCACAACTTGTCCACCAACAAATTTATTCCTTGCTTGGAGCACTTTACTGAATCATTTCTATTCAAAAGTATCTGTTAGCACTTTGCTAAGCCTCAAACTGAACGTCTTTGATCCACCCATTTCAAGATTAGATGGATGACAGAACCCAAACTCTAGATCCAAAAACATCCATGTTTTGGAGGTATAGTCAAAGCCCAAGCCTGGATTTGGCTCTCAACACGATCACTTTGATCTGGTTTCAAGTTTGAATACCGTGTCCTGTGACATCTCTGTTTTTAGCACAAAATCTTGTGTTCCTATCTCTGTGAGAGCTTTTAGCTTTGATGAGTGCCTCAATGTGGGAAATGAGACCTCCTGATCATCTCAAACTCCCTTCAGGTAGTGTTCGCATGCAGTGTTTGGTTTTTTTTTTTTTAATGGTTGGTGGTTTTGTGCTTACCTGGAGGCCTAATTTGGCATTATGACAGAAGTAAGTGTGCAAGAAATCCCAATATTGTGTGTTGTTCTCGTTGTGCTCTCCCTCTTGCCTGTTTTCTGTGCGGGGTGCGCAACTGCTTCACGCTTCCTAGAAATCAAACCACCACTGCTCCTCCCCATTTTTCTTCTGTCCCCACATGATGAGAACTTTGTAGGGGTTTTTTTTTCCCCATGGATGGGAAAGCCAGGGCAAACTGGGTACTGTGGTCTTTTGCACTAACAGCACTTCAGCGGCAATTCGTTCTTTCCAGGGAATTATTCTAGATTTATTCACCACAAAGCATCCAACCATAACAACTCAGTAATTTTAAAGCCTAAGGAAAAAATGTAACAAGATGTTCAAAAATTTTGGTTTGGGATAATTGGGAGTTGTTTGTATCCTTGTGCTGCTGATTATGTTGTCATATACCACCATTACTGGTGTCCTCAGGAACAGGGTTATCTTTGCTTGGAAACAAAGCCTCTGTTTTAACCACTTAAATGCTGGTTAATGTAGCTGATAAATGGGAGGAAAAATACTCCCCTGCTGTTACTGGATCTATCAGATGCTCAAAAATCATAATGATGAGAGGGGAATAAACAGCTGGATGTTTTAGGATAAAAAATCGCGGCACTGCAGTTTTTCTGTAGGCCATTTAGGGCAGACCCACTGCACAGCAAAATGCAGCTCTTGCTCTTCCTGGGTTTGAAAATAACTTTCTGTGCATTCAGATCATACTAAGGTTTTCAAGCTGCATCTTCGTTGGGTTTTATACCCCCCTATTATTTCTGTACGAATCTGGAATTCACATCTCTGGCTCGTGGGTTTTCCCCTGACTTGCTGAAATGCCAGGGCTACCCATGAAGTCCAGTGGATGCTTCTTGTAATGGACATGTGTTGTATAAGATACGGGCCTCAACAGTACTGCTTCTCCTCAGGTTCCCTGTGACAGCTGGATCTGGTATTTCCTACTGTCCTGCTGGAAAGGATTGTACCGACTGGGCTGGGGCTAAATGCACTCTACAGTACTTGAATGATGAAAAATAAGTTTAACTATAAATTACACTTGCATTCATAAGACTTTTTTAGATTTCTGGAGTGGCATATGAAAGCTTTCCTGTGAGTTGTTTGGGGTTTGTTGTTTTGTTTTCATGGTCTTGTTTTGTTTTATTTTGTTTTGTTTTTAACAGGACTGTCAATAATATGAATAATAAGTTCTAAAGTTTTGTACCAACTTCCAGCCTCTTTGAGGTTTTCAGCAGTAATTTCCCTCTGATTTTATGGGAACTGGGACCTGGAAGGCAGCAAGCTAGATGCACTTTGTTAAGAGAAAGCATTGTCTAGATCCACAATTTTCATAACATCTAATTTAAAATGTATCTTGAATTTTTTTGGGGAAAAAAATCTCAACAACTGTAGAGAGGAAAATGAGCTATTTCCTTAGCTTGAACCTGCATGAATTAGTGGTAAAGTGTTGATCTCTAAGCTTGCAATTTCTGAACCATAAAATGTGTTTATTTCACCCTATAAAAGAACATTTGAACTTATATGGCTATTGAAGTTTAAAAGCTATCAGAGAAGTGGGTGGGGAGAGGAGAAGTAGAAGCTTGAATCAGTAATTCAAGCTTGCAATACAATCTTCATCTGCTGCATAGCTTGCATAGAAATCCCCTTCAATGTAGATTTTCTGTGCTTATAGCAATTCCACTGTCCGGGAAATATACAGTATATATTTCCAACGTTATCCATAATTGTAGTAAAGTTTGTAAAGCAACCAATTCCTTGTGTATTCCTGGTGATCGGCAATAACTGGATATTCTTATATATGCATTTAAAGAAGGAAAAACATAACAAGAGCTGGCATAAACTAGCATCTGCAGTGAATTTCCAAAGAGAGTTGGAGGGAAGGTCTTTATTAATATGTTCTTACTGCAGGAACAGCAACAGCTTTGATGGAAAAGCTACATGCTTACCTACCTACCTACCTATGGTTTCTCTTATACCTGAATTTCAGGGGTTTTTGTGTTTCCCTACAGATTGAAAGTGCTGGGACTAAAATGAGTCAATCAAGTACCTCCTTGGGTGGGCAGAACAAAGTCGCAGCAACCTTGGGAGAGCGATGATGTGTGACAAGGATGGACTGCTTTGTGCTGCAGACAGGGCAGGGAGGAGGGTCCTGCTGCAGCACCCTCCCTGCAACCCTGTGGCTTGTTGCATCTGGAAGAAAGCAGAGAGGGGCTTGTGCTGCTTCAAATGTAAGGTGGATGTTTGTCCTTCGTCCCTGGGAGGAGCACAGGGAAGGAAGGCTTCTTGCACAGGCTCTGATGCTCATTGACACCCACATGGCTGTTTGTAAGCAGCAGCCTTGCTACAGCAGTCACCTTCGGTGAAAGGGAGGAGAGATTTTGATTTTCTCTGCAAAATTGATAGAAAATTATCAATGCTTTGAGAGGCTGTGCTTCACTTGAGCTCTGCAGGCCCTTTCTATACTAACTATCCCTGAGCTTGCAGTACCTTGCTAAAAATAGTTCAAAGTGTAACCATGAGTTCCCTGAACTGTGATCCTACCAGTTCTGTATTATTCGACTCACCATTCCTTTGAAAGTATTCATCCTTCCCCTCATAAAACTTAAATCAGCTCATTTCTTGGTCCAAGAGTTGACATCATTATGATGTTACATCCTATGTAATGGTGTGAGACTGGGAAAAGTATTCACAGCAAAACCGCGCGGTGAATTGAATTTGCAGTGCCTCAGCCCTTGCTTGCAGTCTGTTCTCCCTCCCACGCTCCACGTTTCCTTGTTCTTTTAAAACCTGTGCGGTTCCTTAGAAATACCCCATGGTAACACAGCAGCACGCTGCTGAAGATCTATCAAGGGTCTTTTTAGTGTTGCCATTTTTCTTTCCATGACCCCATTTGTTTTACAATGTTTGTGAGAGCAGAAGTGATTGTTTTACCAAATTAAGCTAGTTTTCTTGCCAGGAACAGTGGCTAGGATCTTGTTGACAGATTTGGAAAAGATTATTCTTTCAATACATTTTGAGTGAATTTTTTAAGGATGTCTGTCATATACTGTTTCCAAACTCAGACCACATTTAACTGTTTAGTATTATACAGTGACAGGGACAAATTAGCACCTTTCATTTTCCTATCAAAATTAACACATCTCAAGAAGACGTTTCAAGAGCGACATATCTCTTATTTAGAAATAAATGTTGCAAACTACTTAAATACTTTGAACTCAAAATCTTGGCCCAAATAAAGTTTGAATGTTTTGTTAATGATTTCAGAGGCCCCGTAATGTTACCCCTTTTGCTTCCGTGTGTTTGGAGTTACCTTTTCTCTCGTGTGTCTTTTGTATTAGGAGTTTTTCTATTTGATGGAAAAGTCTTTTCACAGTCTGCTCTGAACCCCACTCATCCCTTTGCTCGAGGGCTTTCTCATCGGCATGAGAGGGGCTTTTTATTTGGTTTGTTTTCCCCCTCTTCCATGCATAACTTGGCCTCTGGGTTTGTTTGTTTTTCCATCTTCCTCTGAAGCATCTGGAATTGGCCACAGCTAGAAATGGGCTAATGGACAGGGTGCATAGATGCTTCTGGTGGTGGTGAGAAGCTCCTGAAGCTCCTGGCTGATGTGTATTGCCCCTGGTCACATTGGTGGGGATCACTGCAATTTGCTTTATTGTTCTGCCTCTCTCTAGTGAAGGACACAGCTTCTTCCCGAGGCACTGGTGGTATTCAAGGCTTTTAGTCTTTTGTGCTAAAAGTTTGAAGTTTGTTAATAAGGTATTGGAGGTTCCTGGATGGCTTGTGTTTAGGTGGAAGTTGAAGTTCTGAGTTTAGCGTCATGATTGCTGTGGTGACAGGCGTGAGATGATCCAGGCGGTGCTCTAGCTATATGTTGCCATGGTGTTGGGGGATGTGATGCTGTATAGGGCCATTTTTGCTGTCAACGTGAAATGATGCTTTTGATCATTTGTGCTCATTGAAGCTGCAATGCTATGTAGGCACATGAAGATTCATGTTCTTTCTCCCAGTTTTGGTCCGTGCAGATACCTCAGGTTAACAAAAGAGAGAATATGAATCCAAGTCAATATGTCTGTGTATTTCACTTTTCTGTCTGAGAATATTAAGGCCATATTCTCATTTATACTAAGCCCGCTTGCAATATTCTGGCGACATAAAGATGCCTTAGCAGGAATGTAAATTAAAGCCTTTTTATACTTTTAATGGTATTTGTAGTTTCACTTGGCTGCCGTACAGGAATTACACATGTCTATACAAATGGCGTTTGCCATCCTGTTGATGGCTGCTGGTATTCTTCATGCCTCTGCTCCCTAACTAACTAGACCATGAGTTTGTTGCAATCCCAGCTTTACAATCTCCTTAAAATTTGCTGCTTTCTTGAAACGTCTAAACCAGGATTTAAGACTAAAATAATTTTTCTGTCCTCCTTTCTCCACATAATGACCCTGTATGTGTCTGTGAATCTCTACTAAATGTTTAGTGCTGCAGTGCCGAGCCACATTATTTTTACCATGTGTATTGCTTAAACTGGGGAGGAAGGTCCTTCATCTCAGTATGCCTTGTACAACGCGAAGTATCCTTCTCTTTTTTGGGTTAAGAAAATCTCGTGGGAGAAAAACCTATATTATGGCCTTTTGGAGCAAGGACCTGACTTATTTTACATTAAATCGTCAAGCTTTTACGTGTTCAGGTCGTTTTTAATTTCTAACTATTAAGATCTTGTGTACTGGTGCCTTATCTTTCAGAGGGGAGGTATTACCCTAGCTAGTCTTACAGGGATGCTGCAAGAGTTGGAGAATGGTCAAAAACCCAACAGTTTAAAAAGCAAAGAATTGAGGGAGCTGAAGTACAACGCTTGTGGAGAAACCGCATGTGAACTGTACAGAGACTTAGGAGAAATGTCAGTATTGGCCTCTACTTAATATATTTCAGAGAAAATACTGCTTTTGCAATGTCTGAGAGCAGATATAAACATTTCATTAGGTCTGTGATTGTATTCTCACTATAAGGTCTTGTGCTAAATTACCACGTGTTCAACAGTGCAGGGCTGAGACAAGCCATGAAAAAAATCCTCCCAGAAGAATCCAATAATACATTTTTGTTTGTTTGGACTTTCTGTTTGGTTTTGTTTTTTACACAAATGTTTAGTAAGTGATGACTGCAAAGTGCATAGCCTGGAGACTACCATAGAAAAAAAAATGTAATGCTGTTCCCCGTCATGGAAATCTGGAGCTCTCCAGTGGTTTAAGTCTCCCATTCCTTCCTTTTCATGAGAACTTAGTCCAAAACCTGTTTGTGGTCTAAGACTGTTGGCTTGTCAGAGTTTCAGTCCCCATCGATTTTAAATACAGAAAATTGCACACAGATAGAACAGAAGGAAAAGATATGTCTGTAGTAAGCTAACGTGGCTGTATTTGGAGCTGCTAAGGAGGCTGAGATCTTAAAATAACTTATGCAGGGAGAAAGTTTAAGGATCTCAGCGCAGGTGAAATGGTATAAGACTTACAAAATGCAAATATTTATAAGATTCTGTAATTTAGTAAATGGATTCTTAAAATCTAAGAGATGAATAGCCTTTCCATGTATAATAAAGAATGTGATGGCACTCTGCAAACCTCCAGAGAACATAACATATAGCGCAACAGCGTTTCTGGAGAAAGCTTTTCTCTCTTCTATACTCTTAAATCCTCCCTGTATTCTTCCCATAGACAGTGCGAGTCTGGAGTGCAACACTTTCTATCCAGACCAGCTGTTCACTACATTTCTCCTTCCAAATCTCACCTGAATGTATATTTTTCTGAATTTCTAGATTAAATATTCTTCCTGTGTTAACAGGTGACTCTGGAGGAATTTTCTGAGCTGACTGATAAGATAAAGCTACCATTTTTGGGGAGCAGCTGGCACGAGGGGCATCACAGAGCTGAATGGGGCTGTTAGAATTTGTCTGGTTCTGTCGCCAAGGCTCAGCTGTCACTGGTTGTTTACTTATCACACCCCATTGCTATTTTCTGAAGGATGCAATATTCCAAACCCAAGCAAACTCATAATTCAAGAAGAAAGAAGGCCTCAGGTGAGTATCAGTAGCCCTTGGTGCAGAAGATGGGAGCCGCTTGCTAAGAGAGAGGCTTCTCCTTAGCCCTCGTTAGCTCCTTGCTTAGTGTGGTCTGCTGGTGCCCGGGCTGCCGAGCTCAAAGCTGCTGACAGGGGAGATGATAAAGTGTCTGCTGAAGCTGTACATGGCTGCGGGTCGCTGCCTCGAAATGTGAGAACAAAATGGGTCCGAGCGCTAATGGCTTTCAGGTGTGCACGCCAGGGCCTGTCAGGGCAGTCAAGGAATTAGTGCTTGGCACAAGGCGCAGGCCTCGTGCCTGCCAATTTAAACATAAATGGGGCCTCATGTAAATAAACAAGGGCAAAACGAGCTTTTACTTCCACTAGACTGCGTATCAAGCTTGTAGGCAGGCAGCGGGCCCATGGCGTGCAGGGGCAGCAGCCCCCTCCGAGGCGGTAAGGCAAGGCCTATGGAAAGCCGGGGCGAGGGCAGCTCCCTGGCACCCTTCCTCCCGCGCAGACGGACGGGGCGAGGGCCCTGCCTCGCGAGAGGCGATTCCCTCTGCCGGAGCACCGCTCTTCTCTTTGCGTCCTGAATCACGCCGATGGGCCAGCGCTTACCTTGGAGGGCATTACCTTCCTTACCTTGGAAACGCTCTCCCTAATCTCTCGGGGCGAGTCGCCTTTCAGCCCACCTCTCTTTTTATATTCCCAGCCCTCGCCGATACACACCAAGATTAAATTTCTGCTTTGGCCCGGATTATGTTTTCCAGGCCAATATATTATGCCACCTTCACGCTCCCTTCCCTGCCCCATCTGGCTTCCATCCTACCCCCATAAAGGTTGTTAATATAGCCTGTTTCCAAACGATTTATTAGCAGGGGCCAAACTGGTGCCATTTCGCATTTTAGTAGAGCACTGAAAATAATCCTGAGGAGTGCGCCCAGCTATAAAAATGTACTTATACTGTCATATTTGCAGTTTCAAACATGCACCACTTGATAGTCTCAAAAGTGCTGTTTAATTGGGTTTTATGGGTTCTAATTAATTATACCATGTAAAAAAATTATTTGTCCCATTACAGCTCTCTGTGGTTTACTCTGAAGAGCCATGTAATTTAGAGATAAATTGTCCTTCTCTATCCCCGCCCCCCACCCCCCCCTTCCCAGAAACTTTCAGAAAGGTTTAATTCTCCTTAAACGCAGGAAAGAGAAGCTGAGAGAAAGCTACATTTTGTTCAGGGGACACGATTTTTCCCAGTACCCATAAACAGCTTTAAATGTGACTCAAAGTGGTTGCACCTTCCTTCTGCTGAATCAGGCTGGTGAAATTATGAATAATCCTGCAGCTTTCCAAAGCCCAGGTCTGTGGGGCTCTGATTTTGCAGAGACTTGAATGTGTTTGCAGCTTTATGTGCTGTGGATTGTTTCCTCTGATTACACAGAGGTAACAGTAAAGGCAGCTGAGCACGCGTGCAGGAGTTTTGTGGGATGAAGGTCCAGATAGATTTCTCTCCATGACAGTGTATGAAAATAGTGTGTTAAAGGATCCAGCTGGCTGCCTTTATGCCATTTTGACATGACTAGCAGCAGAGGAAAACTCTGAAGTTAATTTTCTATCCTGTCTTGCAGAATCATGAAGCTTGGATTATTCAGACAAATTCTGGCAGAGTCTTCTGACTTTTAAATGCTTCCTGGAATGACTTTGTGAAAAATGATCAGCCAAGCAGGTACACTCGTGGTTGTTTAAAATGTACTCATATTACATCCATCACTGTAGTAAATTGGGTCTTGTGAGGTAAAGCATGAAATATAGTAGAACTGAAGTAGACAAGCATTATATCTTATGGTCTATGACTTTATCTGGAAATTAGGGAGTCAGCATAGCAATTAATGAGAAAAGATAGGGCAAAGAAACCTCTTTAATTTGCCTTATATAGGCAAACATTAGGTGTTGAAGAAATGTCATGTCACACTGCAAACAATGTAAAGCTTTTGTGGGTAACAGATACCTCCAAAACTACACCACCCAGCCCTAGGAAGGAAATTTGGTGATAAATCCCAGGTCACTGGTATTACTCTTAGGCACCAAAAAGTTACGATTCTTAATGTGACTGCACAGATGAGTGTTCACTGGATCAAAAAGTTTGTTAGTCATGCTTCACTAATCAGCTTATTTTATAAAATAAATAACAAGCACGTCAGTTGCTGGAAACTTGGACCATCCTGGGTGTCCAGATCAGTCTGCTTCATGCTCTGGAGCAAGAGCAGTGAAAGCTGCCAAAAAAAAAAAAAAAAAAAAAAAAAAAAAAAAAAAAAAA
>Ga0065711_1033002_pt1 | contig 26270 bp, 19 predicted proteins | sample Hoacrofraction12_FD_59098 | JGI IMG/M metagenome (GOLD analysis project Ga0065711, IMG submission 59098) | Hoatzin crop microbial communities from Cojedes, Venezuela - Epithelial fraction 12 v2 (version 2) | ecosystem: Host-associated > Birds > Digestive system > Esophagus > Crop | place... | reverse complement strand
GGCGGTGGGCCCGTGCCTTCCCCGGCTGCCTTGGACTCTGCCAGGCAGCCCCGCTCCCTCCTTGGCCTTGTCCCGTAGTTCGGTGCATCTGTGTCCTCGGTGTTTGGTCTGGGTTTGGTTTTGTCCGTTGTGATTGTTTTCCCTTAAATTTGGGTTTAGGGCTGCAATAGGAAGGAATATGTTTTCTTTGACACATCCCATTCACCTCAACTATATGTGCAGGATCGCGGGGAAGAACTGTATTTCATTTAAGTGTCCAATACTTGTGCCTAGCTGTTTCATCTGCTCAAGTATCTGTTTACTTTTGAACTCTTAAAATTGCTTTGCAAATCATTAATAGAGACACTTCCTATGTAAAAAGATTTTTGAACCATTATGACAGGATTTGTTAGCTGAGGCATACTGATGAAGTTTGTATAAAAGCCAGACTGCAACTGTTAGATTACTACCAGGGGAGTAATAGCATATACTGGTTAGAAAATGGGACTTCAGATGAAGTTCATAACGTGAATGATTAATTTAGGTTGATATAAAGAAGCTTCCAGAAGAATTTTGTTGATTACTCAGTCCTATAGGGCAAGGAAGGGCTGGATGTAGTAGAATTTTGTTAAAGCATAATCCAACAGACTGTGTGTGCTCCTGGGAGTTGTGGGTCCCGATGATGCATTATTATACCTAAGCACTACTCTTTTAATTTTTGCTGGTTTATGTGAATGTAACTGTGATGAGTATTCAACAGTTCTGAAGGTGGATAGCATGTTTATGGCAGCTTTGTAGAAGGTTTTAGGGCAGTAATTGTCTACAAGTGCTGGAAGTGTCCCAAAATTAAAGAGAATGAGCTTTGTTAAATTCCGTAGTATTACTACAAGACAAAATGTTACTCTCTTACTTTGCCCTTCAGCAAGGAGAGCAACGTCCGTGTTGTCCATATGCATCCAGTTGGCCATATTGTCAACAGGAAACAGGGAAAAAAGGCAAAATTAGCCCTTGACATTACCTTTCTGTGAGGTTTTGAATACCAGCTTTAACTTTGAATACTAGCTAGCTCGTTAGTGTCTTGGAGAGTGTTCTGGAGAGTAGTAAACAAAGTTTACTTCCATGTTCATTGTTCTTCCGGCGGAGTTGGCTAATGTCATTGGATTGATATCATGTTGATTAGTTCAGCACGTATATGTAGAGTTCTATAGCATCAATGAGATATTGTGCAAGCTTGGAGTTCCCTTTTTATTAGATTTACAAGTTTTCTGTCTGCAATTAATGTGGTTCTATATGTAGGAAGAACTGAATAAGTTTGACAAAAAGTAATGAACAGAGCTCATCCAGCCAAAACAAGAAAGTTAGAAAGTCTGAAGGGGAGATGTGTATCACTTGGTGCTGTGACAGTGTTCTGCCCCAGGCAAGCAAGTGGAAAGAGAATAAAAGCCAAACTGAGCTTTCATTCACAAGGTCAGTTCTTTGACTTGAGAATGAAAATAGTGTGAGAGAGCATTCTGCAGTAAGGCTGTGAAGACTTCACACCATATCTATCCTATCGTAGGCTTCCAGGGAAATGTGCATGTTTCAGCAGAATTATTAAAGTTATTCCCAGTGGCAGTTTCTCATCCTGAGATGTCCTCCATTACGGAAGAGCGTCTGCTACAGTAAATGTCTGCAGCAGGTTTGCTAGGAATCACCATGTTCTGACAGTTATGTCTGGTGATGAATTAAATTAAGCGCTTTTGTTTTGTCTGCAAAAAGGTTTTACTGATATGGCTAGATCATCATGAAATACCATATTTTTATGCTCCTACTCAAAATGGCTGTGGTAGCAAGTCTGATGCTTATTTTATCTGCTTGGTATTTGATTGCGAGAAGAGTAGTTTTCTAGAGGACAAGTAAGAGTAGAGGAGGAAAGGATCTTTTCTATGTGCATATTTAAGATATCTTCAAATGTCTTGCAGTGGTCCTCAGGTTCTGAATGAGATTTTACATGTACTCAGTGGTTTTCAATGGACTGCAAATTGCAAGGAACGTGTCAGCATGTGAAAGGAAGTTTTGGGTACCCAATTTGATGAACTTAATAGCTCCCAAAGCCCCCGGAGATAAAGTATTTTCAAATGGTAGTTCTTTTCTGCCCCCTCTCCCTTTCCCCCTGAAAAAGGAAAATTTTGAGGAGACACCGAAGTCTGAGGTTACTAATGTATTTCTCTTGGGATAAATTTGGACGTCACTGGAAAGTGTTCCAGACAAATGTGTTAAGGAATTGCTGTGAGAAACTCAGGTTGAAAAAGACAGAGTATGCTCTTAATCACCCCTCTTTATAAACTCATACATGCAATTTTAACTTTTTCTGCTTCCGAACCTCTGGCAAAAAGTAACATTTTTTTTTAACTTTAAATAATGCATTGAATGAAAAAAGTGTTGAAAAAACCCCCAAACCCAACCTTATGTCTGTTTTTCAGCCCTTTTCAAACCTCTGTTTGTGTAGTCTGAGGTGTACCTGCCCCTTTGTGCATCCTAATCAGAAGTTATCAGTAGCAGCAATGGCTGTGTGTAGACACCTGCTGCAGGTCAGGAAGCAGATTAATTCTTCCTCTTGGTTTGTGTAAAGTCTGCTGAAAGATTTTTTGTCAACTTGGATCAGCATGTTGAGTGACTACCAGCTGAATTTTATCTGTGAAACTGAAGTGCAATAGTGCTTGGAGAATTGTCTCAAGCAGTGCCAAAACAATGGGAATGTACAGAGAAGGAAAAATATTTCCAGAATTAATTCCCTCTCCAGCCATAAGGTTCTGACCTTTCCTCTAGCATTGTCCATACTCTGCGATGAATATTACTGCAGAGCTCCAGGCTGTTTCTCTCCTGCATCCAGAAATGGTGGATGTTAAGCAACAGAGGTGCAAATTCTGGAATGTTGCCAGATCAGGACACTGTGTGATAGTGCCACAGTCTGTGATGTCTGTTTCTAATCTGGGGAACTTGTTATCCCAGTAGAAGACAGCGATTAAAAATATCTGCAAGGTGTAGAATCAGTCAGCTACACACACTACTGGAGCAGAGCAAGTTTGAGAAGTGGTATCACGATCATAATGTAAATCAACAAATAGATTTCACACCTCTGAAAGAAAGAATTTCTCTCCTGTCTGAATGAATTTCTGTGGTACATGGAAGTGTGTGCTACGTGAAATACAAGTCAAGACTTCAGATTCCTCAGTAAGGAAGCATAAAGCCAAATAGTAATAATTACGTCCTGTTGTATTCAAAAGAAAAATTTCAGCGTGGAAGCTTCAATGATATTCTCTCATTATCAGCTTCCTGCTTCCTTCAGCTACTTTTCTGGATCTAATTTATATTGCCATTTGGAGGAGGCGTTGGACATCAGTAATCATAGGTCTAATTGCAGAAGAGAGAAGGGAGGGAACCAGCGCGTGCTTCACTACGTGGTCATCTCCCAGTAGATGGTGCCATTGTGAAATGCAATTTATTCTGAGAAGCACAAACTTTTGGCAGTTTGAAGTTTCTGTAAATTATGAAACTTCTAGACTTCTGAAAAAAACAAAGTTCTTTTCTTTAATATTCTTTGTAAATACTCAAATTCGGGTATAAAATTAATTTTTTTAAATTATTCTCCAGGGATGTATAAAGAGACATTTTTAAAATAAACACAAATGATGCAAATGTCCCACATTCAGGAGAAGACAATATACCCTCAAGATATACGTAGAACAAGCTCAGTTCATTCCCAGTTCCCCGTGATTTATCTAGACTTGTGAAAACAGCAACGTTTGTTAGAATTCTGTTATCTGTGAGCATACTGAAACAGGAAGTGATAGTTAAGCAAAATAGTTCACAGCTGCAAGGAACCAAAACGGTTGAATGATTATGCACATCAGGGATTGGGGTGTTAGAAATCAGAGCTGCTTTTCTGTGCTTGATTGAGTTACTGGAAAGCTTGTGTTGACTTCAGCATAGATGGACACAGATCTCTGAATTTTTATAGATTTTAAAATAAAATTTAGAACATCACAGACATTTATAAATACATCACTGTAGCAATTAACTGTTTTTAAAATCAGCCTGCATTATCAGGGGAAAGATTTGATGACCCCAGAATGCTGTGTTAAGAGAAATGTTTTGTCAGTAAATCAGTGAGATAGATCTGGGAGGCAACACATGTAGAGACTTCATCTTTTCTGAAGAAAGTGAAACTCCCATCAGGCACTGCACATTTGAGACCAGGAGACAAAGTTCAGGGGCCCCAGAAGATTGCTGGAATCGGCGTGTGCTGTGTGAGGAAGTAAGATGTCAGCCCTAAAGATCGGCCCTGCGGTGTGCTCTTCTCGTGCCAGCCAGCTGGAGAGCAAATGAAAACAAACAGCCAAAATGTGGTGTGAACTCCTAGCTCCCTTTCCTGTCATAAGGGACTGGCTGAAAATACTGTCATTGCAGAGGGAAAAATTTGAAAATCTTATTCAGCAGCTTGCCCCTAGTTAGGAAAATAGGCTTTGCCTCTGAATTTAGGCAAAGCTTTGATCAGATGACAGAAACTGATATTTTTCGGGAAATGTCATATGAAAGCAAGCAGTGGGGGACCCAGCCAGCAGAAACAGGGATCGTGAATTCCTAGATGAACACTGCTTTAATGTTGAAGGATCTGATTCGTTGGGCAGTAGATTAAATATAATGATGCCCATAGGTTTCAAAGGGCCTTGTGTCAGATTATAATGACTGTTCTGTCTGCTTCAGAAGGTGTGTTGCATTTCCGAGGTCAATCCTACTTTTCCCAGAAATATAATACAGACTGAGTAGTTGTTTATATGATGTATATTAGAATAACTTTGTCTGATCTTACAGATTTCAGAAAAACATATCTTGAGCGATTATAACAAGATGACTGTTAGGAAAACATGCAGCTGTATTACTGGCAGAAGGTATTTTCAAGTTTAATTTTTTCAAGTCAATCTGATTTCCAGTTTTAACAATGGAAGGTGGTCTCAGGCCATTCTTTTGCATTTGAAATGTTTTTCTGCTAAGTTTTGTGATATTTCGGCTGAAATTCCTGCAGTTTAATTTACTTCTTGGATTTTGGTCAATACCAGCTAGATTTTCTTCTGCAGGGCAATGTTGAGCATTTATCAAGAGTATGACAGTCTAATTGACCTGTGAGATCTTATGGAACATCCTTTACTTGGGAGTGACATCTCACAATGGCCTCGGGTTTTGGCACCATTAAACCTTACCCCTGACCTTAGTTCATCCTAAAAGCTGGCCTTTTCACCTCAGTGTGAAACGAGCCCAGTTCCAAACTGAACCTCATTGGCTCACTCTGAAGGATATTGGCCCGCACTCACTTTCTCCTTACATTGCTGTGGCTAAGAGGAGAGCCCTTTCCCCTCCGTGGGGAAGACTGGTGTGGTTTTGCTGAGCTTTGTATGTCCTGCTGAATTCTTTTATGGGGAAAGGGGGTAATCTCCTTACTTCCTAGTTTTTGTTATCAATAGCAAAAGTTGGTCTACCTTTGTTCTCCACCTGCCATGCATCCTCCTTCTCTACCTGGCTCTGAAGACTGTTGTTGGCAACCAGCCAAACCATCAGTCTTTTGGTGGTGGTGTATTTCAAACAGACTGGATTAAGCAGGACTTTGTTAACTATTGCTAGTTAACCATCTTACTTCTCAACCATTAACTGCCATGACTATTGTGCCATTCTGTACTCCCTCCCAGCAAAACAGCTAGGTAGATGCTTATTCATATTGCTGATACATTGTTAAACAGATGAGTGTTTCCCTCCTGTTTCCTTTTGCAAAATACCATGATTACGTGTGTAATACAAGCATTAAAGTAAACTTATAGCTTTACACTATTGTTTTTTGGGAAAAAATACAGTTTTCATTGAACCCAGGAGAACAAAAAGAAGGGTTACATATAAACAGTGAAGCGTATGAGAACTGTATGCCTCATTTATGGACTTCTATGAATGTGTTTAGTATTATTTTAAGCAGTTTTTTAACAAGCCTGGAAAATGTCACTGGAAGCAAAGGAAAGCATTGACTCTGTCTACGAAGTAAAGAAACTGAGGGATTAAGAGTTGAGCACTCGATATTCAAGAATAACTAAACCACTACTTAGGGAGTTCTGGGACACACAACTTGAGAAACACTTTTTGAAGGGCATGATTTCAACTGGCTTTATCAAGTGTATAGACTGAGTCGGTGTTAGGGATGAAGTGGAGTGACTTAGGTCTGACTTAAAAGTGGACTGATAGGCCGAGAAAGGAATATTCTGAACAACTGAAAGGTATTGAACACTGAATTCCTGGAAGTTACAGAGTAATTTTTTTCTGGAAAAATTAATTTGGTGATTAAACCTGCCAGTTCTGCATTGTCAAATTATTTAAGACTAAAAGCACATTCATACAAAAAAATGATAGTACCAAAGTAAGAAAAGTAGAACACGAGAGATAGGGTCAGGACGGTATCTCTGTAATCCTCTTTCTTTCCTTGTTCTGTCCATCTGTCCCATCCCCTCCCCACTTGAATATTAAGAAACTGGTCATGGTAATGAGATACTGGATAATCGTTATGTTTTACTTCACAACTAGTCTTCTTCAGAACAATTCCACCTAAATCAAAGCTGATGGCTACTGATTTACTTGTATTTAGTCTTTCTTTAGGCTTTTTACTTTCTTGATGCTTTTTTCCATAATCAGAAAAAAACCATCCATTTTGTTAAAGGAAGTCGAGTGATTCAAGTATTCTGAACTTTACATCAGTTCCTTACTGTATCTCAGGCGGACATTTACACCAGTGGAAACTGAGGGCAAAATGCTGAAGTAGAATGTTTTGCAACTTTTTCTCCTCCTCTGATCACATTTCCTCAATTTCTGCTTTGTCTTCTGCATGCAGAATTAAACATCCCTGATTTCAGGTTATCTGTTGTATTGTCATGCTACTTATACCACTGCAAAAAATGAAACAACACAGAAAAGGTCAGCAGATCTCTCAGGTATGCCCGAATTCAAGCAGTGTCAAGCTACTAGCAGATTTAACTCTTGCTTCAGAGTATTCTCTGTTTCAGATTGTGCCAGTGCTGCTTCAGATTTCTGCTGAAAAATGGAACTCCAACGGATTCTTTTCTTGTGGGGGTTAAATTTCATGACTGTGTATATTTTGCACTGTCCTAACTACATAAAATAGCATCTTGTGCAGTTCTGTCATTTTGATATATGATATACGATGGTAGTATGAGAGGTCCACCTGTCAATATTCTAGTCTAGCACAACAGTAGCTAGGCTATTTAAGATAATTTGAGTTTATTGTGCACCCTACAGTAAAGCTGTTCTTTGCCACAGCAAAGATGAGAGACCTAGAAATGGAGGTAAAGTGGAAAAATGAAGAATTATATACATGTATTCTCTGAAAGAGTTCTCCATGTCAGGTTGAAGGGAAATATTTGCTCAAGGATCTGCTGAGGTCAAATAGTGAAGGTAATTTGTGTTCATAAATGGTTAATTGTGACTTAAAAATACCCGTATTGACAGGAACTGCAGGATAAATGTCATTGGAACTTCTTGTTTTTTTAATACACCTTAAGAAATTAAACAAAGCAAATGCATTTGGTGGCGCCCTCAGGAAAAGTCCAGTCACTTCCTGAACAGTAATCTGCCTGTGAGCAGCAGATAGATTCTCATTGTTTGCCATTTCCAGTTTCCAGTAATGGGAACTATTACTTGATCTAGCCAGTTTCTGTTGAAGGTCTGGGAAAACTTACAAATTTTAATGGCAAAATTTTGTCTGTTTCCATAAAACAGCAACAGAAAAACAACATAACCGGTTTTTTGGTACCTGGAGGTATCACCTCTGATGATGAATAGTGTTTTATTTTGGAATTAAGTATCTGTTCTTCAGAAACGAGATGTATCTTGCTCTTCTGGTGATTTTCTTGCAGTGTAAGTTTGAGAACTAAGTATCTGGGTGGCTACATGTGTTTCTGGTTTATTTGGGATTTGTTGGTGCTTTTTACTCTTTCCCGTTATTGTGTCTCAATCTGTAAGCTTTGAAAATAACATTTCTTTTCTTTTTTTTCCAGGTTCGGAATTTTACACTCAGGAGAGAGGTAGGCAATGATAGTTTTTTTCACATACAAATTTAAAATTAGTAATTTAACTAATTCCTCAGTTGCTGGTGTGTATTCATAATGGATCTTATCTGGATTTGCTGTACTACAGCTCAGTATGAAATCTGGACATGTAAAAAAAAAAGGTATTACTTGGTGGTGTCTCTTGGTATAGTGTTTAAATGAGAGATGTGCTGCTCATACTTTAATAAATGTTAAATACTTTAATAAATGTTTTGGTGAAATTTTTCGTAGTTTGCTTTACTGAGGTATACAAGAGAATAGGTGGGAGAGGAAATTTAATTACTAGTGTTTTGTTTTGGTCTTTAAAAAACCCTCTCAAGCAAGGAGGTAAGATAAAATTACAGAATATGAGTTAAGGGCACTCTCTTTTGCTCTTTTTCTGGCAAAAGAAAAGATCACGTCTGAGCAGAGTACAGAACTTGCATTCTGAAAGGAATGCATTTACTTTTTACATTATCATCTTGCTGACTTCCAGCACGTACACTCCGCATACTTCCTTTTTCCCATCAGTAGGAAGAAACGTTTACTTCTTGTTGTCATGTAGTCTATTCACATGCAAAAGAATTTACAATTTTTGCATTGGTTTTATGCCCAAAGCTCTCTCTAGCAAGGACAATTTATAAATGACTGGTACGTGTATATGGCAAGGGACTTCTTCAGATGCAGGAAAGTTTTCCTGTTCTAGTAGCAAATTTCTAATACAAATCCTGGTTGAAATGGCCATACTCAAAGGATGTAAGTTCTAAAGGAACGAAAAGTGAATGAACTCGTAAATCTTTCTCTATACTTGTTCATCTAGCTATGTGAATAACAAGATTAATTATACCAGGATTCTAGTAATTATAAAATTTTAAGCTACAAATTATTTATCATTGCTGTGATTATAAACACAGAAACACTATAAATGTATTAATGCTATTATAGTCTTTATTTCTTAAGGTGCTTATAATTTTTTAATAGGAATATTGTATTCTGTATATTTCTTCAGGGACTAACATATCTAAATTCCAAATTAATTACAAGTGTTGCTTCTGCATATGATTCTGTATTTGAATTAATCAGGGTATGATTGCTAAGGTCTCTTTAGAGTATGATTACTGGACTGCCAACAATGTAGAATTAGGCATGTACATGTTTGCTTGCAGAACTGGAACCCAAATATCTTCTTTAAGATTATCCCAAGCTTGTGAGTGACACGTTTAAAATGGAATTTCCTGAATGATATAACCCTAACCTTACTTTCAGATAAAAAGCACTGGGGTAACTCCAGGGATTTCTGCTAATTGGTGATGAATTGGCTTGGGGTTTAATACAACTCTAAGCAGGGTTTTACTGTATTTTTTCAGTTTATTCAGACAAGTATAAATACAAAATTTTGTTCACCTCTTAGATCTCCTGCGTTGAAGACAACAAACCATAAGAAATAAGGAAAACCAAGAAGTAGCTGCAAACCTATTTGAGTCCTTTGTGTCTTCTAGGGAATTTGGCCATTAGTATGGCGAAATCAATGATACTTTCAGTCCTCCAAGGCAAAGACTGAGCAGATAGGCAGTGTGTGCTGTGACAGTCAGTAGTTGCCTCTAGTGTATCTGTGCAGTGGAAGGTAAAGCTACTATCACTGTCAACATCTGTGAGATCTGACCACAAAAATTGTAACACCTGCTACTAGGGTACAATGAATTAATTTTTGTGATGAAAATATAGCAGTTTGAGGTAATAGTATTATGTTGGACTAATTGAAAATAAATATAACTTTCTTTTTTATTTTTTCTGTCAGTTTTTACTTTCAACACCGTTGAAATCAACGTTCAGCCATCTGTTCAAGTAAGGAATGGAGATCCTATGTCAATTGTCTGCCATGCTGATATTAGCAAGAGTACTGATTTCCAGCTGAAGCATAATTTTACAATTTTTAAAGATGGCAAGCTTGTGTTCATGACTGTATCAGACAAAGGAGATGCACAATATGAAGTATCTATGGCTAGATCTTCAGATACAGGAGATTATGAATGTACTGTGGAAGCAGGCGGAAAGACAAAGTCTAGTAACTCCTTACATGTTTGGGTAACGGGTGAGTATTCCTTCAATAACAGCAGTTTTCTAAAATACAAAAAGAAAAACCTTCCAGGGGAAGTAATAATAGTCAGTGCTAAACAGAATATCTTGCAAAGTGTTTTTATCCATAGACATCACAGTGCTTTACAAGACTTGAGTACTAAATCCTAATGTTAAGGCACAGAAATGAAATCACAATCCCAAGGCTTACATGGCAGATCAGTGACAGTCAGGAATACAATCTGCGCCTCCTGTGCCACCATCCCCTCTGTCCCAAGCCTCTGTTCCTTAGAGTAGAGAAAGTATTATTTGTGAAAGCTTGTGTCTATAGATCATAAACATGATAGGAGGCAGGTAGATTACTGGAAAAACTGGAAATAATGTATAGAGATTCTCAACTCGTGACAGCCGTTGCCAAAGCTAGTATCAACTGTGGACTACTTTTTTAGACAATCTTATATCAGTCTTGTTCTTTTATCTCTTATGCGAACAGGGGCCACCTCCATCTATACTCTTTCTAGCCATGTGTTATTGACTGCAGGTGACATTTTTCCCCTTGGAAAAGCAACCTGGAAAGAATTTGTTCAGCATTAAATAGTTACAGGGTTACGCAGGGCCTGTAATATTTGTGCAGTGGCCTGCACCTCTAGGTACAGAAGTTGGGACGGCATTTAGTTTCTTCACTTCCTCATTTCTCAGTGGCAATAGGAGACACCTTCAAAACAGCAAGTGTCATACTTCGCACATTGCATCAAGAATGTATTACCCTCTCAACGGACGTTTTGTTCTGCTGAAGGTGCCTTGGCATGCACCCACACATCAAAGGAAGCATCTTCAAAAACTCAGTCCTTGCAAATTATTTGTATACGTTCATTAGCATGAATCACTACCATAGTCATTGGAGATAGTGTTTATTTCAGGACTATGCAATGTTCTATTTATTTTCTTGTTTTCTGTTCTAAGGAATGACCAAGCCAATCCTGACTGCTGAGAAAAAAGAAGTTTTAGAGGGTGAAGTTGTGAAATTACGCTGTGAGCTGCCAGAAGAAGTACCTCCTTTGTATTTCTTTTTCCGGAAGATAAAGATTAATTCAACACCTAAAGAAAAACATGTATTTGAACCATACAGAAATTTTTCTGTAGTGGAATTTTCTGTTGAAGAGGGAGATAATATTTTACAATTTGATTGTTATGGTAGGAGAAATGTAAAACTCAAATTTGAAAGCTCAGAACACAGCAACAAAACACTTGTTACAGTCAGGGGTAAGTTGCTTAGCTTTTCTTCTTACATTTCTTTGCTTGCTGTAATTAAAAAGTTGGGTCATGAGTTTATATGTATTCTCTTGCAGAACCATTTATAAAGCCTACTCTGAACACCAAGCCGTCCAGTAATATTACGGAAGGAGACAGAATACAGTTTGAATGCTCAACTGTGGTAGCCCGAATGCGTGGCATTGAAATCATACTTCAGAAAAACAAAACAATACTGAAGAGTGTACGAGATGAAAAACTTTTGAAATACTCTGCAATAGCTACTCTAGAGGACAGTGGTGAATACCTGTGTAAGGTGGAACAAGGAAGAGCATCCAAAACCACCAAACTGAATGTTGTTGTGTCAGGTAAGTCCTCTGTTCATCTTAGATTTTACTCAAAGGATTGATATTTAAATTTAAATTTGGTAGAACTTGAGATCCAAGTGTAACCTCTGGATCTAACTGTAAATTTTCGCTTTCTTAAAGGCTTTTTAGATTTAGATTTCGGTTTCTGATTTTTGTCTGCCACTAATACTTTCCAACTAAAATAATACTTTCAAATGACAAATATGAGAATTGGTTTCACGTGATTGCTAAATTTCTGTTATTAAAAAAATCATGATTGGTTTTTTTCCCTGATTGTAAATTTTCAGTATGTCCTTCATTCTGTGTACTTTGGGATAGGTAGTCATATGCTTTTAGGCTCAATTTGAATGAATTAATTCTCTTTTTATCTTGCAGAGTTATTCCCCAAGCCAGTATTATCTGCTTCTATGAGTACGGTGGATGAAAATAAAGAATTAACCTTGAGTTGCAGCATTAGTGGTTTTCGGAAAGCTAACTTCTCTATATTACGGAAAAATTCAAATGGAGACATCTGGTTGAAAAATTCTAGAAACTTAACAATGAGAGTTAATGTGAACGATACTGGATCCTATATCTGTAAAGCTGAAGTAAAAGGAATAGTCAAGGAGAGCAAACCTGTAAGGATAAAAGTTTATGGTAAGTTGATACAGAGGCTTAGAACCAAATGATGGGGGGAAAAAAATAAAACCATAAGCTTATAAATAAACACATCTGTTTACAGAATCAAGCACTTGTCCATGAACTATCTGGGTGCCTGTTAGTTGTTGCAATGTTATTTTCTGTGAGTGTGCTTGTCATCTTTAGCTGTAGAGGATTTGGCCTGTTGTGACCTAATCAAGTCAGACTTCTCTAGGGCTGGCCTAGCATGTCTTCCTTCTGTTCCCTTGATTCTGCTAGGTGCCAAATAAACTCTCATTCATTACTGTTCGCAGGAGCTGGGAATGTTCTGCAAACCTTTCACGCAGCAGTTTGATCTGAAACTCTGTCAGTGTCTGCCTTGAATCCCTCCCTCTGACCCTCCAGGCAGAAAGCTGTGAGACCCAGAGGTCATCAGGAGAGCTCTACTCCAGAAAGCCAAGTTTTTTGCTATCAATACAACCCCCTCACCAGCACACTAATTGTAAAAACCCTAGTTTACTTCCCTCTCATGCAACAAGCACAGTTGGTTCTCAACTCTGTAAAGGGGTATTGACTGGGTTGTGACTCACTGTGCTGCAGAAACGGAGGTCCCTGATTAGGTGCTGCAGGATCTGTCTCGGGTAATGCATGCACTGGTACTTGCGTATATTTTTGCTCTACAGACTTACTCCTTGGGTCAGAGCTAGTTCTGGAGTTTGGATGATCCACAGCTGTGTCACTGATCCTTTTTTTGTTTTTCCTTTACATTCTCCGTCTATGCCATTTTATTCTAAGGCACATGTGTTTTATTATCTATCTTTTTGTTTTGTTTAAGTCGTCCCCTGCTTCTATTCTATCAATGAGGAAGAGCTGCCCAATATAGGCTGTGTGTGCAAACTAGCTGAATATTGTGTACTTATATGTTTTCTATTAAATAATATTGTATCTTCCAGCCCTGTGTGGTGTAATTTGCAACAATTTTTCCTTTTTTTCCCCTTTTAGCTCCGGTATCCAAGCCAGCTCTTTCCGTTGCCAGTGGTTTACCGGAGGTGGTGTTAGGGAAGCCTCTACGGTTAATCTGTCGTTCAGTGATGGGAACACCACCAATAATATTCACATTCTACAAAGGAAATGAAGTTAAGAAAACAGTAATTAATGACACATATGCTACGTTCTTGGATGAAGATATTACACTAAATGACAAAAGTGGATACAAATGTGATGCTAGAAATAATCACTCCAGTGGAATAAAAACTAGCAATATCCTGAACATCACAGTAATAGGTAAGTCTGTTTAATTCTTCTCGTCTAATGTAATATTTTGATTTTTGAAGCTGTAGCTGCAAATGATGAACTAAGCAAAATGGATGTGAAATATTCACAAATTTTTGCTCACTTGAATCAAAAATAGTTGGAGATCTGTATTACCAACTATTTGTCACTGAAGTAAAAATCCTGATAGCAATCCGAATGAAGTTACCTCCAACTGAGTTTATTTTAATTTTAAAACCAAATCTGACTTGAAATCATATAGAAGGTGTTTTAGTAAAATTAATGATTAAAATTTTCAAGACCAGATCCCTTTTCTTCATGTTTGATTTTCATAGGACTGGGTGAAATGTATACATACTGGTACTGGAGTTAGTCTATGATTTTCCTCACTAAAATAATTGAGCTAGCTAGATTCCTGGTAAAAGATGTAAATCCACACTTTTAATAATCCCTCTAAATACCTGTGTTACTAGTTGCAGTTTTCAGAGGCACTGAGCATATGTTCCACACCAGAAGCTCTAGTTGCTAAGTAGCTCTGAAAGTCAGTCTATTATTATGCCTTATTAGCAATGAGGAGTTACTGTATATGAGCAAAGTCTCTGATCTACAAATACGTGTGAAGTAGAAAGGGAAAATTCCTTTGCCGATAAGGGAAGATGGTAGTTGAAGCTTTAAAAAGAAGATGAATTGGAAGTCCACGGGATAAAGCATGACGTCTGATATACGCTGGGAATCTTAGCAGTGCTCCAAGAAAGGGAATATAAGTGAAAAAGCTGTGATTTGCAAGTGTGCTATTGGCAGATATGAAGAGAAACCAAAGCAAAGAATTCTGTAGTAGGCCACTGGTGTCAGGACTGATAACTCTTAAAACATGTGCGTGTGGTTTTCTCTGTCATTACACATGTAAGGGAGCGTCTTGTCTCGGTAGGATTTTTTAACCAGTATACCATGTTTCTGTAGATTTGGAGCAGTCAGAGCAGATGAGATTTCATGTGACAGTTCCTGGTTTAGATCCTCGTGGTTCAAAGGTTTGGCTCAAGAAAATTCTGTCCCCGATTTAGTTATTTTCTGTCCCTATCACAATCAGTTGCCTCTGTGCTCAAAGAACTTATTTATTAACAACAGGTTTTGCTATAAGCCTTAAGGAAGTTTCTTGGATATCCTGTACCCAAGATATGGATTGTACCTTGAATTTCACTTGAAAATCTAAGATAAATAATTGTAGAGAACAGAGTAGCTGTTTGAGGAGGCATACTGAAACCTTCTGCACTAGATGAAGGTCCCCAACAGTTGCAGGGTTCGCGTTGACAGATACTGTCTTTTGGTGTTCATCTTTAATAGTGAATGAGGTAAGCAGAAATAATAGTCTCCTACCCAAATGGAAATAAAGCATTGATTGTGGCTGCTGCTTCTGGAGGACGTGAGAATATTCTTAATCTACAGCAGGAACCAACTAATTGTAGGTATTGACCATTTATTAAAGGAAATAATAATTTGTCTTTAACATCTTTAAAATGTTTGTCTGCTCAGTAGTGTCACCTCTGTGTTACTTGGTTCAGAGTTGGTCAGTTTTGTCAGTCTGATGTTGTAAAAAAATTTGACTAGTTTGGTGGCGGTTCGGCAATATGTAGTAAAAAATAAGTAGAGCTGTGTATCTTATGCATGTTGTTGGCACCTGTGTTGATGTCATTTGACCAGACAGTAACCGCATACGGCTATTGAAAAACAAAAAAAGTAGAGTTCTTTGGGACTGTAAGTGAGTGAGTTGGTGATGGTGGATCCACTTGTAGAGCCATGTTAACCCATATACTTGGCTCCTTGCTACTTTTCTTGAATGTATCAGCAGTATTTTAGATTTACCTGATTATAGCAAAGTAGTCCAGAACAAGAGCAGAAGTCTATTCCTGACCCATTGAAGAGAGAATCTCTCTTTACCAAGGAGTTTTCAGTTTTGTGTCCTGGCTTGAACCCAAACTGTGCTGGTGTTAATAAGATAAGCTTGTGGTTAACACACTAGTTTCTCTCTGAGTTTTGGCATTGAGTTGTACATGACTAGAACAAGTATGTCCAGAATTGTTGCGTTTCTTCTGAGTCAGTTGGATTGGTGCACAGCTGAAGGATGTGCTCTCCACATTCTGAGCCCCGAAACAGGTCTTTTAATACAATATTTGCATTTGCCTAGACTGTAGAAGTAGGACTGCACCTTAAGTTCATCAGTTCCATCAGATTGTGCTTTGCTAACTATAGAGAGAAGCTGAATGATAAAACTGAGGAGATTTATCCAGTGAGATTTTAAAGTCAAGGTAATTTGAAATAACAAGTCACAAATAAACAAATACAAAGCATAATCTTAGTCCGTTAACAGGTGGGTATTTCTGTGCTGGAACTAGTGTGTCCCAGCTGTTAGAGCAGTGGCTCAGGATATATTTCGGCACTGTTTGGAAGTTCTGAATAGAAAGTCACAGTTTTCAGCCTGGTGACCCAGTCTTCTGCAGTCCACCACTCCTGAGGTGTCAGCTTCAAATTCTCTGTATTCTGTCCTTACTGTCTGTACCAGATCTGAAAAAAGACTTATGTTTTGTGGAGCAATCCTCTCTCTCATGGGGTCTGTCATAGTAACCCACTTATATCTAAATCTGCTTCCTCCTTCCTATCTAATACAAATACAGCTTTCATGACTAGTGTCTTTTTGTATCAGATTTGGTTTCCTCCTTCTGCTTCTGTACAAATGTTGCCTTAATGACTTCTCCTTTACATCTGCCTTGTATTATCCATGACCCTGCCCCAAACACATTTATAATATTTCCAGAGAAATTTTGTTCAGCGATTTTAGCTAAACAGATGCTTCATATCCCAGACATTTTGTGAAGTTACTAACATTCTATGTGTCTTGCACCACAGAATGTACATACATTTTTCTCCATGTAATTATAAGCGCTGATGCTCATCTACTCCTATGCTAGCTCTGTGTATGCTAATATACTTAATTTGTTGAACAGCAAACCTAAAGACTGTATTTTGGCTATGCATATTCTTACAACCTGTTTAAATGCAAACTAATTTCTCTCATTGTTTGCTATATTCTGTAACCATTAGTATTTGGGACTTGCTTCTGCTGTTGAAAAATTTGATCCATTATCTGCTGATAGTTAGCATAAAATAGCATAACTCAACATAGCTATGAAAGCATAGCTACATAAACTGAACTATAATTATTACCACTATTGAACTGCTGGGTGTATTATTTTTGAAAATTAAATAATTTGTAGGTTGGTGTCTGTGGGGCATCCAAAGGAGTTTAAAGAACACGGTTGACTGACTTCTGTGGAATCGATATAGTTTCCTTCTGTGTCTGCTTTCTTTGTTTATAGTGCCCTCTCTGTTTTTGGGTGTATAAAAATATTTACTAGAGGATGCTGTCTGGCAGAGACTGTTCAAAAAGATTAATACTGTGCATTCAGTCTCTGTTTAACTAAGGAAAATGGTATTATAGCAAGTATTTCTACAGTACAATATTTTATCATCAAAGTTATTTCTAATAGTGCTGATATTTGTTTTCTTTATGCCTTCCTCTGTAGTACCAATCAGGAATGCCAGCTTAGGCAGTATTCCATATGGAGAAGTGGAAGATGGCAGTGAGACTGCTTTTCTGTGCTCTGTGAAAGAAGGATCTTGGCCAATCCACTTCAGGATTTTTAGAAAAACTGATCATGAAGTTCTTTTATTTGAAAAAAGTGAAAATGCAGACAGAATCATGTGGCGCAAGGAAGCAATGAACAGGCAGGACACTGGGACATATTACTGCATGGCTTCTAATCGAGCTAATGTGGATGTGAAAAGCCATCCAATAACCATCAGTGGTAAGCTAACTTTTATGATAAGCTGCATACTATGTCATCATGACAGGTGAGGTCATGTTATCTGGGATGTTGCTAAGTACAACTCCCTTACTTGTTTTTGTTCCACCATTGTCGGAATTTAAACAGGGAGCTCCATTTATAAACACAGATTCTCTAACTTACATAGAACAGTTTAAGGGGTGCTCAAAAGCCAAAGGAGCCAGGTGCAAGTTAAAAGCAACCCACTGTTGTACTGAGTTTGCATTGACAAGGGAGAAGCAGTGAATTCTGCATGCAAGTCTCCTTACAGTTCTACTCCAGTGTGTAAGAAGGCCAATTTGTAGTAAAAGGAAAGCTCAGGAACTGCAGAAGTGGGCAATGATGACCTGTCACAGTACATACTCTCTTAAACATGTCTTTCTTATTTCCAGTTATCTTAGCGGCTTGGCAGAAAGGCGTCATTGCTGCGTTTGTCCTAATACTTATCGCAGGAGCAGTAACTCTCACTTTATGGTGGTTTTTGTATAAGAAGAAAAAGGGTAATGAATGGTTCCCTTCTATTTCTTTGGTGATGAATATATTACAGTTTAAAACTTGCATTTATTTCAGGAGCAAAGGCTTGTCGGGGTGAGGCTTCAGGAGGTGACTAAATGCAATTTGAAAAACGTAAAAATCTACTTTAAAATGTTGGGTGGCCCAAATTAAGCTGCAAGTGTGCTGAAGCTTTCCAGATATATTGGGCAGAATGGGAGCATGTAACTAATGGTGCTGGGAAGGCACTAGTGAAGCAAACAGCATTGGAGATAGGCCAGAATTGCACAGTTCTGATGCAGTCCTAGGTCTGGAATTCAGTCTTGTGCAATATAGAGGCAGACAAGGCCTGAGTTTTTTGATTCCTATGACAATTTGATTTGGGGTCCCAACTCAGGTGTAATCAAGGTACTTCTCTAGTCCTCGTGAAACAAATTTAAGATTGTTAGGTTGTGGGTTTGTTTGGGTTTTTTTTCTACCCACACTGTAATACAATTTCTCTTTGGGATTTGTTTTTTATTATTGAGGTATTCTTTCAGATCTTGTTCTTTCAGAAGATAAGTAAATCTGGTTAAATGAAAATCCTATGATATATGCAGTACATTGCAAAATAATTTTAAAGTATCTGGGTATCCCAGACTGCTTAAATTGGCCATGCTAAAGTCTGGCGTTTGGGATCTTAGGTTCTCTGTGAAAGAGACATTTAAGGGAACTGGGAGGATGTAAGACACTATGTAATTAATTTTGTGATAGCCATGAAAAATTATTCTGACTTGGGTAGATAATCACTAACTAATGTTTTGATTTTTACTTTTAAATTCTTTTACTTGTGCAATCTACTAATAGATGCTTTTATCCTTCTCTGTCAAGCTAAAGGACCATCCATGGAGATGTCTGGGTAAGATCACTTGCTTTATGGTATTGGTGAAGTATTTCTGTTTAAAGGGCTGGAGGCCTTCCACCATATGAATATAGTTTATTATGGCACACACCTGCAGACAATAGATGGTTGTGCTTCATGCACCACCTGCTAACACAACAACAGGATAAGGAAATACTCTAAAAATAGAAAAAAAAAGGCCAGCTAAGAGAAACAGAAGAATGTCAGGCCTACATTTGAATGGATTTAGTTACATATGAAATTAAAAACACAGACATCTTAAAGAAGAGTAATGCAAGAGGGACCATTTTTGAACTTAAAGTTTGCTTTTTCTTCTCTTAAAGACAAAGACAAAATTTCCATTAGCTTCAATAGCTAAGAACATGTGGTAGTCAACATAGACAATGATTGATCTTAGCATATTGTTGCATTGTTGTTTTTATTGATTGGTTTTGGATAATTATATCAACTTGTATTGGATTGCTTTTCAGTTCTGCATTGGCTACAAACCTGACAAGTGAAAAACTGGCAAGACAACATAATGATGGAGATTTCTATTCAGGTAGGATATTTTGCTGTAAGACTATTAGTGAGTTGGTTTACATAAACATTTGTTGAGAGTTTTGGACTTACTTTGTTGTCGTTTGGTTAGGGCCCAGTGTTTTGGGGATGCAGAGGAATACCAGTAACATTATCCCAAGTATCTTCTATCATTTTGTCTTTGTACAGTTTTTTATGAGCACGTCTTATACAAAGATTGGTTTCTAAGTCTGCTCAGACACTTCTACCAGGCAATCAGTTAACAGTGTTGCAGATGGAGAAATCATGGTAAAAGAAAAGTACGTTCTGTTTCTGACAGTTTTGACACAGCTGCAAGAAAGTTATTTCAGAGAGGCAATTTGAGTTGTGGCACATGGTCCTGTGATCTGGCCACAGGATATCGATGTTAACTTGCCATGACTAAGCACCTTTCATTCCAGGATGTTAATGCACTTTACAAAGATATGTAGAAATGTTGATTAGAGCACCTGATATAATGAAGTTACCCCTTGTGTGTTTTTTGGTTGATCATTTAAGAAACGCACGTTCTTCTCACCTGTGTTATATGGCTGTCTTAAGTGTGAATCTAACAGTAGAATTTCTCATATGTAAATAAACAATGACAATAGGGGTTGCAGCTGTGTAACTCATTTATTTGATTTGCTATAATAAATATTTTGTCAGCTCACCTTTTGCTTGAATATTTTAGGGTCAGGTTACATTGAAGATAATGAAAATCACATGAAAACAACAGATGAGAGTAAAGGTAATTTCATACTTTAACAACAGATTTTAAAATTATGAATGAAAGTTGTGATGTTTTCTAATGGTAGCAATCAGGATTTGATAGGTCCATTCCTTTCCTTTTTCTCTTTGATAGTGGGAAATACTCTTTCCTTTGCTGAGCTTAGTTCTTTTTCCTTATGTGTACAATGACAATGATAGGACCCATTTACCACCTGCATTATGAAGTATAATTAGTTGTGCTGGATTCCAGGCCAGCTAATGAAGGATGGTATAAAAATACAACTGGTATTCAACATTTTAAAGTCTATACAACAATATTCAGAACTTTTTAAAAAATATATTTTCTACAGACTTCTGCTGCTTTTACTTCTCTGTCCTTTCCTCACTTCTGAAGATCTTGAAATACTTATGCATTAAACGTAAAAATAATCTGCTACAAAATCTGAATAAAATAACCTGCCAAATATCTCAAGGCACCATGTGGGGTCTATATATGTATATACATATATTTATTAAAACGTGTCATCAAGTACTGCATCATCTAGCATACTTTGTCCTATATATTTTTGTTTTATATTGATGTGAAAGTATTCTCATGGGTTAGATGAAATTTCTGATGGTTTATAGTACATTTTGACTTGGTTGTCTGTTGGACTACGAGTTGAAAGATAGTTAGAAAGGCATCTAGTGTAACTAATGATCAAAGTTAAGCTAAAATTAATCCAGAGCATGGAACGAGACTCCTGCATAAGCCTGTATGCAACACAGGTGGCAGGAATTGCTAATCAATAATTCTTTGATGCAATTCTGAGTGTGCATGGTAGCATTGTACCACAAAACTAAGAGAAAGCTGCTGCACTAAGTTAATTTCACAGGAAAACTTGGTAACAGCCTTTGGGAACTCTAGCTCAATGACTCAATTTTTCCTCCACTTTATGCTACCTGTTTCAGATGAAAAGGGCTCTGGTCTAGCAATCTGCATGTGTGCCAGAAGTGAATGGTTTCAGTCCTTACTGCAGATTGGGCAGCTTCATTAGGAACAACTAGGCTATGAAAGAGCTCTCTACCAGATGTGAAAAACAAGTCTATTATTCATCTACCTCTAAAAATAACAGTAGCTGTTCTGCATTTGTGTGGCAACAGCTTTTACTGCAGCAAGTAAGAGGAAGGAGCTTATAGCTGGTGCATGGAAGTTACTCCATTGTGGCCTGAATAAGTCAAATTAGAACTAGAGAGACGTTCTCATGCAAAACAAACATACAGACAGCAGAAACATAGGAGCATAAGGCTGTATTGATCATTCAGAATCACTGCTCTTGTAATAAGCATGTCATTTAAACTTTGTTATTAACTAATATGCCACCTTAAACACTGTTTTTGTTTTGTGCAAATTTTTTTTTTTTCCCTTCTCTCACCAATGTTGTTGGAAGGCTGCTCCAAAACTTTGCTGTTCTAATATTAGCTCTTTCTATAATTTGTGTTCTAAAAAATCCACAAGCAGTTCTGCAGGATTCCAGTCTGGGTGACTGTTGTGGTTCCTTCCAACTTTTACAGAAATCTAGTAGGAAACCACCTCCACCCTAAGGACAGTGTAGAAAGCAACAGCTGTTTCTTCTGTCTGTTTTATCCAGATAGCCAGTACTTCTCAACCAGTAGCCTTAGCAAATCACATGTCTAATTGTTGACAGGCTTTCTGTGGGCATTGTGGCAGAGAAGCATTTTGAGGACGAAGATGGGTTGCCATTGCTGATGTTCTATGGAGAGCTTGAAGGGCAACATAAAAGTGCTGAGATTGCTTATTGGCAAAACAGAAATTGAGAGCATGAGAGGTGATGAGGGAGGCCATGAAAGACTTAGAGAAGGCTTTAAATGTGACGAAAGTGGTCAATGGGAAGTGTCCTGCCATAGCAGCCTTAGAAAAGGAAGAAAAAGTGACAGCAGTGAGAGAACTAGAAGAGAGAGGAGCTGGAGTAGGAATAAGAGAGAATCTGAGATAATTCCCTGCTTCATTTGTGTTGTGCCACTTTTGCAGGTGTTAAATTGAAAGTAAGAGTTTTAGGCACAATTTGCACATCCCACCGTTTCAGAAATCTGGCTTAAGTTGGTCTAGTGCCTTCCAGTTTGGAATGCTTAGGAATGGGTTGGCCTTACAACTCTTAGCAGAGTAACTTATATCTGCCATAAGTAGGGCCTGATCCTGCACCTATCAAAGTCAATGAGGACTTGTCCATTAATTTCAGTGGCAGCAGGATCAGGCCCACAGCTCAAATGAAGCATGCAGTCCTACAAAGAAACCTCTTCTTGATATTTTTGGGGCAGGACCTGAGCTTGAGAGTGCTGAGGTGGAGTACACTGAAGTTGAAGTATCAACGCTTGATCCTCACAGAGGTAATAAACTGTCTGGCCCCTGTGGTTATGCTTTGGGAACAGGTTGGAACAGGTTGCTGTTGAGCATGTTGTTACTCCCTGACACTGGTCTGATATTGGCACCTGTGAATGTAAGAGCAGGTTGTATTTTGTGTGCATGACAGTTTCATGCCAGTAGCGCTCCTTAATCTAAATGATGCTGCAGCAACCATGCTGTTCATTGCAGCCCTTCTTCCCCTGGGATCCTCCCATGTATTTGCCCTTCCCATCCACATGAGGTCTGTGCAGAGCAGGGCTCCCAGCTGGAGCTGTGGCTCTGAGCAGAGGGGCAGCCTGCTGTGAATCTTGATGTTACAGAGTCCAAACTCACTGAGAGCCATTTAAGGTAGTATCCACAGGGTAGGATAATGGAGAGAATAGAAAGCAGTAGAATTGCCTCCTTTATAAAGAAACTGGTTGAAGGGTCAAAGCTGTAATTCATTTGTAGTAGAGAAGGAAGAGAGACCAGAGTAGATACAGTCTCTTGGTCTGAAGAGGCCTGGAGATGATCCTAGATTTTGTGGCACATGAAACAGAGAAATGAGAGTATTGATGCCCAGATAACTTTGGCCTCCTACCTGTAGTTCTGTGGTAACAGTAACCAGACCTCGTAGCATGAGGCTAAGGTACATGTCTCTGCATCTTTGAAGGAGAAATATCCAATGAAATGTATTCTCAACACCCAAATGCACACTTCAACCATTCTGTGTCATCTGGAGAAGTGTGATACCATTATGCCCTTGTTGGAAGCTGTTAAATCTTTCAGAAATTTACAAAAAGTTTCAAGTAGTGAAAAGTGAATAAAACCCAAAAGAGATGTTTATGCTGTGCTTTAGCTTCTTTGCTTTAGCTGAATGAGAAGCAGACTGAGGAAGAAATGGATAAATTTGCTTTTTCCTGGTAGGAAGGACCACTCACTTGTTTCAGAGATCAAAGACACAATTGTTTAGTTAGTAATACAGATGTTTGGGCAAAAGTGCTCACTCTTCAAGCTTGGCAGCAAAGCTCTCCCAGAACAGCCAGTCCTCCTATTCTTTCTCTGTTTTCACTTGCTGGTATTGTTCATCACAGTTTTCCCTGTGTTCTAAGCATGCTATTTATCTACTTCTGCTAAATTCTGCACTGAGATATCATGGTGGTTGTATTCTTTTTCAGAATAGGGGCTAATACTTAATTGTTCCAATGATTTCTGAGCATGCATTATGCAATACAATGGTGTAGAATGATAAAGATATGCTAATGCATTATTATTTAAATTGAAAGCCCTATTAAATGCAAGATCGGCATCTCTACAAATAGCCTTTTCATCCTATTCCTGATATATAACACTATTCCAGTATACCAGACTGAGTAATAAGATAGTGTCATGCTATGTAGACAGAATGCCATTAAACTGAAAACTGCAAAATAATGTTTAAAAGATAGTGTGTAAATGAGATCAGATTATTTTAACAGAATACTGTCTCATATTACAGACCTATGTATGACATAGAGAATATTAATTGAGTCTGTAAGGCTGAACTGTACTTCAACTATATTGAGATATGGTAGCTCCCTAATCTATTTCTTTTGCTGTACCCAGGACACAAGTGAATACTTAGCAAATGCACGCTTTGGTTACATAAATGGCAACTGCACTGCAAGTATTTAATGTGTTAAGCTTTCAGGGCATCTTGAGGATGCTGTTTAAATGGGAGGAGTTGTATGAAACCAGGTTTCAAGATTAATTCTTGCAACTCTGCACTGCCTATCACAGTGAGAACAGAGGAGATTTATTCTTGGGAAAAGAGAAGCAAAGCTGAGTTTCTTTATGTACCTTTGTAATAATCAGGCACACACACAAAAAGAATTCAGCCGTAGGACTGCCACCGATAATTCTGCCACATTACTGTTATTTTACAAGTTTTGTTTCAAATCATAAAATTCTTTCATGTCTGCCATGTGGGTTATGACAAGTCCTTCTTAAGGAAAAGACCTTTCAGGTTATCGTTTAATTCCAAATCGCTATCTCATCTCTTTTGATTCCACCTATTTTCTGAATAAAGACAAAGTGTATCACGCTTACCGTTTCTCTGGGCATGCATATCTCATCCAGCAGGCTGCATGTAGATTCCTTTTGCCTTTTGAGGAACTCCAAATTTCTTTGATCTCTCAGGATCAACTTCAAATTAATTTATCATCCCAATCATTTGTTCCTCCTACTGCTGTTGTCAATGTCAATACTAATGTTCATCTCGGGAGCAGGAGAATCACATTTTGTGTATTGTGAAAGACTACTGCAATAAATGCTGCATTATCTATCCTGTAACAGTAGCCTTTGTGTCACTTTTCGGGATCAGGAATGATTGAATGCCACTTCAAAACTAGTTTATAATTGTAGAAGGATGTACATTTTGTCTTTGACAGTAAAGAACTATTTATATTTGAAAACAGTGGTTTCAGCCTGTTTTTCCAGCCATGTCTGCACTAGCTGGTAATTTCTAAAATACTTTTTAACACAGTAGACTCCCCGAGGAGTCCTGTATTCAGCTCTGGAGCCCTCAGCACAGGGAAGACATGGACATGTTGGAGTGGGTCCAGAGGAGGCTGCAACAACGATCAAGGGCTGGAACACCTCTCCTGTGAGGAAAGGCTGAGAGAGTTGGGGCTGCTCAGCCTGGAGAAGAGAAGGCTCGGAGGAGACCTTATTGTGGCCTTCCAGTGCTTAAAGGGGGATTATAAGAAAGATGGGGACAAGCTTTTTAGCAGGGCCTGTTGCGATAGGACAAGGGGTAATGGTTTTAAGCTAAAAGAGGGTAGATTTAGACTAGGTATAAGGAGGACATTTTTTACAATGAGGGTGGTGGAACCCTTGTACAGGTTGCCCAGAGAGGTGGGTTGATGCCCCATACCTGGAAACATTCAAGGTCAGGTTGGATGGGGCTCTGAGCAACCTGATCCAGTTGGAGATGTCCCTGCTCATTGCAGGGCGGTTGGACTAGATGGCTTTTATAGGTCCCTTCCAAACCAAACTATTCTATGTTTTGATGAATAGGCTAGTGCATCAAGAACTTTGTGTGTACTATACTTCCGTGTGAGGAGCAAAAAACAGGGTTCATTACAGCGTTACTGGTAATGGTAAGCTTGCTAGAAGTTTCACTGCTTTATTTTAAAATTTCCATGTGGGAATAACTTGATACCTACTATTTGAAGTAGGGGTGAAGAGGCTAGGCAAATAAGAGGTAGAGCTGGGGCTACACAGCCCAGCTCTTATTTGGGGTAGTCATAGTGGAATGTTAATCTGATATTTAAAGAGGTGGTAATTCTAGAGAATGATTGAATTGAATACTTACGGAGATTGTAAGCTTGACAAAAATATAAAATCATAGAATCATAGAATCATAGAAAGTTTTGGGTTGGAAGGGACCCCTAGAGGTCATCTAGTCCAACCCCCACACAGTGAGCAGGGACACCACTAACTAGATCAGGTTGCTCAGAGCCCCATCCAACCTGACCTTGAATGGGATGGGGCCTCCACCACCTCTCTGGGCAACCTGTTCCAGTGTTTCACAACCCTCATTGTAAAGAATTTCTTCCTTATATCCAGCCTAAACCTACCCTGTTTTAGTTTAAAACCATTACCCCTCGTCCTGTCACTGCTGTCTCT
>Ga0065711_1033001_pt1 | contig 26272 bp, 21 predicted proteins | sample Hoacrofraction12_FD_59098 | JGI IMG/M metagenome (GOLD analysis project Ga0065711, IMG submission 59098) | Hoatzin crop microbial communities from Cojedes, Venezuela - Epithelial fraction 12 v2 (version 2) | ecosystem: Host-associated > Birds > Digestive system > Esophagus > Crop | place... | reverse complement strand
TCGGGGCCCCCTCTCGCCCTCGGGCGCGGAACGGCCCCGGGCCGGCGGCCAGGGCCTTCCCCCGGGGCTGCGCGGCCCCGGGCAGGACGGTGGTTGCCGTGACTGACGCACCCTGAGCCGGCCCTGCGGCCCCCGGGGGTCCCTGCTCCGGCGCCGGGGCTGAGCCCCACTCGGGGCTGCCCGCAGCCTGTCCGAGCCCCCCAGCAACGCTCGCCCCAGGCCCAGACACCTTCTGTTGGGTTCCTCGGGAGCCAGACTGCGTCCCGGCAGAGAGACAGGCTCCCGGGACACACGGCCCCTCGCCGCGCTGCGCTCGGGGAAACGCGCCTCGCCCGGGCTGGGGTCAGGCCAGGGGCTGTGGCGTGTCCGCAGCCCGCACAGGCTCCGCACGCAGCAAGGCGGCCACGCGCCGGGCACAGACCTCGCCGCAGGTGCCACACCGTGACCTGAGCGCAGCGAGAGGAGGACGCTTCTGTTGAGGAGACTCGTCTATTAGTGTGAGTGTGGTAGCGATTTCTCTGTCACACATGGGAATTGTTTGAAGCTTACACCTCACCATTAACACGCTTTGGTTTCTGCTCCCAAGGAGATGTTTTCCAAACAGCCAGAGCAGCAGGTCTGCTGCGCGCCGGGGTGTTGCTGCCAAGGGCAAGCCTGCAGGGGTGTGGGGGTACGGGGCGGAGAGGTGGTACCCCCAGCTCGTCCCTGTCTGCAGCTGGGGCACGCACTCGGCTCTTCGCTTAAACTTGGTATTGCCTTGAAATGGTAACAATTCATCGTGTAAACCAGCATTCACTTATTATCCAGTATTCTTCTGGCCAAAATGGCATCCAATTTAAAAACTGGATTATTTAAAAAAAAGAAAAGGAAAAAAAAAATCAATTGGTTTTAAGAGTGCCGATCAAAACAGTAAGTGCAAGAGAACAAGTAAGAGCATTGTAAACCAAAGCAATGTTGGCACTTTGACACCCGTCCAGAATTGCACAGCTGGGCTGAGGCTCTCTGGCTGGTAAGTCTTTAACACAGGCAAGGAACGCAAGCAGCCTTGCTGGGACAGACTGGTGAGCGAAGCGCCCGCCTCAGAGAAGTAACCTCGCTTTGCTCCTGCTAGAATCCATTTTCTGTTGGTGCATTCACTCTAGGGTGGCATAAAAAGATACTTTCTGTGCAAGCGATCATATGCCATTTGGGCAGTGTATCTGTCGGGAGTACTGCTGGAGATGATTACTTACTGTTGTAATCATGGTGGGTTTCATTGGTAGCTGACCCTTTTTATCAGGGCTTTATTGTTGTGTTTATATGCAGGTACTTCTCCGGGGAAATGGTCTGTTCTCTCTGCACCACGGGTACAATGAAAGTTGTGTCAAAGTGGCGTGGAAGAAAGTTACTTGCTCCTGTAAGGTGGCAGGATTTCTGCTGTGGAGAATTACTTTTGCTGACGTGAAAGGACCTCAGGCCTCTCTGAAATTGCAGCTCTTTTCTAAAGCAGGGAGTCGTACCTTTCACAGATGCCTCCTGTAACGTTGGCTTACACAGAAGAGACCAAAGGCTTCAGAAAAAAGATTTTTACTGATTTAGAAGATTTACCTTGCATTTCCTGGAAGATTCAGAACCCCTTTGTTCCTCAAGTGGAGCAAGCGCTGTCTCTCTGGAAGAGCAGAATGACACTGGAGGGAGAATACAGAGGGATGAAGGCTTCCTTGGCCCACGGGCTGGCCATCTCAAACGCTGCTGGGCAAGCGTGAACCCTCCTCTCTCCTCCTCTCTGGTCCGTGCCCAGCAGCAGGAGCTGCCGGTGGCCCTGCCAGGGCCACCGACTGCTCGCTCCTTCCCCACGCTGCTCCGCCAGAAGGCTTTTGTGCTCCTCTGCCACTGGGCTAGGCATCACCATCTTCCAGGAGCAAGTTCCGAGACTGGAAGTTTCAGCACGGTAACTCGCCGGCAGCACTGCACGGATCCGGCGGTGGCTCGGAAGCGGTATGTAACTGGCCGATGGGAAATATGGAAATAATATCAGCTGAAGTATTTTGACAATAAAAACAGCGAGTTGATTGAAATGGTGAGGTCCTGTACTAGCTGCAGCGTTCTACAGGCTCGTGGTGTAAACACTTGCTGTTTGTGAAGCGTTGGAAGGCCGCTCAGCCCTTTTTTCTAACCTGCAACCCGTTCTGGGCTGAGCGCGCCCGGGGCTGCCAACCTGCCGTCACCTCCCGGCTCGCCAGTGCGGTGCTGGGGTGCACTGGGAGCTCCTGGCCTGCCACCAGCACCGTCAGCAGCCCTTCGGTCACAAAGGGTCCCAGTCGCCCAGCTGAGGGAAAGGAAACCTCTCTCAAATTGTAACAGGTAGTGAAAAGTGTATTTTACAAAACATATTTTTACTTCTAGTCTTTGGGTTTTGGTCGTCTTGGGGGAAGCAGGGAAAAGCATTATTTAAATAGTTGTAGCTGCAGGGGATTATCTTCTAAATTAACAATAGTAATTGCCTATGCCAAATCCAAAGTTGAGGGGGATTCATTTATTTCAACTCTCAAGACAATAGCAGAATTTTGGGTTTTATATTGCAAGCTCTGAAAACCAAATGGTGGGGCTGATGTTTTTAAAAAAAAATAATTCAAACAACATCAATTCATCAGACTCGAATTCAGCTCTTTCCACTGTGCCAGTTCAACTTGCACTGAGAAAAGTTGCTGCTCAGCAAAAAAAAAAAATTCCTTTTTAACAAAATGAATGCATCATACATAAAACATCACGAACCATACAATTAGTAAGCAAATGTAAGAGTTCAGCTCAGTTCATAATTATTCAGCAAACCTATTCAGAATGATTTTTTTCTCCCTGCAGCAATCAACTGTGTGGGCTCATTACCACTGAGAATCTAACGAAGAAACCACCACATAAACTGTACAAAACAAGCCCATATGCTAGAAAAACTTTAGCCCAGCTAGCCATTAGCAAGAAGCCTTTTAAACCCTTCAACTGAGCAAAACCACATCTTACTTTTCTGTGGTATTCATACCCCCAGCTCTATAAAGATGCCATTTCGTTAGTATGTCAGGCTTCAGGTATATAAGTTTTAGCTACTAAATAACCTCTACAGTGTTTGGTAGTGCAGCCATCTGGAACAATACAAAAAAGCATTTGGTTGCAGCTACACGTTGCGTACCAGCCAAAGTGATGAGTCCTGTCTTTAGAGCATGGGCTCCCAGCAGTTACTTTGCAAAAAAGCTGATAGGTTTTTCTTGGCAATGATTTCTGCTCCTAGCAGGGATATTCAGTGAAAGGAATTTGAATATTTTGAAGGACAGGTCTCTAAGTCTGGTGCCTGACATTATCGGGAAGGTTTTCAAGATTTCTGCCTGAACAATTAGGGAAACTATTGCATCTCCTCCCTCTCAAAATTACAGCAAGCACGGTGAGTGGACCAACTCAGAAGGCAAATACGTAAAATCACTAGATGAGCTTGACAGTGCCACGAATGCGGAGCAGGGTCATGAGGGGAGGTGTTCCTCCGGAGAGGACGATGTTTATTTGTGTGCACCTGCGTTAGTTCCTGAGAGTGGTAAGGAGTTTGGGGTACAGAAGTGCTCTTCTCTGGGAAGGATGCAGATCCCTGGGCCCTGCGTGGCCCACAGTGGCCCTACCAGTTGTGGGCGAGGGGCTGCATCCCGTGGGGGTCTAGCAGGATGCCGGGGCTTCACTCCAGGGACGACCGCATCCCCGGCCTCCCACGCCGAGCGGCACTGGGGGTTCACACTTATAGGTGGCATGTGAAGATGCCTGGGGACCTGACCGCCTCCGTCGCTTCCTGTCCTTCCCTCCTTGAATGTCTGGAGGTGACTATTTTGTAATTGAGATTAGAGACAATTTCATCGGTGAAGCCTGATTTGCATTCAGTTTCTGAGACATTCACCTTACCAGTGTAAGTATTTCATGCTTAGTTTTGCCAACAATGTTGTTTTCTGGAAAGTTTGAACCAAATTCCTTCAGACATTTGACTGCTTCCCATTTTAAAAAATGCATAACTGAATAATAAGAGTTAAGGGACTAAAACTGCTCCAGCCATTTCCCCACAGAGATCGGCAGCAGTTCCGGAACGCAGCCCTTCACCAGGATTTTCCTGTTTGTTTCTTCTGCAAGGTTGGTTGGCTGGTTTAGTTTCTTTACGTCTCTGGAACCTTAAGCTGTATATTTTTCCTGTTTGGCTTTTCAGGTACCTCAGTGAGGATCATGATATTTTCACAATACTGGTATGTTTTTCCATTGCTGCAAACAGCTTTTTTGCATCTATTAAGTATATTAAGTATATTGGGTCCCATTTATGTCAGTTATGTGAAAATCTTTACAGCGTACAGGGCACTCCGGTGTACATGTTGAACACATTTAAATTTTTCTGATTTAGATCACTAAAAAACAGAATAGTGCTAAAATAATACAACACTGAGATTGTAAAAATGCTAAGAAATGCTAAAGCAAATTTTCCCATCTGTGATAATTGTACTACAGTATACCTCTTGGGCTTTTCCCCCCCTTCAAATTCACATCTCTAAAACACACACCGTAGGGTTACATATTTGATTAGAAGGGGGAAGAAAAAAGAAATTAGATCATATATACAGCACAAAAGAATTAGTTTGGCTGAAGGAACAGTAAAAGTTTTATATTTCCTAAAATAACTCAGTGAAACATAATAACAAATAGTACCTCTCTATAAGGATAATCGGTGTTTAACTCTCCTCAGTATTTTATGATGGAGTTTATATGATAGACTTTGTTCTGTTGTTTTCTTAAACTTGAACCAGGTGGGAATTTATGTAAGCTTGGTGGAGCAGGAACGATCTTTGAGCATCTGGAAAGTCTAGCTCATTGTGGGCGATGCCAGCAAACCACCACAGTTAATTCATTTTTCATCATCTTGTAAATCAAACTATCATGAAAGGAGCAAACCACAGGCTATTTTGTGAAGTCCTGATGACTTAGTTTTCCCCAAGCGTTAGCTTCACAAGTGTTCACTTTAGTGCTTCCTTTGCACATCCTGAAATCCCATGGCATTTTCCACGCTGCACTTGCAAGCCCTTCCTTTCCATCACTTGCAAGACAGCGTCTTTCTGCCCAGGCGGACCTGGACCGCACTGGGGGAGCCGCCGGGCTGTCGGATGCTGGTTTAGATGCTGCTGTTCCACAGGAACTCACCCAGCGTGGACCAGACTGGCCTCTCCTGGAGAGAACGGCCCGTGGGGCCACGTGTCTGAGCACCCCTCGCTCTCGCTGTTGCCTGATGCCCGCTGAACGCTGCCGGCATGTTCCCAGCGCCAGCACGCGGGGTCGTTGGCAACGCGCCTGTTTCTGGTGCTCCCTGCGGCAGGGTCCCGACCTCTCAGTCTTGGCCAGAGAGCGAGCTGCACGTCCTGTGGGCAAGAGGAACACCTGAGAACATGGTGCCCAGAATGCAGAACCACCAGGCAAATAAAGATACTCCTGTATCTATTATCATGTTTCTTGACAAGATTTTACAGAACAACTCATGTTTCTGAGCCATTGGTGAACCTTGGCTCCTAGTCCTGATCTGTCCAGTTTAAACACAAAGTGCGTCTGCCCACACAGCCTGGTGAAGAGCTGTCCCAAAGGCCGCGAGCGCTCAACCCGGCAGCGCGGACCCCCCAGCAGCCAGCCCCGGGCTGGGAGCGGAGCCGGGGGGACCTGGTGCCGCAGGGAGTGCCCGTACGGCCCCGGCCAGGGATCCCGTTCCCACACGGGCCTTCACACAGGGCTGGGTTCCATCCGCTCCACGTAAGGCACTACTCGCTTTTTCGCCAGGAACTACCCAGGCTCACTAACGGTCGGTGCCCGCAGCAGCCCCGGCTGCCCCGCGCAGTGCCAGCCGCTGCAAACCCTCGCAGCAGCAACCCCCCGGCTCCCCGCCACAGGCACGAAGGGTTAAAAATCCCCTGCCATCCATAGCCAGGGCTTCTCCCCGATCACATGGCCCCTCTGCATCTCCTACAAAAGGCCTGATTTAATCCCCGTTGCAGACGACTCACATCTTTGTGCTCGCAGACTTCTAGCGATGTCAGGCTATCGGGTTTCCAACTAATATCCAAGGCACAACCCAAGCATAGAGCAGGAACAAAGACTTCTTTGTTACTGGGGAAAAAAAAAAAATCCCCTGAAGATATTAGTAGTGCAGTAGAGTTCAAACTGTTAAATGATTCAAATATTATTTAATGAATACATTTGGAATGAGGTCTCACAACACAGAACACTTTTTAGGTCATCGTTTACAAAGAGCTCGCCTCTTCGTTTACTTCTTCATGAAGCTGTTGCTTTCAGATTTTAATTATAGCCATTTTGCTTCCAGGCTTTTTCAGGGACTTCGCTTGTTGGCATAGCTTAGTTCTTTTTATGACACGGTTTATCTGGTGACTACTGGATCTTTCAGACGTCCTTATAATCATGGTCCCTTAATTTACCTTGGACTGCATTTCTGTAGCCATAAGAAACAAGAGAGACAGAGAGCCCATTGCAAAAGAAGCTTTGGAGTATCAACATTTTAACTGGGATTGGAGAAGCACTGCAATGTCCATATTCAACAAATACCTTAAATTTCTTGTTCAAGTCTTGGATATGCAATTCTAACACAGAAAGCTACATAATTTTAGAGACAAAAATTACAGAAATAAGGCAGATGGGGTTCTAGAAAGAGACATGTCTCCAACCTGAGGAAATAAAGTTGTAAAATTAAATTTGAGTTTACTGTGCTTACAGCAAGGAGAAATCCACGGCTGCTCTGAAGCATTGAAGGCAGATATCTGACCTAAAGGGTAACACTCCTACATCTAGGACAGTGCAGGTGCATGTTGAGATCTGTGTTTTGAAAAAATACAGCATATCTAGGAAAAATGGGGGAAAATAGCAACAGAGTAAGTACAAGAACAAGTATCAAAACAAGTAGAAGAACAAGTACCAGAACACAAGGCATAGGGCAATAGCAGAACTACTTCCAGATTCTGTCAGCAGAGTGCATTGCAAAGCAAAATGTAAAAGACATACCCTTACCTCAGCGAATCACTCCTGTCGCTATTGCCGGGGGGGTTGTACACTTTCAAACAGCCACCTCGGGTGCATCTCTATGGAGGAACGCGGAGGAACATCGGGACCATAACCCACTGTTCAAACAGAGGCAGCACGAGTGACACAGGATCCTGCATATACTCGAACTATCAGAATTTCCTTCAAGTCAAATGAAGGGTCCAGCTTGTCCTCGCGTAGGCAGTGCCTCAGGTGGGAGTCATTGAAAATATGCCTCCAAAAGCTGGTTTTGACGTACTGTTCTGTGAAATTATAGCAAGTGCCAGAACTTTGTTCTTGGGATGGTCTGCACACTGAATTCTGCCCACAGCAGGTAAGAAGGAGAGGAGGCTTTCAAGAGTAACAGTGGATAAAATACCCCCGGTGGCTAAATGCCCTGGTGACAGGCATGGCCGTCGTTCTCCTCTGGATAACCTCCGTTTCATTTCCTGCTCTCCTCAGAGCTTAGAGACACTCTCTTCCTCACGTAAAGGGACGCTTTCCTTCCTTTGGCAAGTTCCTTTAATATTGTTCATTTCCAACCTAAGCGTGAATAAGGCTGAGTCAAACCTTGCAGGGCAACACTATGGTCTTGACAATTAGTTGCTGTTAATTAAAATTCATTTTTCATTTAAATTCAAGCAAGTAGAAAGTCTTTCATAAAAAGATTTACAAAACTACAAAGAAAATATTTTTCTGATGTCTCTATTGAGACAGAACTCAATAGAGAAGACTCTGTTGAATTGCATGCACTGAATAAAAAAATCAGAGTTACAGTGCCAAGTTTCAGACTTTGCCATTAAAACACGGCTCTGTCCCAGGCACATGTGCACTCTCTCGGTTGGTTTTTTTTCCCTTTGTGGCCTCTTTTTTTTTTTTTCCCTTTGTGGCCCATGTAAGAAATAGAATTCCCAAAAGGAACCTCATAGAAAAATTAATTAGTGACAGAGACATAAATAGTGAATTTGCATGGCATCTGAGCGCCCTCAGTTTTCTGGGAGCGATCCTTGAGCCCTGCCTGGGCCCAGGGAGTAGAGCGGCAGGCGGCTCCTGGGGCAGGGGCGGAAGGCGGGCAGAGAGGCAGAGGAGACGGGAGCATCTCTGAGAGCTTTCACTCGCCAGCAGCACTAAGCTTTTCTTTTGCAGAAAGCCATTCATTTTCTCCAGTGACCTTGTCGGGTGGGACCAAGACCTTTGTGCAGGATCTCAGAACAACCCTAATATTTGAAGAATCTTTTAAAAAATAAATTAAATTTCTTTGTCAGATTAGTATAAAAATGCTGATAGCAGCCACTGAAATTTTTGCAGTGGTCAACAAAAGCACAGCCATGATTACCACTATGTTTTATTGCTGCTTATGGAGAAATTTTCTAAAAAAAAAAAAAAGGAAAAATGGAAAAAGGTCTTTAAAGTAATTCTAGTATAGTTCCTAAGAACAAAGACCTTTGGGAAAAAATGTTATTGCTACAAAATGTGAGCGTCTAGAAAATGACAGATTTCTACATCAGAAGAAACAAAGATATGCTACAAAATGATCCATAGGCTCTCCACAGATGATTTGATCCCAATCACCAAAGCAATAGGTTCTCTTTCCCCCGCCACGGGAGTCATCCATAGCCAAGCAGTGCACCTTGGTAGACAACCCAGTACCCGGCGGGAGGCTCTGGAGCAGAGGCAGGCTCTTTCCAGCCGTGCCGGCGGGCGCGGGCTGCAGGACGGGAGGTCCCGATGGGCACAAGGGCAGAGCCTCACCAGGATGGCTGCTGGCCAGGAGACAGTGCCCGGGGGGTCCCCGGCCTCGGGTAGATGTCCTCCATCCACGGTGGGACATGGCGCTGGGCAAGCTGATCCCACTCCGACGCTGGTCCTGCGCCAAGCAGGGCTGAACCCCTCCATCGGTGCCTGAAGCATTCAGTGTCTCTCTAAAAGCTTCGTAAGCTGCCGGAATATCAGCTCCTCTTTCAACTGAGAAAATAACGGCTTGGCTGAGATGGGGTTGTTTGTCTGTGTGGCCACCGGCACTTCAAAACCATCGAAACATCCAAATGTGTTCCCCAGCCCTTTGCTACTGCACAGCTGAAAAGGGGATGATCCTTTACTCGCTTGACTCTCTTCAAGCAAAGATGACCCCAGGACGCAGGGGCTGTCGTAGGAGCACTGTAAAAAGGAATAGGATGGCTTGAACTTTCACAATGCATCATCGTTTGCTAAAGCTTATGTTAACTTTGGCAGACAGTATTACCTACAAAGTAATGGAAAGTGAAAAGAACTGTCTGCTTTAGCTAATTGCCCAACACAAATACTGCATAACAGAGCAAAGGCGCTGCAGATAAGGCTGTATTTGAATTTGAAGACTGCATAACGAACGCTACTGTTTTTCCTCATCTTGCAGAGGTTGCAGAATTACAGCCCATATTTCATTTTGTCAGTCTTGACTATTTGGAAATGCTGGAGTCTGTCCCCACGAGATGCTTGTTTCTAAAACCTGCATCTGAAAGGGTCTTAAAACATTTTCTAGCAGTTAGAAATTTCTTATGTGCAGTGAGCTAGTATTTCCTGGTTACAATTTAAATGCTTTACAGATAAGAAGACACTTGAAGTGACTGAATACTATTTATATTTCTTCTATTGTGCTAAAGTTTATGATGCAGTCTCAAAATTAGAACAGTCTGACTTCTGCATGCTCTGACTTTGATACAAACACACACAGAGAGGGAAAGTTACAACAAAAAACTGATGACAGATGCTGTATTCATAAATGTCACTTGACTAGAAACACAGGAAGGCAAGTCAGAAACATGGCGAGTAACTTCACTGAGTGGCATAGATTAGCTTTTGTATACCTTATTTTCATAATTCTGTATCAGCAAATACATTTCACCCAATTTTACAAGTTTCTTCTGAAAAAAAAAGTTTATTCTTTCAGAAAAGAATGTTAGTGCCAATGGAAATTTGGAAAAAATAGATAATGCTTGCTTATTCGTATGAAATATACTGAATCCTGAGACACTCGAAAAGCGTCTGTCATATATGACCGTTTCAGCAGTCGCATTAGGAAATGGTCTAATGCTTACCTGTAAATCTTACTTCTTTCTTTATGCTGGAAACATATGGAATAAATCATGTTCATTCCAACCAGAGGTGGAGCCACAGAAACAACATTTTTTATGTAAATGGAATAACATAAACTGCAAAAATTATTGTAACTATTGATTCTGCTACCAAGAGCTTCAAATTAAAGACAATTTACTGGTATAAAGTTTCAGGAATCAAGATTTCAAATGAAAGAACGTATTGAAATGCAGTGACAAAATGAGTATGTGCTACAAAAGCTCCTGGGAGTGATCCACTGCTACGTGCTGCTGTACCCAAGGTGCCGCAGCTGGGACTCCAGCTTTGCTTTCACTTCCTCAGGTATATTTGTATTTCTGTTAAAGCACAAGCAAATAGCAAACATTGCACTCAAATGCTGGCTACAGATCCTTTTCGAGGAAGCTGGCAAATTATCAGATGTGTGAGGAAAAGGTTTTGCTGATGGGTTTACAGTGATCAGAGACTGTGTTCCGATTTTCTTCTAACCCTCTATTCCAGCTGTAATCCATTAGTCCTTTATAATAGGGGCGGGGGAGGGGAGGGGGATATTTACTGCAGGAACAACTCGATGAAGTTTAAATTCTGTGTATGAGTGATATAAAATAAAAATTTTGTTCCTTTTAACGTGTTGCCCTTCTAAAGCTTGATTTAGAGCGTTATGACTGTAACAAGAGTATTTTGCCTTGCAGAAGTTCTGACGCTGGCAGGAAACGTAGCAAGAACAAAATATCCCTGTCACCACGAACATCCGAGGTATTTCTTTTTCACTGTAGCAAGTTTTACCAGGTAGCAAAGGAAGCGGGGAGCTGGCATGGCTCTGCAGCTGCGGCAACGCTGTTAGTGGTGTGGTCTACAAAACTGAGAAGCAAGCGGACCTCTGCGGTCTTCTGCTCCACAGCGTGGGGGGCAGAAAGGGGGAGTTGCATCTGCAAAATAGAGAACAGGTTAGAACTTTGTTTAAAGAGAAAAAAGTTTCAAAATCTCATGAACAATGCAAACTAAACTAACCAAACACATTACTTTGCAGCCTTTTTTGTCACAGAGCTTTGCACTAGCGAGAATGCAGACCGGCAGTGACCCCTAACAGCAGCGAAGGGCACAAGCCCAGAGCAACGGGCTTCGCTCTCAGGCGCTGCCCCTGAACCCAGCAAGTCACAGGCCGGACAGAAGGAAGACGCTGAAATCAGTTAATGATGTTAAACAGCGATGGCAAACAAAAGGAACTGAGACCAGAGGAATCCGGCATCAGCTAACGAGCCATTCCTGCTGTTCCTGGTGGGACACAGCCTGGCTGGCAGCCACGGGCACCACACACCTACCTGGTGCTGAAACTTCTCCTCAAGCACACCTACACCAACACCAGCCTTTACGCTCAAATCACAACTGCCAAGTGAGGATGACAGCACCGGTATTTAACACGTGCTGGTCAGTGTTGCTTGCTGGTTTGGATTGCACCTGCATGCTTTGGGCACCGGTGACTGCAGCACATCTCGTGCGTACCTTCAGCCCACAACACTGGGCAGGCAATGGAGATCTCCGCATGCTTCCTGACCCCAAAAATGCTTTATTCCCACGGGTCCTCTGTAGCAGCTCGTTCTGTGGGAACCCATCCTCCTGCCAACACGCCCAGCACAGCCCAGTGCCTCAGGCTGCAGCCCCCAAGGGCACAAACCTCCCTCCTCTGCTTTGCGGTCCCAGTGCAGACCCTTCTGCCTGCTTCCCATCAGGGTGGACCTGCAGACCTCAGGCTTCAGGCAGCATCCAGTATCCTGCCTTGATTAACCCAGAGCAAAATCCGCTCCTTCTTCAATACCTTCTTGCCCCAGGAGAGCACGGGGTGCTGGCGTGCTGTGTCACCGTCAACATCTGCAGAGTTAAGCACTGTGGCAAACAGGTTGCAAGCTTCTTAGAAGGTACGAAGCTATTTTATTCTTCCTGACAAGGCTAATCATACTATTTCAATATTTAAAGTGAAGCACTTAGTCCAGCTCTTTAAGGAGAGGTCACAATGTTAAAACCCATTTGTCAGGGATGATTAAAAACAAAGTAGGAATAAGCCTTAAGGCAATGCTGCTCAGCAGCTCTGGGGATCAAAGGATGCAAAGCGAAGAGATGGAAGCCCTTGTACATCACCACCAGACATGACACAGGTGTGTCTGCCCACTTGGCACACCGCGACCATCCTGAGCCGTGTGTCGGTGCCAGCCTGCTGCCGGTCACAAGTTTAGGTGCTGCAAAAATGAAGGTTTCGAGTGACAGGAGCAATATTAATCCTTCCCTTTTTCTGGTGGATGTTGGCAGATAATAGCAGTGTGCCAAAGTGTTAAAATTACAAATCCAACAACACCACAGAAAACAGAAGCTGCACATGACGAGATAACATTTTACACCAGTAACACACGCAGCTACAGGAGCAGCCTCGAGTCAGGAACGGGGCTGGCCACGCTGCTGGCAGGAGCTTTCACCTCTGCCAGTGAACAGTCCATCACCTTCTCTGACGATCACCCCGTTGTTTACTGAACACAGAAGAGTTCTCAGATCTCTCAGCCCCAAGCCATTGCTCACAAGTGCTGTCCTGCTGTCCCTGCGGGGCTGGACGTTCAGTATGTTTCCATTTTTTCCTTGTAGCCAAAATTAACACAAAGCTAAGGGACAGTTTTAAAAGCATTTACAGTTGCTCAAAGACACTGTTGCTGGTTCAGGAGACTGAGAAAAGGTCCTTTAACACAAATACGAGAAGAGACAGAAACAAAAGAGCTCTAATACCTGCCTTCAGCTCTCAGGGAGTTTGCTACATCAAAACAACAATCAGGGGGCTGCACCCTCCAGAGGTGACCAGCCGGGAGCCTTGCCTCGTACGGGAAAGTCTCCGAGTTCCTCTGAAACACAAATTCACAGTGCCTGGGAAAAATCTTTACAACATAAATTTTAAAGGTGACACAGCAGCCCAGCCGTTGCCACCTGCTCACGGTAAACGTCCCGAGGGCTCTTGGTCCCTCTCCTCTCCAGAGCCTCTAAACAGCAGACCCCCTCCTTCGCCACGGGCACGCCGCCCGTCTCCCCACACAGCTCCAACGCCCACACTGGCTCCAGACAAGAAGGCCCCAGCAAGGCGCTGGTGCCCAGGCTCAGCTCACGCCTGGTCCCCAGTGGCAGGTTCAGAGGGGGTGAGCAGGCAGGTATGGTTTTCTCTGCGTAAACACACGTTGTGTGTTGCCCCCCGCTTCCACAGGCAAACGCAGGCAGCTCAGCTCAGCTCGGCCGCTGGCATTGCCGCGCGGCTGCAGGCTCGGCTGTCCCGTGCAGGCAGGCCCGGAGAGGGAAGGGAAGGCGGGGGGCACGCCGTGCCAGCGTGCCGCCATGCTCATGGCGCGGGCGACGCAGGGACGGGGCAGCCGGGTCCCCCTCCCCAGGACCCACCGGGCACCGGCAGCCAGAAGGCAGCGGCTCGTTTGGAGCTGTTTCCTCCTGAAGTTTAATTAAATGCTGGGGCTTGCTTTCTTGCTTAGAATTTGTCAGCTTGGTGTTTCACACCCGCATCCCTGCTATGTCTGTTTCTCGCCGCAGCGCCAGGCCAGGGTCAAGGCCCAGAGCTGTAAGCAAAGACAGCACGTAGCTAGCCGTTTTGCAAGGGCACGTTAAAAATAATGTCAGCCGTTCCTGCCAAAGCACTTGTTTACACTGAGGACTGGCCTTGCTGGAGTAATGTTCAGAGGGCCTCAGTGTTCACTTTGATTAAGAATTTGATGAGAACATTAACTCGGTTCTCTTGCTTTACAGTTGCTTCAGCAGTTATTGCAGACATGAAGCATCAGCACCAGACGTGTCTACCACCATCTGCATGAGAGCTGGATGCCAGTGGTTCGCCCTGTGCAAACCACGCCTGACCTCGGATCCTGCTGAATAGATGTAGTGGCCAAAGGCAGAGATGGTGTCACATCATTTCACTGCAGGAGACATAGCAGCTGCCAAGAAGAACAAGGGTGTCACCTGCCTTTCTGCCTTTTTTCTTTTCTTTTTCTTTTTAAAGAAGCTGAAAACAGGGAGAAATGACACAGCTCCCAAGTGAGCTGGCACGAAGCCCCACCAGTCTCCACAGAGACCAGAGCAGCTCGGTCCTGTCGGGAGATCACCTCGCCACCTGCACACAGCAGGCAAACAGGCTGCGAAGCCTGCCCCATTTATTCATAGAAACAGTGGAAGGGTTGTTCCACAGAGAGAAGAGGAAGAACAACTACCTTTTCTGCATGGGTGCTCACCTATGGACATACAGATTTGGTGCTGATGGACACGGCAAAATGGGTGATGCCGGAGTCAGGAATCCTAGAACGGTGGGAACTGCTGAGGACCCAGCTGTGCTCACCCCTGCCAACAGTGTGCAACACAGAGGAGCAAGAGGACTTCCAAGGACATGATTTAGCTCCTAAATATGGCTGAATCAAGTGAGTTTTGGGAAATTCACAGAAAGTCATCTTATTAGAGACATTTTCAGCCTGGAAAAACCCAACACACTCAAAATCCCCAAACACAAATCTCAGCAGATTTTTTTTTTTTTTTAGTCCACACATTAAGGCAAAAGACTGAAAACATTGCTCTTTCTTTTCAACAATTAAAGATATCCTCCAGAAAAAAACAAATTCCTTACAAGTCCCTTTTAGACCACACTTATGTGCAGACAAGTGATGGATTTAAAAGGTTACTGCTGGAATATGGTTCACAGCAGTCTATTGCAGTGAATAAATATCACGTTTACATATCCATTATAACAAAACTATGTTGCACTTCCATTACTTCATGTTGGTTTGCCATCTGGAAGCTAAACAAGCTGTGTAGTAAAAAAAAGAATTTGATTTTGTATTTACCAAAAGGAGCCATACAAATTTCAGTTTATAGCAGGCGATTACACAGCCTTGGCAGGCAGAAATCTGCCCACAGAGAGTCAGAGCCGTGCCCACACGGGAGGGCAGTTAACACAGCTACGAGGGCTCAGCCTCACCGAACCGCCCCTGAGAGAACTGATTTCACACAGCAGCATCAGCCCGGAGACCAGCCTGAAACGTGTGTGGGAAACTCTTCCCATTTACCCTAAACGCGCTGCACGCAGAGCCAAACATGGATCAGAGTGGCACTGCCCAGTTTGTACTCTGTGCGTTGGGCTTTGTATGCTGTATTCAGAAGCAGCTGGAAGAAGTGGCATCTCCTTGCTCTGAGCCTTCCACCAAGAAAAAAACCTGTGCGAACAATGTTGCCCACCGCCATGTGTCTGCCAAGACCAAGGTGCCCGAAGGCAGCGGTCGCAGCATCACCAAGCCCGGAGCTGCATGGCCCTTCCAGGCCAGGCTGGGGCTTGGTCCCGACCTGCATCCCGAGCATGAGGCAGCCACCCTCCTCCTCCCCCCCACGGAAGGCAGAGCCCAGCCGGCGGGGTCCCGGCCCAAGCCTCCCCCCTCCCCCCTCATACCACCGAGACCTGCGCCAGCACCCCTCTTCACAAGCTCCTGCTCCCAGACACCGGGCAGCAGCTGCGAACTGCCCGGGTTCCAAGACCAAGGGGGTCTCCACGCATGCTTTCTGGCCTTGGAGACCCCCTCAAGGAGCTGCGACCAGCACCGGCTGCAGGCTTCCAGCACCGGACCAGGGAGAGAGGCGCGTGCATCTTGGTTCTTATTTGATATGCAGCCCTTTGACTTTTGTCCAGGTAAAATAAGTATCCTTCCTGCTGACCGACTCGCTGCTGCTAGCAGAAAAACAACCAGCCTAAGCTGTTCCCTTGCTGCAGCTCTTCTCCAGCGCCAGCCTCCAGCCACTGCAGTGCCAGCCCGCTTCCCGCACGGATCGAGCCAGAGTGCCAGACCCTTTGCCCCTCACACCCATCGCTGCAGAGAAATGCTGTGTCTCTGTGGCACCTCTCTAGACTAAGGCATCGCTGGAGACCACTTCCAGCATCCTGCAACACACACACCCTGCATGTCCCAGCATCCAGGGCTGACAGCAGCCCCTACTCCAGCTGCCCCCACCACGCTCCGGATCCCTCAGCCGTTCTCCAGCCACACAGCAGCCTCTGCGGCCAGGGGCAAACCCATGCAGCTGGTCAGCAGGGACCAGCAGCAAACCCAGTGCCAGCTACCTCGTCAGCAATAGCTCATGCGTGACAAGTGCTGACAAGAGGGGAAGAAAAACACAGGAGTAAAGCCGTGTTGCAGACAACTCCAAGCAGCAACGCAGACAGCAGTTTAACTGAAGTTTTCATCAGGAAATCCTGAAAACTGAAGTCAAGAGAAAAAGTTACACTATTGTTGTAAAAATTGCAAAGATACCCTGCAATAAGCAGCCATCACTCTCAAGCCTTTCTGCCATTTCTCAGTTACATAACCGAACAGAATATTCTTCCTGCCACAATTCTGATCACCTCTCCCTCACTGCAGCAGTTTGGTCATTTTTAAATACTTAAAATAAAGACTAGGTCATTACTGGGATGCTCCATTATACGAAAGCTGAAGCCAGGGAGGGGCAGCCAGACCCAGCTTCCATTGGGGCACCCAAAGGCAAGATTTTTGTCCGGTACCTACCGAGCACAAAATCTCTTCTCGCTCCTCTGCAGTGCTTGCAGCACTTACTGGGGCCTGATCGGGGAGCAAGAGGACCCCATGCTACCTAACAATGACTACATATTCTTAAAAAAAACTTTCAAAAACCACAAATGCTTTCTGACATCCAAAAGCTTCAGCAGATTGGCAGCCCACAGTCCATTTCTCGATTTCTGATCCCGTGGGACAACGGTTTTAACCAGTGTTGGAGACGCATCCGATCGGTGACGCAGCCCAGCAAGGCTGGCATGGCCGGGCAGGACGACGAGCTCCTGCACGAGCCCCTCTCGACTCAGCCCCTCCGCGCAGGCCGGGCAGCCACCGCCCTGCAGAGGCCCTGGGCAGCACTGGCCGGGCAGGCGAGAGTGGCAGGGACAGAGGACGGCAGCAGCTGGGGGGACATGGCCACCCTCGCCAGCACCCCCGGCACGGCGGTGGCGCGGGACACCCCACCACCCGCAGCCTCTTCTCCCAGCCAGACTCCACCTCGGGTGCCCCGGGCGGCTTCGCCTCTCCCAGTCCAGCCCCTCTCCTCACCCTTCTGAGGGCCACCCAAGTGCTCTGGTGCGTAACACAATCACCCGGTGCAACCTCCCTGCAGCTGCCTCTGTTAATTCCCTGTTAGCTCCTCCACTTCCACTCGCTTCTCCAGACATCCGTGCTGCAGCTTTGCATTCCCCTGATGCCGGACTGAACAGGCCTGGAACTGCCCAGCCGTTCCCTCACACCCCGCACCCACGTACTCTGTACTCCTCTCACCCCAGCTTGAAAGGTTTCTCAGACATCCTTGCCAAGAGACTCCCAAATGCACCTGCCAATTCCAGCTGCTCGCCACCTCAGTCTGAAGGAGCCAGGCGTTTGGAAACCAGCCCCTGCCCCGGGCAAGGCGAGCCCCGCAGCTCCGCTCCCCCGCGCCAGCCCAGCAGCGCTGCGGCCTTCCCGCGCACCGCCGCGCAGCCGGGCGATCCCTCCTCGCCGAGCAGAGCTGCGGAGCCAGCCACGGCCCTAATATGGACGGCAGCCACAGGCCAGGGAGCTGCCGCAGACCAAGAGCGTCAAACCCAAGTGTCTGCAGAACTGTCAGCCTGGCACGTTGAGGCTGGCAGTCAAAATACACAACGGCAGCAAAACATCCCTACTCTAGACAGCGGCGAGGTCCTGGCTAAGCACGTGCTGCCCAGCTTGAAACCCTAAAACAAAACAGCTCCAAACCAGCCCTTCCCTCCCCCGACGGCTGCTAACACTCGGACACAGCTCTGAACTCACAGCCACGAGTGCATCCTCAGAGGACTTCCAGCCTTCTCGTACAGCTCCATAAAACCAAACGCCAGCTCATTAGCACACTACAAATACTAATACCTAAGACAAGAGACAGAGCATTTTATGATCAAATTTATTCAATTAAATTTCATTGACTGTTTTACTGTAGGTCACACCAGACTGCCAAAGTAAACTAAACATTTTACATTCACTACAAGAGTCTCTCCAACTTTCACAACTAGTCCAAACCCATGAAAGTTGTCGGGTCCCTTTCCCCCAGTTTGCATTATGACTCACGTGAACAACAGCGGGACTCGTGCTCCAGCACTGAAGAGAGAACCAAGCCCTTGGGTTCCAGGCGTGCAGCAGCCCTCCTGGATGCAAACACTTTTAAAACCATATGCATGTATGTGTGCGCATGTGTCTACATGTACTTACAAAACCAACCTCATGTTGGTACAGAGGACAAATAACCAGAAAGAAAAAAAACCCCAGAATTTTGCAGCAGAGAAGGTAGGAGGGTAAAATCACACGGGAGAGAGGCGCAAGTGCCCACAGCCTGGCAGACGCGCTGGCACCTGGCACTCGCAGCACACCAGCCGGGCACAGCATATGGCAGACCTGGCCCACCCGGGAAGCTCAGGCAAGTTTTGTTGCTGCCCGTCATGGAAATGAGACCACCCCTTTTGTAAGCAAGGTATGTCCAAAATGATTCCGAAGTACTGGGACGTATGTGAGATTATGAAAATGGAAGCTCAAGCAACGCTTGCCCCACTGAGGTTTCCGGGGATGCTGGGAGGAAACCAGGCATTAATATAACTTTATCTAACTAGTGTTTTTAAAATACTTTGTTTCCGATCCAGCAAGCATTTTGATAATATACATCCACGATATGTTCTGAATAATTCCTTAAAAAAATGCTGAAGACATTTTCCCTATTTGAGCTATCTACAGGTGGTCTTTATATACCATCTTTTCTTTTCTGTGTCTACTTCTAACAAATACCAGAGAAAGACGTCAGATGCTATAATTTAAACTTTCATTGTATCTGAAAGTACACATCTCTCTCTTAAAGTGTATTTTCAACATGAAAAGAGCTAAAATCACAACTATATTCCATTGCGTAATGTGTGTGAAATCAAGACCATTTGCACAGCTTCCAAAGTAAAACTCTCGAAAATCACGATTTCATTACCAGGAAGTATTACTTTAGGGAAGGGCCATCACCCCCCCTCACTTTCACTGCATGGCCTAAGATATATCTGAAATATTCTGCAAGTATTGTCAGTATCTTTGTCTAAAAAGCCAGCTTCTGCAAAATTTGAAGTTGCAATTATTTTATAAATCACAAGCCATTTTTCCTTAATCTTGCCAATTTTAATGAAGAAAAAACATTAGCATTTCAATGTACAAAAGTCCAATAAAACATGATTTTCTTTTAAATCAGTGAATGGGTAACGTTTGGGTTAAACTTATTCAACAGTAAAAGTCTTCCAATTTCCACTAATAGAAATTTTTTTCCGATTTGACTATAGGATAATGACAATCCAGAAATAAATAGCTATAAATACATTCATTGTTCCTATTCCAAATATAATCACATAGGGAAGACAAAACTGAAATGAACTTATCTGAATCTGTTTCTTTACAATGAGATACGGGCAAGTTTTAGCAGAGTGACTCAAGACAGGAAAAAAACAAGTAGGGAATAAATTGGTCCAGTATTGACATTCATGGAACATACCAGTTAGCGTAATTCTGCAGTTAATTCATCCTTTAAATGACACTACTCAGTTGATTTTTATTTGCTTCAGGTATACATAATGAAAGCAGTTTCCTTGGAATCTTTGCTGAGGACAGGTATAGTACCCTGGAGACACTGTAACAACCCCCCTTCAGTATGCATGTGCGTATATATAATTATATACAAATAATCATGCATCCACACACACATTTGTATATCAACACTGCATGTGACGGTTAAATCCATCATCATTCATCATTGGCAGCACTTGTTCCTCTGACTTGGCCTTGATTACGTAACTGTGGAGAAAGAAAATACACAATTAAGCACCGATAGTTTCCTCAAACAGTAAGTTCCAAATAGGCAGTTGTTTTAATCTCCAAGAAAAAACAGGGCAGGGCAGTCAAAACATCACCAGGACTGAGCAAATCATACCAAAGCAATGCAAGACTTGTTAGGGAATCTTAATCTGGGTGCTGTCCTCACTGGCAGACAGCAGCTCCAGTCTCTGAGGAGCCTCACACTCCTCAGCAGGATTTTAAAACTGCTTTGGCCAGGGATCCCATCTGCAGTATTAAAACAGTCACTGGGGAAACACCAGCACTAAAGGGCTAGACGCAAATACTCAAAAGCTTGCAACTCTTGGACAACCCATTTCCCACAGTAACAGTTCTAACACAGTTTAGTATTTATAAAATATCTGCGTGGAACTGGATTTCAAGAACTTAACGTGCTTTGAAGATGACAGTCCACAGCTTCACTAAATTACACTGACTAACCCCACATACCACTTTGCTACTGAATGTGTAGCAAAATGATGCTCACTGACCTCTCCGATCCGTGCCCAAAAGACTACTTAAAGGCTTCAGAGCTCAGTGCCAGCACAGTGACGACAACCAGTCACGCGTTTTGGGTTTCTGTACCAGGGAAGCACAGAGAACCAGGTTACGTGGCCAACGCCTCAGGCATTCTGCCACCGGACCGAGCACCTGCTCAGCCTGCTATGGTGCCTGTCTGTGGAGAAGGTCTTGTATGTACCCTGGACACCAAGGGTCATCTCCAACTGTTGATCACCACAAGGCTATCAAACAGGAGGGAGGCAAGGCCCAGAAGTGTTATCTGGATAGATGTCCTTTTCGATGATTTCTGCCAGCAATTCCCATCCATCAGAACATTAATCACTTTCCTCCTTTTCCATCCAGCAGTTGACTTACACAGCTTGATTTGCCTCAGAACCTACAGAGAACTCCTCTAGACGTCAGCAGCCAAAGTGCCTCGAACGGAACCCTTCTTACGCATCTAAACGTAAAATAAAACTGTGAGCTACCACATAAAGAACCTATCACGCTGTTGGTTAGTAACAGAGAAGTAACGATCTACATGACCAGCACTGCTTTTCCCTGGCCAGGACCAGAACCAGCCTCAGCTACAGCTGAGGTGTTCTGGAGACAGGGTACACAGTATTTCTCTTTGGTGAGGGAGCCTGGGAACTGTACAGCAGCTGTAAATGATGCTTCTTAAATTTTTAACAGCCCACGATGCTTCAGCATGGAGCCACACTGCTCGAGATACCCAATGTGGCATCTCCACCCTCACAAAGACAAGAGGGAGGTCAGTCACAGTGCTTCGGCAGGGTCAGACGCTCTTCTACTATGCACTGATTAGCTGATGTGTAGTTAATGAAACAGGCCCTCCTCATCTCCAGGAGTCAGACACATAAATCACTAAGTGAAAGATAAACAGTGAGCAAAGGATGAGCTGGGATAGAGAAACCCTGAAAGAAAACTGATGAGGATTCAGAGATTGACAAAAAAAGGTAACAAAAGCAGAGATCCTGACTGTACAAATCGACTTAAGATGAAGAACAGGACCAAAAAAAAGAATCAAAATGTGCACACAATCCAAAGAGAAAGATTAGCTCAAACCAGGAAGAAGAAAGGGTGTTAATGAGAAAGGGAATGGCAACAGAAAGCAACGTATGTGAAAAAATGTAATGCTGCCAATATTATTAGGCTTGCTTTCTGCAGTTGTTTGTTTTTAAGCAGCATAGAACTGCGCAGTGCAACACTGTCAAAAAAGCCAGCTATTTCTCTGCAGGGATGGTAGCATGAAGATGTTTTTGTCATATTAAGCACCTTATCATTAAGTGTTCACTTCCCAGTGGTCTTGGTCATAAAACAAATGTTTTGTGGAACACTTGGCATTTAATGAAAATTACTGTTTAGCACAATGGATGAAGCAGTTGAATGAGAAACATAAAACCAAATTACGTGGGATGAAGTTAGCATTCATATTTTATTTGGCAGTGACATTTTTGCCTCTAGGTTATTTTCCAACAGTGCACTTCACCACAAAAACCTTGCAATTGTATCATTTATAGGTGTTTGTAGATACTCTTATTATAACCAAAATATTTTAACAGCAGGTCCCCACTCCTCTCACATTTCACAACACACATAGAAAAGCTGTGTTAGTATAACGCATCAATACATTTCTCATGAAAAACCGACTTTTTCAACAAGTAACACACTTCACTTCCTGATGCTAACCTCTTACCCAACAAGCTATTTGAAATAAACTATCTGCATTGCTTTGCAAAACAAGAAAACAGTAAATAAGTACATTTGATATTTAAAAACCAGGATTAATGTTACACCCAGAAACACGTGATCCGGGTTTTGCTTAAGGTAAGAACTAAAAAGCAGCAAAAATTTTGCAAAAAATATTTAAAAGAAGTTACTTACCAGTGAGAAACGTGACACAGAACTTTCTCTACAAGACGACACACATCCACAGTCCACAGAGACACAAAAGGGAAATTTTCTCATGCACACAGATGTGTCAAGTGCCGTTTACTCTCTGCATGACACACCTTGTATGCACTCCTCACACTGCCACTACCCTTTCTCAGAGAAACCAGATGAAGCCTGCTTCACTCCAAATAAAGAACTGTGTGTGCAAGAGAACCCTTCCGATAAAAATCAGTTGGAGAGGAAAGTGGTTACTCTTCCTCCTTCACAGACACATAGGAACAGGTGGCTCTAGGAATAGGTTCTGGCATAAAGTAGAATTAAAGAAGAAATCCATGTGATTTGAGAGAACACCTGCCATAATTAAAAAAATCCAAATGCCAGTGAGAGAGCACAATGTTTGCAAGACTGAGTGAACGTGACTTTCCCAAAGCATATTCGGGGAACTGCCAAAGGAGACAAACCCTCCAGCTTATTTGAAAAGAAAGTTTGGTTTTACCAGCTCAGAGCATCTACCTATTAACACACAGAACAGTGAAGACACACTTCGTCCAAATTCAGAAAACATCTCTACACAATGCAAGATGGCTCCACACAATTTGTAAAGCCCAAACACAGAGAGCGTGACAAGTGAGGACAGAGGAGCTACAGCTAGTTTTGACACTAAAAGAAAAGATGCGCTAGGCACAAACCACAAAATGCACTTCAGAACCACTGTCAATAGTAGGCGTAAAGCCCCAGACAATCTCTTTAAATATGTCTGGCAGCTGACATGAGTTCAACAATGCAAAGAAACACGTTACAGCTGAAGAGACATTGTGCCTCAAAAGAACCACGACAACGGAAGGAAAGTGACAAGCTGGATGGGTTTGAGGCATAAAGCAACTGGCAAAACAGGAAGGAAATAGAATTGCAAATCCAAACACTGCAAAGAAATCAGAAACCCAGCAGGACTTAAAATGAGAAAGGATCATGCCAAAGGTCATGCTCTGGAAAGACACTACAGAAGAAGGCTTCCTGCCTAGCCTGTGATGTTCCTCTACCTCTTACAGGAAAGAGTAGAGAAAGTGCCCTACAGATGAGATTCCTTCAAACATCAGTCCCAAGACAGATAAGGCTACACGTATTTGGTCCTCACAGCCACTAAAGCATGAAAATTTATACTATCTCAAGCCTGTTAATTTTACTGACATCAGTTTTGGTGCGCTAATCAGGATGAGTGGAACAGCTGTCATGTGACATATAGCAGCTTGCTTGAAGAGATGTTTGAAGAGAAAAAGTAATCAGATCTAATGATGATTAGAAACAAAACAAAGCAAGACACATGATAGAAAAGCAAGATGACAGCTCTGAATTCTGACAAGTGGTAAAAAAGCACTGAATGGGGCATTTTGTAATGGGTATGGCACCATAAATAAAGAGGTGGTCTGGGCAGACATTCTGGATTTAGCGAAATCAGAAATATTTACCTTACAGCCACTTCCACCTTGACACAACACAGTATGCAGAAGCTTGAAGTGCACGGGTCTGCACAGGAGAATCACTAAAGGGGCTGTAATGCTTGCCAGCAATTGCCCAAACACACACAAGGGGATGGACACAACGTCACTTGCGTCAATTCCCAAACAGATAAATCTACAGGTAGAGAGCACACAAACACCAACCTTAAAAAAGCATTCTTACCGCTTCCAGCTCCTTTTGGGTTTCATCCTCCATTCTCCTAATGTCTTCCATAGTCAGCTCAATCCACTTGTCAATCCAACAGAACAGCTGGCGATGAAAGTTGGTAAATATCCTTTTTTCTTGCTTTAAGAAGATAAACAAACATTAGAGAATAGGCCTATGTTTTGACAAAGACTGGACAAGTGACCGCAGCTGTTCAACTTGAAAAGTTCTAATCTTTAGGGGCATGCTGTTTCATGTGACTTTAATCTTTAGGGGCATGCTACAGGTTCAGCCTCCTCACATTCCTAGACCCAATTTGAAGTCACCTCATTTCTCACATGCTTTAACATGGAAAAAAATAACAAATTTCGTTATTAAAACAAAGTTTCAAGAAAGTTCAGCAATTGATGTTACTTGAAAATGCTGAAGTATCCTTTTAAAATCTCTTCTAGCTCCAAGACAGCATTAGACAGAATCAACATAGCCTTGCAGTAGCTAGAATATTTAGCAAGAACTCTACAAAAAAATCTGCGACACAACTGTCGCAGGTTCTGTGCTCACTATTAAAAAAAACAATAACACCCAATTCCTAAAGCCAGAATGAAGCAAAAAATGTAATTCTGACTCCAAAGGTGGCATACCTGCAATTTGTACCAAATCAGCATCCCAGTAGTATCTGCTGTGCAATTTCAAAGGTACAAAAACCTTGAGAGTATAAATATTCAAGTTAAGAATTTCACAGCTCTTTCATTAAAGTACACATATCTGTGTTCTGAATTGATCACAGTAAGAACATTTTCACTGTACCCTTTCTACTTAAATTGGTAGGTTTCAGATTTCACCACACCTGCCAGTCCCAAAACCCCAATGTGCTATGCTGAGGAATGGCAACTTCGCCAGCTCCACCAAGCTCCAGCACCATGGAATCTCAGCTTCTATAATGGTGACTTCGATGATGAAAGATGCATCATCTAAACCATCCAATGTGCAAAATTACCAGTATTGCTTCAGACTGCTCTGATAAAAGTAGCCATGTATAACACAGAAATCTATTTTACTACTAAAATGCAGACTTCTGCATGTATTCAGTTATCCAGGTTGCCACCTAAAGTTCATGTCTTGTTCATCTGCTCCCAGATTTTGCATGGCTCAAGCTGCTGAACATCCTCAAAAACAACGCTGATCAAATCAAATACACAGTTCTTGACAACTAGCAGACAGAGATAACCTCCTCTAAAGAATCAGCTTCAGGTAAAGCAAGGTAAAAAAAAAAACACAAAGAGATGTATCTTCAAATACTCCTCACGAGACCACAGAATCAGTCTAGGCTCTTCTGCTCAGCTTATTCCCAAATGGTGCTCAGTTTGAAAGGTGTGATAGGCAACGCCTTCCCAAAAGCACCACCACGTTAAAGACACTCTCCAATTTCTCCTTACCCTTACTTTGTACTGTGGCCATCACAAGCTACCTTCTCCGTCTCATTTTCCACTACTATTCTTTGAAGATTTTCTCTGCTGCTACCATATGTATTGAAATTCATAAACATTTAATGCAGTTAGCTGTGTGGTCCACTCAGCTAATAGCCCTGGTTACCTCAATAAAAAAGGTCTGGCACTGGTTGTCTATGAGGAAACACCATGGCCAAATGCTACTGGAACATTATATTTTGGTTAACTCACTGTTACAGCACGTTTTCCCTGGATTGGAGAGAAATGGCCTGACAGTCTAGATCAAATACTTTGACTACACATAAGTTTACAATCTAAATATTTAGTCATACTTTAAAAAATATTTTACAAATCATATTCTGATCATACAGTAGTAATAAGATGCAAACATAATTTGACAAAACACCACAACTGCTAACTAAATCCTAGCGCACTGGATTCTACCTGTGCCACACCTGGTTTTACAAGTATTCAATTCCCCCCCCTTCAAAAAACAAAACAAAACAAAAAAACCAAAAAACCCCACATATACTTTAAAAAGCAGAAACACAAGAACAGTTTCATAAGAAAACTAGAACATAAAATACTAGAGAAATGCCAGCACGTGTTTTATTCAACTTTCAGCTTACAAGGAAAAAAAAAAAAAAAAAAAAAATCAAA
>Ga0065711_1033000_pt1 | contig 26275 bp, 14 predicted proteins | sample Hoacrofraction12_FD_59098 | JGI IMG/M metagenome (GOLD analysis project Ga0065711, IMG submission 59098) | Hoatzin crop microbial communities from Cojedes, Venezuela - Epithelial fraction 12 v2 (version 2) | ecosystem: Host-associated > Birds > Digestive system > Esophagus > Crop | place... | reverse complement strand
TTAAACTAAGAGAGGGTACATTTAGACTAGATCTAGGAAGGAAATTCTTTACTATGAGGGGCGTGAGGCACTGGAAGAGGTTGTCCAGAGAAGTTATGGCTGCCCCCTCCCTGGAAGCATTCAAGGCCAGGTTGTGTGGGGCTTTGGGCCCCACTGGTCTAGTGGAAGGTGTCCCCGCCCATGGCAGGGGGGTTGGAAGTAGGTGATCTTTAAGGTCCCTTGCAACCCAAACCGTTCTATAATTTCTATGCACCTCACCCAGAGATCTCAATCACAAGTAACAATGGCAAACTGATTCAAATCTGGCTTAGAAATCCCATTTTTTACAGATTTATTAACTTTTAATTAGTAGGCACCAGCATCATTCTAGTTTTAAATAATCTTATCCTTGGCAAGTGACATTATCTCTCTTGTATTCGTATTTCAGCCAAGGAAGAATGCACTTTTGTTAAAAAAAAGTGTTAAAAGGGCTGACACGCAATAACATAATTAGTGATCTTCTTTTAAAACCCTCTACTGAGGATCAGAATGCTGTCTGTAATTATCAGTCCTGAGCAAAGGGCTTGCCTCGGTGTATTTCAAAGTGCTACATATATAATTCATCTCCAGCTTTTTTTCAAGGTAGAGATTTTCAAAGCTTCAAGGAGATTTCTGAATGGAGAGGTCTGATTTAACAGGAGCTGGTCACTCAAAGCAGATACTCAGAAAACTGCTTCAACAGCTCTAAGCTCACCACTGTGGCAACTATGTTATGAGTAAAAAAGGAAACTGGGCTCTGACACAGCAAGCTGTGACGCTTGGAAGTAGTCCTTAATCACACAAGCAACCTACCAACCTCAGTGGGTCCTACCACATAACCATTTGTAACACCAAGCACAGGGCTCAATGGATCCCATGCAACATTTCTGCTGACACTTCTTTGGTTCTGCAAAAGTCTCTTTGATAGAACTTTTTTTTTCAAAAGACACAAGGAAAGCACTTGGGAGCAAGCAAGTGCAGCTGCATTATTAAATAAATTAGAATGAACTTGTCAAAACTCTAGATCGTGTGTTGATCTGAGATAGAGAAGGTGTCTGACAGGGCATGCAATGTTAACCTAACCACACAAGCAGAGGCCACTTGAAGTAATTACATTCAGGATACACTTCAAAGGGAGCAGAGGGTTTACAAAAGCTGCACTTGTTCTGGTCCTCAATATTTGGGTGTGCATGTGTATCTGTATGTATATACACACACAAAGCAATTACATGAACTTTTTTTTTTTTTTTGAAAGAAAAGACAGGAAAGGAAAGCGCACAGAAAAGGAAAGGCAGTCAGGACACGAACATCTGAAGAGCAAATACATTGAAAATTAAACATCCTATTCAATTATAGGAGATTCTACAAGTATTTTCTGAGCATTGGCTCCTACAAGCACAAGACTGCCACTGAATCAGAATGATCGCTTCCAATCTGCTTCCAACAGCACACATGATTTCAGCCTTCATGCCATGTCAATTTATACCTGCAAAGCACGTAGCCACATGGTCCCACTTTTCAAGAGGTTTGATTTTTTTTTAATCCTGTATCATGATAACACTGACAGTGAGTCCTTCTGCAATGGCTGAAGTGCACACTGTCTCAGGATAATGCCTTGTGCTGGCTGCCAAAGACTGCATCAAGTGAATCAGCAGTGTGCTGTTGCATGCTGATGTTGACACTTCAAGGAATCACAAAATACTCAGTTGAACTCATTAATCCTTTAATGTTGCTTCCCATCAATCGGAGCTCACTGTAATTGCAGGTTTCAAAAAGCACCAATATGATGATTAACAGAGCAACACAGAGGACAGCATAACAAGAAAAGGACTTCAGATGCCAAACCATTTCTATGCAAAGCATGTACTAATGGCTGTGATCTCCTCACATGCGTCAATGTCAAACCATAGGCAAAATCACCTGTACATGGTCCACGGAGTAAGCCAACAAGCTGCAAGAGCACACTGCAAACATAAACCATTTCCTATGTGCAGTATCAGTCCCTAAGTTTATGTACAGGCACCTCATTACAAAGTCTGAGTCCAGAAACTCCACTGTTGACCACTGGGTCGCTGGATGTTTGAGCTGCTCACCTCTGATGCCTCCAAAATCCCACTGCAACCCTGCTGAACAGGCCCCGCAGCATGCAGGACTTGCAAGAAACAACTTAAAGACTCTGCAGCCTCACTGCACCCTTCCACACTTGCAGCTCGTTCTTCTGTGCTATATACAGCGAGCATACAATTCTTCAGAAAAGAATTTCCTGTCTCTTACTGGTAAGTCCCATCATCCAATTTTCGTTTTTTCTGTACTATAGTGGCTTTTTGGTTTAGGCTTTCTCTCCCTGTCACCCCTCCCAATCTACTGTGCAGCATTTTGTAATCTCTCATCAACACAGACAAATTACTCCCTACTGCTGTCTTTCCATCAGTCTTCCTGAACAACATTCGTGAGACATACAGTGGCTTTGGGTAGTTGGACACTTTTGGCCATGACAAATTGAGGCAGACATTCTCTAGGACAGTCAGGCAAGAATCTTTATGATGATCATTTATTTGAAAACTATAGAGCAAGTAAGTAAGTATGCTCTTCCGTCAAAGTCTCCAGATTTTTCCCATTTCCTCCCCTCATGTATTAAGAGTAGGATCTTACCCACTCACACTGACCCCAAGAATACTGCAGGAAATACAGCCCCAGCATAAAACCATGCAATACATCAGAAGGCAGGTGTGCTGTCAGGTAACCAAGATGGATGTTTACTCTGCCACTTAATGCCACTGTTTAAAATCAGCTGTCTTTGGCTAGGATACTCGGTGATCCAAGTACTTGACATCATACACCTGGACAAACAACACTGTTGAATAATTTCTCCCTCAGGTTTCAACCGTCAGCAGGTTACTCTGCAAATACAACACTTTTCCCTCCGATTTCCCACTGTCTCCTTGCAATCCTTTCCTAGTACCTTTCCCCTACACCAATTAACCATAGCAATGTACTGGTCTAAAGCCAGCTACTGTCACCCTTGTCAGCATTTTTTTCTACTGTTTCCAGAAGTCCCAAGAAATATGTAAGCCAACTGCTGTAACAGCAGAGGGGTTTTCATCACCACTGAACAAATACAGCACAAGATCTCCTGGGTTTTTTTTCCTCAAAATCCCCATGATTTCATAGAATCATATAATAGTTTAGGATGGAAGCAATCTTTAAGGTCACCTAGCGCAACCCCCCTGCAATGAGCAGTGACATCTTCAACTAGATCAGGTTGCTCAAAGGCCCGCTCAACCTGGCCTTGAACACTTCCAGGGAGGGGGCAGCCATAACTTCTCTGGACAACCTCTTCCAGTGCCTCACGCCCCTCATAGTAAAGAATTTCCTTCCTAGATCTAGTCTAAATGTACCCTCTCTTAGTTTAAAGCCATTACCGCTTGTCCTATCACTACATGTCCTTCTAAAATGTCCCTTTCCAGCTTTCTTGTAGGCCCCCTTCAGGTACTGAAGGGCTGCAATAAGGTTTCCCTGGAGCCTTCTCTTCTCCAGGCTGAACAGCCCCAACTCTCTCAGCCTTTCCTCATAGGAGAGATGTTCCAGCCCTCCGACCATTTTTGTGGCCCTGCTCTGGACCTGCTTCAACAGGTCTATGTCTTTCCTGTGCTGAGGGCTGCAGTGCTGGATGCAGTACTCCAGGCAGGGTCTCAATTCTCTTCTCTGCTTAGCGCTGCCATCTCAACTGTTCCTCCTTACCAAGCTCAAGATACAAACACTTACAATTCAATACAAAGATGACATTCCCCATCAGCTGAATGCAAAGTCCTGTCATTCATGGCCCTCAGGCAGACACGGGATGTGTGCAACTGAGAGGCAAAAATTCTGTCCTAAAGCCCTACAGATGACACTGTATAGCCATAATTACCTCATACAGGACTCTTCTGCACTTGATCATGGAAGAAAGAGCATTCAACAGAGCAAATTACCAAGCAGCAATCACCAAGCAACACTCAAGTCAAATGCAATCACGGTTACATACATGGGTACATTGAGTTGATGATGCCTTTAACGCTAGAGCCTATTTTGCACTGCCCCCAGCTCAAGAGCTAATATGCAAGCAGTAACGGTAACTGAACCAAAGAACTGGATAATTCTGCCCTAAGGAGAGACCATTTGGTAAAGGCTGAATCAAAAGCCAGAACATCCCCTGTAAAAGAAAGTTTCAACACCTGCTGTTACCTGCAAGTCATTCCAGCACTGTGAACAGATCTTGTTAAACACAGACAACGCACCTGGTCTAGGTGCAGCAGAGAAAGCCACCATGACAGCATGGCAGGCCTAACACTGCTGCAGCAGAACAAACTGGTACTGCAGTCAAGCACAACAACCATCCACATAATCAACACGCAAGACTTGGTTGTGCAGTCACAGCCTGTGTATTTGCTTTCATTCACATTTACCCAGCAAGTATTAGCTTTAAGACAAGGCATAGAACCAAAGCACAGCTTCCCAGTGGAGATCATAAATCAAAAATTAAACAAGGTAAATGAGATGAGCAAAGAGAACACCCCTCTCCATCCCCATCAGTGAATACTGTTTTCATTTCTCCTTTTCTTGAAGAATAAGAGATGAGTAAGAAAGAAAGAATCCTTGGTTGCTGGGGGATTTATTCATTTCGACATGCTTATCTTTATAGGAAAATCATTCTCATCTTCTTACCCTGTGTTAACTCCAACAATATGAACTGACAGCTTTGCTTTTACCATTCATACCTGTCCAGGACAGCAGTTCTGGTTCCTATCCAGCACTTCAAATATTCACCTACATATTCTATCCCTGCCAATCTCTGAATCACCTTAATTGTTCAGTAGTCTGCTACAACAAGGATTTCTTTAGAGAATATCTACTAAACATGGCATACACGGAATCCATTTCAGTAAATGACTTTTTTTATTGTCAGATTAGAAAATAAATTGATTAAATAACTCTTGCTTTCCAAGATACTGGATGTGTTACACCAACTACTTTAGACGTCTTAGCTTTAGTGTAGAAATGTTTACAAACACGGTAGCACCTGAACTGACCACCGAATGCAAATTCCTAATGACCTTTCAAAAAAAGGACACTTTCAAATACTTAGTCCCTTTTGAAGAGGGTAACAGGACCCACAGTATTGTTATAACCAAAATGAGATACAGAACTGAGAATTATAGACCACATTCTTTGACCACACTTAATTCATCAAGCAAAATCTATGAGATTTCTGCAACCGAGAAGTGAAAAGCTAAATCTTGCTACACAGAGAGGATATTTTCCTTGCATGTATCTAGTTCAGATACTTTGCAACTGATCCACTAAGGAGGTTATATATGTATGTATACAGACACATCTCAAAATAGAGTGCTGGCTGCTTCTCTGCAGAACCACAAGCTGGATAACATCCCTGCTCCTCCCTTCCCAGATGTCTGGAAAATCCTTATGAATTTACAACAGCAGAGACCACAGATGTCCAGCTAAACACACAGCAGCAGCTTTTGGATGACTACCAAACGCGTCTTTACTTGGGCCAGAGAAAACTGTCCTGAATCCTGGTGTGGGGGCCTGCTCTACCCCAAGATTTCCCACTACCACTGTGCTGTGGGTAAGCATGGAGCCGCTCTGGCACACGGCCACAAGCAGTGGGAGCAGGCCTGTTCCGTGGAAGGACCAGGTCCAGCATGGACAGGCATCATGCGCAAAGACAGCTGCTGAGCACGCCAAAGAGCAACCACCTCCCAAGGGAAAATAAGTGCGAGAAGGTGGTTGTGGCCCAGCTAACGCTGTAATCAAATAAACTCTTAAGAGCTCTCTGGTGGTGCATAATGCTGGTGGAAGAATTACACAACTTTTGTGCAAAAATATAAATTAAATCTGGTTTTCTTCTGGGGTTTTGTGGATAATCTTGCTCTTTTCTTTGTCTCACAAGCAGAAGATTTCAATTTTTCTTTAAAATACTCTTACAAAAGTTTAAAGTTCATCAAAATAGCAATCTTTCAATTTAAAAAATGTTATTGACTGAGTGGTACTGGTAATACTTAGTAATTATTAAGGTATTTAACACAACCACAAATGTCATTGGATTTCTTCCTCTCATTGCAAATACCTCACCATGAGCTTCCAAAGCCTTACCCATCTACTAAAGTAGATGCTCCGTAACAAGCAGCTAAACTTTCATATTGCCTAGTATTGCCAGGAAGCATACAGACATGAATTATGCCATATAATAGGAAGAGGAGGAGCCTATAAATTGTATGTGCAATTTCCAGAAGACAGATTATATTCAACATTAAACATTTACACAACAGCTAAGTAAGAATAACCAGAATAACTAGAATACTCACTCAAACTGTGTGCTACAAGGGAAATAAAGAATTTTCATCTGACAATCTGTTTGACAATAATATAACCTCCAATGTTGTTATCCAGCAACATACAGGAAAAAGGCATCATTCTATTTATTATTATATTAAATACAAAGTCTGTGCTTGCAAGCATCCTTGGGAAAAGGTGCACAAAACACTCCTTTTTCTGCAAAGGCCACAGGGAAAAAAGAAAATGAAGTATGGCAGTACTTTCTGCACCACTATCATGCTGTAACCAAAGGCCATGAGGACAAAGAAAACCAAGTATTTCAGTACTTTCTGCATCACTCTCATGCTGTAACCAAGAAGGCTAATTAATGGGGCTGCCTCAGCAGCTGTCATAAAAATAGTACTTTTTTTGTTGTTCTTCAGAATAGGCTTACTGCATTTTCACCCATTTAAAATTTTCAAGCAAATACAAAAGGACGAATTTTTTGATAAACCTAGTTTTATCCAGACAGAAAAATGTAGCCATGGGAACACACTCTTCTTCAATTATGTCTTGTCTGCAGATGACAACAGGTAAGGCTTTGGAAACAATTATTACTCTCATAAAACCAGCAAAAAGCTTTCCATTTTGACTCACGTGTCCTTAATTTGCTTGTGTTTTTTGACCAGCAATAAAAGACTGAGGTCTTCCAAATTTCAAACCATTTGCAAACAATGTGCAAGTAGTTCAGTTGAAAGAAAGAAAAATTTGCAAAAATAAAAAAAAAGTAATTTCCCCTAAATCTTGCTGGTGAAAGTTTGTCATTCTTTTCAACCTGCCAGAAATGTTTGTTTATAATATTCAAGCCATCCTCATTATGGTACAGAAAACTGATTTCAGTAATCATGCTGTACTGTATCTTTTCATTAAGATATTTATTAGTCATGATAAGATCCTGTTGCCATGGAAAGAAGAATTTACAATACCAGATAAAATTTAAAATACTATTTTTGAAACTTGTCCATCAGACACAAATGTTTTCGATTCTTTTCTAAATTAGCTCCTACAATAACATGACAAACTGTGAAAACATTCTCAACCATTTCAGTGTTGCGTACATCAGATGGAGCAAAGAATGCTATCTGCATGCTCTCCTTTAGCCTGCTTTTTACATACAACAGTTAAAAATGTATAGAGTTTTCAGGATCTTTGTCTTCTATTTTATATACTGTTCCTGACAATTATTCCTTAGATCTCAAGTTTCCCCAATGGAAATCCCTCAATTTCTTTATCAAACATATCAAAGTTTTAAAAGGAGATTCTATGTTCAAGCCATTAAAGGAGTTTCCTTTGCAAACAGCAGCCTTCTGGTGAAAATGTGTTTTATTCATTCCTTCTGTTGTCACTTTAATGTCAATGATACTGAATTCACCACAAATAGATGCTTCACAAGCGTCTTTCCCTCTACCCCAAATATATGTTTTAAAACTAGTAAAGATATCGGTACTTGGTGGTTTGATTTTGGGCTTTTCTTTTTTTGTATGAGAATTCATAGCAAACCTCCCCAACTTAAAGAAAAATGTCTCCCTGCAATACAATGGTAGGGTGGCAGAGATGGTCCTAACTCCTCCTCAACCTTCTCTTTAACAACACCTTTATCAGGTTGACAATAGACAAGGACAAAGCAGGACACTCCGCCCCAACAACACAGCAGGAAAAACTGGATATTCCTCAGAGCAATCACTGCAGAACTGCAAACCTGATCACATCTTTCCTTTCCATTCTCAAATAAGAATCAATATAAAGAAAGATAAGACACCTCTGAGAAGTCCATGTATTTATCTTGTATACATTTAAGTGTTCCATCTTTTATGTTCTGTGCTTTTCTAAAACACACAGGAGTTTTGCCTCTAATTATAATATACTACAGTCTCAGTGCTTGGGACAGCTGGAATATTCTGTTTAGTAGTCTTTTCTTGATCCTTCCATCATTTTCCTATTGGTGCAGCCATTCAGGCAGACACAGTATATTACAGCATCTTATTTCCATTTATCCTCCAGTGATCAAAACTGTATTTTATAAGTACACAATAAAAATACTTAAAAGGAATAATAGACATTTGAAAAGATAAAATGAACAGAGGTACTGTCACAATGCCACACCACCATTCCACCTTGACTCCTGGGCATGGGAAGTGCATCCTGTACGGCACATCACCCGTTTTCAGTGACTGCTTACACCTTCAAATGGTCTTCCCAGCATGTTACTCTTTATGAAGTTTGTTTTCACTTTAAGTGCTGAGAGAAAGCCTCAAAGTGGACCAGTACAAACTGTTTCAAGTCTTGGTTCCCAAAACTGGCACTGATACTGGTGTTTGCCTAGCCCTATCCCTGTACCTGCAGCATACGCCTCCAAAACTAGGAAAAAAAAAAAAAAAGTACAGCAGTGCTACTGCAGCATAAGCTATGTTGATACCTACATAGTCTCAAAGGTTGGGTGTGTCTGAAATGGAACCTAAATAACTCACCAGCTGTACAGGAAGGGAGTCTGTTACTGCTGCTGCCCGCTTTGCAACTGGGCTGGTTTTTCAGCTAGAAGGTGGCCTTGGCCAACACACAGCCACATGGCAAGAGCAAAAGTAAAACTAGTTGTGTCCATGCACAACAAGGCCCACCAATAACCCAGTCACATAGTGGACTTTTCACCAGTCCTCCTTGCAAATGTGACTCCTCATCTAGCTCTTACTGCCATGAAAACAACCTTAAGGGGATTAAAGCACAGATGACTCACTGCCTTCCTCTCCCCACCCTTCAAATCTAACTATTAGGCCAGCCTGATTTATACCGCAAAAAGCCCCCTTGTTTGCCAGCATATAGTACCCCTGGTGATGTCAAGAGTTTCAGACAAGTCTGTGATTCATTGATCACACAGAAGAACTACACGCAATGTTTGAAGGGGAAAACGCTTCTCCCTTTCAAATGCAGATAAAATACAAACAGATTTAAACTAATATAAACTAAATTAGACCTTGTAATAGGTTAAAACATCATGAGCATCCTTTTCGGGTGTCCAGGCCTATCTGGTATATTTAGGCTAATGAGCATCATTTATTACTCTTTGACCTCTCTTTTTAGGAATACCCAGCCATGCGCTACACTTCCTGGCTTGTGGGAATGACAGGACATGGGGCTATTCAACAGGATGGGACCAAAGAACCAACGCTGTGGGAAAGGGAGTAGTGGAGAGTATGGCAAAAGACCAACAAACAGAACAATACAAAAATGAAAAGTTAAAAAATTTTGATGCAGAAAGGAAACAACTCCTGCAGGTCCTCTGATAAGAAATTCCTTTCAGTAGAAAGATGAGTCACAAGGATTAAGTTGAGAGAACACCTGGCTATGGTACAGCATGGTGAGCAGCTGGTACAACATCATGCCTCATTACCCACCAATGCTACATGTGAACACCTCACACCTGGTCCTCAGTCATTTTAGAGCAAAGTTCACCGCTGCTATTAACACAAGAGCTGCCCTCTTAAGAAGGGCCTTCTTAAGAAGTACCATTAGCCAAAGATGCAAATTTTCAGCCCCTCTGAAAGCAAGACCAGTAAGGGCCAGCTCTAATCAGCTCAGGGGAGAAACCACCTTCTGCAGCCCTTCAAAGGCAGCTATCCCCCTTTGAGGGAAGAAGTACAGATGCGGGTTGGGGACAACAGAAAGCAAACATTTCACTGATGTGTGGGGATAGCAGGGTATGGCAGCCAGCATGTCTGGCTTCTACACAACACATCCCTCACCTCCGCCGAACAGCTCTGGGTGAATCAGTGCCCCTCCATCCTTGTCCTACTTTGATGTCAGTTGTACAGAACAATTTACACCTTGCCACAAGTCTTTATGTTGTCTAGCCTAGGCAGCCTACCTTGCAGCATGCAGATGCTGCTACAGCACAAACAGTATTACAGCAAGGACACTTAGCATCTGGCATCAAAATACGCTATGTTAAAACTTTAGTCCCAATTTTAAGAGTCACTTAGACATTTCTCAGCCTTGCTGCAACTCAGTAGGCTGCACTTGACATGCCTCTGCAGTCACTAAGAATTCCACAGAGCTACTCCACTTCTCCTATAGCAGCTGAATGAAGAAGGGAAAGCTCTGCTTTATGAGCTAAACAACATCTCCAAGCCCAGTAAGAAAAATAATAAATACATACCTACCTTGGAGCATAACAGAACATACTCCAAATACTGATAAAGTTTGGGTTTTACTGCCCTTAGTGACCTTCTGTCCTAAATTAGCTGCCGAAATCCAAACTGATTTTCTTCAGTTTTTTTTGCTTTCAGACAGTTCTGACAGTCCTATTATCACTGCCTTGTTTATCTCCTCCTTGTGGCTTCTCATCTGGACAAATATTTATTTTTGTTTCTTAATTGTGTATGCTGTTTTCATTACCACCAGAAGGCACTTCAAAAGGATTAACAATGATTTCCATACTCATTTGACGGACACACCGCTTTGTTTTCCACTCTATTTAGGAAGGGGAAAAAAAAGTATTCATTAACAATTGTCAACTGTTCTTCAGCTTCTCTCCCAGCAATTGTATTACTGTCTCATTTGCAGTAACAGTTACGCCCTTAAGCCCAGTTAAGAACTGGCTTCGTGGATTGTAGCTCCAAAAGGATGAGAGTATCAGAGGCCCAAAGGAAATTAGTTATCTCCTTGGAAAACAGATCTTCTCACAAACTTGGGATATACATCTGGCACAGTCCTGTCAGTCAAGAACATCAAAATCTACAAATACGTTTACCAGCAGAAGACTATTTGTGCAACACATAGTTTGCATTTATGTTATCAGTAATACTCTAAAGGACTGCAAGTCCAAGCAATCTAGTTCTACAAGACACCTCTGTAAGAAATCTCCTAATATTTTCAGACTATTACACAGTATGGGAGAAGAAATCTATCATTCAGACAGTCCTGAATACTGACTTTAAAACAGGTAAGAAGCACTTCTGGCTTTCTAGTGGCAGCAGTGATATACTTGGGGTTTCAGCCTTTTAAAACATATTTAACTGTGAAAACATGAAGTCTCCAAATTGGTCATTATTTCCTGCAGGAACCTGACTCATAGTAAAAAGGCAGCGAAACGAAGCAACTGTATCTTCACTGAAATTCATAATTAATAGCAGGAAAGAAGTTGCAAACCAGGCACCACAATACAGAAAATGAAGAATTATTTGATGCAAATGCAATTCATTTAGTATCATGACACTTAAAAATTATGTTTCATTTACCATTCACAGAAGACTACTTTTACTACCTGCAGTCTACTTATTTTTTTATCATAATATAATTAGTATCATTGGAAATAAACTTATCATCCTGTTAAGAAATGGTTAGTGGCATGCAACAACTTATCAAGTGTGAAAATAAAATGCTATCAGTCCTTTTTTTTTTTTAAACCAAATGTGTCATGGAGCCACACATGAAATCAGGGCCTCACTTGAGTCATGTGCTGCATCATAAGTACTATAAGGATTTCCATCTTTCTTAAAGACACCCTCACTCTCCCAAGGGGAGAAGCACAGATCGCAGCAGCACCTGCCTAAGTGGGGAGGACAGGAAGAGGCAAAGGCAGAGGTCCTCCTACCCAAGCACCTCCCAAACCTCCCAGCTCCTCCTCCCACACAAGCACACCTCCACGCGCCACAGCTGTTGCCTGCGGCAATATCCAAATACTCTATGTTTAGGATACACCAAGGTATGTATTTTTAATCCTGACCCAAGCAATGTTAGCAGAATACCAAAGAGACCACACGGGAGAACTAATTTAATATCTCTACTCAGACACAGTTGTTTCCTTCATTTTCTTGTTGTTGGTTTGGCTGGTTTTCATTTGCTTTTCCAACATTCGTCTTTGTGTGTGATCTATCTATTCAAATAAATCTGGAAATACATCTATCTTTTTGCGTAGTAATAACAGTGGAATAGCAAAAACAAACATTTTCCTCCCAACGAATGTACCAACACTGAGAAAAGTAAAGCGCTCCTGGCTGAATTCCAGTAATTTAAGCAAACAGACCTTTAGCAGTTACTAACACACTGCCCATATGCAACATTGCCTGTGGGAAGCCCCTTAAAATAAAGTTTAGATCTCCATCTCCCTTTCTCACTCACCTAGACAGATGAGAAACAAATGTTTCTACAAAACTATCATTATGATACTTCCACAAGACACAGAACCAATGTGATTTGTTCAGGAAATATGCTATGACAGATTTTCTAGAACTTCATTTTGCCATGCATGTGAAGCTTTCAGCTCAAGCTGCATGGGATCTGCTCTGATACAAGGAGGCTCCAAGGCCCACATCTGTTGGGCTGAACCCAACCCAGAGTCTCTATGAACAGAGTTGTTTTAACTACAACGTCTGACAGTTTTGGTCTTACGTTTCTTTTGAGCAGACGTAAAAGAACTCTGGGGCATGGACAGCTGTGGCATTATGGTGCCTGACATGGCCTGTAGACCTGTCTCCATCTGTAAAGTGTAAAAGAAAGCACAGAACAGCACCAGAGAACTCATGCAGACTAATTTTGTCTGATCAGAACCTACCAGATAAAATTTCAGGGGTCAGCAATATTTCTCCTCTGCTAGAGTGATGAACACACAAAAATATCATGTTCATACGTTCATATGCCACACTCTTTTGCTAAGCAATACCGGGCATGGTTCATATCTGGCAGAGGACCCAAGCACAGTAATGCACTGGAATGAAGACATGATTGTGAAAGCAATAAATCTTAAGAATACTCTGATATTCGCCACAAATGAAAGTTGCTGTTGATCTCAAGCACTTTTTAAGAGGTTCTGAAAGATGTTTTCAACCTATAAAGAAAGAAATTTTATAGTCTAAGCATTTCCATAGCAGATTCCGAAGGAGGTACTGAGACACAAACCAGAAGATAGTATTGCTCTTGTTTTTCTCCCAGGCTCACGCACGTTTCAAGTCCTACCTCGCAAGGGTCAGCCTTGACCAGGCAGAAGAGATTTAACCTCGGCACAAGCTACAACAGCCAGCAGCTTGATCTTAGTGAAAACATCTGCCACCCACAGACTGGCCAGCGGAGGAAAAAAGTGACCTATGATCAGAGGACACGTTCTGCTGCTGACAGAACAGCTGCAGTGCAGAAACAGCTATTTTGGTCATGAATTTCATGTGGACCCTGTAGCTGTTCAGCAGCTGAACAACTACAAGTGTCAGAAACAAAACCTGCCTCTTCTTATCTTTGCTATTGTCTTCTGTTGATCTATTTGTGTGCCCTTTCTCTTCACCAAAAACAGTACAGCTCTTTCCCTGGCACCTAAAATTGACCCTTTGCTGGGCCAAGAACATCACATAGAGGACTCCCTTCTAACAAGCAGACATGGTATACAAAGATAGGAGAAGGAAAAACCTACTCTGTTGCGGAAAGTTACTCTGCTGGTTTTGTACATCCACTGATGTTCCCTCACTGTTCTTCACAGCTCCACCCATATGTAAATACAATTATTGTTCAACAACAGCAAACTCCCCAAAACAGAACAGCAGCAGAGACTGAGACGGGAAGGAGGGAGGACCTGCACACCTGCTTTACTCTCTTTGCTGCACTCAAAGTCAATGCTAGAACTCAACTGATGGTTGCACAAGTCACACCAGAGCTGACTATCCTCAGCACATCTGATCTTTGTCATCAGTTTCCATTCAAGAGGCTATGGTCTTCACACAGAACTAGAATCACAGAATGAGACAGGTCGGCAGGACCTCTTTAGTCCAAGCACCTATCCCAAGCAGGTCACTCATACCTCATCCGGTTGAGCTTCAAAATACCTCCAGGACTGAAGAGTCTACAACCCCTCACAGTTTCTGCTCCAGTGTTTGACCAACCTCACGGTAAAGAAGTTTTTTCTGTATCTACCTGGAATTTCCCCTATTGCAACTTGTACCCTTTCTTTGCCCTGGCCCTATCATCACGAATTTCTGAGAAGTCTTGGCAGCACCTTTTCTATACCCTCCCTACCCACAAGGTAGCTAATGGCAGCATTGAGACTCCCCCATAGCCTCTCCTCTTCCAGATGGAAGAAAAATATTTCTCTCTGTCTCTCCTCATACCTCATTGTCCCCTTAATCACCCTAGTGGCCCTCCACTGGACTCATTCCAGTACATATTGATGTTATTCTTGCACTGGGGAACCTCAAACTGGACATAATACTCCAGAAGTGAGCTCCCATACTCAGCTGTGATTGTAGAGATGACCTGCCTGAAGGGTGGGCTGTAGTATGTTTCAGTTAAAAATAATACACTTGTGTGCACTAAGATACAAAAAAGCACTATGATTCTGCTTTTTACAGAAACTGCAGCAGAGCTCCCAAACACGGGTAAAAAACACCCTCCAGAACATCCGTTTTACTTTCTGTCAAACCTTTGCTCTTAACTCACTTTGCAGAGACCTCTGCTCTCATTGTGAAGCATTTTTGAGATTCCACTGTTTCCTCTGTCTTGAAATCTCACCTGCACACACCTTGATGCAGTGTATTACATCTCAACAAAAGCATGTATTTTATGGGTTCAAGCTCCATTTTAGAGCTAAATCTTACTGGGAAACAGCACAATAGCTCCCACTGACACATTATACTGCTGTTGTGGAATTTCCCGCCGCAGTGGGACATGCGGAGTTCAGGTCTATCAGCACAGCCAGCTGGGACAGACTGTACTTGTCACACAGAAGGGAACAACAGTTTGAGGTGCCAGGGGAGGGATGCCCTACCAAGAAGAAAACATAATAAAACTTTCCTGAGTGACTCAGAAAGCTTAGCCCAAGCGAAAGGCAAAACCCTCACCAGGTTCAGAAAACAAACTCGAGCCTCTGCAGCAAGAGCATCTAAACGGCTGGAGAAGCTGGTCTAGTGTCGTGTAATCCATTTAGCTAAATAAAAGTCTGGAAGAGGAACACATTTCACATATTTCTGATCCCTCACTTCAAACCCTTTAAAAAAATAAAGTAGGTTGTTCAGCAGATGCAATGTCTTTAACAAATCACCAGCATCACTTGGTCAGACAAACACAGTAAGACCTACGAACCCCAACAGACTGTACCAGACTTTTCAGGACAACTACTCAAGATTGCGCACATGAACTATGCAGTTGCTGTCAGCAAGCATCTGATCTACCGCATACAGGCAAGTCAAGTCTAAGTCTGCAGAGAAGGTCTAATAACATGAGAGGGTACAAACTACAGCATACATTCCTAGCCTGCCAGCAAGAAGTTACCCGACCCATCCAGTTGTGAGACACTACTGGTTTATGCCCCTGATTGTCATCTGACACATGTAATCCTGGCCAGCAAGTGCAAGGCCCTGAAAGTGTCCTGTCTACAATACAGGTGAACACATTTGAAGAATTACAGGTTGGACCAATCCAAACCAATTTGTTTTTGACTCAGCCACTCATCCACACCAGTTTTCCCAAATCTTTTAATCTCGCTTCCCAAACTGCCACAGAACTGAAGAGTGACCAAGTACTGGCTGAGGTGTCAGCCTGCAAGTGCTGCTAGTGGCTCAAACTGCAAGCAGTTCCAAAGGCTGAAATGAAATCACTTGCTCTAAATGGAGAGCTGAACTCAAATTGAGAAAAAGTTTAAAAAAAAATTAAACACAAAGCTGGCCTTCTTATACTGTCACAAAAGAAAATGCATCAGTAGCTCTTCAGTCACTACTTCCCAGGCATCATAAACACTTTGTCTCCTACTTGAGGTTGCGTCCCCACAAGCTGTCAACCCAGCCACCTGCATGAATTTGCTGAACCGAGGTAGGTTAGCACAGAGTGACCACCGCACAGTAACTGAGTTCATCAAACTGGGAAAGGGAGCCTGCAAGCACAGGTAGCTCAGCCAGGAATAGGCATCGGTGGCTGAAGTATTAACATCTGTCACAAGTGCGGCTGCTCTAAGCAGAGAACAAATAAGAAAATATTATTTTAGATGGTATCACAGCACTGCCTATCTGCATTACTCTTCCCTAGGCCTCACTCAGCTAGTCAGCCCAACCCCTATGCAGACAGCCTATGTGAAATTCCTTGATGGTGCAATCCAGCTGCTGATGGACAGAAATCCAGATCACAAGATCCATTACCCATGCAGCTGGCCCTTTAAGTGGCAGCATCAACAAAAAGGCCAAGGACTGAATGGTCACACACCTCAAATGCAAGTGGATGGCTTGCCCCCCAGTAATTTATTCAGTTATTGATGGAAAAATATTAGTGCATTAATTCATTAAATGTTATTTCTCCATCTTTGAGGCTAGATGAATAATGAAAACAATGATTCAGAAATGGCTTAGTACAAAAACAGCAAAACAAACACTAAGATCTGCTATTTACAGAGGATTCTTTCAGCAACTCCACCTCAAGAGTGCCAGGGTAGAGACTCCAGGTCTGCCTCTGCACAGGAGGACAGCATAGAATCATAGAATGCTTTGGGTTGGAAGGGACCTTTAGAAGTCATCTAGCTCTATCTCCCTGCAGCGAGCAGGGACATTTTCAACTAGATCTGGTTGCTCAGAGCCCTGTCCAACCTGGCCTTGAATGTTTCCAGGGATGGGGCCTCCACTACTTCTCTGGGCAAGCTGTTCCAGTGTTTCACCACCCTTATAATAAAAAATTTCTTCCTTATACCCAGTCTAAATCTACCCTCCCTTTAGGTTAAAGCCATTACTCCTTGTCCTGTCACAACAAGCCCCACTGAAACGATTTTCCCCGTCTTTCCTACAGGCCCCTTCAGGTACTGAAAGGCTGCTGTAAGGTTCCCCCACAGCCTTCTCTTCTCCAGGCTGAACAGCCTCAGTTCTCTCAGCCTTTCCTCATAGGAGAGGTATTTCAGCCCTCGGATCATCTTTGTGGCCTCCTCTGAAACCGCTCCAACAGGTCCATGTCCTTCTTGTCCTGGGAGCTCCAGAGCTGGACACAGTACTCAGCATCTCCAATGCTGCACTCATGCTGCATGTTTGCTCTTCCTGTTTCTCTATGCTTCCAGGACTATTCCATCTAGCTCCTAGAACAGTGCAAAAATTCATTTTCAAAACAGAAACACATAAATTAACTGTTCATATTAAATGGATGTATTTGTTTTCCCTTGAGGAAAGTGTGCACTCAATATGCCTGACACTATTTCTAGTTTACCATACAAACCACCTGAAGAGAAAATTATTGCAAAGCAGGCTGGAATGACTTCCTGGAGATCACTTGGGTCTTGTGCAAGGTATTGGTTCTCCTCAAGGTGGAGGAAAAAGGGGAAATGGAGAGCCATCCCACATGCAGAGCTGCAGTGGAGGCATGGCTTCCCAGAGCAAACTGCTCCTTTTCAAAGGACCCCAGTGGATCCAGAATGGCTCTCTGCAGTGGGCGCTGCAGGATCAGGATCTGTGCTATGGGTTTGCATGGCAAGGTTTTGGTAGCAGGGGGGCCATCACCAATGGTGGTAGTGCCTCTGTGATAACATATTTAAGAAGGGGAAGAAAAAACTGTGGTGAGACAGCAGTTGAGAGAAAGGAGTGACATGATTTGAAAGAAACAACTCTGCAGACACCAAGGTCAGTGAAGAAGGAGGGGGGAGGAGGTGCTTGAGATGCCAGAGCAGAGAGTCTTCCCTTGCAGCTCGTGATGAAAGACCATGGTGAGGCAGGCTGTCCCCTTGCAGTCCATGGAGATCCATGATGGAGTAGATATCCACCTGTAGCCTGTGGAAGGGACACCACACCGGAGCAGATGGATGCCTGAAGGAAGCTGTGACTCCGTGGGGAGCTCGCGCTGGAGCAGGCTCCTGCCAGGCAGGACCTGTGGGCCCATGGAGAAAGCAGCCTACGCCAGAGCAAGTTTGCTGGCAGGGCTTGTCATCCCACGGGGGACCCACGCTGGAGCAGCCTGTTCCTGAAGGTCTGCACCCCGTGGGAAGGACTCACTCTGGGGCAGTTCGTGAAGAGCTGCAGCCTGTGGGAAGGACTCACGTTGGAGAAGTTTGTGGAGAACTCTCTCCCGTGGGAGGGACCCCACGCTGGAGCAGGGAAAGAGTGTGAGGAGTCCTCCCCCTGAGGGACAAGGAGCGGCAGAGACAACGTGTGATGAACTGACTGTAAACCCCATTCCCCGTCCCCCCATGCTGCTCAGGGAGGGGGGGAGGAGGTAGAGAAACAGGAGTGAAGCTGAGCCCGGGAAGAAGGGAGGGGTGGGGGAACGTGTTTTAAGATCTGGTTTCATTTCTCAATATCCTACTCTGATTTGTTTGGTGATGAATTATACTCCCTTTTCCTCCCCACATTCAGTCTGTTTTGTCCGTGACAGTTATTGGTAAGTGATCTCTCCCTGTCCTTATCTCCACTCTCGAGCCTTTCGTCATATTTCTTCTCCCCTGTCCAGCTGAGGAGGGGGAGTGACAGAACAGTTTTGGTGGGCACCTGGCATTTATCCAGGCCAGATAAACAATTTGCATCCAGTGCATCTGCATGGCACTGTCACAGCATGCCTGCATGACTAAGAAGCCAGCTCCCACTGAAAGCCAGTGGCATGCAGGGACACAACCTGAAATGTAACTGTCTCTAGAGGGCCAGCCAGGTGCATGCTAGGATTTACCAACACTGCCCAGGCACCTCATCTCCCAGCACTTCCAGTAAGAGCTAGGATTTGTAGACACCAGGATGGTTTGCAACTACAGGAAGGTTAAGCACACTTTAGAGAAAAAAAAAAAAAACAAAACACAAAACCTAGCTGGAAATTACCAGTGCATTTTAAAAAGCTCTATCCAAACCAGCAAGGTTTCAAGTAGCAACAGCAAAATTGCGTTTTTCCTTTTGAGATGACAGTACTCATCACAGAGCTGCAACACCACATGACAGACTGCTAGGAATGTTTTAAATCTGATGTAATCTAAATATAACTATATGGTTTTTATTATATGGTTAAAGAAATCTACTCTCAGAAGAACACATCTGGAGCCAATCCTAAAGCCAGTTTTTAAAAATTTTTCTTAATTGCCACATTATTATTATCCTGTAATCCCTAAAGATACTGAGAATCCTTCTGATGGCAACACAGCCTTAACTACAGAAAAATAACATTCTGATATCTGAGCACACTCAGTTAATTTTTTGGTTGACATCAGATGTTAAAGCAGTTACAATTCCCGATTTCCTGAAGTTGCATATCCGTCTTTATCAGGAAAATACTTGCCCCCAAGAACAAAATAAAAAACTCCTGTGACAGGTGGTCTTCACCACTATAACCACCTCATCCAGGAGACAAGTCAGGGCTTTACTATTTTTAGACAGTAAACCAACTTCTAGTAAACAGAAATCCCTTCTTTTTGAGCAGCAAAACCTACTGCTTACTTTCATGATGATGGTAGAGATGAGAAAAAAGGAGTAACTGCAAGCTGATTAAATAATCTGAACGCAATGCAAATGCACTAAAGATAAATATAATGAGCATTAAGAAAAGTGAGTGACAAGTCACATGTTCTCTCCCTCCCTACTAAAACAAAAAACTTTACTATGATCACCACAGCTTTTTTGCCCATCCCATCTCACGAACTGAAATAGTGACACAATTCTTGAGAAGAAACATTGTCCCTGTACTAAAGACCTAAAAGCCTTTATTTCCTTTGGTCTTACACTGCATGGAAGGAATTAGGCTATCAGTATCAATGGCACCTCCCATCAAGGCCCAGGTACTCTTCTTCCCCTCCAAGAGCTACCCTCAGGTCCTCCAGGACAACTCAGAGCCAGCTACAGACACAGGGTCTTCAGCCAAGTGGCACCCAGCAAGCCCGAATGCCAAACTCACACAGCCCCAGGCAGTCACCCACCCAGAGACTGAGCTGCTCAGAAGGGAAACATTGCACTTTGCATTACATAACCAGGGAACATATTACATGCATGGCAGAAAGCCCCCAGGAGCTGCATGTGATCTAATGGGACTGTGTACAAAGAAATTCAGGATTTGTGTGCATCACAATTCCCACTGCATTTCACTCCTTAGATCCTTCTAAAAATGCCAGCCTTACAAATTTTGACCCCTATGTCCATACCTGCAAGTATGTGGAAGGCAACAGATCATTTCACAGAAGAAATAAACTTTTGTGCTCATTTTCTTTGAGGATCTAGGTTTTTCAGACTAACAGGAAAGATTCTATGCTCAAAAGCTGTTCTACAATCCAAACTATATAAACTGTAATTGGCACTGCAGATCCAATAGACTGGGAGACATATCACTTTATTGCAAAACAGAAATTTTTTATTTTGGAGGAAAAGTAACAAAAATATCTCTTGCAGCATTAATTATACTGGGAAGAACAAAGAGCATGTTGGAAACTGGGAGCAAACCACATAATCTACCAGGCATCCTGTCAGCACAGTTATTCTGACCCACTTGCATTTCTGTGTCATGTTAAGTCTTTATTTGCCAGGACTTCTGGGAAACAATTTGAAGCTAATCATTTTTTATCCTCCGTACCAAGTGCTGAGGACTTTTGGGCCTAACTGCCCCTGCCAGAGGTTTAATGCAAAGTCCTTACATATCAGTACATCATAGAGAGCAGACAAACACACACCAGCAGCTGGTTACTCTCAGACAAAGCTGGGATTCTCAGCTGCACCTCAGTTCCAGTTAGCCACTTCATGAACTTGTCTCACGTGAAAATATCCTCTGAAAAAATAAATACACACTCTGATTAAGTAAATCATGAGGAGTTAATCTGCAATTCCACAATCCCCAAGGGACTCCAAGACCAATCTCTCTGGTGTTTCATCTACAGTAATTTAATAGTTTACACTGTAAGACCTTTGGCCTGTGATGAAGATACCAGGACAAATCTTGAGTACATTATTCACCCTAGTCCCACTGAATCAAAGGCACTACTAGGCCAATTAAAGCAAACAAGATTTAGAAGTCTACTACCTGCCCCAATGATTATTAGAGCAAGCTGTTTTCCCTGCTGGGATCAACAACTCCACAGCTAACAGCTTCCACCTGCAAGCACATTCAGGGTAGGCATGCAAAAAGAGGCAAACCCAAATGTGTTCCTCCATTCACATTCCACTTCGCTAAAGTCACTATGCAATTTAATTCCCTGCTCCCAGAGAGACATGCAACATAAGGTGAGCCTTCTAGATTCATACAAGCAAACTGTTCCGAGCAATGCTAAACACTGTGTCCTCTGCTCCATTTGGGGATAGATTTTTTTATTTGCTTTCTTCCCACATCCCCTTCCTTTGCTTGCCAGGCACTGAGTTAGCCCTCCTTATTTCAAGTAATGTTGCCCCAGCCCTGCAGCGTCTCAGAGCTCTGGAACAGCAAAGCATTCTTTTTATGTAGAGTGCACTTGATAACAGGATTAATAAAAACTACACAGCATCTTTAAAAGGCCATCTTGTATCAGCGTAGCAAGAGCACAAGTTCTTAATGATGGATAAAGGAGCACAAACCAAATAGCGCTAAGAGTCCAGGTGATTCTAAGCCTCTTCTGCTATGAATCAATCAAACTGAACAGCCTTTAAAAAGTGTCACCATTTCTGGGCCACACTGTGCACTGGCAAATATTCAAGCAGTGACTTTTCATGCTCTTTTCAGGAACTCACAATGACCTGAACACTATTTACACAAGTGTCATAATTCACTTTCTATACACAGAACATCTGAATGAAAAGCATCCTCTTTAGAATTGGTTACATAGATCATTATATTAAGCTGGTCAATATATTGCTGTAAATGAAATGATTTGCGTAAACTGGGGACAAGCATCCCTCCCATACTGCACACCACAGAAGGTGTAAATATAAGTGTGAAAAATAATTTCTCTCAAATCACTACAAGAAATTGTTTCATCAAGGATGAGTTTAGCCCAATAATCCTCCTCCTATCAAAAAGCAGCATAATTGCTAAAAACTTTTGAAATTCTTTCCTAAGGAAAATGATGGATGTTCATGCTAATTTTCAGGTTTTGCAACCTGAATATCATCAGATATAAGACAAAAAATACTTAGTTTACAGGTCAAAGAATGATGGATTGATGCAGAATACCTGAACATTCTTTTCAGAGCAACTGTATGAGTAATTCTGCTAGAAACTGTGAGGACGTGATAAATGACTCGTAGAGGTCTCCAAGTGGTTTTCTATGCATATGTGCCAGTTCATAAAATATAACTTACATAACTAGGAAAAGACAACTGAGCAGTAAAGACAGCACAGGAAATGCCATTTCTGCTGTTAGCCAAAATGCTCATGTGGCATTTACATTTTCAGAGAATCATCAGGAAAGTTTGTCCCTTTTCTTCTTCCTTGAGAACAGAAGCAGAAGTGTTTATAAGCATCAAGAACACCTCCTTTCTTCTCCACCCACATGGACTTGGCAGCATGTCCTGGTATTTCGTGATGACAGAGTTGAAAAACTTGCATTACCTTTCTTCGAGGCCTCTGAGAAAATAAAAACAATTAAATCGTACACTGATTAAGACCTGCCTTTTTCTCCACTGTGTGCCCTGCATTCAAAGAGAGACTTGTTGGTTCCCCTAGTAAGTCTGGCCCCAATTCAGCTGCTGATTGAAATTGGCTTATGGGATCAACGTTTATGATATGAACTGATGAACATTTATGAATCAGGAGGTCTGTATGGTTACCTGGCCAGTGCGTGGTGCTATCAGCAGTGCAGCTGGAAAGAGTGTTAGGGCTCCAAGCGCCTACAGCAAAAGTAGCTCAAAACCATGAAGCAAAGAACAAAACCACCAAACATCCTTGCAGGACAGAGGAACTGCAAAGTGCTGTTTCACCCAGATGTGGCACTCTCTTACCTGCCCACACTAGTTAGGGAGGCTGGGCAGAGGAGGTGGCTACCATTTCCATCATCACTTGTTGGCAAACTGTCAGCTCGACCAAACAGCCAAACACAAACACCTACCTCGGAAGTAACACAGGAGTCCAGGACCGGGGGAGCAGGACGCAAACAGAATCCTCAGTTCAAGCATGCCTTTCCTCTCTGGATCCCTTGACATCAACATGTTTCTGCCTGCATATTTAGGCGCATCCCTCAGCTAAGTGCATCATAATGCCAGCCAAATCAGCAAGGGCAGATTGAAACCCACTTTTTTGTTAATATACCTACAATCCTCAAATTCACACCCACAGATTCTCTCCTAACATAGTCTCTTCTAAGCAAATGATAAATTTTGCCCCAGAGGCTTGAAAGGTCTTAGGGACATTGCCACAGCAGGGAATAACCACGCTGGTAAGCACACAATCACACTTTAGTTGCTAATACTGCAACATAGCCTACAAGCACAGAGTCCTCTTTATTCCTAATAAAGAGGCTGGGACCTCACACATATGCATTGATGGCACAGATACCTGGTTTTTGCTAGAGGACTAGGGCCTCAATCACCACTAGGAAAAACACCCCAAAACCACATTTTGGCCCTGACTGGAAAATGCCAAAATTAAACTCTGATACACTAACTAAAAATTAACCAATGGCCAACAAGTAATTCAGGCACAGATTTCACTCATACCTAAACAGTAAATCCTGTTTGGCAGCATTTAAGCAGGTGACCTTTGATTGACACATCAAGATCTATAAAGCCTGCTAGCTATTTTAGTGGAAAACAACTCTAACACACTCATAACAAGATTTACAGAGATTACAGTCTGGGCTAAACTGTTGTACCATTGAGTCCATAGAATACCATACAATGAAAGAGTAAATAGAAATGTCAGTTACCTTTAAAACAACGCAGTTAGACTCTGACCCAGCATAAACCAATCTCTTCCTCCCAGCTACTTCAGTGGAGTACAGAAAAGAAATATGAATGCTTACCTCTGTGCATGCATATGCACATACTTCTATTTTTACATAAATTTTCCTGTTTGTGTTCATGGCCCAAACAGGTAGGAGTCCTCCCTCCTCCTCCCCAGAAGTCACAATGCAAGTTACAGGCAGTAATAGGCAAGTGACTCGGAAGGATCTGCATTCTCTCCCTTTGAAGAAAGATGTTGCTATAGAGCTGACAAGCCGTGATTTTGTTACACTCTGCCCTCAGTCCTCAAGGAATCCCTTCATAAATCTCCATAGATCAGCAGTTAAGCCACAATCTTTAGCAAGGTCTATATGCTGCTCACTTGTAGGGCAGTCCAGAAAATTATGGCAAATGTACTATTTCTGATAGGTGTAACTAGTAAAAACAAAGAAAAAAGATCTGCAAATCACTAACAATCCAGGTTACTATTCTTGACAAAGCCTGGGGAAATGGCAATAAACGAAAGCTATAGGCTCGTTACAAAATGGGTGCTGTATTAACTTCACCAACTGAAAATAAAACGTCCTTTAGTTCTTCTGAGGATTCTAGGTAAAGAATGTCTAAGTAGGAGTCAAAGATTGTATTAGTGATGATTATGGGTTCTCCCACAACATACAACCTGCTTTCTGAAACTCTTTCAATGGAAGACGCTAATTAATAATACCTGATTCTTTTCACTCAATCAAACAGGATCTTGATCACATATCATCACTTTTCTACCCTTTATTCCTGCTCTCCTATAGATTTCACACTGAAGTTCCAGGCCTGATCTGCTACCCAGGGCGCTGGTAGAGTCCTCCATGACAGCTACCTTCCTTGAGGACAACAAAACTGTCAATCAAGAAGCTGAGACTCACAACTGAAGCTGACATCAGCCTCTTGACAACCAGCTTACAACTCCGTAACTTCTCCCACTGCAATGGGAAACAGATCGCAGAACCTTCCCCCTCACAGAGCAATGAACAAAACCTATTTCATCTCTTTAACCTCCTCACAGTTACAATTTGTACAACCAAAAATGCTACCAAGCCACTGAGGGAAGAGGAATAAGGGGCATACTCATCAATATATTCACTTCACTGTAGAAGTCATCCAGGTGTCAGCATGGCACGTAGAGCAAAACAGGAAATGAATAAGACTAATAGCTCTTTTCTTGTCAGTCAATTATAAATATGGTTACAAGATGAATGCTCATATTTAAACACACATGCACAGTTTATTCTGTCATTCTTCATATTTTAGAGTTTTCCACTGAACTGACAGAGATTACATATACATTATTACACGCTGTGTTTCACAGACTATCCAAAGATGTTCTTTACAACAACTTATTTCCTTTGGTACAGTACTACATTCTTATTGCGAAAGTCATTACTGTCATAGGAAAACTTATTTACAGTCCTTCTACACATTGAGAAGCTATTGCTCTAGCATGTGAATGTAGTATGCAGAAGAACTTACAGTCATTCATGTACATCAGTACAAAACTGAATGAAGTGGCACTTATTGCAGGTAAAACATATTTCACTTGGAAACTGTCCAGGTGACAACTCTCATCTATTGACAGTAATGGCTCTATTGTTGACACTATTTCTATTTAACATGGTCCAAGCATTAAACTCCAGTAGTATCTGTATAAGAAGGTCCATTCAGCTCAGTGGAGTTACATATGTGTACACATACATAATAAGTACATGCATAAATATTTTTATAAGTAAGGATGTACACGGAAAGTTTACTGAAAATTAATAAACGGCACCTACCCTGATCAGTATGGAAAAGCCATGGGGAACATCACACAGATGCAGCTCCGTTCTGTAAGAAAATCTGATACCCTCAGCGCTTCAGCAAAAAATAAAAATATTCTTCCTGAAGAATTTTTGGTAACTAACAGATGGCATTATGAAACAGGGACAAATCTCTACTAAAGGATAGGAGTTGATTTAAAACTTTCACAGAAATGCAGTAGTTCTCTACAAAACTCTGTCAGATTCACGATTAGGCTCTTGTGAAAAGTCATCTCTATTTTCCAATCTCTTCCCCAAATGAAAAAAAAAAAAAAAAAAGCACCTTCAGTC
>Ga0065711_1003978_pt1 | contig 26276 bp, 14 predicted proteins | sample Hoacrofraction12_FD_59098 | JGI IMG/M metagenome (GOLD analysis project Ga0065711, IMG submission 59098) | Hoatzin crop microbial communities from Cojedes, Venezuela - Epithelial fraction 12 v2 (version 2) | ecosystem: Host-associated > Birds > Digestive system > Esophagus > Crop | place... | reverse complement strand
GCCCAGGGAGGTTGTGGAGTCTCCTTCTCTGGAGATATTCAAGACCCGCCTGGACAAGGTCCTGTGCAGCCTGCTGTAGGTGACCCTGCTTTGGCAGGAGGGTTGGACTAGATAACCCACAGAGGTCCCTTCCAACCCCTACCATTCTGTGATTCTGTGATTCTGTGACGTTCCCATTCACGTTCCTTTTAACAAAACTAAATTTCCTCTTCCAGATAATCAATACATTATTATCAACATTATTTTAAACCACTGTGAACATGTTTTCAGCTCCAACAAAGGGTGACAACATCTATATTTTAAGCTCGGACCACCTAGTAAGAGCTTTTTGCACATAAATATACATATTACAACTATAATACCTAAGATGGCTCCACTTCCAGCAGAGCAGGAATAGTTACCCACTTCTATCAATAGATTCAAAATTTAATCTAGTGATCCAATTGACTCTATGGAGCCAGCTAGACTGCACACATAATTGTCATCTCTCTAGAACAGGACAGATGTGCGGGAGACTTATGTCCTGTGCAAAAGTACCTGATCTAAAGATCTGCTCACCCCAACAGATTTCGATTTGTGCATTCTATCTCTCTTGCCAGGAACTGCAAGAAATGTTAATTACGATATTTAGCAGGTTTTGATCTCATACTACCAATGTATGTTTAGAAGACAAATTTTCCAGAGTGGATTAATGGATGGATTACAAAAAGATACAGGTTCTGGAGAACTGAAGCATATTGTATCTACTATACAGAAATTTTAAATGTTCCTGAAGTCATAATGTAGATTTTTGGTCCTGTTTTGTTCAATCATTTTTGACAGAATGATAGAAAATTTCAGCTTCGGTCCTTTGTCTCTAGAGAGACACACATCAACTGAAAATATCTCCAAATGTCAGAAACACTGGATTAAATTGCTTGAAGAACTCTAACCTGCATAATGCCAAAAGATCCCTTGAACTTTAACCTGTCTGTCGACACAGATAGCCAGCCCTCAGTGCCGCTGGAGAGGTCACGTAGCTGAAAATGTCTGGGACCTGTCCAAGTGAAAAAAAAATGAAGGAAAACTACTGCCACAGTAAATGAATAATTTTCTTTTCATCTCTTTCTTTGACATGTATTTCTACATACCACTGTAAAGGAAGCAATTCCAAGGAATCGCATATACCTGATGTACTAGAGGAACTGGCTTCCTCACATGACCCAACAAACAGTGCCAGAAGTCACTTTGCTGCCTGCACGCTTTCTCAACCTAGGTCAGAGGTAAGGAGCCAATCTACAGAGCAATCCAGTCTGTCTTCGGGTTTGAGGTTTGGCATGAGTTTCAGCTCTGATATCATGTTAAAATTTCAATTATTAAGAAAACCTTAAATCAGACTTGAAAAAAGTTTTAATAAAATGGGTAATCAAACTTAGATATGGAAAATGAAAAAAGCCAGCAGCATTCATAATAAAACTATCATATACCACAACTGCTACTAATACCCATCTCAAGCAAGGAAATAGTTAAGTAATAACAGAACGGTCCCTCCTGAACTAATTTTGCTCTAAATCCCCAGCATTTAAAGCCATGAAGCCAGTCTGGTCTGCAGCAATCATATGTTTGAAAGGCATCTCACTGGGAATGCTTTATGCCTGTTTTTCTGTCTTGTTCTCTGAAATAGAAGGAAAAGCAATATAGGCATATAGCTATGGAGAGGATTAAAAGCCGATTAAATGTACAGCGAATACACCAGAAGAGACAGATTTTCCATTTCCATCAGCCAAAAAAACATATCAACCTCTTTAAAAAGCCAGTAAAAAGCATATAAATAATGTAGCTGCTTAGGTCATCTGCAAAGCTTTCTATATAGTAAAGAATTGAAATATGGTTTCCTGTTCCGTTATTTGTTGTCTTTGGTCAGTACCCAGGTGCATGGAAAAGTTTTCAAAGTAATGTTTATCACTGAAAAAATAAAATTCTTGAGAGCTACAGACTGGCTAGCTTCTTTAGCAGGAAGAAGAGGATTTGCTTAATGTTGTTCTTTCACACAAAAGATAAATCTGGTCTCAGAGAGAGATGCTATATAATCTAGTCTTTTGCTTCTTTCACAAATTGTGCACTGCCAGAACTGACAGCAGATTTTACAAGCCCTAAAGTGCAAAGCCTTCTGTGTAAACATACATGTCCATTTTTAGTAATTAGCTCTAAAAGTTGTGTGGCTTCGCTCCTTTAATATTGTGAACAAGACATTTGAACAAGACAAATTTTGAATGGTCTGTCATTTATCAAAGTTCCTGTCAAGAACATCTGCTGCATAGCCAGAACTGGAGACTGGTGAGCTCAGTCATGTACATTTTACCCACGACAGTAGCAATTACGTGTATAAGCAGTTCCATTAGGATCAAGAGGGAGACGATGTAATTATAGATTTGTGCATCTTGGCCTCAGAACAAAACAAAAACAAAACCAGGAACTTAATTTCCGATCAGTCATCTGATACATTAAATATTCATTATGCCCAGAAACAGGAGGCTTAAATCAGTTACCTAATACAGGCATCTTGCGCCATTGGAGATGCCCTGGAGTATCTCACCTGGTCCCCAGCTGCTGCTCCAGAAGAGCACAGGTGTCCTGCAGGTCCTGTGTCATATCTGCCAGCCTTGGGTGGATGTCTTGGGCACCCTGAGGTGTCCCAGATGGCACTAGATGCCTGTATTTGAGCGACTGACTCAAGCCTAGGCTGTCATTTCTTTACAGGTTAAGCAGTTATACGCTCCTTCAGACAGAAGAGATTCAGTTCAGAAATCACTGAAATCTACTTGAAGATAAACGGGAGAAGGGTTACATTTCTTCAGAGACAGAGAGTGTGTGGGATGGTGCTACTGCTGCAGTATGACATAAAAAGCCTGGTCTCGTACATGTGTTGTGAGGAGAAAAGAAAAAAAGGGAAAGAAAGCCAGAGAAACGGATACAGAGAAAGCGCATATATACTGCAGTCTTCTGAGATGTTGGGAGCACAGTTAACCCTTGGTTTTTATGATTTTTCACCTTTTGCAATTGATTATACCCTGGTTTAACAAAGGAGGCCTCATCATCTACCACTGTGCCCAGGTTTTACTTTGCTTCTCATGTCAAGCATGACACCCCAGTAACATACATAGGAAAGCAACATACGTTCTCAACACCAAAATCTTTTTACATCACCAGCATGGTATTAAAGGAGCACATATTAAATCCGCCTCCACTGCTGCGCGAATAATGTCCTGGCCGTAACACAAATGGGAACCAAACCCATCAGATTAAATGTATGGTAATTTTTTTTGTTGCTCTCTTTTGAGATCATCTATGCTCTGTAGTCTTTGCTTGGACTCTATGCTCCTAATCCAATTTATTAGCTACTAGGTCTGACTACCCGGTTACCCAGAGAAAATGCGAGTGCTCCAGCATAAGGACCTCACTCCTCCTCTTTCCTGTCTCCCAGTACTAAATATTCCCAGACACCCCCCTTGCCTCTCCATACCGAAGACATACGCTGTGGTTCCCTGGGGAGAGACCGGCTGAGAGACTGTTTTCTCAGGCAGCTGTGTGAGACGGTACCTGCCCCCGAGGAACAGGAATGACACGGCCGCTCACCACATACGAAGCTGGAACCCAGTCTTTCACCTGTCCTTCTCATGGAATCTGCTCATTTGACCTTAAAATCCCTCCAAATCACATCTAGATATTTTTATGTTAGCATGGGAAAGGAACTAAAGGATATACTTGTTTAAAAGTGATGGTTATCTTAAAGACAGTTTTCAGAAATTAGTTTATAATAAAAGGCTAAATAAAATGACAGTATCTTTAAAAATAGCTTATCACTTTACACTATTTAAAAAAAAACAACACAATAATTTAAAAGTTGAGTTTATGATGTTCAGTCGTGCTTTTTAGGCTCTGTGATTGTATGCGAGGTCCAAAATTATTTAATTTACAAAACAAGAAAATTTTTAGAGTTCAAATTGTATGAGTAAGATGAATACTATATGAGTAAGATGGATACTTACTGAGTAAGTTGGAGAAAAGGAATCAGTATCTGACAAGAAGCAACTGAATGATTGTCTAAACGGATAATTACCAGAATATCCTGGCTGGATTTATCGAATCTGCATCTTACGCATTCTCTTTCTAACTAGGACCACAGGGAGTTTATCTGACAGGAGGTAAATGACTTAGCTCTCCTTAGCTCCACTGTTTCATTTATACAAAATTATGGACTATATGGACAATTCTTTACACCACAGGCCGATAAGAAGAATTTATTACACCAATCAAAGTAACTTTTCCAGGTAGTTTCTGTCTCTAGATTTTACACATATCTCAACAGTCTCTCTGATATTTGCAACACGTATGATACAAATATCATGTTTAAAGGGATGATCAATACTACTTATGACCTTTCCATTTCATGAGGTTCTGAAAATCATTAGAAACATATGACTACAATCATGCAGGCAGGAATGGATTCATGGCCTCTGTTCATAGTACCCTTATACATAAACTTTTAGTATCTTTTTCTTTTTTTAAAGAAAACATTTGTTAATACAGTGCCATTATATCTATTACAGACTAGAAGTTGTGTTCAGACTAGAAATTGTGTACGGTATGGATGCAAATAATTAATTTAGTAGCTTTTTATGTTCAGATTGAGACATTACTCTGTTTTTGAGATACTCATTGAAGAAGATAGCAGTTCTGTTCTTTTACCACTATTCCCTCAACACTGTACAAAGTGGGAGACACCCATCTCACGCTCCTGTAGAGAGTTTCCAGCTACTAGAAGTTACTTGACTTTGCTTCTGGCCTATGGCACTACTATTGCTGTACAGAAGAAGTTTTCTCCTAAAAAGTTGTTATAAAAGTAATATGAATAAACACATCCTTCTATCTTTATACATAATCTATTCTGCGAAAATCTGACTGCTTGCTTTTCTTTTTAGAAAACCACCAAAACATATAAAAGGTCTATAAGGCAGAGTAAAATATTGGCCTGGGAATAACTCAGACACCTCCTTCAGCTCTTTTAAGATTCCAGTGACCCTCTGATACTTCTTTCCTATTAAAGACGTCCGAAATGCCACCAGCCCCATGCAGCACAGGGTCTGGGGCAGCTGCATAATAGAGTCCTGAACACGGCTGTCCCAACACTGAGGCAGAATTAAGTTTAGCCTGCACTTCTGAGAATGCTTGAATTGGCTCTGCTGCAAATCTATAATTGTAATATTTACAGTTTTCCGAACGAAAGGAGTACTATTTGTTAAATTAGAAAGCCTCATTTGTGAACAATGGAAAATACTACTAAACTGTACTTTTCAAACAGTGCCAGCTATTTTGCTGCAGAATTGCACAGCATACCATATCACGTCACTGGAGACTAAAATAAAACCTTCCCAGAAACCCAAGAGCCCCATAATACTAATTTTAAGAGATTCCACAGTTATTCCAAGCAAATAGTTTTATCTAAATTTGGCTATTAATTCCTATAGTCAAACTGATTTTGAAAAAGGTTCTGTGTGGGGTAAACAAGAGAAACAACATGGAATAACACATTTTCTATGGGTACCATATGAGCTGTATCTCACCAAATGGCAGCTGAAAAGTAGATCTAAAGGTTAAGAGTATATTCTTTTCTTCACTTGTGATTCTGTCTTGGCACCAAACTCTCAATAATTTTATAAAGGTTTCCTAGCCACTCAGTGACCTCTCAAGAAGATTCTCCACAGCAATATATCTCTGAACATGTTTCTAGAGGTTAGAAAGTAATTTGTCAGCTATAAGGCCATACCTTCAGTTGTAAAAAATACTTCAGAGTTGTCGTTGGTCAAAAAGCCCAAAATAAGTTTAAAGGTTCCCATCCTTTTTCTGTCAGTCTCCATCCATCAGTCTGGCATATTTATTTTATTATAGTTTTGGTTATGTATTTGATGCTACTGCTGTTACTGAAATGTAGTCATCATAACAGGTATCAAAAGTAAACAGAAGCAAAAGATCAAAAAAGAACAAATGCACCAGCAGAGAAGTATAATAGTAGTAAAACTGTATTAAAGTTTCCAGCTCCCTGACCTTTCCCGACTATCTTCTATGAAAAGATCACAGTCTCATCCCAATGCTTCTTGAGACAGGAGTAACTGCCCCTGCGTAATTAATAGTTAACTGCCCTGCCACTTTTTACCTACTTTCTGCTGAGAGATGCATTTGTCCACTTACTGTGATTGAGTCTGTTGGATTGCCCAGAAAACTGTTCAGTTCAGCCAGCGCTGGGACAGGGCAGCTGCAAAGGCCTGAAAGTGCTGAAGTCTCATGAGTCCTGACAGAGGAATTCCCTTCAAGGTCAGGGACACTCATGACCTGCACATTCCCCAGCCAGAAGAATTTCTTCACAGGAAGGTAAAATATAAAAAATCATGTTGGGGAGAATCAAAAAAAACCCACAACGTACTGTTCATATCTTGTAGTAACTAAGCAAGGACATTTGGTGCAAGGGAAATTTTTCTCCTTCTCATCTTCACATCATGTAATATTTATGTAACTTGCTTACTCTTGCTGGGAGATACATTATGTCCAGATTGCGAGAGTTTAAATTACAACTTAATCTCAAATTTAACTTATAAAATAAAACTTCATCCTGTAATTTTCATCCTTTTCAACAAGGATGGGTCATGCCAATAAAACTAAGAATCCGACCCAGTGATTTTCAAATAAAAAGATATAAACCTGCTTTATGCTTGATTTTAACTTAGAAAGTGTTCACATGAATGTGAAAAACAGAGAATTAAACAAAACCATTTGTTTTGATAAAAATATGGTGATTTTAGGTTATTTGGCACTTCTAGAAATAGTCTAGAATTTTTTTGAGAATGTCAAGCCCAATTTTTTGAATTTTCCAAAATCAAAAATAAATTCTGCCTTAAAACATGGATTTCAAAAAAAAAAAAAAAAAGCACATGCTCACAGAGAAAACATATGTTATGTGAAAGTAACCGTTTTGTGGAAATCTTTCATAAAAATAGAAATCTAACAGTCATTAAATGGCTTGAAAGAAATACTTTCAGAAGAAATCTGCAGTCACATTTGATCATTCAGAATTACAAGTAAAAGGCCCTACAGAATCAGCAATGGGCTATTTGATCTTCTGTAGCCTGCATGTTCTGCTCTGCCATCACCCTAGCTCTGCCACCTGTGAAAGAGTTGCTCAATAAAATCTAAAAAGCTGCTTCAAGTTAGTCACATCTCATTTAAAAGTTTGCTAAAAATTCTACAGAATCTTACTAATTCTTATTCCTGGTTGAAGAAAACAATTTTGTTAGCTTCTCAAAATTTACATGTTCCATATATATTTGGCTTCTACATTCAGTCTTGAGTAAAAAGCAGCAATTCATGTGAATGCAGTCATGAGTAGTTCTTCACATTTTATACTGAATACATGATTGAGAGTTTCTATGCTATATAGATATAACCAGTAGGTCATCTGAATTTCCTATTCTATTTTCCTTCTAATTGTTGGGAATTAAAAAAAAAAATCTATTGAAAGTGTTTAAATCCCAAGGCTTCTTGTTTGGAAACAAACTTAGGAGTAAACTATGTATAAACTTGTTTGCCAAAGAGCTGTATGAATTTCTGTCATTGTGACAATGTAGTTAATACATTTCTTCATTTTTGTCAAGACAGTTTATCTGCATAGAAATTAGCTGTGCTAAAATGTTAAGATACAGAGTGGAAGAGACTGGTAGCATGGGGTTACAATTGGTAGAACAGATTATATTTTCATACCACTTTCTAACCAAGGATACTGTGACATTTTATAAACAAGTTGAGACTTACACACCAAATTTTATCTCTGGACTACAAATAGGGATACTGAGGAACATGCAAAGTTGGGTGCCAGGGGTCATGGGAAACAGGACACAAATCTCTTGGCTCACAGGCTAATTCGTGCCACTCTGTGACCTGTGTTTCTCCCATATCCTGAAACACCAGCAGTGAGTTAGCTACGTTGGCCAAAACTACAGCCTCAAGACACCACAGTGACTGACTACTGAAAACTACCTGCCTGGCCAAACCTAACTTTGAAATGAAGTTCAGAATGTCTCCTACAAGCTCCAGTCCCGACGTTTGCATTCCAGTCTCTAAATCACCTGTCTGCCATATTCTCTGACAAGTTATCTCTATTTTGCTTAACACGGTCATTCTGCTCTCTAGCTTAAAGAAAAATAATAATGGTTTCAGAGGAGTTGATTGTGCCAAATCCATCAGATGATTAAATACAAATGAAGAGCTAACTTAAAATGCCACATTTCATTGCAAAATTCAAAGAAAATTCAGTTACATGATTTACATATTTTATTTCTTTATTGAATAGCACAGGCAAATGAGAAAAAAACATATTACACTGTAACTGCTACAATACAGTAGATCCATAATATTTGCAGGTAACTAGCATATTCCCTGAAGAAACTACAATACTAAAATTAATTAAGAAAAATTGAGAAAAAAGGTTGAAATTTTGAGTACAGTACTTGCTTATAATACTCATTTCACTCCAAAGGGATTTATTTCATGCAGATTTCTTGTAACTATATCAAGGATCTATGAATACAGAAAGTGCATCAACTTGCAAAAATACCCCATTGATCATTTTTCTTTGACTTTGCTCATTAGTGTTCTGCATTTTCTTTAAAATGCCGTAGCTCGGGTAGTCCAAGAAAGACCAATTTATCACCCAATGCAAAGGAATTTGAAGGATATCAAATGTACATGGCAAAAATCCTATGGGAAATTATGGTATATTTTCATTCAATATATTTATAACATTGAAAAATAAAATAGGTAAGCCACATATAACCATCGATCTGTCATAAATATGTGAAGTCAATCTTTTCACTGTAAGAAAATTACCCTTATTATCTTTCCTAATTCTTAAAGACAGATTATGCTAGAATGCCAGAGACCATAATCAGACTGACAAAAAAGTACTGATTTTCAACTGCATCATGTTCAAAATTATCATGATGTGGTACATTGGTTCTCATCAAATTCATGGAACTAATGACAACTATCCAATATTGCAGAATACAAATTACACTCATGAAAGCCGAGGTCATTGTAATATATCTGCACATACAGAGCTAGAGACTGGAAACCATCCTTGTTGCCAAGTGATGTTTAGCTATGTAACTCAGTGCTGCTATTTGTTACCAAAGTGACTTTTTTGCTAGTAAAATAAGCAAGGATAACAGGATTTTTTTTTCATCTACAAATCATTTTATAACTGGTATGCTCAAAACCACAATAACACTTAATGCTTCATTTTTTAATGTTTCATTTTTCTCAAACCACATGAGAATAATTGTCTGATGTTTTCAAAGTTCTTGCACAGGATGAGATAAATACTTCAGTATCATTAAATGACACATATCCTAATTTTGTTTAATCTCCCTTTCTAAATTTGTCTCTGTTACACAATGATTGAATTCCCATCGCCAGTTCTACTGCTTCTTAGCAAACAGCAACACCAGGGCACAGTTACTGCCTTCTATTGACTAAGTACTTAAACAGGTTGCCATGTTCTGGGTTAGATGTTCAGAGATGTATGGATGCCAAGATTTGCTTTCATAATATAAACAGCAATTTTGGTATGAAGAAATAAAACTGCTTTGAAAGCCACTGGGACAGAGGTCACAAGCAATATTACAAAACATCAGAGAAAGAGCGAGTCTGTTTGCTGTCCAAAAGGACAAACAGCTCTACAGCAGAGAATGAATGGATGGTGTTTCCCACGTGCAATATTTACAGCATTTACAATTACTTACTGCTAACCTCAGGAGCATTTGCGAGACATACTTTTAGAAACATTTACTTCTCTTTTAGTGTTTACGTGCCAAGGATAGGAACCCCACTGAATGGTACTGATGAAGAAACTCTGATTATTTAGCTATTTTTGTTTTGAAAAGTCTCCACAATTAATTGCTGTCAAATCTTGTCCTCATCTATAAATGAAGTCCACAGAACTAAACTGAAATATGTATCTTATTTCACTATGACCTCAAAAAGTTTTGTACCTAAAATATGATATTTTTCAGCTCAGTGAAGAACTCCTGTGTGACTGCTTGTCCAAAATCCTCATCTACTGTGCAGATGGAGGAAACTCCACCCACAAGCGATGGCAAAGGCATATGAAGCCCCTAGTGAAAGAAGTAGTTTCCTTAAACTATTACAAGTCCCGCACAAGCCTAAGGAGGAACAGATGTAGTACTTACAAGCAGATGCCTCTTGCCCTATTTTCTCCAATTCAGTCTGCCCAGATGCTAAACACATTTTTCCTGCTATGTCAGAGGTGCATATTGCTTGACAGAGAAGTTCAAATGTTTGATTACTGAATGCCCAACTTAAATTCGTAATTGTTTTTTCTGATGTGTAAATCGGATCAGTTATCAGTAAACAAAAGACAGAACTAGTCCTTCAATCAGTAGGCTATTTAAGCATGTGTGTAACTCCAAGGTCACAACCAGCCCATTTAAGTCAACAGCCTACTTCCATGTTCAGACTTCACAGATGTGTCAGAACAGATAGCTGAGCTCTCCCTATTCTGACCATTTGCATAAAATTATGCAGCTGCTTTTGCTCAATCTAAACAATGACCACCAACTCTTTCCAGCCTGCTTCCTTGCCCCACGATATTTTTCAAGCAGAGACATCTCACGGTTACTTTCTGCAAACCCCTGGGAGGCAGAGCACAGAACCTCACCAGCTATGGACACAGGCTGCAATGCACGCGCTGGCACACAGATGCAGCTGGTGGCATGTCAGGAGATCTTTACAGAAAAACTTGTCTGCTTGCCAGTCTCTTTGCATATTAAAAGTATACCTCAGTGCCCTCCCACTACATCCTCAAATAAAAGGATATACATAACCAAGTAGCTCGACATGAGGGCCTTAATTCTGAGAGTTACCCAATAAAAATCAAGTGATTGTTATTTTAAATCTCTTTCTGAACTTTAAAAATACCATGCTGTAACCCCACAACATTAGAATGGATTATTCAGAGTATGATAGGGAACTACATCAAGACTGTGAAATCTTTTTAGTTCTTCCAGTCTTTTTGTACAACTGAAAGTCTTGGAGGATTTATTTCAAAAACTTCAATACTGTAGCATTTAAACTTCATTGATTTGTGCTTTATGGTGCAATGGCATTTGCTTAATTGTGTTTTTCATTACTACACAAGAAATAGCCAAGCTTTCTCAACACAGTGTTACATTATTTTCCAGAAAGAGAACTACTGTACTTCCCCCAGATATTCATGCCCCAGAATTCAGTAAGCATGACATATTCTCTTTGATAAGCATGTTTCATTGCAACACACCAGCGAATGTGCATTATTCATCATGAAACAGGTGATAAAGTCAGAGTTCTTGAGCTAATGATAGATTTTTTGAAAAGACCAACAATGAATTACATTATTATCTCCATTCTTTGACTCCAAGGATGGACCCCCTTATTCCAAACTAGCTGAACAACAGCCTGCAAAAATCTGATCAAAGCAGGCCCTGCTTTGGGAGTCAGGATAGAGAAGACCTCCAGAGATCCCTTCCAACCTGAATTGTTCTAAAATTCTATGACCTGCAACCCAGTAAAGGTCACTGAAAAACTCTTCTGTCATGACTATCAGATCAGTTGCTAAATTTTCCTTTCTTACACTGTAAAGTTACCTTTACTGAGGGAAAATCATTACAATAAGCTATAATAACTAGAATAAGCTTAGAATCTTGAAAAAGAAGATATGAAACAGCTGCTTATCTTCTTGACTGAATGAAGTTAAAATAGTCTTTGCTACTGATAACTGAGAATATGAGTTAATTTTGAGTTATTAAATACAGTGTACCTTCTTTAATCACCCTGTGGTTCTTGGGCTTCTGCGGACTGAAGAAAGAGGTATGAATTTTGCCGACCTGATTATGCTGCTGGTTAAACGCCTTGAGTCGTTATCAGTTCTAGATGGTAAATCAAACATGTCTTCCTAGCTCAAGGAACACTGGTCTCTCTCCTTTCTTTTTGCCTTCTTCAGCCTTTCTAGTGAAATCTTAGTAGTTTATGAGCTTTTCAGCAAAAAACTGACATTATGTGCTTTTATATTTGTTCTTGGTAACATAAGCACATCTACACCGAGTCACAATAAAAGTCCATCTAGTTCAGTATGCAGTTTTTAAAATGGCCAAAAGCAGATGTCTAGTGAAGACCAAAAGAGCGTAAGTAGAATACAGTGATATTGGATACCCTCCCAGCCTCCAGCCATGTGGGGATCAAGGACTCCCTGACACAGCGATAGTTTCTATATATCTCTTATATATATATATATTACTCTTTTGTGAAGTTGTTCAGTCTCCTTCTGCACCCACGTAAACTTCTGGCATCCACAATCTCCTTTGGCAGGGAATCCCTCGGTATAATGTTATGTTGTGTAAAGAACCATTAATCATTTATTTATAAAATGTCATGATGATCTCTTTTTTGTTTCTTGCACATTTTGTTTCTTGCTCCTAGTCTTTGTTAACATATTTACAATTCACAATTTGAAACCCTGTTAGCACTACATGCAGCAGCTAAATACTTGTCCTTTTTAACCCACAGTCACCTATGCAAGTCATCAAAAGTTTTATCTACAGACTACAGAACTGTGTGCAATACATGTAAGAGATTTCTTTTTTTTAACACTTAACTTTCAGGGATGGGTATAAAGCTCACTATATTATCCTGAAAATGGTATTCCTACCAGAAAATTGTATATTCCTTTCCATTATGAGAAGGGAGCTAGGTTACGCTTAAAAAAAAAGCTTTTATCTTTGTCTGTCCTGCATGTGTCAGGAATACCTCCTCCATAAAGACCTAGTTGCTCTTATAAGTCTGCCTCTTGTTTACCTACTTACTGTAGTCCCACAATAGTTCCCTGACATTTACTTTCAGCTGCCATCTTCTTAAAGAACCTACTTTGTTGTCCATAGCAGCACTCTGGTGACTGCTACAGCCTGTGTCCTGCTGAGGGAATCCCGCAGTGCCATGCACTTTCATCAGGTTAAGAACTAAGAATGTTGTCAGAGGGTGGTACTTCTCCCTCCAAGGAATTATTGACTGAGGAGTGAGATAAAGGTACATATGTCTAGTCAGAACTGATCAAATACTTCAGATAGAGATTTGCATAAAACCCTTTGTTCATTTACATAAGCTCAGTAGGTCAAAGAACTATGGAGGTAACAAATCCCACAGCACAGCTGCTTGAATTACTCCGGGTTTGGGATAATTAACTGCTCTGTGTGCTCTGAAGGTAAGATTTATGAAGTTTCTTCTAGGCATTGAAGTGGTCTAAATGTAGCTGTTAAAGGTATAGACTTAAATTCGCTGATTACTATGAATCTGCTGGGATACTAATAGATGTATCCAAATAGTTCCTTAAGTCCACCACTACTTTCAAACTGTGCTGATGATTGAAGTTACTCTCCTGTAAGCACCTCCTATAAACTAGGTCTTCAGATTTATTTCTCGTTAAACACAGTAATGATCAAGAAGAGATTCATATAAGTAAGAATTTCACATGTATCAATGAGTGCTCCAAACATGCCTATCTAGAAGGAATTAGCAAAAAAACCCAAAACGTCCAAACGCTTGCCGGTATACTGACACTATACATACCATCTGGAGACCTGTGACAAGCAAGTACTAGAATTGAGGGAAGTAGACTGTGAAGCTGGTGGAAACCAAACAGTTGTTTGAATTTGTAGCTCCCTAGTAATTCAGAACATACAGTAGGAGAATAGCATACCGATTAGCTGGGGAATTATGGAATCATGAACAATTTCGCCTTTTGGTTTTTATAGGGACTGAACCAAGCAATCTCAAGTGCCTTCTTGATGGAGCAATAAAACAAGGAGATTAATTAAGCAGAGTAGAAATTATACCACCATATTTCCAGAAAGATTTGGACACTGGAATACCTGGAAATCTAATTTAAATTGGGGTACAATGGAAGGTAGTTTCGAAAATTGAAAATTGGCATGAAAATCACAAATAGAATAACATCAAGATGAGATGCTGTATCTTTGCTAATATCCAGGACTAAATTTTTTTTTTAACTTATTATTTAATATCGGAAAAACATTAATGAAATTTTCAGATTTCAAGCCAGATAAGAACAAATAGGATTTAAGAGGTATTGCAAATCCACAGAAAACAACATTATGAAGATAATCTCATAGCACTGGAGGCTAAGCAAAACGTGAGAGAACGTATTTCAGTACACATGTCAAGGGGAGAGAGAGCTGAAAATAAGCACTACTGAGATGGACTTCAGGGGACCAAATATTCATGCTAGCATGTCACTAAAAAGAATCCTGTAATTTGGAGATGTTTAACTACATCTTGGAAAAGAAAGAGAGCATTACTTCTTGTATGACTTTGGTATATGAAAAAATAGAATTAAGTTTTCCTATAACCAAGCAAATCCATGGAAAGTAGAAATTGCTCCAAGAAAGTGTTAACTGGGAGCTTGAAAGACTCAATTAAATAGGAAAATTTTAAAAAATTCAGTATAGGTTGGTTCACATATGACTAGACTGACAGCATCTACAAATATTTTGAGATCATAAACAAAAAGTAGAATTGTTATTCAGTATGAGACTCTCATATTAATAGCCTGAAATTAAACATGGAAAAAATGAGGCTGAATATCAGGAAAGCTTCCTGGCAGCGAAACAAACTGGGCTCCCAAGGGAAAAAAAGGAATCTACATAGCTTCAAACTTTTAAAACTAGACTAGACAATAACACTCAGTGTAGTTTGGGGAATATTTTTGCATTGGCAAAAGATACGGCTTCATGACTTGATACTGGTAGGTCATTGCCATCTCCAGTCTCCATAATTCTGTGAAGAAATACCTAAACCCCCCAGCCACACAGTCAAGAAGGCTATCTGTCTCTACTTTCACAAACATTAGCAAAAATTGCAATCACAGTTCCCAGAAAAAGACCTGTCTTTAAAAGAAAAGTTATTCAAAAGAAATTCACAAAAATTATTCAATACATACAGCAGAGCCTGAGTTCATGTTGGTGTGCTATGCTTTGCTCATGTATCAAGATCAAATAAAAATATATGATTTTAGGTGAAGTGGGATAGCCTATGTTCTGCTGATCTGATGTACTAGCTTGTAAGGTAACTATACTGCCAAGCAGTACTTTTACATGTTTTGTGAGTTAAGTTGTTGTCATGGTGACTGCAGTTGGTCTATAGGTGTCTTTTTCTCATTTATAATCTAAATAGATAGTTTTAATAAAGCCAATGGGAAAATATTTTTAGTTTAAAGTTTAACCATGCTGTTAAATATTTCCTCTTAATAATATGCCAAAAGCTTTTAAACCCTCTTGATACTCATTCCTTTCTGCACACATTGTTTTCTTTACAAACAGAACGTTTTACGTTTAGTGCCAATTACTGGTCTTGCTTAAATTCCATATAAACCCAACTGACGTCAGCGAGAATGCACAGGTGTAACTGTCAACAGAGCAGCAACTCGAAGTTAGCTGTAGTGCATTAAAAAGTACGCTATGTACTAATAAGCATTAAACATCGTGATTGTTCCAATTCAGAATGTTTTAACAAGCTGCACGGTTTATTGATATACCTCTGCAGATACTTACTTTCCTGATCGAAGTCTTTGAGTTAACTGCTAAGAAACAAACTTAACTTGTGCACCCTAAATGAGAAAAAAAAATGCCTGGAGCAAAGTTGTTCCGCTTGTTATTTATGTCACAAAGAAATAAAAGTTAATATTCATTTACTGGCTAATCTTTGTAACATGGAAACATTTTGCTTTCCAAAATTAGGCGGTTGATTCAGGGTTAGTTATAAAAACCTCTTGTTTGTTTGAGAAACAAATCTGAACTGGCAAAATATTTGAAGCAGTGTTCAGCAACTATCATGAAACAGGATTACAGAGAAAACAAATCACATAAAAGGAGTATTTATACCTATTAATTCTTTAAATGAAAAAGTTATTTAATAAGAAAGAGGTTTTCATTCTGAGGACAATTAGGAGGCAGAGCATTGTTGCAACACAGTAATTTCTTACCTTTTAAAACTGTTGTAACGAACTCTGACACCCTGAGACAGTGTTACTAGTGGAAAAAGGAACAGTGAGAAAGTGCTAATAAATCCAAGGCAAACATGGCACTTATTTGTGAAACAGAAGGTTTGATGGCACTGTAGTTAAGGATGCCTTGTGGTTTTTAGAGCTCTGTTTCTATTTCTACACTATGCAAACTTTCTTCAGCTAAAAAAAACATGTAGTAGTGGAACCAGGGGGGAATAGGCTATACTGTGAACAACTCTTTTATGATTTTGCCATTACAGGGTCACATTCCCTGAGCTGCTAAGAAATGTGCAGTGCATCGTCCGGATTTCTTTTGCTGTACAACAGACATGCACCTCTCTGCAGAAGACAACATAAACTTGGACTGTCATTTAGGGGTGAAAGTAAAATTTCAATGGTAACAGTACTAGTGGCCCTAATTTCACTGCAAATTGGCATTATATTCAGAGATAGCAGCATAATTAAATACACAAGGAGAGTTAAATCACTCATGCAGAAGTGATAAAGCATATCTGCAGGGATCCGTCCTTGAGGTCAATATTTCATAGCCTTTACTACTAAAAATATTTTGTATCTCTGTGAATCATTGACTATAATGGTGAATCTTTTATATCAGGGCCAACCTTTGCATGAGTGTTTTACGTAGAACAGTTCTCTATCCATTCTGCCTAACCTAACTTGGTATTCCACCAAATGGGGGTAACAGTGACTTACACCCAGTGCAGTGATCATACTCTATTCTCCCCTGTCGTCCACATGCTCCTTCCAGTTTCTCCAGAAGGGACCTGGTAGGCTGAGTTAGTCCAGCAACCTAAGTTGAAGAAAATGAAAGCACTCTCTGTGATCCAGGTAAACAAAAAAGGGAATGGGGCTTCCCCCAGCTCTCCTGCCTAAACTGACTCGCCTTTTGGCTACTGCTGCATCCTGCTGTGACAGCGAGGGGAAGGAAAGACGCAGCCAAGAAGACCTCAGTTTAGTGTAAGTGTAGTGTGAAATTTTACTCTTAATAACACTGCACGGTGTTACTCCAGCCTCAGTGGAACATAAAATAGGCTGTTTCTCACCAAAGCTATTCCTAGAACAGCATACAGATAGGCTGCATTTTTCTGAGCGCAGCATGACCTCTAGTAACATTGCAGGTAAGAAGCTCACTCGGCATCCTAGGAGTTATCATGTGCGTGTACAGTGAAGGTCCCATGGCTGCTGGGACCAAATATTTGTTTCCTTTTGGGGAATTATGTTCCTTCTACATTCATATGACAGTACAGACCGACACACTAAAAAGCTGGGGGGTGTTTCTGGTTTATGGGCCACCCACTTTGATACCTAATCATCTTCACCTTTGCCCATTACAGCAACCTGTATATACCCTTATAAGTCTGCTTACTTCTAGCAACAGGTCCAAATTACTTCATTTTTTCTACAGATCTTCTTCATGCAAGGACTCGGACTCACAAAGAAGATGCCCACAAGTTTAGACACGGTCAGAAACCGTATCTTGAAAGGAAATACGCTCTTTGAAAAGGCCTTTGCACAAGGTCATATCTAACGTCAGAATGAGAAAACACTGCATCAGCTGAGTAATCTTTGTGATCTTAGTAGAGGAAAACCTTGCCAGTAAATGATTTCAACGTTAGTCTTGACATATTTCTTTTCTGCACCTATATTTGTAGAAGGATTGTTTAACTAAACATTAGAGCCTTGAGATGTGTGCACATGCAGGACTGTCTCCATGTATGCTGTAGCTTAGACTAGCTATTAAGCTGCTACTGCCTGGAAAAAACAGGCAGCACTGAGAAATATAGTAGATGATAGACAAAGCTGTGGCAAAAGAGAAGCTGGTAAATAGCTAAACTATAAGGAAGAAAAACAATCTTAATAGAGCATACAAAACTTTAATTAAGCAGAGCAACAAGGATTTAAAAGATAAACAGAAAGCTGATTAAAATCAATGAGATCAAACGGACACTTTCAGCAAAGAAGAGGATATAAATTATGTCAGAAATAGTAGAAGCAGCTTGTAGTAGGGATTTTCCCATACAAAATCTATTTTAGTATATGCAGTATTCTAATCAAGTGGCATGAGGAAAGGGTGTTTTGAAGTGTTAGTAAATCTACAAGTAAATCTGCTTTTTTATCCATTTTGTACCTTTCTCCTTTATCCTGGGAAAATTTCAAAACTGCTGACAGGCCCAGCATGGAAAATCATTACTTAGTACAGTTTCTCATGCAACAGTTTTCTTACCTGTGCATGCACTGATGATCAAACAGAGCTCTTGCCCACATTTCTTTGAAGAGGGCTGCATAGCACTATAGGCAACTTGGTAATGTTATATCAACTATTTGCCATCTTTCACCCTTCCGTGAGCAAATAATAGTTTAAAAATAAAAACAACAAAGGTAGAAAAACTCTACTCCAGAAAATATTTTAAGTCAGAAAATATCTACTTTTTACATTGTTTCTTATAATTTTGTTCATAAAGTAGTGAATGATAGCCCTTATATTATTTCTAAAAGCATACTTGGGACACCATCAATGCTTGCAGGGAAGACCTCAGTAACAAACTGACCATTGAAAATGAATATCTGTGTTTAACACAGAATAAGAAGCAAAGAATAGAGTTTCAGGCACTTTTTCAGGACATTGAGTTTTTAGGTCACAGCCTTAACCCAGCCAGATACAACTTAGAGATAGTGGACAGCACACACTCCACAACTGTTCATTCACTATTTTTCCAATATTCCTTGAAGTGGACCTGAGCAATCAGCAGCTTTAAATGAAACTACACTTCTACTAAAGTGCTATTTTGAATCCACAAAAGAAATGTTTTGTCCTTCTTTTTCAGAATATATTGGAATCCTAAAATAACCTGGGCGCACTCTGAAATTTGAATAATAAACACAATATAAAAATGGTGAGGAGCAGCCCAGGCTTCAAAAGCTTTGCGATTTCTCTTTAAAATATGCAATTTCACAGAATGATATATATCAGTCTATCAAAGCCTTTTTATAGAATGTGGTTTAAGGTTACTTTATTGGGAGGAAGGAATATTAAATTATTATTTTTTTAAATCAAAAAAGTAACATGATCTAAACAAACTGTAGGCTGATCACCAGTTCTGTGTCAGATAGAAATGAATTCCCAGATTTCAGGGCTAAAATATCTTAAGTTCATATCCCTTTTCTGTTACTAGGTTTTTTTAAAAGAAATCCAAGTTCCCTTTTTTCATCAGTCAGAAACTGTACTGAAGTCATTTTATGAATAATTCTACTCTACTTTCATATCAAGACAGCAACTAAGTAATTAACTGTGGTACTACAGCAGACACATTCTACTCAGATGAGAATAGAGAACTACCAGTCAAGAAAAATAACAGAGAAAAGGTTATAAAAGGAATTTTCCCATGAGCTTTTTGCTCCCTACATGCTATAAACCTTCACATCTGAGAAAACTCAGATGGTCGCATCATACCGAAAATTAGCAAGTGAAGTGGGGGTAGGACAGTGAGTGACTTTGCCAGCCAATGACACTGTTTAAGCACTCTCATTCCCTTGATGATGGTACTATGTTCTCATAGTAAAACAGACTTTAGAAGTTTTCTTTGCAGTAACTATCAAGAGAGAGAAGAAAGAACTTTATGAACTCGTGCAGAGAGAAGCATAACTAAAACAAAAACTAAAAGCAGAATCAAGTATTTCACCGTATTCTTCTGACTCCTGTAGTCCCTGGGATTGCATGATATTTTGACTGTTTAGCAGAAGCCCTTAGATAAATTTAATGTTCTTCTTTTGTTTCTCTTTAACAGCAAATTTTGTAATACTCTTTTTGGCATGACCAGAAGAGATCGTGGAAATATTTAATAGCACTGGTTTATGTTTCACTTTGTTCTAAAAAAATGGGCCAGCATTCTGTCGTTCTGCTTTCTGGACTAGCTGCACTATATTGTACATTGAGGAAGACAACAACTTCAATACATGCTGAAATTGTGCTGGCATCAAAACAAAGGCGTTTTTATTTTTTTCACACGAATGTAAATATAACCCAGGATATGAAGGCTTTTCGTTTGCTTTACTGAGCAGATTCTTACTCAGCTTTATGCAGCAGTTGTAGCTTTAATCATTTTGACAACACTGAATTTTTGCCCTGAGCTTCAGGTCTGCAGAAACCAGGAATCTCATAGCAAAATTACTATCAAAAGCACTCTGGAGAATAATGTGAATATCTTGGAAAGTCCCCTAGCATAGCTGCTTTGTAATTGCAAACCCAACCCAGTCGGCAGAGAGGAGCTGTGAAGACAGCATCGCTCTCTGAGGTGGACAGAATCCCCTGGAGACTGTGCTTAACAACCCCAGCAAGCTAAAACCTAGTCTATTAAAACTCAAAATTAGTAGAAGGTTATTACTATTAGTTTGAGACAAAACTTCATGAAGTCATTAAAAGGTACAATGGAGATGACAATGAAGTGCCAGGGAACCCAAGAACTGCTCTAAAGTAAAATTACCAGGATTTTGTTCAAGTGGAAAACAACATTTTTCACCTAGCTTCAGAAATGGCTGTACAGTTCTGGCTAAAACATTCGAATGAGTGAAAAAATAAAAAAAAGAAAGGAAAATTTTAGGGCAGGTTTGACAAGTTTATAAATGAAGGGAACAGGTCTTTATAACCAAAGTGTTAAGCAACTTTAGCCCAACCGCTTTTTGCAATTTCCGTTACTTCTGCTACATTTCTATCTTTATTGCCTTTATTTCCCACTTGAATTGTATTACTGATTACTGCCCAGAGGCCTGCCCGCATGTAAAAGTTTATTCTCATTCTGAAATGCTCACGATCCCCCATCGCCTCCTGCACATGCTAAAAATACTGCATTAGCACTGAACAGACCACAGCTATAGCATCTGGCTCGTATCAGGGCTGCAGATGGGCCATCACTGTCTTAGCAGACTATGACCTTCCATTTAAGAAATGGAATTCACAGGATACAAATTTGTTTAAAATTAAGATATTTTTCATTTGCCTTTAAACATCACTTCCTCACAACTTGTTTTCCTGTGCTATTCCAGCTCATATTCACATTAACAGTTTGTTTCTGGAAATGCTCTCCAGCCTGTAAAAATTTTATTGTGAAATATTTTGACTAAGAGACAGAGTGCTCATATTTAAAGCAGAATAGAGACAGCAGCTCGTATACCCCTCAAATGAGCCACGGCTTTCCTGTCCACTTCAATCATAGTTTATCACAGCCAGAAATCATTGTACTTTGCATAGCATTCTAAGAACAGTGAAAAGGAAAGCAACTTACAATTATATCTATGGATTGCTTAAAACTCACAGATAAGAAACCATAAAGAAAAAGATAAACAGATAATACTTTAAATATAAGAAACTATTTTTTATATGTTTCTTTACTTATTTGCTTACCCCATCAAGAAACATTTTGCCCAAGGTCAGATAATGTCAAAGATTTCCATATTGTCACTCCAGCTTAAATAACAAAAACATTTTGAGATGCCCTTCCCAAAAAGGGAAATAAAAAAGGAGGGTATTTCTTTGTGTTGAGAGGTATTCAAAAGAAAAAAAACTCTGAAAAGAAAGACTACGCATTTTCCTAACCAACTCTATATGTAACTCCAGAGTGAGATTATTTAAGTATGACTTGATGCGTTTTAAATTAAAATACTGTGATAAAAATACTCTGTTATCCTCAATAATACATTTATGTATATAAAGCTCGATTTCTGAAGATGTTCTAAAGGTTTCTACAGTTTCTTCGTAAAGTTTCTTTACCACCATTATTTACTGACAGGGACAAAAAGTTTTGTAGGAGTTGCTGAGGGGTAGTCAGTAGAGGCTTATTTTGGAAGGAAATGTGAAAGGAATTCAGTAGTCAGAAGGTCCTCACAGATATCTCCTGCCAGCTTCCTCTGCTATTCTAAGAGTAGGACTCTCACTGTGGTAACCCTCGAGGTCTCAGTTATTAAACAAGGACTAAGTAACTCCTTTATATGAACATATTCACTGCTCCGCTTTCAATTTGCTGTAGTTTCTTTCTCTTTGCTCATGGTCAACAGGGCACCACTCTCATATCTTGTTCATGTTTTACCATATGGGTATCCACATGTTTATAACCAAATATCTGCAAATAATGGTATCCTTGTGAACATTTCTTCAACTGCCTTCAGTAGATCTTTCAAGATCAAAAAAAAAAATTTAAAACCTCAGAATCGTTATGCCTCACAGGTTTTCATTCCAAAAGCCTGCTGGCTTTCTGGTATCTGCTTCCTCGCATCTTGTATCTTCTATCTGATGACAGTGTTAGATCTTGAAGCACTTTTCAGCACCTTGAAATTCATTATTCTACAATTAATTTTAAAGAAACATTTTCAAAGCTCCATAAGGAATGTTTGTCCTTTGCACCTTTGAAAAGCCTATACTAATCATTCTCATAGCTCAGTAGAAACACTGGGACCAAATGTCTGAAATAAGGCAAATACTGTCAAAGCAGAAAATGCAAAGAACTGCTAGAAGTTAGTAAGCACATTGTATGCAAATTGAAGTGCATGTTTCTAAGCCTGATTCTTCGATTTCTAACAACAGCTTTTAACTTTTAGTCTTGCAGATTCATACCTTTTTTATCCTAACAGGCAACTTTATATTCCTACGTCTATAATTTTGTTGGTTTATGCTCAAATGAGGAACACTATTAACTGGAAGCCTTAAATATCAAAACTTCATTAACAAATTATAAATTACATGAAATGTACTTTACTTTTTGGTAACCTCTGTTGTAAGATTCCAAGGAGGCAAAAGTCTTGTTGCTGAAACTGCAAGGCAGTAGTCATCCTTAATGACTGCTTTAGAGAAAAGAAAGACTGTCACAATTTTGCACAGTCTTAATTTACATCCTGAACATTGACCAAATTAAAAACAAACAAACAAAACCTCTCCACAAACCACTCACTCTACATTTGACAGCATGTGGATGGACTTCTTTACCTCGTTAGATCTACAAAAAAATAAATTGAGATTTGTGAAGCTGCAATAACCTGCTTCATGTTGTTAGACAGAGCTTAGGGACCAAAGAGAGAGGTTTTACTTACCACAGAACATTGTTTGCATATTTGCAAAATGGTATGTCAAACACAGTATGTCCTTGTTCGGATCTGGTGTTGCACACATGATATTTCTTGATGCAGTTTGGATCTGTCTGGTCAAAATCCAGGTTTGGTAATACCAGGACATTCTGGATTTTCATAAAATTGTTGTGTAATTAATAGTCCTCGTAAGACTTGTTTATCACTTTGCCTGAAGCATTTCATATGGAACAGTATCATTGATATTGTTAATATCTGGTAACTGACATAATGGAACATAGTCTGCAGGAACAGGTACTTATGTTACTAAGCTGCGTAGGTGCTCGATACTTTCACACCAATAGACCAAGACTGCTATGAGTCAGTGAAGGGACACAAAGATGATTAAGGGACTCAAGCATCTCTCCGACAAGGACAGATGCAGAGCCAACCGAAGATACTTCTGATATCATGTTCCAAATTGCCCCTGGATGGCGGAGATCTGACTTCTGATATCCTTACCATTACACTGGAATCTTAAGATAAATTGTAAAGCTTCAGAATTTTTTTCAATAAAAACTGCAATCCTCAAAGAACTGTCCCAAATGCTAAGAACGCCTCACACTTGTTGCAATGGATGTGAGAATCTACTAAATCAGTACAAAGTGCCTTCAGTGATGTTCTGTTTATAATATGAGTGTCATTAATAAAGAACTTAAAACTCCTTCAGGCCCTAATGAAATTAGTTTGTAAAGCGGGGCTGGGAATCCTGTGTTGGAGTTTATAGAACAATTACAGATTGGACTTTTACATATGGAAGAGATTAAAACTACTGCAGTTCATGCTTTTTGCTCACTGTTTCTACCGTGCGAAAGTCCAGCAGAGGACAAGTAAAGAGCTGCTCACATGAAGGCCCACACTAATGACAATCTGCTCTCTTGGAGATTGGTGGTAAAGAATCTATTGCTTGCCAAAGGAATCTGGCCATGTCCAACAATTCTTCACTGATGGTTAAAGCTATCCATCTAGGCACAGCTGTGTGCAATACATCCAACACTGTAAGGATTTTCCTGGACTGCTTCCACGTAGATGTCAAGCAACTTTTCTCATAAGATCTTGGAAGGATTTGTAATCATCTGGGATAAAGAAGTATGATTAAACGATGGCTGGCTCAGCTGGTGCTGACAAATATACTGGCATCTGCTATCCCTCCTCCTGAAAGTTATTTTCCAAGGGAACCAGATCAGTAACAGACTGAGCAATAGGAGGAATAAATATATCTTTCATGGCCTTTGTGGTGAAACCTTATGGAGTTTTGAGACACCCCATGGTGACAAAAAAGAGGTAACACTTCAAGAGCTGAGGCACAGACAGAAAGATCCCTGCAAGCAGGAAATTAAGAATGTCTGTGCAGGGAACTTCAGAGAGACATGACCCATGTGGTTTGGAGTGGAAAGTCTCTCTGTTGCCTTGCAAATCTGAAGACAGAAAAGAATACTTCTTTTAAGCATAGTACAGTATTGAAATAAAAATTAGATCTTACAGAGGGTAGCAAGGTAGGCACCAAGAAACTACACAGGGGAGTCCAATAACACTGTTTGTAACAAATCGCTGTTGACTGTCATGTAGTGTTAGAAGGTTGGATAATAAGTCGAATTAGAATTATTCATTGATAAGCATGTATTCACTTTTAATTAATAAATAAATTATAATTATTATTTCAATTAATAAAATATAATTAAAATATTTACACAATGGAAATTATAGAATATCTCATAAAGTACTGAGGACAATCAATGCAGTTTAATCCACACCTGGTCATTACAGTTTGCAATTATTCAAATTTACCCTCTGTCTGATTTATGGAAGGGGTCTCTGATACCTTATGGAAGTGTCCTAATTGCCATGCCACAAGACAATCACAAAGTAGATCTTCAGTCATTCCTTTGCTGAGTATTGAAATAGTAACTGATCTAAGTTTGAAAGTAGTTATTGAACCCAGTAATTGAGACATTACCACAGGAGTCATAAAACTGGAGCTGGTTTCTAACCTAGTAGATATTTAATATAAAATGATAAAATATAAAAAGAAGACAGTATGAGGCCAAGCCCAGAATACCTTCTGGTCCAGTGATTAGGTATTTTTATATCAGGTCAGATCACAGAATCACAGAATGGTAGGGTTTGGAAGTGACCTCTGTGGGTCATCTACTCCAACCACCCTGCCGAAGCAGGGTCACCTACAGCAGGCTGCACAGGACCTTGTCCAGGCGGGTCTTGAATATCTCCAGAGAAGGAGACTCCACAACCTCCCTGGGCAGCCTGTTCCAGTGCTCCATCACCCTCAGAGGGAAGAAGTTCTTCCTCATGTTCAGACGGAACTTCCTGTGCTTCAGTTTGTGCCCGTTGCCCCTTGTCCTGTCACTGGGCACCACTGAAAAGAGCTTGGCCCCATCCTTCTGACACCCACCCTTCAGATATTTGTAAGCATTTGTTAGGTCCCCTCTCAGCCTTCTCTTCTTCAGGCTGAACAAGCCCAGCTCCCTCAGCCTCTCCTCGTAGGAGAGATGTTCAGTCCCCTCATCATCCTCGTAGCCCTCCGCTGGACTCTCTCCAGTAGCTCCTCATCTTTCTTGAACTGGGGAGCCCAGCACTGGACACAGCACTGCAGATGAGGCCTCACTAGGGCAGTGTAGAGGGGAAGGAGAACCTCCCTCGACCTGCTGGCCACACTCTTCTTGATGCACCCCAGGATCCCATTGGCTTTCTTGGCAGCCAGGGCACACTGCTGGCTCATGGTTAACCTGTCGTCCACCAGCACTCCCAGGTCCTTCTCCGCAGAGCTGCTCTCCAGCAGGTCAGCCCCAGCCTGTACTGGTGCCTGGGGTTGTTCCTCCCCAGGTGCAGGACCCTGCGTTTGGCTTTGTTGAACCTCATCAGGTTCCTCTCTGCCCAGCTTTCCAGCCTATCCAGGTCACACTGAATGGCAGCACAGCCTTCTGGTGTATCTACCACACCTCCCAGTTTGGTGTCATCAGCAAACTTGCTG
>Ga0065711_1006865_pt1 | contig 26278 bp, 15 predicted proteins | sample Hoacrofraction12_FD_59098 | JGI IMG/M metagenome (GOLD analysis project Ga0065711, IMG submission 59098) | Hoatzin crop microbial communities from Cojedes, Venezuela - Epithelial fraction 12 v2 (version 2) | ecosystem: Host-associated > Birds > Digestive system > Esophagus > Crop | place... | reverse complement strand
CTCTTTTCAGTGGTGTCCAGTGACAGGACAAGGGGCAATGGGCACAAAATGAAGCACAGGAAGTTCCGTCTGAACATGAGGAAGAATTTCTTCCCTCTGAGGGTGACGGAGCACTGGAACAGGCTGCCCAAGGAGGTTGTAGATTCTCCTTCTCTGGAGATATTCAAGACCTGTCTGGACAAGGTCCTGTGCAGCCTGCTGTAGGTGACCCTGCTTCGGCAGGGGGGTTGGACTAGATGACGCACAGGAGGTCCCTTCCAACCCCTACTATTCTGTGATTCTGTGATTCTGTCATTCCCATCCTGTAAACTAAAAGAACCCCAAACCTGAAGAAGTAGACTCAAAACAAATTAAATAAAAACCCTTTCCACTTCTTACTGTGCAATTTAAGTCAATGTATTCAAATATTTTAAGTAAACAGTTGGAATAAGAAAGGATAAAGGTGACTTAAGAGACATTAAGAAAGGATATTGAAGGCTTTATTGAAAATGCCAGAATATTTTTATTCATAGATTTCTCAGAAATAGTATTTATAAGTCTGTGTAATATGCACATAAGTATTTACAAACAGTAGTTTTAGATCCTGAAGTTTTAGCATATGATAGAATGCAAGACGATAAGCAGTAGATTGACTACCTTCCCATTTCATCAAAACATTTTTCTCATGGTAGGACTACACATGAGGGTTAATATTGCTTGGGGTGAAGTTTAGAGGTATTTTTATTTTATAATAACGCATTTCAGGAGTACTACCACATCTTTTTTGATATTTTTTTGCTTGAAGAACCAGTTCATATCCCAAATATTCTAAAAAATATGTTTGTCTACTGTGTTTATGGTATTGAATTTATTTCAAAACTCATATAGTAATAATGCACAAGAAGAATGTAATGTTACTATATCAGTTCTGATTTTACCTATATCTTAAATCATATTTTATTGCAACTTTAAGAGCAGATTAACCAACACACTAAAGCAAGTAGAGCATGTCAGCCAGTTAACCTGGTTTTGATGGTTGTTTTGCCTCTTCTCAGCACTGCTAAACAGCCAAAGCATGTTGATGATGCAGAAGATTGTTAATTTGAAATATTAGTGACATCAACGTGTTGTATAAGAGCAAAAGGGAGAGTTCAGTCCGAGTCACAATTTTTACAAGCTCTGTGGGCATATATGACGACATTTTTCTTGCTAGTGCTGCATCCTCCGGCAGAGCGAGTTGTGTGAAGCGAAGATGTTCAGGAACTTTTGCCCAAGTAGTATGTGGCCTTTTGATTTTTAAATTCCGTGAGAATGGAGATGAGTACTCTCTACATTACATTTCTAATGCCTTTACCCAATCTCCCTCAGACTCTTCATATACTACTCTTCATATACTACTAACACCAGCTCTGATGTCACAATAACCCTCCTGTATTTAGTCCTACTGTGGTTAAGTAAATTAACTAATAATAACAGGTTTTAAAAATAAATTTCAAGAATTTATAATATTTTCTTGTCAAGGTCATTATCAGAAAAAGACTGACATATGCTAAATGGACCAACACTTTTCTTAAAGGAGTAAAATTTTAATTAACTTTAACACAGATTAATTAACTACCTTGCAACTTCTCAGAAAAAGTAATTGTCTTCACAGGTTGTGTAATAATAGGGATAATGCGCTACATTCATCACTTACAACAAAGAAGTCCTTGCAAAATGGAGCTTGGTCAATACTAGTAGTGCCATAAATGAAATCCCCCCTGAGCCTTCACTAGGCTGAAAGTCTCACCTGTCTCAGCCTTTCCTCACAGGAGAGATGCTGCAGTCCCTTAACCTTCTTTGTGGTCCTTCCCTGGACTCTCTTCTTTCTTGTAGTGGTGAGCCCAGCACTGCACACAGTACTCCAGGTGTGCTGAACAGAGAAGAAGCATCACCTGGCATGTTTGCAGACAACACAAAGCTTTGAGAAATTTGGTTTGGTTTATCTGTTAGTGACTTGGATAATCTTACACAGAATCGGGTCAATGACAAAGCCTTTTGGGACCCTTTTTGATTCAATGCCTCTGGTTAGGCAATGACTGTAGATAACTGTTCTCCAAGCATAGCCATAAGACCATTTTTGCTTCCACTCTATCAAGTTTTCACATAGAGCCTATTTCCTAGCAATCTGTATTGAAATTCAAGGCATAAAACATTTGGGATTAATTTGGTTCCCTATGCATAGACGTCCAGTAGCATTTTAAGCAACATAAAATATCCTGTCTGGCCTTCGGCTGTCAGCTAGAAGACAGCAGATCTCCTTTGGGTTGTAAGTTATATCTAACAGTCTTTTATGGTTGTCTTGGATCCCTTCATGGTAATGAATACTATAAGCAAGTGAATCCTGTCCCTGCTCTTTAGTTTTATGGGGTTTTTTTTGCCCTTTACGCCTAGACTTTTTAACTTATTTTATAAAGATTTTAGAAAAATTCAACATTATTTGCTCCTGACAGCTGTTACTTGTTTTCTTGTAATCTTCCAGGTGTTGTGTACTTTGTTAGGTTATTTTTCCCAGAACTTTCCTAAGGAGTGAAGTTAAGCTGCCTGTTCTTAATCCCCTGGCCCATATTTTATTTGTGTTTTTCTTTTTTTTTTTTTGTCCTTTCTAAAACAATGTCACTATACTGTCTATTTCTTGTCTTCTAGGACTCCTCTGTCTTCCACATACCAAGTATTCTGCATAGAGCATTATTTTTATGTAGAATAAAAATCTCAGCTACTATCCACCAGGCATCCTCAGCAATATTAAAATGAGTGTAAAGTGTAACACAATTTTAGACTTGTACACATGCAGTTGTACTGAATCCTGTGAGTAGTACTTTTTTACCTGCATGCGTTGTCACAATCTGGTACCCACAATTATAGCAAATGCTAACTCATTACTAGGGTAGCAATATTTTTTATTTTCTGAAGCAGCAGACTACAAGCAGTTTGAACCCAAGTAATGACCTACCAGTAGGATCTTTGCCATTTATGCTTTAAATATATTTTTAGTGAATAGACCTTTAAGAAATCAATGAACAGCTCTGAAATGGTCATTTTTCAAAAGGCTAATCTCTTCTTCAGCTTTTCCATTGTATCAGATATTGGGATCATTTGAGACTGAAGCACAAACTACTTTTCTCTCTCAGAAAAATCTTTCATTTCTTCTTTTATCTCAAGCTTCAGCTTCAGCTACTGGATTTGGGCAGCCCTTGGAATTTAAACACAAAATACCTTCCAAAGGACTTTAAATTCCCTACAAAGACACAGAAAATGAAATTAGGTTTAAAGATGATAATTATAAGCACTTATATTTTACAGCTTTCATGTACACAAAACTCCCATTGATTAAATATAGATTTATTTTTGCCATTTGTGTCACCAATGTGAATAATTTTATCTGTAGGTTTTATGGAGTATGAATTGTGCATATATTCCTGATAGATCACTTTCAGAACAACAAAATAAAAAAGCAATATGCCAAAGAGCAATAAAACTCTGTAGACCTTTATGACAAATTCTGTACCAGCTTTCATAGCAAAGAAACACTTCCAGTTCTTAATGGTTCCTTTTCATGCTACTGCTGCTTTGCAAGTGAAACTTTAAAGATAATACTATGCTTGAAATAACTGCAAGTTTACTTTTGAATAAGCGAAAAAGACAGGATGATATTTGTTACCTACAGAAAACAAGATCTCACAAGTCAGGGTTTTTTACTTCATTTTTAAATATTAAATATTTTCCTGAGTCAAAATAGCCTTTAAATATTTTAAGTAAACCCCTGGAAACTGAGTTACCTCTCCCTTTTTAACTGCGTATGCTACCTTCTTCTTTTATCTTTTGATGTGATTCTTGGAATCTGTCGTTCTCTCGCATACTAACAGTAGTGTAGAAATGTGTAACTGATACCCTTGTGCTATAATGAGCTGTGGGTGAAGGAACTTCGTGTTCTTTTTATGCCACAGTGGAGTCCTTGAACAGAGTTCAGTTCGCTTAGAGTACAAATGGAGGGATTCACCTTTGATGGGTCATTGTAGGTTCAAGATCCACGCCAGTTTTAGTGAGAAGGTGCTGAAATTCTTTTATACTTTCATATATATACTACTACATTGTGATGCGCAATAAATTAGAGCTAGAGATTCACTAATTCCTTTATTTTCAGATAAGCAGTAATAAAAGGTCTTGTCATATTAAAAAAAATTATCCTTGAGTTGCTAGATTCCATGCAAGTATAATGTATTTAATTTTAAATAATTCTTAGAAAAGACAGCTTGAAAAATGACAGTACAAAATAGGTAGAGTGTATTTATATCTTCATTTCACATATTTCAGCTGTCTTGTTCTCATTAATCAGAGTAAAATGTTTCAAAAATTAATCAATTTATGAAGTCACTCCAGGAGTACACACTTGTACATTTCCTGCTTTTTATTATTTTTAAACAGGGATTTATTTAAAGAAATGACTGACAAAGTTAATGAGGCAAAGGAAGTATTTTTAGAAGGGTATTTGATTGGACTGTGTAATAGTTCCACTACTAATTATTATACTTTCACTGATTCCTGCCAGATTACCTTAATGTAGTTTTCAGGAATTATTATAGAAGTTAAGCAACCATTCATTAGATTTGATGCTTAAATGTTTCAAACACCAAATTTTTCTTTTGGGATGGTTTATAAACTGCATTTCTGGATAGAAATTAGAATTTACCTTCAATACATCTATTAGCTATTCATCAGTGATGTTTTGATGACATTTTGTCACATAGCTGAAGTTGCTGAATTATAGCTTATACTTTGCTACATGTGTGTTTTTGCAACACTAAAATCAAGTTTAAATCTTTCTTTTTTTGTCCGTAAAAAAAATGGTGAACAAGAAAAACAATGCATGTGTCATACAGACTTTGCTAAATGAAGAGGCATAATGTACTGTTATGTTGTGCTAATATCTAGTTTAATAACAAATTTTGTTATATAAGGAAGTGAACTATAGGGAAGGTAGTCTTACTATAAACTCTTATCAACTGTGTTGATTGCGGCCCTTCTTCACCTCTCAGAAGATTCAGAGAGGAACAACCAGTGCACCCGCAGAGACTTCCTAACCTTTCTGAATTCTGTGCCGCTGGAGGGCCGTGCATTACTCAAGCAACAGGGTAAACCAGGGGCACACCTGGAGGGTGCAGACTGTATGATGCTGCAGGGTGTGACAAGACTAACAAGCAATGTTGTTTTACGTTCAAGAAAAATAATGCAAACTTCTTGAAGAGTCTGGGGGGACTTGGAAGATACGCAGCTACTGGAGAGAGTCTGAAGTGCTTTTCCTGTTTAGGTTTTTGTCACATAATCTTTGCTTTCTTGAAGGACCTTTAAGAGGTGTTCATGTTGTCTGTGAATTTGACATTTGTTTGGAAGTAGAGCAGGTCCATTTGTACTGATCAGTTAAAATTGTGTAAAATAACCATGATGGAACAAAGTAATTTTGACTAAGTTTCATACTGAAGGCCATTGTTAGAAGAGGTGGTGCACAGCTCTTTGTGCAGAATATTTCAGGGCAAAACTTCAGCTAACTGAAAACCCCTGTCTTTGTGCAGTCATAGTGAAAGAAAGTTATACACAAACCTTGCATTTTCTTTTGAAAAGGAACAAATCTGCAAGACTCCTGATATCTGGACACATGGAACAATAGTGCAGACAAAAGCACAATTTAATTTAAAAAATATTATTTTTAAGCAGAATTAGTGAATGCGATAGAATTGCTTAAACATTATTTCTGCATATACAGAGAATGCACAGTAAAGAAGGAAGATTCCTTCTAAAAAGTACCTTTTCTATGCCTAAACACATTAGTTTTCAAAAAGCACAAGCCTGCAAAAAGATCAGATGTAATAACAAACATGACTGTTACTGATACTAATGGTGTGGTTAATAATATACCTGGAAATAGTAAATAATGTCCGTAACATTTGCAAATGAAGTTATTTTGAAAACTTCACTGTCTGAGTCAGAGTGAGTCATGGAAAATATTGGAATTTTGTCAGTAGTTATTAATTTATAGGGTATGTTATATTTCATTACGTAAAATGAATTTATATCAATACTGTCTTAGTGAAGTTCATTTGTAATGCATGCTTCATCGTTTTTACCTTATAGAAGACTACAGCTAAGGGTATTTTTATTTTCTATTTTTCTGTAACCAGTCATCCACAACATTTTATTTATTTATGGCTTCCCTCAAATAGTCCTTGCCTCAGTATCTTTCATTTAGAAATGAAATAAAACTTTGCTGGGCCATATCGTGGAGATGCTTGGGTCTAATAAGTTTATTAGCTTTTCCCTGATGAATTTTGGAGGCTTCACTTCTTCCACTGAGATGGGCTTGCATGGATCGATTAAGTGCAGTCATTCCTTAAGTGGAAAATCAAATTAAATGCAAGCCAGGACAATAGAATGGTTAAGCTATGGCATTCTGATGTGAGGTTGGAGTGAGCATGTGGGGAGTGCAGTCATCCTTGGAGGAAGCTACTATGCACTTTTCCTTTTCTTTCTTGCCTATATAATCCGATGCCCAAAATACTGGCAGTTTTTGATCCGTTATTTTATTGCTGCCATGGATAGGTCTGGCTTGATCGTACTGGGCAAAAAGCCTGGTTGTGCCCTACGTCTTTCGACAAAGAAGTACCTGGAGTATTTTGTTGAGACCTGCTGGGAAAATCAGTGTGTCTCTTGGCAGTGACCCAGGAAATCACTTACTGGGAAAGGAATTCCTGGTTTTCTTGTTGTCTGTAAAGGATGGGCAGTGGGACTTCCGACTCTGTGTGCTGGCTTGCATGGGGAAGTCTGAAAACATTTCCTGTGTATTGCCTGAAATGAAATGAAAAAAGTACAAAAAAAAAAAAACCCTCTAAAATTACACATTCACTTCGAAAGCAACTGAATATAAACCTATCTTATGTTTTTCATCGTTTCTTTTTAATTGATTCTGGAAATATTTTCCCAATTAAATAAGTAGCTGTTAAATATTTAGGACATGTACTGACATTATGTCACAGCATATTTGAATGTACATGTGAATAAATGCTTAAGAAAGAGAGAAATAAGTTTTGTAGTACTTCTCTGCCTTTACTACACCAAGCATTGCACATTGTAAAACATTGCAAATCCCCCACGAAGTTAATAAAAAGGTTTTGATTCCTACAGTGCATTTTTTTTTTTGAGTTTCTGTTTTGAAAGTAAATTGAAGTTTGGATCTGTGAGTAAGGCCTTAGGGCTCATTGGACTCCAGCCGAGATCCCTGTGTTTCTGTGGCAAGGCACAGAAATTCAGAGATATTATCCACTAATTAGAATGCAATGTTTTAATAAGGGGTTTGGACTTTAACTACTCTTTCAGTTAGTCTGACATCCTCCTCATTTGCTTTTCTGACATCATGCCACATGAGCTCTTGCTGAAGCTTCTCTCTTTACTCTGTAGAAATAAATCCAGGAAAGAAAAAAAAAGCCTTGTATTGTTTATAAGTGACAGGTCTGCAGTGAAAGGTGATGCAATAGATGCCATTTGGGTGTCAGAACATCAGAAATCAGTGGATATCACTGGAGAAATCACCAGGCATTTACAAAAAAGAAAATCCAAAGTTGTCTCCAGATTTCTCAGCATTACCCATTTTTAGGGCATAAAAAAACCTTATTAAACAGTGCTTCTGATCTAGGAGAAATCAATGGGTTCTTCTCATTTAAAAAAACAATTCACTATCAGCATGGAAATTGAGAACTGGTTTTTTGCTTGTCTGGTTTTTACACGTTTATAATACCCAGTTGTATATGACCTAAATAGAAGATGGGTTTGTTTTAACTTCCATAATCCTCCAAGCAGCTGAGTTCTTATCACAAGTGTACTCATAGTTAGGAGTTAGTTATAGTTTGGAAACCCAGCTTCTGAAAACTGCTGTTCAAAGAAGAGAGACACAGATACGGCTCCTTCTGAAGGTACAGTATTGTCACCAGCGTTCTGCACTGTCTGGCACAATGGCCTCAACTGCAGATTAAACAAAGGAGTCAAGTTCCCTTAAACATGTCAGTGGTTTGGGATGCCTGATTTTCTGGGCAAAGTACAAACCCGTTGTAAACTGGTCCTTTTTCTGAAGCGTTTTTAAGGTGAACGCTGAAGAGGTGAGATACTTGGAATTACCTCGAACACTTTTTAGGGGTCTGGTGTAAACATACGAGGGTTTCAATTAATTTAAAAAAACCCAACAAATTAACCCTATGCCATGGTGTTATTTCAGTATTAATTTCAATCAAATTATCCCGTAGTGGTTATATTCTACATGCTGGAAGCAGAAATGTTCTCTGTTTCTGAAGAATATATTCACTTAGCGGTGAACGATTACTCAAAATTAAACAGAGAAGAGGACTGAATAACGCATAAGATCTGTGACACAAACAGGAATATAATTCCATTTTCCAGGACCTTGGTCTAATACCTTATCTGTAAGATTACCTTTTTGTTGTCAACATCATTTATCTAAAAATGGAATGGTAGAACTAGAAAAGATAAACAGAGTTATGTCATGGTTTCTGTATGAAGAACAATTTTGTAGATGAGGAGTCTTCAGACTGAAAGAGAGAGCACTGAAGGGAGAACATGATAGAAGATGGCAAAATCAGAACTGTGATGAAGAAAATGTATTATGTTCCGCATAAAAAAAAGGAGTGAGTGATTGTAAAATGGAACAAAGCAAGTGCTTATGCACAAATGGATAGATAAAGAGTGAATCACATCACCATAGGATGCTGTAGCATTAGACGAGTTCTAAAACCCAGATGAAGTGCATCTACAGTAATGCACGCAGCATGGGCAACAAACAGGAAGAGCTGGAAGCCATCGTGCAGCTGGAAAAGTACGATGTAGTTGCAATCACAGAAACATGGTGGGACAACTCAGACAACTGGATTGGTGCAAAGGATGGCTATAAACTCTTCAGAAGGGATAGGCAAGGAAGGAGGGGTGGTGGGACAGCCCTGTGTGTCAGGGAGTGTTTTGATTGTCTAGAGCGTGATGATGGCAACAATAGGGATGAGTGTTTCTGTGTAAGAATCAGGGGAAAGGCCAACAAGGCAGAGATCATGGTGGGAGTCAGTTACAGACCACTCAATCAGGATGAAGAGGCAGGTAAAATATTCTGTAAGCAGCTGGAGGAAGTCTCAAATACAAAACAGCGGAGGGGAAACAGTCCAGGAGGTTTCTGGAGTGTGTGGGAGATAACATCCGGAGGCAGTTGGTGAGTGAGCTAGCTAGGGAAGGCGCCCCACTGGACCTGTTATTTGCAAACAGGGAAGGACTTGTGGGTAATGTGGTGGCAGAGCATAGTGGTTATGAAATGCTAGAGTTTTTGATTCTCAGGGAAGTAAGGAGGGGGTTTAGCAGAACCACCACATTGGACTTCCAGAGGACAGACTTTGGCCTGTTTAGGTGCGTGGTTGACACAGTCCCTTGGGAGGTAGTCATGAAGGGCAAAGGAGTCCAGGAAGGCGGGGCATTCTTCAAGGAGGAAGTCTTCCAGGTGCAGAAGCAGGCTGTCCCCGTGTGCCGAAAGACAAGCCAGTGGGGAAGAAGACCAGCCTGGCTGAACAGAGAGCTTTGGCTGCGACACTCTTGATAAAAAGGAGAGTTTATGATCTTTGGAAGAAGATCATACTCAGGAGGACTGCAAGGATATCGTGAGTTTAGGTGGGGTGAAAGTTAGAAGAGCCAAAGCCCAACTAGAACTTAGTCTGGCTACTGCTGTAAAAGACAATAAAAAATGCTTCTATAAATACAACAGCAACAAAAGGAGAGCTAAGGAGAATCTCTACCCTTTATTGGATGCAGGGGGAAACATAGTGACAAAGGATGAGGAAAAGGCTGAGGTACCTAAGGCCTTCTTTGCCTCAGTGTTTAACGGTCAGGGAAGTTGCTCCCCAGACACCCAGCCCCCTGAGCTGGAAGATAGGGATGGGGAGCAGAAGGAAACCCCCTAGATCCAAGGAGAAATAATCGGTGGCCTGCTATGCCACGTAGACACACACAGGTCTGTGGGGCTGGATGGAATCCACCCAGGGTACTAAAGGAGTTGGTGGATGTTCTCACCAAGCCACTTTCCATCATCTGTCAGCAGTCATGGCTAACTGGGGAGGTCCCAGTCGACTGGAAGTTAGCAAATATGATGCCCATCTACAAGAAGGGCCGGAAGGAGGATTGAGGGAACTGCAAGCCTGCCAGTCTGACCTTGGTGCCGGGAAGGTTACGGAGCAGACCATCTTGAGTGCCAGCACGCAGCATGCACAAGACAACCAGATGATCAGGCCCAGTCCGCATGGGTTTATGAAAGGCAGGTCCTGCTTGACCAGCCTGATCTCCTTCTATGAGAAACTGGCCCTCTTAGTGGATGAGGGAAAGACTGCGCATGTTGTCTACCTAGACTTTAGCAAAGCCTTTGACATGCTTCCCCACAGCATCCTCGTGGAAAAACTGGCTGTTCATGGCTTGGAAGGATGTACGCTTCACTGGGCAAAAACTGTTTGAGTGTAGGAAGGCTCTACAGAGGGATCTGCACAGACTGGATCGATGGGCCGAGGCCAACTCTATGAGGTTCATCAAGACTAAGTGTCAGGTCCTGCACTAGAGAACAAGCTTTATGAGGACTGGCTGAGGGAACTGGGGTTTTTCAGTCTGGAGAAAAGGAGGCTGAGGGGAGACGTTATCGCTCTCTGCAACTACCTGAAAGGAGGTAGTAGCGACGTGGGTGTCGGTCTCTTCCCCCTAACATTTAGCGATAGGACAAGGGGAAATGGCCTTAAGTTTCTCCAGGGGAGTTTTAGATTGGATATCGGGAAAAATTTCTTCACTGAAAGAGTTGTAAAGCACTGGAAGAGGCTGTCCAGGGAAGTGGATGAGGCACCATCCCTGGAGGTATTTAAAAGACATATAGATGCTGCACTTTGGGACGTGGTTTAGCGGTGGAATTGACAGTATTAGGTTAATGGTTGGACTTGATGATCTTGAAGGTCTCCTCCAACCTAAACAATTCTATGATTCTACGATTCTATGACCAAAGTGAATTCTGCTGTTGACTTCATTTCTGAGTTTTCATGAGTAATTATTTGTGTATTCAATCTACATGATTCTATGATTCTAATATGATCAGAAACATTGAGGAAAGAAAAAGCAGTCAAGGGCTATTCAATACAACTCTTTTAAACACAAAGAAATTAATATATTTTAAATACTGATATTTAATATTTAATCTGTCTCAGAAAGTCCATAATATTTAGAAAACTTTAAGCTGTCAGAGAATCCAGCATAATTTCAGTGCTCTGAATTTGAGTCCTTGAATGTTCTTCTGGGCATCCTCTGCTGGCCACCGTCAAGAGAAGGGATACTGGGCTAGGCAGACCTTTGGGCCTCAGTTTAATAGGAATGATTATCAAGGATACTAATGACACATTAAACAAATTATTAGAATGAGAAATTTATGTGTTGTTACCTAAATGTTTAAAATTAAATATGAGATATGTAGCTATGATTGAGATAGTAGAGCAATTTTTATATCATTAATATTACTCCATAAGAAACTACACTTTTTTTCATCTGTGTGACCTATAAAATACATCCTCATTTAGTTACTGCAGCTATCATTCCAGGCTTACACACTGATACTCCATGGGTATTTGAAGAATGTGGATTATTACTCAAATCTTTGTTGCCTAAAAAATTATTTAAATCTTTAGTATAGTTAAGAAAAATATCCATAGAACCACAAAAGTGATATATATTACATCAGCTGTTCTGCTGAGAACTACTTTTTATTGCTATTTGCAAATATAGATTGAGAAAACTCTAGTGTTTTATGACAAATTGATTATGCTTTTTATTTTCATTCTAAGAACTGTTGGCACTGTAATTCTTTGTCCTTTAAATGACTTACAGCTTGCAGTCTGGCAGGTTTTGCCTAGCTCGCTGTATGTATTCCTTTCTGAATGGGGTTTTGGGGGAAGAAAAGCTACAGAAAAGATGAAGAACAAGGTGTACATTATTAGTGGTCCTAAAACAAAAGGAAAAACATTCTGTAAAATCTGACTGTATATATGAAATAAAACTGGCCATACATAAGAATGTTTTGAAGCTGTAATATTAATATCCATTGGAAGAATCCAGTTAGTCCTGTATCCTATTTTGGAGAATGACCAAAATAGGCTGCCTAAGAACCAGATTAAAAAAAGAGCAGGCACATAGTGACAAGTCCCAGAACATCCTCCCAGTCTCCACCAATTTACTGATGAGGGACTGTCTGACCCAGGGACATCTGTATGTAAGTGTATATTTAATAATTCATTGTGGTCTTCCACTTTTGTGAACCTGCTCTGTTTTCTCTTGGGGTTGTGTAGCTTTTTAACATCCACCACATTGTTTCCCCTCTTGGCCTTTTCCTCACCATTCACCTTTTTGAAGGCTATGACCATTGTGCTCAACACATGGTACAAAATAAAGCATGAACATATATACTGAATACTTAAAGTATGACTGACTGCAACTACTATGTTGAAGAACACAGAACCTTTCAGGACAGTAGTGTTAATCTTTTCTGTCAAAGTTCACTTTACATCACCACTTTTCACATACATCTTCTGAAGCTATTAATCAGTTAAGCTGTGCTTCTTTCTATATTTTTTTTTTCTTGGAAAGAAACTTGGGATAAGGCACAGCACTGAAACATTCAAATTTGTGCTTGGTGACATTAAATGGCTAGCTAGCTCTTAGAAAGTTAAGAAGTAACAGAATAATGAATTAAAAACAAACAAATCAGCCTCCTTCCCCCAAATATTTTCTTCCTCTGCCTCTGGGAAGTTGTGTGGTTTCATGCAGGGGAACCAAAACAAGCATCTGAAATGAAGTGCAATATGTCACTTTCAGATGTAGTTTGAGAGGTTCTTGAGGCCCATCGCTACAATATTTTTCCACCTATCAGAACATTTCTTTGTCTGAGACAGGACTTTTTGTCACTGTTATAAGGCAGAAAGCTTTTAGAGTTTAAAAATAGCCAGCAGCTACCCTCTTTAATCTGAGGTTTAAAACGAAGAACAGGACAAAGCTGAGTGAGAAAGTCTTGGATAAAGCAGCCTTATTATCCAGTAGGTTTAATTTAAAGGTTATACTTCAAATACTGTTTGCAATATTCTGGGACTATTAAATGGATATTTGCTAAGAAATTTTAAAATAATTCTTCTATGTGATTTTTCTGTGTAAAGGATTTTACATATGCTAACACTGGATTTTTCTTGTTGGATTATTGCTGATGATTCTTATGGTTGTAAAATGATCAAATTCTAGCTTATTCTTCAAAAAAGAAGGTATGTGGCGTTTTGGCAACGGGCAGTATAATGCATAGTGAGTTCTAGGTAATATTACATACCTATCTCCTCTTTACACAAGCAATATTATGTCTACAAGTATTAAAAGTCTAGTCTTTATATTGTAGAAAAACAGATCATAGTAAATAGTTACACACTGACATTGCATATGGGAACCCATATCTGAGTTCTAAACAAGTTTTTGTTAAAAATATACATTTTAAGCCACAGAGACAGCAGGTGCCTTCTTTCTCCCCATACATTTCTAAATATGAAGCTTAGCAAGTTGGCTTTTATAGACGAGAAGGAAGAATATTTCACTTCTACCCACATGATTTGTACCTTAACATTGTAGATCTCCAAGATTTTATATAAGTCTGAGTATATATGTGTATGTGATTACAAAGCTGAAGAAAATGAAAGATGGCAGGAAAGATATACCTAGTTTGTCCACTCTGATTATCTCCAACATTTTTCTGGAATATAGACTGGAAAAAACCCCTTTACTGGGGACTTAGAAAATGAATTACTAACTTTATACGAAGGAAAAAGATGTTTAAAAACTTTTCTTCAAGGTTTTGCTATACCCCTCATGAAAGAATCTTACAGTCCTTCCAGTATCTAATCTCAAATTTATAAAATAACTGTGCAAAAATAAATTGTTATTGTATTTCCTTCTTATGCTGATTGCAAAGTTTGTGATTTAAAACTGATAAGCAGTTTGGTCTTGTAAAGTATGATTTCCAAAACCATGTCCTTAGAAAAGTTATTTCTTGGACTTTCTTGATGTATCTCCATTTTTCCATAATACAAAGGGGTAGGATTATTCATATAAAAGCTAATCTTGCCCCAGTACTAATACATGCTAATACTGATTCTTGGGAATTAGCTTTATCTGTTGTCTCTTTGGGTACCCACTGCCTTTTGCAGGTTCTCGGAGAGAATGTGTTATGGATCTCACAATATCAAAGTAATTTCAAATGACACTGGAGTAGCAGTGCAATAATTGACTTGTTTTTACGAAGCAGTAAACAACAGGATACATAGGTTGAGGAGCCTCCAGCATGGAACCTGGAGGACATCCTTACACATTTATGTGTCGCATAGAGGTTATCCCAGCAAGGGCTGGGAAATTAAGGGACTTTAGTTCTAAAACTGCTTTTAAGTAAAACCTGTTTTTTCATTCTCTTCAAAAGCATATTGTCTCTTTACCTATTTCTTAAATCATTAGTATGGAAAGGCCAATTAACTTCAGAAAACAAAAGAAAGTAAAACTATTGGAAATTTCAGGACTGATTAACAATGGGAGAACACAATGACTTTCAAATATTTGCAGATATTCTTCCTTTTTTAAGAGAGAGTTAAAAATACCATCAAAGATATCACTCAGGATTAGAAGAAAAAATCGATGAGTTGAAATTAAGAGATGGAACACTTGAAGTGATTAGGAGGAAAATACTCCTATATGTTAAAGTGTACCTTCTGTAAAATAATCTTATCAGAAAATACGATCAAATTCCCTGTGGGCCACTGTTATTGTGGGGGCAAACTGTGGAAAATGTACATTAAAGAGGAGCTCTTCAGTGTCAGGACCCAGACCAGAGGTCTTATAGCCTTGACATGATTCTACACCATATTCTACAGAAAAATTACTTCCCCCTGCCCTATTTTGCCTAATCCAAAACAGGTGACGCTAACAAAGCAGCATACTATTCCCTAAACTTCATGTTCTTGCCACCTGCCTATGTAGGCATATTTTATTTTCAATTCCCTTAATTTTACTTCTTAGAGATTCACTCAGGAGACACTGTTAATGTTGACAGAGAACCTGGTGTCATTAAGCTCGTGCTGATAAAGACAGAAAAGAGACAGGCTATTCGCCCCACGTATTATGACTGCCCTGGCTAAGAAAAAGTGGAGGGTAATTGTCATAGGTGATTCCCTTCTGAAGGGAACAGAGGGCCTGATACGCCCACCAGATCCACGCCACAGGGAAGTCTACTGCTTCCCTGGGGCCTGGGTTAGAGAAGTAGCTAGGAAGCTCCCTGATCTGGTGCAGCCCTCTGTTTATTACCCGCTGTTGGTAATGCAGGTTGGCGGTGATGAGATCACAGAGAGAAGTCCCAAGGCCATCAAAAGGGACTTCATGGCACTGGGGCGATTGGTTGAAGGATCAGGGCCACAGGTAGTGTTTTCCTCAATCCCGTCAGTGGCAGGGAAGAACACTGAAAGGGACAGGAAGCCTCACCTGGTTAACAGGTGACTCAGAGACTGGTGCTGTCAGTGGAATTTTGGTTTCTTTGATCATGGGGAGGTTTACATGGCACCGGACCTTTTGGCGACAGATGGAGTCCAGCTGTCTCAAAGGGGGAAAAGGATTCTTGCCCACGATCTGGCGGGGCTCATCGAGAGGGCTTTAAACTAGGTTCGAAGGAGGAGGGGGACATAAGCTGGCTCACTACAGATGAGCCCAGGCGTGGCATGCCAGGGGGTGAGATCGACAGCCCAGCTCAAGCACATCTACACCAATGCACATAGCATGGACAATAAACAGGAGGAACTGAAAGCCATTGTACAGCAGGACAGCCATGACACGGTCGCCATCACAGAAATGTGGTGGGATGACTCTCATGACTGGAGTGCTGCAATGGATGGCTATAAGCTCTTCAGGAGGAAAGTGGGGTGGGGTGGCTCTGTGTGTTAGGGACTGCTTCGATTGTATAGAGCTCAACGACTGTGATGATAAGGTTGAGTGCTTATGGGTAAAGATGAGGGGGAAAGCCAACAAGGCAGACATCCTGCTGGGGGTCTGTTATAGACCACCCAACCAGGATGAAGAGGCACATGAAGTTTTCTACAAGAGGCTGGCGGAAGTCTCACAATCGCTAACCCTTGTTCTCATGGGGGACTTCAACTTACCGGACATGTGTTGGAAATACAACACAGCAGAATGGAAAGAGTCTAGGAGGTTCTTGGAATGTGTGGAAGATAACTTCTCGATGCAGTTGGTAAGTGAGCCTAGCAGGGGAGGTGCCTCACTAGACCTGCTGTTTACTAACAGAGAAGGACTTGTGGGAGATGTGGTGGTCAGAGGTCGTCTTGCGCTTAGCGACCATGAAATGCTAGAGTTCTCGTTCATGATGAAGAGGGGGGCCAGCAAAACAACCATCATGGACTTCTGGAGGGCAGAATTTGGCCTGTTCAGGATGCTGGTTGAGGGGGTCCACTGGGAAAGAGTCCTGAAGGGCAAAGGGGTTCAGGAAGGCTGGACATTCTTCAAGGAGGAAGTCTTAAAGGCACAGGAGCAGGCTGTCTCCATGTGCCACAAGACAAACCAGTGGGGAAGAAGGCAGGCCTGGCTGAACAGGGAGATCTTGCTGGGGCTCAGGAAAAACAGGAGGGTCTACCACCTATGGAAGAAAGGGCAGGTGACTCAAGAGGAGTACAGGGGTCTCGCTAGGTCATGCAGAGAGGAAATTAGAAAGGCAAAAGCCCAGCTAGAACTCAGGCTGGCCACTGTTATAAGGGACAAAAAAAATGTTTTTACAAATACATTAACAACAAAAAAAGGGCCAAGGAGAGTCTCCATCCCTTATTGGATGCAGGGGGCAATATTGCCAACAAGGATGAGGAAAAGGCTGAAGCATTTTACGCCTTCTTTACCTGAGTCTTTAATAGTCAGACTGGTTATCCCCAGGGTAGTCAGATCCCAGTGCTGGAAGATAGGGAAGGAGAGTGGAACAAACCTCTTGCAATCCAGGATGAAGTAGTTAATGACCTGCTGTGCCACCTGGACATTCACAAGTCTATGGGGCCGGATGGGATCCACCCAAGAGTGCTGAGAGAACTGGTGGAGGAGTTGGCCAAGCCACTCTCCATCATCTATCAGCAGTCTGGGCTAACAGGGGAGGTCCCAGATGACTGGAGGATAGCCAGTGTAACACCCATCTACAAGAAGGGCTGGAAGGAGAATCGAGGGAACTACAGGCCTGTCAGCCTGACCTCAGTTCCAGGCAAGATTATGGAGCAGTTCATCTTGAGTGCACTCAATGGGCATGTGAAGGACAACCAAGGGATCAGGCCCAGCCGGCATGGGTTCATGAAAGACAGGTCCTGCTTGACCAACCTGATCTCCTTCTATGACCAGGTGACCCACCTAGTGGATGAAGGAAAGCCTGTGGATGTCATCTACCTGGACTTTCGTAAGGCCTTTGACACTGTTCCCCTCAGCATCCTGCTGGAGAAACTAGCTGCCCATGGTTTGGATGGGTGTACTCTTCGCTGGATAAAGAATTGGCTGAGTGGCCGAGAGTAATGGTGAATGGAGTTAAACCCAGCTGGTGGCTGGTCACAAGTGGAGTTCCTCAGGGCTCAGATTTGGGTCCAGTCTTATTTAACGTCTATATCAATGATCTGAATGAGAGGATTGAGTGCTCCCTCACTAATTTTGCAGATGATACTAAGTTGGGTGGGAGTGTCAATCTGCTTGAGGGTCGGAAGGCTCCACAGAGGGGTCTGGACAGACTGGACCGATGGGCCGAGGCCAACTGTATGAGTTTCAACAAAGCTGAGTGCCGGGTCCTGCACTTTGGTCAGACCAACCCCATACAATGCTACAGGCTTGGGGAAGAGTGACTGGAGAGCTGCCCAGCAGAAACCGACCTTGGGGTGTTGGCTGCAAGCCAACTGAACATGAACCAGCTGTGTGCCCAGGTGGGCAAAAGGCCAACGGTATCCTGGCTTGTATCAGGAACAGTGTGGCCAGCAGAAGTAGGGAAGTGACTGCCCCCCTGTACTCAGCACTGGTGCGAACACACCTTGAATACTGTGTTCAGTTTTGGGCCCCTCACTACAAGAAGGACATTGAGTTGCTAGAGCATGTCCAGAGAAGGGCAATGAGGCTGGTCAGGGGTCTGGAGAGCAAGTTTAGTCTGGAGAAGAGGAGGTTGAGGAGAGATCTTATTGCTTTCTACAACTACCTGAAAGGAAGTTGTAGTGAGGCACGTGTTGGTCTCTTCTCCCAGGTAACTAGCAAGAGGATGAGAGGCAATGGCCTCAAGATGCATCAGGGGAGATTTAGATTAGATACTAGAAAAAAATTCTTCACTGAAAGAGTGGTCAGACGTTGGAATAGGCTGCCCAGGGAAGTGGTGGAGTCACCATCCCTGGAGGAGTTCAAAAACATGTAGATGTGGCACTTCAGGATATGGTTTACTAGACATGGTGTTGTTGGGTAGATGGTTGGACTTGATGATCTTAGAGGTCTTTTCCAACCTTTATGATTCTATGCTTCTGAAGCTTATTTGAAGAGTAAATACTTCTCACATCTAGACAGGAAGGTTTTGACTTTGAAATCATGGGAAGGTGCAGTGACTCAATGTGAATCAGAGATGAGGCAGTCATAGCTGCCTTCCAGGATTACAGAGCATTAATCTAGCATGCTGTCACACCAGCTCTTACCTATTTCTAGTGGAAGTTAAGTTCCTGAAGCAATTACAGTTGTAGAAATAATACTTCGAGCAAGAGGGTCTTAGAATTATTCAGAATATATGGACTTCATATAATCTTTAACTGTTAAAATCCAACTGGTATTCAAAGTGAAGAACTGATTTAATTTGTTTGAAAATTAGAAATATGAGAGGTAAAGACTGCAGTAAAATATCCAGTGAAAGTCAGCACTGATGTAGTGCTGTCCTGTTTTCATTATCTGCCTCATTAAAATCACGATATCTTTTGTCTCTATCTATGAATCAAAAGCTGGAGATAAAGACTCCCAAATTCCATTGATTCAAGCCAGAAATAATAATCTCTTTTATATTGCTGGCTACAGATGATTCACTGTTGCATTTACAATGAATACCAAGCTTCAAGGGCAAGGTATCAGACTAAACACAAGCAATAAAAACATAATTCTCCTCTAGTGACAACCCAAATAGTACTTCTATAAGTAGTACTATGTGATGTCAGAGCAATCAATTCTGCATACCCAATGCTGAAGTAAGATGCCAACCCAACCAGCCATTTTCATAGTGGATTCAGTCTAAAGACCTCCCAGTCTACGTTATTAGGTATGCACAGGTTTTTTAGGGTGATATGCAATACTTTGCTATTACACAGAACAGGTAATTTGAGCAAAAGCTCCTGCTGTACCAAATTAACCCTCATGATTCAAGTTTTCTCTGACAGGAGATTTTTCTGAACACTTTCCTGTGTTGCTCAGTATTATTCAGAACAAGTTAAGCCATACATACAGCCTTGTTTTGACATTGTTTTCGTTGTACCCTAAGTCTTGTTAGTGTCCAGGTGGATCAATAAGTGCCCACCTGTATTTACAGCCATAGCCTGTTGTCCATGGCCCATACTTTCAAGACATCTGTGTGACAGCCCTTCATTTTGCATGAATTCTGGGGTCTTTTCATGTTTATTTTATGAATAAATTGTTTATTGAAGAATAAGGTGTTTATGTTTGTCATTCTTTCTCATCTACTTGTGTCTAACTAATTGCGACAACAATAGAAGTGGTTGTCAAATTTGTCTGTTAACATTTATTTATTGTCTCTGGTTTACATACAATCTCACCTCCTTCCTTGACTACATACAATTTCACCTCCCCTTGACTCCGTTACAGAAGTTCATTATTGAATCCCATCCAGCTTTGTGGTGTCATCTGGGCATCCTACATTTTCTCTGCACACTAGGGAACATCTCCTTGGTCAGCCTGAGCATTTGTGGAAAAGTCTTACAGACTCCTAAACAGCTCCCAAGGTCTGTATAAATAGACGCATATATGAAGTCTCTGTACTTGAAATGATCCAGAAAGGTATTTACGCATTCAGGGTAAACCCTTTAAAGTTAACACATTTAAAGTATAGAGTTTTTTGGTGTAGTTTGGTTTGTTTTCTCCAGCTGAAAACTTTTGTTCCTTACTTACTTCGGGGGGAGGGGGGTACAAAAACAGGTAAAAGGACAAAACTAAACATGTTGTAAAAATGATAAATGACTACTTCCAAAAGTACAGTAGTTATTTCTAAGCATATTATTCTAAAATGGTGAAGTGTAATTTCAAATTATTTTTTTCTCTCATACCTGAACTTTAAATGGCATTATTTTACGATTTTGTCAACCTAAATCATTAATAATTCTCTAACTGAAGAGATGAAAAGCTCTATTTATATTTTTTGTCTGCTTACAACAGCATCAGAATATTGTATTCTTTTATAGAACTTTTGATCAAGAGTCTTATATTTAGATTTTCTACTTCACTCCCTTATCTGAACATTTCATTCTTTTCACACACAAATTTATGTTCAAAGATGTTTTGTCATAAGAGTTAAAAAAAAAAAGAGGGGCAAATCTTAGCGTGTATGTCAAACCAGCATTTAATATGATCTCTTGTTTCTCAGCACTTCACTTTTCTAAGGGGTTCCTGCAGGGGTCTGAAATATTCTCTTCTGCAAGGAACATCTTACTGTAATTTTACTTCCTTGATTTCCCTGTAGATCCCCTCAAACTCTGCAGATCTGTTTTTGCTGGCATAATCAGTTTTCAGTGGCCTCTACTGTGCTTATGAATGCAGTTCTCTTAATGAAGATATTGACTCTATTGAATAAGGAGATGGCCATATAAGCATAATGCGCATTGGGACCCTTTAGTACAAGATCATGGTTTATCAACATAGAACACAGACAAACATTTAAAAGAAAAATGATGTAGTGAGCGGACAGGTAATTAAGAAACTCATAAGAAGCCTCACAAGATGCAGCATGCTCTCAGGAACCGTCCTGCCTTTTCTGAAGGACTTCATAAAGTATGGGGTTTTGAATTATTGGAGTAAGGTATATAATGCAGCAGAAATCAGATGTAACTTGTGACTGTGTACTGACTGATATCACTGTCTATGTGGTAGCTAAATCAATTATACCATCCTAGCCTTAACAGATGAGAAGATGCAGTGCTTGAAAGAAGTCAGATAGTAAAAAGTGGAAAAGCTGTCAAAATTAGGAATACTTACTAACCTATTTTGCATCAGTAAGAGGCCATGGGTTATATACGGAGTAACATCTACTTGATAGTGTGTTCTGGATGGTGGACTTTGAAAAGGAATTAGTACTTCCACAGGGAAATAGAGGATCTTTATCGCCAGTAAAAAAAAACTTTTAAATGCTACCATTCCAAATACACAAAAAGCAACAATGCTGATCATAAATTTGCAAATCCTTATGTGACAGCCCTTTCCCTCAGATCTGAGGAAGGGCTTCTTATACAATTTATATTATTTGTAATAAGAATTTCAACATGAGAAGCCTGGCTTGGAGAACATGTATCTTTATTTTACCTGTCTCGAAATTCAACAAAGTTAAAATTCAATAGTTTATGGTTTCCATAATCTCGCTTATTCTATTACATGTTACAGCAGAGAAACAAATCCTGTGATTAAGATTTTCAGAAAGAAGCCCATACTTGTAGTTAGGCACCTGCTCAGGTTTTCAAAATGCTGAAGTCCTGCTGGGACTAGAATTTCAATACAGAACAACGCAACATGGAAAAATGAATAGGTGATAGGTGGCGGATGGAAGAAGCAGTTGTATCTGAAACCTGTCTGGTGATCTGGAATTTAGCCCCCAGCCATCTGTCCTTTGCTTACTCTTAATTTTTAAGACCGTTGTTAAATGAAAGTTATTGAATCAACTGAATTAGAGATAAATAGATAAGTAGAAATAAAAAAAGTGGGCCTTATGATTAGGTAGAATCAGATTTATTTTTAAGGTTCTTTGAATGAACAGAAATCCCACAGAGTAATTTTCCTTTCTTTTCAAAAGACTTCCTTCTACAAATGTTTTTTAGGCTGGGATTTTTTTCTGTTTGATTTTGGTTTTGACTAGATCATCGCTGGCCACAACCTGATTTAAGTTTCTTCAGTGTAAATCCTCTTGACCTATGTTGACTTAAACTGCAATACTCTAGTCTTTGCTATTGTTATTCTAGCTCATTAAAATCTGCGAAGTTGTTCCAAATGGAGGCAACTGCAGTCAAATTCTTGTCCCTGATGATTTAGCTTAACCAGAGAACAAAACTTCTGTTTGCAAGAGAGACTCTTTGAAGTGTAACAAACACTGATAGAAATAAAGAGAAATTTTACTCGGTTTTTCTTTCTGAATCCTGTTCCTTTCTCATCAGATATGGAATTATACTTTCTGACCTGAAGTTCTAAGGCAAAAAATAAAATCTGGTTTTGTTTTGCTCTTTTTATCTGTTATCTATTTTGTATGTAATGAATCTAGTTAATAAAATCCTTTTTGACATACCTCTAGATTTAGGTTTTGGCTTAATAGCTGGATAATTTGGAACTTCAGATAGTCTTTGAAATTATCATACATTTGATAACATTAGGTGTGATTTTTTTGTAATATTAGAGATTAGCATATATTAACATTATTCTTTCCTTAGAAATTAACATTTAATGTATGAGAAACAGCTTCTTCTTTTATTAAAGTAATAAAAAACATAGATAAATGCTGTCTCAAATTGTTCAACAAACTAGAAGAGAATCATTTATGACACCCAAGAAACTAGTTTCTGTTTTTTCCTATTTTCTTACATTTTGCTGCTCTAGGTTTAACACTGCAGAGAGAAATGCCTTCACTGGTCAAAGCTGGAATTAAATATTTTAAGAAAGCAAACTGCTTATGTGATAGAGAAGATTATTAGTAAAAGGCTGATTCTTGAAAGGAATTCAGCTTTCAGCACTCACTGAGATACATGACTTTAATAAGGTAGGAAATATGTTAGGTCAGCACCATTAGGAATTACCTGTTTCTGAAGGAAGAAAGTGAATCCTGAAGATAGAAAAGTTAATTTGTTCATAACAAACAAAGAACAGTTTAGTGGTCAAACTTCTTGACTGGGGAAGAAGCTTGAACTTGATCTTCGCAAGAATGAGAGTTTGCAAGGAGTCACAGTATGTTTGCAGTTTAGAGTAATTAATTCAGGTAATGTGACCAAAGCCTGGTTCTCACATAATTTTTTGGTTAGCTTGGAGGGCATAAAGAGGAGATACCTTCATACTGTGTCTCTACAGTTGCATGCAGTGGTGCTAGGTCCAGAAACACTGCACTGGCCCTTGCAATAAATTCTTCCCCTTGTTCAGGGGAGATGAAATCTCCAGACACCTAACAGAAGTATTGTATTTTTCTCCCTCCTAACTGCTTAGTACAAACTGAAATTTTTCAAGATTAAACGTGATTAGGTTTGGATATTTGAGGAGGGAGGGGATTCAGTTGCCACATGGTGCATCTCTGAATTGAGACTGATTATGCTTTTAGGTGTTGTTTGAGCTTTCTGCTGAAATACTAATACACACACATTTATCAGATGACAGTCTCAAAAATGTTGTCATGAATGATTTTTTGAAGGCTCTCTATATATCAGGCAGCCAAATCCATTAGAGATCAGAATAATACGTCAAGAAATACAAAATTTTCTTGAAAGCTATGAAGAAAGCCTCAAGAGTGGTCATTCTACTAGAACAAATTACATACAAAAAAAAATAAAATAATCATTTGAGCTTTCAGTGAACAAACCTGTAAAAAAAGATTGTGTGAACATAATTTTCTGAAATGGACTACACGATATTAGTTTGGTGAGGCAGGGGACAAAAATTCAAATGTTCCAGGGAGTCCAAAATCTAATATAGCATTCTGTAACACATCTGTAAATCTAGCCTATATAAAAGATATGTCAAGAAATAGTTTTTGAATGTGTAAAAAAAATCTAAATTTTTCCTCTTATTCTGCCTTGAAAAAAGTGAGACTTTGGGAAGCATTTCATCCAAAAATAACACAAGAAAATACTTAAGCCCACACAAACAATGAAGCAGTTCTAAAATGAGACAATGAGTTTCAAGATTTCAGACAACCAGCTCCAACCTTTCACATCACAGACAATAGCACTGTCAGTGGAATGTTAAATTGGAATTTGTCTTTTCCAAGCACATCTTCAAAAAACCCTAAATTGTTTTGGTAATCTATTGTGATTCTTCAAAATTTGTATATCCTTTTTCATTAATCTCTTTCTTCCAACAGGAAAACTGAGTAAATAACACGTTATTTCCATTTTATTAATATGTACATTCTGTGAATCCATCATTTGATTCTGTTCAGCTCTATGATATTCTGTGAATCTATCATTTACTGCTGCTCAACTCTGTGAAATGTTGTAGACATAATAGCATCCACTATCCTTTTTCTAGTTCATTTACTTAGACCTCATCATATCGTTTAGAAGGATATCCAAACACGCTTTTCATCATTTGTGGCTAAGCATTAGTAGTCCAAATTATTAATTCTGTTGTTTCACAAATACTTACTGTTGCCATTATTATGTTTCTCTACTCAACTACTTTGACTTGTAAACTTCTCTCACAGTAATAGATATTTCAGATAGTTTTATTATATGCCATCTCCATTTACTGTTCGCATCATCTATGCAACATACAACATCCTTCATGCAAAAAATAGAAGCTACTTTTATAATTCAAAATCATGAGCGCAGCGATAGGCCAGAGTGATCGGAGACTGTACAGAGTGCAGAAAATATTGTCTTTTTGTGGTAGCGTGTTGCCCATTATTCACAGAAGATTTAATACAGTGAAAGTCAAGGCTCTTCTGGATAATCTTTAAAGTGCCGTTTCCACAGAGGGTGTCTTGAATTCTTACTAAGGCTGTCTAAGTGCTCTAGCAGTGGAAAAACAAGAAGGGAGGTTTTGAACCTTGGCCTTTATGCCCATGCCACATTACCTTCAAGATATCACCATTTGCACTTCAATCTGTCAAATGTTACTATGGGGAATACAAGCTAATGCAGCCATCTCCTGCTAAGGACATAGTGTCAAAGATTTTATCCTGTCATATATGAAAAAGAGAAATATGGTTAAAGATAACCTCTGGACACTTACTACATAGCTGGATTAGGAAAGGCAAACTGAAACGCCATGTGAGACTTGTATTGAATATACTCTTTCCTGATAAAATAGAATAAGGCTGGATGAATATGTTACCAAAATGGAGTTAAATAGAAATGAAACAATGTAAAGACAGGTTGCCTTGTTTGAACTGCAGGAATGCCTGGACATATGATACAGGTGTGAGGTCTACAGTCAAATCTTCAAGATAATTTTGAACATTAACCCCAGGAATCACCAGTCCCTATCTTACCAAATGCATTTTTTGCAAGTGAGGTGAGGTTTCAGGAGAAGCTATCAGGGATCTCTCTGCAGCTGCTTTTGTTGGATTAACTTTATTGCAGTTCTTAATGAACTCTAGACAGAGAAAGCCGGGTAAATCACTTCATCAGAAGATAAAGGAAACACTATGCCAGATTTTCAGTCCTGCTCAAGCTTTTTCTTATAGTTAAACAAACTCTATTGAAAATGAAATATTTCTATTTGCTGACAGGGGAGGTGTGCAATGGGGGTGTTTTTTGGTGGGTTTTTTTTTAAAACATAAAGGAAACCATTTGTAATAGCACAAAAATGTCATCTTTACATCTTGATTTTTCAGCTGTCAAGAATCCAAATTGTTCTGCTGGGTGGATCAGGAGATGCATAAGAAGGGATATAGCAACTCAGTTGGGCTTCTAAGAAAATCAGGCTCAAAGCATATCACAGAGTCACAGAATCACAGAATGGTGGAGTTTGGAAGGGACCTCTGTGGGTCATCTAGTCCAACCCACCTGCTGAAGAAGGGTGACCTACAGAAGGCTGCACAGGACCTTGTCCAGACAGGTCTTGAATATCTCCAGAGAAGGAGAATCCACAACCTCCCTGGGCAGCCTGTTCCAGTGCTCCGTCACCCTCAGAGGGAAGAAGTTCTTCCTCATGTTCAGACGGAACTTCCTAC
>Ga0065711_1032999_pt1 | contig 26279 bp, 9 predicted proteins | sample Hoacrofraction12_FD_59098 | JGI IMG/M metagenome (GOLD analysis project Ga0065711, IMG submission 59098) | Hoatzin crop microbial communities from Cojedes, Venezuela - Epithelial fraction 12 v2 (version 2) | ecosystem: Host-associated > Birds > Digestive system > Esophagus > Crop | place... | reverse complement strand
GGGGGGGGGTGTCTCCCACCCTTTGGCCTGGCATTGGTTTGCTGCCCTTACGCTGGGGTGGTTTATATTTCTCGTCTGGCCCCGTTGCTCAATGTGCTGCTGTTTCAGTAAGAAGGCACCAAAGCTGGCCTACAGGGCTTTGGGGTTTTATGTCACCGCCTGAAATTTGAAGTATCTTCTCATTCTAAGTTGTAACAAGTTTGAAAAGGTGATTTTTCCCTAACCTTTCCAGCTGTTAGACAGAAAAATCAGGGGAAACATCGAAGTTAAAGGATGTGTTATGTGGTATCTGGGATCTAGGCTCTTTAAAATCATTTAAAATCAGTCTGTTGGCAGTTGAGAAACTGGTAGCTGTTCCAGCAAGAACAGAAAGAGTTGTTGTCAGGAATTTTAAAACACGTGTAGCTAAAACCACTAGCGTTTTGATGTGGGTTTTCTTTTACTGTCTGTCTGTCTTCTCCCCCCTCCCCACTACAATGAAAAGGCCAATTTTTGTTCAGTAGTTCTTTTTTAATGCAGTATGTAATGGATTTTTTTTGTCAAACTTCAGTCTTAAACTACTAGTTAAGGCTTAATACATCTTGAAAACTATGGCAAATAATGAAGACTTGAACATAATGGGACTCCTTGTTTTAGTGTAGCTGCTCCATTAAATAAGTGCAGAAACTCAATTTTAAATTAGTTGGTCCACAAGCAGTATGTTTGAACACTTTATTGTAGTGGTAACAGTACATGATGATAGAGCTGAGTAAAATTTATTGTTACTTCATGACCACAAAGCCAAAATACAGTTTGTGCAGGCTTAAGGTGGTCATGGGGTTAGCCTAACTTGTTCTGAGATCACAAGTGTTTTCTTTTTAGGCGTGGATTCTCGGATAGTGGAGGAGGACCCCCAGCCAAACAGAGGGACCTTGAAGGGGCATCCAGTAGGTGGGTGGAAAAACTGATGTGGAGAACTTGCTTTATCAGAATAAGAATTTATGACAGTAGATTTTAAATACTTAGATTCAATAACTGTTATTAACCGGTGACCTCCATTGTCGTCTTCAGAAATTACATGTTCAAGACTTGTTGGAAATATGTTTGGATGATAGTAAATGACTCTAGTGAAATCTTTTTTTCTTTCCCCCACACCTTATAGCAATATAAATATTGTGGCAATAATATAAAGATATAGCAATACAAAAAGATGCTGGGAATTTTCTGTTTTACTTGGTATACAGTCTTCTGTATTATATTCTGTTTAGTAGCCCAGATTTGTTTTACAGTAGACACGAATTATGACAAAGATCTCCTGTTCAATAAATTGAATGTGTACAATGTACAATAGACTTTGAGCGTTCCGTCCAGATGCAGATCCATTAGTTGTGACTGATTATAGTGAGCTTCTTTCTGTGGGTACTTACGTGCAGTGGTAGCTCTGGACTAAAGCAAGGCTTGCTTTTGAATTTTTGAGTTCATGCAAAATGAGTACTGTGAAATGGCTTTACCAGTAGTAAAGTGCTGTGCCACAAAGCTGGGAGTGAAAGCTGAAAATAACTTTTATTTAACGCGCTGTTTAGTTGTTCTTTGTTAAAGCCTCAGTTCATCCAAGTTCTCAGGTCCTAAGTGTTCTGCCCCACCTCACCTGTTTTCTAGGTATCTGCCTAGGTAACTTAAATAGCATTTCCTGTGTGAAAAATCGTACCAGCCTTTATATCTTGATGCATCTACATCTGCCTCGTGATCCACGTATGCCAGTAGCCATTTCAGAGATTCTGGAAAAAGAAAGGTGCAAACATTAAAAAAAACAAGAAATAAATTCCAAAGGTATTCTAAAAAGTCAAATATGGTAGTAATGTGGCCTTTTCCTTTTTACTTTACCATGCAAGTTGTATTAAAACTTACACTGTTTCCTCTCACTGATTTTTACCAGCAGTAGATTCTGTCTGTAAAATGGTGCTTGCTGGTCATTGGAACATTCCACTTTTCACTGGAAGTGTTGCTTCTTCTGACTAGATATGCTGACTTGTATTTTTCTTGTGTTAGAACAGATGCTGTCCTAAATATGTGTTCTCTAGTGACCACTAATGCTTTTTTCTTCCTCAGGCTGGGTGGAGAACGTCGGACGAGAAGAGAATCACGCCAAGAAAGCGACGCAGAGGATGATGACATTAAAAAGGTAATACATGATAAAGGGAGCTATGCAGGAAGAAACATACTTATCTGGAACATAAACAAAGTAGCTTGTTTTTCTTTGTTGCAGCCAGCGTTGCCATCTTCTGTTGTTGCTACCTCCAAAGAGCGAACACGTCGAGACCTTATACAAGATCAAAATATGGATGAGAAGGGAAAACAAAGGTATGCAGAAATCTCCTTTAAGCACTAACATGGTAATTCTGAGTGCTAGCATAGAAGTACCTTTAGATTTAAAAAGCATTATATAGATGCTGTCATGTATCAAAGATGATGTTGAAGAGGTACCATAAGGATATAAAATTGATTTTTAAAAAAATATTCTCTCAAAATACTTCACAGCAGTAACAACACATCATTACTTCACGTAACTGACAGAGGTGCTATTTCTCAGGCCACCTACAGGAATAGCCTTGCTAGTGCTGTTGTAACTGTTTGTCTTTGAGTAAGGCAGAAATATATATAGCTTTGTTGGTTGCTTAGTGTTTTGGACTGTTAGAACTGTGTTGATACATCATTTTGTTGGTTGAAGGAGGCTTTCAGGTGTGGGGTTTTTCCCTCCTTTTTTTTTTTTTTTTTCTTCTTTAGTGCAGTAATTCCATCATGTTTCTGTTCTCTTATTACTTTCAGGCTGATTATTGCGTATACAGTCTGACCTTCCCTTTGTCTGCTTCTTTTTAGATTCATCCTATCTATAACTCCTTTTTTCCTATGTTTTATTTGTGTCAGGGTAGGTCATAAAAATTCTTGCTAAAATGCAGTTCTGTTGGGAAGAGGTGTTGGAAAAGCAAACATGCAACCGTGTTCAACCTCTTGGACTCCATCCACTGCGGTCTGCAGCTCACCTTGTGCAATAGTAACCCATACCTCAAATAAATAGAAGAGTGGGAGCTGGAATAAGGAACCGTAGAGAGCTTCTCTGATAAGGACCACAGGTCAATTACCATAGAAAAGGCACTTTGCTCACTTCTTTTACAGTAACAACACCACTAACAGACTGCTGTTGTTTCCATCACCAGTTTCCAACTGCTTTCCTCATAGAAAGACTTTCAGAATTGTTAGTGAACTTCCTAGAGCTTCAGGCACTAAAAGTTTGTTTCCTCAATTGTAGTTTTACTGTTTTGCACTTCAGTAGGCTTCTGTGGAGTTAGAAAACTGGTATTGATCTCTGTGTGATTTGTGGTGGAAAGAGGGTCTTTAAGAGGACAGCTTCCATCGCACTCCAGATTTTGCTCAGTGTCTTCTGGGATGTCATTCACATACAAATAGACTTTGAGTAACCTCTAGCTCTCAATTATTTATTTGTTCCCATTTCTACTGTTTAGTATACAAGTACCTTTACCTTTCCATGTCAGGTTTTTGCCACCGTAGTAGAGTGGTACTGAGTGAAGGGAGTAGCATTCCCTTTCTCTCGTAATTGGGTAAAAGTTCAAGGTGTATAAGAGAGTCTGCCTCTTGCTGTAAAGGCTTAATTTGGTATTAAATGGAAAGAAATAAAAGGTGAAATTTGATAAATTATTTGTTGTTCAGGAGAAAGAAATTCCTTGAAGAATTTTACATAGTTTTCTCAAAACAACACTTAACTGGATGAGAGCAGTTCTGGTTTCATCCCACAGTGCAGTGTCTCATTGTAGAAGATACTGCTAGGTAAAGTGTGACAGATAAGCTTTCACTCCCCTGTGGCTCCATTTCTCCTTAATCCTCTGAGTGGGCGGGGTGTACATTTTTCAGAAAGCCCAATGACCGTCCAGTTCACTGCCTTATTGATAGCTCATGCTGTATTTACCCAACCTTTTCTTCGGTACTCTGCTTTTGGATTTATTTTTTTTAGTATTTCCTTGATGTCATTATTTCCAGATGTAAAATGTGCAGGCTTCCAGTTTTTCCAGAGCGAACTCTGCTGTGTTATGGATAAGAGTTGTGCCTTGCTCTTAAGCAAGATATGATACGTCACTGTAAATTATATCCTTGACTCTTGGCACAGTCAGTATGTGTTCTGTTGCTAATGGCCTTGAGTAATACTGAGCCTTTAAAAATAAACGTCTCTGAGGTAGAAAGTTTCTCTGATTGTTCATTTAAATAAAGATGCCAGTCCTTGAACTGAATTTCAAACTTCTTTTTGTTTTTATTCAGGAATCGACGTATATTTGGCTTGTTGATGGGCACTCTACAAAAATTTAAGCAGGAGTCCACAGTTGCTACTGAGAAGGTACTTATTTTTACTTCTATCAGACTGTAAATAATAAAGCAAAATTGTGTGGTTAAGCTGCTTCAGATGGGAATGAAAATTCCCCACTGTGTAGGTTGCAGGTGCAACAAGTAAGAGTGCTTGTAGGTTTTGGTTGCTTTAGTTTAGTGGAATTGGGGTGGGAGGCAGGAGAGGGACTAACAATTTCATGTCTTTACAATGCTGTTTCTAACCATTGCAGAAGTGAAAAGGCAGTGTTTTGCTGATATTTTTTTTAATTGCTCTACATTTTTGAAACATGTAAAACACGAAATAGATTATCTTTTTTCTTGTTTACATTATTTGGGGATCATTTCAAAGTAAATGGAATTCAATTGGGTAACTTTAATAGGTCATAGGCTACTTCTGTCACTAATCGTGATTCAGTATTGCTGAAGCAGTGCCCACCTGATGTGTTCCAGATGTTTCAATTACAACCAAGTATACAGAAATGCATGGTTGTATTATGCTGTTTGACTACAAATGGCTTTCACCCTCCCAGTATAGATAACAAGAATTCCTCTTTTTGATAAATCCATATGTGATCTATTGACGTGAAGGCCTTGCGTAGCTTAGTGGTGACTTCAAAAAAGTGGTATATAAGATGGTGGTAACTTTATTCCTAGTATGCCCTTTTAAATTGTGGAGGCTATGGTATTTGTTTACTGTTGCCCTAAAAGGGTTATTCAGTTAATACTAATAACCTTTAAATTAAAAACAGTGTTTGAAATTTCTATTTTCAGCAGTCCGGTGGAAGCAGATACAAAGTCTCTAAACTTAAAACCTTTTGTGTGTAGTGTTAGCATCGCTGGCTTGCAGTGTTGATATTGATTACTTTCAGATTCAGTATTTGGATACCCTGCTGTTTTGTCTAAATTGTCATGTAGTGCATGAGAAAGGACCAAAGTTCTCTGTTGCCTGCTAGCCTTTAGAACAAGAAGCTATTGATTAGGATGGTTTAGAAACGTGGAGTCCTTATCTAATTTATAGTACTATGTGTTTGCATAAAGAGATTTTGAGGCGTTAACTGCTCTTTACAATATTTTTCTGAGAATTTGTACAGGCATTGTTCTTACTGTCAATGAAGATAGAGGACTGAGGAGTTTTATAATACAGCTATTTTGTTATCCAGGCACTAAATTGTATTTTTTTTTTGTGAGCATATGGCTGTCTAGGGTATACAAACAGGGCTTTCCTGGATTATAGTAGTAGATCTAATTAGCCGTGAATATACTAGAAGTATTTGCAATGTAATTTATTTTGCTAGTCACAAACATTAGTCTGTGGTCCTGCACTTGTTTCTGGGGGAGTTGACTTCTTTTTCCTTCCAAGTGGAATCCCTGCAATCTATTTCTTTTTTTTCTGCTGTTGGGGAAAAAAAGCATGTTGAAGCTTGTATTGGAAATCCAAATCCAAATGGATGATAGAAAAGCACACAGAAATCCACACGGGCCCATAATTTTGTGGGTAACCCACAAAAAATTAGCTGCCAAGAAGCAATGACACTCTTTTTTTCCATTACCTGTAACTTAGGAAATATTTCTTAATGTGTTTTTAGGAATGCCTTTAATGATGTAAATATTCAGAATTTTAATTGGACCAAACTAGAACACTTTCTTGATTAAGAAAAAATATTTAAGATACTTCTTTGTTTATTGTAGCAAAAGAGACGACAAGAAATTGAACAAAAACTTGAAGTGCAGGCAGAGGAAGAAAGAAAGCAAGTTGAAAATGAGAGGAGAGAACTCTTTGAAGAAAGACGTGCTAAACAGACAGAGCTGCGGTTACTGGAGCAAAAAGTTGAGCTTGCTCAGTTGGTGAGTTTTAGTTTTGCTCTTGATCTTTCTCTCATTTAAATTATTCTTGTGTGTCTTAGGGTTATTTTCTTTCATTTCTCAGCAAGAAGAATGGAATGAACATAACGCTAAAATAATTAAATACATAAGAACGAAGACAAGACCCCACTTATTCTACATACCTGGCAGAATGTGTCCTGCTACGCAGAAGTTGATGGAAGAGTCACAGAAAAAGATGAATGGTAAGTGGCCTTTGTGATACAAAGGCTTTTGTTCTTGCCCCCCTTTGATGTTTTTGCAGTACAAATTTTCAAGTTTCTCTGCTTAAATACACGAATTTCATGGTTAGGATGAACTGAGTGTTCTTGCACCGGCGTTCATCATAAGTGAACGTTACTCTTTCAGTGACTTATTTTTATGTTGGATGTGCTTTGATTCTCTTACAAGAAGTCAGAAGAGGTGTATGCATAATCTGAGGTATGTGTTTAAAACATAGTCTTTTATATTAATGCCAATGCAGCAGCTTAGTTTTTGAAAAGGCAGACTCTGTGGATTGAAGATCCAAGGAAATGCAGGTTTTCGCAAAGGATTTGAGAAGCATTTTCTTAAGCACAACACTAGAACTTTATGATATAATTTTTTACCTTAATGTGTATTCATTTCTGTTTCACAGGATGACCATATTTTTCTTTTGGAAAACAGTTTAAAATACTGCAGTTGATGGTAGTCCTACTGTTCTTTTTTATTAACCTGAGAATGTATTGGGGGTTTTTTCTTAAGGAGCTTTTCTTCATTGTGTGGGGCTGGGGGACAAGAGAAGCTAGCTTACCTGTCTGAATAGCTTACATTATTTAAGCTTTCTTGATACCTAACCAGCTTTTTGATGATTCTTGCTGTCTTGTGTTTACCTTAGGAAGTATAACCTTGTTAATATATAAATACCAGGAAACTAAGGTATTATTTTGATACCCTGTTGGTTGGATTGATTTTAATGAAGTCAAACTCTTTTAGTTAGCTTAGATTTAAGGCTTTACTGCTCTGATACTCAGCTGAGCTGACTATCCCGTTTGCTTTGTTGTCTTAAGGTAACTAGAAGTCTTATATGCATGAATGGCTTGCTACTTCAGAATTAATAAGGATACAATATTCATAAGTTAAAACAATTTGGTAACTTATTAGCTCATTGTTAAGGGGAAGATAGACTTCAGTGTCTGTAGATTATCTGAAACTATTATTTTTGCATTTATTCCCTAGCACTCTTTGAAAGCAGGCGAAATGAATTTGCAGAGCAGATTAACAAAATGGAGGCCAGGCCCAGAAGGCATCCTGTGAAGGAAAAAGAACAGCAGGAGGTGCAGCACGAAGAAAAGAAGGAAGAACAGAACAAGGAGCAGGAAGAGGGTAAGGTGGCTCAGCAGGTGGAAGAGATGGAGACAGGTAATCAGCACAATGATGTAGAAATGGAGGAGGTAGGGGAGGAAAAGGGGAAAATAGGTTCAGGGCATAGCGATGCAGAGAAAGAACAGGAAGAGGATGAACAGAAACATGAAATGGAGATTAAAGTAGAAGAGACTACCGAGGTGAGGGAGAATGACAAGCAACAGGATGGTCAGCATGAAGAGGTCGCAGTTGTAAAAGAGGAAAGTGAAAACATTCAGCCAGTGGATAATGAGCAGGACGTGGCTGAAATGAATGAGACAGATAGTGTAGAGCCTGTAGAAAATGAAAATGGCAAAGAAGTGGAACCAGAAACAGATTGTGATGCTCAGCCAGAAAAAGAGAGTAATGTTCCTTCTCCTGAGAAGGAGAAAGGTATCAAACCAGACACTGAAGCTGAACCTGAAGAAAAACAGGAGAAGGCACCTGAAGCTCAGCCAGAACCTGTGGCTGAGGCTGTATCTCAGCCGCAGTCTGTGCCACTGCCGCAGTCACCTCAGTTGTCTCAGTCCACTCAGGATACAGAGCCCCAGGCAGACAAGGATGAAAATGCTGTGGTGTCTGCAAAGGTTGTTGAGGCACAGACAGAGCAGAGTCAGACACCAAGTGTAGAAATTAAAAGTAAGACTAGGAGTAGAAGCAGGGGTAGGGTAGGGAACAAAACTGGTAAGAGTCATAGCCGTAGTAGCAGCAGCAGTAGTAGCAGTAGTACTTCAAGCAGTACTACTAGTGGAAGTAGTTCCAGCACTGGCAGCAGTAGCAGTCGGAGTAGTTCCACCAGCAGCAGCACTACAAGTGGAACTACTAGCAGGGACAGTAGCAGCAGTAGCTCTACCAGTAGTGAAAGTAGAAGTCGAAGCCGAGGAAGAGGGCATAATAGAGACAGAAAACGCAGAAGGAGCACAGACAGGAAGCGAAGGGATGCGTCAGGAGTAGATAGAAGTCACAAGTCATCAAAAGGTGGGAATAGAGATACCAAAAGCTCAAAGGATAAAAGTTCAAGATCTGACAGAAAGAGGTCTATATCAGAAAGTAGTCGGTCAGGCAAGAGAACTTCACGGAGTGAAAGAGACCGTAAATCAGACAGGAAAGACAAAAGGCGTTAACAGAAGAGACCAAGCTTCCTTAGCCTAATCTTTGCAGCGGAAGATTATTTGAGTGAAAGGATTCCTTGTGAGGAGGAGGAGAAGGCTGCCTTAAGAATTGCATGCTGTAAAAAATCTTTTGGAAAAATGCAGACTGTTTACCAGGCATTCTTGTACTTTTTACATAATTTTGTAGAAGGTTACTTACCAAAATTATGTGAAGTTCCTGAAAATGTAAAAATAAAAGATTAACACTCCTTTGCATCTTTTTTAAATATCCTGTACTCATTAAGATCCTCTGTATATTTTAATAGGTAAACTTTTAAGTAGGTGTGATCACTTCTTCTGTATCATACACTTTTTTTTTTTTTGTAGAAATAAATGTGCATTTTAAATAAATTGTTTGAGATGTCCTGTTGACAATTAAATACCCCTTTTAGATCATATGTAGGGAGGCAGTGTTGCAGAAAACCTAAGATTTTGCTTTCCCCCTCTATTCCTTGCAAGAATGAGAATCTGAAGACCCAGTAAAGGGAGTAATCTCTCCTGTGCTGGGTAGGAAAGGAATGTAATGGATTTGGATCTATACCTTTTGTTTTCTTCTGTAATGACAAACTCTGACTCCATTCTATCTTCCGGTTTTAGAAAACTTTTTCCTGTCCATAGGCAAGCAGTGATTAAATGGGAATGTTAACACCAGCCAAGATAGCTCCAGTCAGTCTGGAATACCCCTCTTACCTGCCTTCTGCAGGTGCTTTGGTAGTATTTGCATCTATGTTCTGGAGACAGTTAATCTGTTTAATGATGTTCTTTGCTTTGGTAACCAGTGGAAGAAAGACTTCAGCTTGCTTCTTGACCAGGATTCTTTTTTAGTTGCAGACTAATCTTTGATCCCTTCATACCACTAGGAATAATTACATTGCAGTGTTGGAGTTACCTGGGACTACCTAATACTAATGTTGTGTGCGTGCAAGAATGCTTTCTGAATGTATTTAATACACCTTAAAGTGGTATGGTGTTATCTATGAAGGTGAATACTGTTTTTATATAATTTTGTATGGAAAACAATAACATCTGTCGCTCTGTTCTGTACATGTGCAAATAAATGTGGCTTTGTAGACTACTCTCGATGCCTATGATGTTTTCTATGACACAGGTGTATTACCTTAGTCTTTCTACATTTAAAGCATTAATCATAACTGCAGGTGACCTTAGAAGCTCTGTATCCAAAATTGTTCTTACAGACTTTAATTAATGCCTATTAGCTGAATATGAAACACTACTATAATCCGTGTTGTCTTGGCAGGAAGAGAATTCTCATGTGCCAAATCGCAGACTAGGAAGTCCTAGAAAGATTTCAGAATGGAAATTGCATGTCAGCTTATTTTAGTGTATGAAATGCCATATATACCCCATTTTTCTGGACCGTAGAGCAGACTTTTGCAAAGTTCTAGTTTGGGAGAGTGCCAATTTTTGTATTTTTCATCTGAACTCAAGAGCAGTGATAGACTTGTCTGTGTTTGGAAGTGCTGAACTTCCTGGCTTAAAGAAAGGTGTCTAGCAAGGGATGGAGTGTGCTTTCAGCACAGCTAGGCACAGTGGAAAAGCTCCTCAGGCTTCCCCCTTCTCAACAAGTTCAGTACTTTATTCTGATTTCTTCAGTCCATTTGCTATTTCAATATCCTGTCTCTGCTTCTCTACAACAGAATAATTTTTGGTTCTTGTCGGTAGTCTCCAACCATTTTTCTTTCCCTTCAGAGGAATGTGGTGGTTTAATGTGCCTTCTTTTTTTGAAGCACAAGCAAAAGTCCAAATGCCTTACTGAAGATGTTTAACACAGCAGTTTACCACAGGGAACAAACTTTTATACTGAGTAGTTGAGTAAATGCTACTGGTTTGCATATTTCAGCTAACTTCCCATTTTAGATTGCCTTTGGAAGCCATTTTAATTTTGTCGATTAATTATATGGGGTTTTTTCTAACATTGAGTATTTTTAAGGTCTCTTATTTTGAGCTTGAGTGAGTGATTCACTGCTGTAGTGTATCTACAGGTTTTAATGGCTGACACTGTAGTCATTATGCAAAGCTAGAGAAGTAGGTTGCTAGTCAGAAGCCCCCATTTCAGAGGAGCATATTAACAGGGTTGATGTGATGGGTCCTGGTATAACTGAACTAGGGATTGGATTGATTACATTGTTTTGGGCTATATTGAGGGCAGCAATGTATTTTTGAAAAGGTGAAAATACAGGAGGATTTTTGCCAAGTATAAAACTGGTGATGTATTTGATGGTTTAATGTTTGTTAGAAGAAACTTTCTGCCATGGTTAAACTGTGCTGTTAATTAATAGTTAGCCTTCCTAAATCTAAGCAGCTCAATGCAACATAAACATCAGTGTGTGATAACTTCGTAAGAATGAGGTTTCCTAAAAGCTAGATATTCCAACCAATATTCCACTCAGAAATAGTAAAAGATAGTAATATACTATTAGCACAATATTACCTGAAGACCTGTGTCTTTATAAATAAACAGTAGTATTTTCAGTAATTGTTACATTTACCCTCAAGGTCCCATCCTCTTACCCTGAAACAATCTCAGAGCTGTGGATAGGGTTGAGACCATGGGTGCAATTTTCTTCCTCTGTTCCCAGTCTACTGTTGCAAATAGCTGACAACTTCAAGACTGAGTTTGATGCAACAGTTTGGGGTTTGTGTTAGGAGTTTCTGAGAATGAAGTGCAGATAGTGTAGGGGTAGGAAATGATTAAAACATTTTCTTATTTCCCTTCCCCACAGTGGTGAGTAGAGATAAAGGAAAAATACCTTGTTCTCTTTTCACTCAAGTAATGTGGAAAAGGAATGACAGAAAATGGGAAAAACTAAGAATGGAGTAAATATGCTTTATGCGAGTGGGCAACGATACCATGTGTGCTCTTTGCCTGTTCTGTGGAGTGCTGCCATCAGATGGTCCCTTCAAGCTTTAAGTATTATTTTAGAAGGAAGTTGTTTGGGGATTGTTTGGGGTTTTTTTAGAGCTTTTATACTATGCACTAACTCTATGCCATTTACATGTTGTTTTTTTCTTCAGTCCTGATGCACAGATAAACTGGAAGCCTTCAAGAATGTGTTTTTTTCCATGATGCTCCACTCGGAGTCCTTGTCAGAGTAGATTTTACACAGATTGTTCATTAATTATAACCTGAAACATGACTTTGCATAAAAGGTACACCTCTTCAAATTCCTACTTTTCTACTTAAGGTGATGTCTTTGTGCTTAAAACAGCTTCATTGTATGTATTCAAAAGAAACTTGAAAATAATTTTTCTGCAGAAAGTAGGTATTAGTGAACTAAACACCCTCCTCCAGCAAAATTAATTTCCAAAACCAGTGCATTTGCAAATACATTTCTAGAGCATCTTTTGTTTATCAGGAAAGTAATGGTCTTATGGTTAGGTCGCAGTTATAATTTTGTGATTCAGGTTCAGCTGCGATTTTATAGCAATTACTGTGTTACAACAGGACAAACCTATTCATTTTATGTATGTTCCAGATCTTTAAAATGAGTTTCCCTGCCAAAGAAGTATTTGTCTGAGACTACATATATTTATGATGGGATCAAATACTGTGGCAGTAGTGTATGAATAATATACAGAGATCTGTTTTGGAGGATACATGGACTTTTTTTTTTAACTCATCTCAGTTTTACAGAAAACCTGTGTTTTATCACAAATCTTGTTCAGGCAGTTGTTAGGTGACAATATTCTATTATATGGCAAAATGTAAGGCATTCAAAACCTGGAAACATATTATCAAGATTCAAAGTAATCTAAGTCACAAGTTCTATGATTTTCTAGAAATGCACTGTTAGCTGTCGTGCTTGTAACTGTTTTTGGTATAGTGAAGCAATAATGGCTTTTTCTTGCTATTTCTTATCCTGGCTGAAAAAGTTGGTTTAAATCTGGATGATGTATAACTGTTACCTGTTTAGATTTATCTAACTGGAAGAGTGAATTAATGTTCCTTTTTCTTCCATTTGATTTATTAATTTTTAAAAGATACTTTAAAAAAAAATCTTTTTGGCACGACATTTGATTAAACAAAAAAGTTGATCTGTATCTTCATCCAAACATCTGAAGTCAAAAGAACTATATTTTTGAAGTGCTTTTGCCATGGACTATATTCTTCCATGTATTAGTGCAATATTCTGCACAGTGAAACCCTACGTTCTGTACGGAGCCTTCTGGTGCTATCATAAAAATATACCCAAAGCTGTATGTACTGCTGTTATTATAAATAGGTATTGACTTTTATGTACTTAGGATAACTTTTGCCAATTTAAGATTTGCTTTGGGATCTTTATTGATAATGCAGCCACTGAATAGTCTCGGCAATGCAACGTCTCTTGTACTTAGACAAAACCACATCTTAAAAGAGCCACCCAGTGTGCTATACTACTCGGTTTATCGAAATTACACCATTAATTCTGAGCTGATCCATCTGTGAACTTTAACATATCATAAAGGGATCTCTGCATTTCTATGTCAGTAGTAAAAGCTACCAAGCTGTTATTGCAAATAAAAAGTTAATAGTTTCATCCTAACAAAAGTTGTTGGAATTAGATTTTACTTTTCCATTAGCATTGTTTGTCTTAGCGTGTATAATAGTACTCACGTTTGTTCCTTCAGTTCTGCAGAACAGAAATAAACTGAAGTCTCACTGTGTCTGCTGTAAAGCTTTCAACTTTGTCCTTTAGAAGCCAGCTATGATAAACTCCATGAATCATTATCTTTGACTTCAGTTCAAAGGTGATTAGAAGCTATGCTTGTATAACATCTCCAAGCATAGGATTTACACCTAGAAGAAAAGAATATTTGATACAAATATGATTTATTATCAAAGTTACTGGAGGAACAAATAACACGGAACAGAGATCGGTGCAGTGCTCATCAGCCTTTTAGCAGTTTCACGTAGAACAATGGTTGTTGAGGCTAAGCTACACAATGAGCAGTGCCCAGAATAACTTGAAAATTGCAGTTGTAGATTAAACTGAGTAGCTAGAATGAGCTGCAACACTTTATCTCCATACAAAGACTTGAGAGTTAGTTTGGGTATCCATATGAAACTGAAGTTGGAGCCATTTTCAGGGCAATTTTGACAAATACAGTAATAATGTGCAGATCTCAAGGTGTGGGTCTGATAGTTTGTTCTCCCACACAAATTTGCTGAAGTACCTAATTTTAGGTGTCAAAATACCTGGCTTTTCCGTTTTTAGGTGAATCAGCTCCATGTTGCCAAGCTCAGAAAGGGACTGTTAACCTTTCTAGGTCCATTACTGGGTTTTGTCCTATGTTCCATTGTTGGTATGCAAGGTTATGAAAGACTCTTTTGACCAGTTGTTAATCTTGGTGGGATAAAAATTTTGTCCTTTTTTAATTTTGTACAATACTTGGTATATAGAGTCCTTCCAATATAAATTTCTTGTACATTCCTTCTCGCTGATCTGTTCTAATCTGCAGAGACTTGGGAATGGGGGGAAAAAAAGAAGCCTGTCCTACTATTCTCACCATGTTTCTTTGCATTTGTCGTGTCTTAGCTGCTTGGTATTCTATTTCTCTCCCTTCACCTCCTACAGATAAACATCGAGGACCCCAGGGAAGGTCCCCAGTCACTGACGCCTTAAGCAGCACAAGATCCAGGGCAGTCAAGGGGAGAGGATGTTGATGCTGGGGTTGGGGCTGCATCAAAGCTAGTCTGGAGCAAGGAGGTGTGCTGGTCTCCAGTGCACCAGGCAGCTCTCTGGTGTGTTACCTAACAGCAGAGGCAGCTGGTGTACCAGGTCATAGGATAGGCCTGTCTGACTACTAGGTCACGTGGCAAAGGAAGGGGGCAAAGTGTTAGATTGCAACTGGAGGACATGTCATCTACTGCGATTTTTTTTTTTGTTTGCAGGACATTGCTGGTTAAAGTGACCCTGGCTCCCTGAGTGCCCTCTCTCCCAGCCCCCAGCAAATGATCTGTTTGCTGGCTCAGTAGATCAGGCTGAGCACCAGTGTCTGGCAGGTTTGGGTTGTGGAGCAGGAGGGAGGAGAACTGTGCTGAAAGCAGGATACAGCTTAGGCTCACGGAAAGACAGAGCAGAGCGAATTCTCCGTGAGTCATGCTCAGTCCTGAAGGAGGGGCAGGCCCACTGGGAAGCATATGACTGCAAATATGAGCAGGCTGGGAAGGAATGCAGATTCTTAAGGCACTATCAAGAAGGGAGAGGGAAGAGCCTACCCTTGTGCAGGAGAGCGGGAAAGGAAAGGTGAAGCCCCTTTCATAGGTAGATTCGATGTATTGTGTACAGGTGACCAAGGAAGTGCAGGACAACGATGTGAAACGTTTGAAGCAAAGCTTACTTCTAACGCAAACCTCTCTGCAGGATTTCATTTATAGTGCAACTTCATACCTTCATAACCAGTGTACAACTCCCAGCATAATTACTGTAAAGCATAACCTGTATGTGAGAAGACATTATTTATAACTCCATATTGGTTAATAGGTTGCTAAGAAACAGAGAGTGTTCCTTAAAAAGCAGGACATACCTGCTTAGCTTTGGTATATTGCTCTGTAATGTATGATGCAGAGATAGCATATGGAATTTCTAGTTGTCTTAAGAGCCTGAAAACTGCCAACCTCCTTTAAAAGACATCGGAGTTGGGTAAGTATTTCCCATGCTAAAGGATTGTACTTTGCATCTGGTGTGTGAGAAAACTCCAGAACACTATGTGGAAAAGATTTCTGTTCTGAGTTACCAATGACCACTTACAAATAATCTAAAACATATCAGTGCACACAAAATGTAGTTTATTAAACAAAAAAAGCTAGAAAATTGTCAGTAGCTATATTAGCAATCATGCAAATCAATATAAGCATAGAATTGATAGTACCCCTTAAAATCAGATGGAAGATGTATATTAAACATTCATCCATAATCCAGAAAAAAATTCTAATACAACTCTTGTTGAATTTCCGCTCACACAATCTTTCACAAACTCGGGACAAAAGAACCTATCTGACAGAGGCTAAATTTTGATGTGACCAGAACTAGTTTCTTTGTATTCAAAACATCAGCCTAGCTAATCAGAACACAGTTAATTATTAAGCGTATGTGTATAATCAGGACACCTGACTTTGCAGATTATTAGCAGGTTAACATAGCGTGCTTCTGTTTAAGCCGATGAGAGAAGGAAAACAGGATTACAAATTTATTTGCAATGTTTCGTTAGGTTAAGAAGAACAATGTAGAATATTCTTGCTAACTGCACATCGATGCAGTTTTCACAGTATCAGTGTATTCCAGATTGAATCTAAAATGTCAAGGATGTTGGATCAGAGAATTTTGCTGTTAGTAATTTCATTTTTAACAAGTCTGCAGAGTACAAAGGTATTTTCAGAATGGAAGAAGTGTGGTGATCGGGAATGTGAGAGTAAGTAAAAAAGTTATTTGTTTTTTCTTTCTTCAAAAGAAGCCTATGGTGTATGTGCAGCTATTACAATCCATGATCTTGAAATTAGCAATGAAACAGACTGAAAACGAGTAGCCATAGAAAATGTTTGTTGTCAATATACTAAGTTTATGAGCAATAGGCTTAAACTTTTCGAACAAAAAGAGAAAAAAGACTTGCTGAACTACATTTGCAAGTATATAAAGATCAAAGTTCAGTAAAAATACTCTTGAATAGCTCAGGTTTCCTCAAAACAAGTAGGATAAAGCTGTTTCAAAGTATTTTTAACTCATACCTTACAGGTACAAAAGAAATCTGAAAAACCAAAACTGGTAGGCTATAAACTGAGAAAGAAAACTATGTATCTTGTGTTTACAGTACATTCACATTCCCGTTCCGCAAAACGCTATTGTTCCTACTGTAAGGAAACTGTTTGGTTTGGGTTTTTTTGTAATGCTTTTTACAAAGGACACTGTTAATATATCCTCTTTACTTATTCTTTCTTCTTCAACATGAAGTAAGAGCAGTAACTAGTTAAGGAGTTCCTGGGGAGTAAATAGCTCTACAGGAGGCAGAGCCACTGAATCACAAGTGAGCAGGGATAAATAACGCCCCATTTATTATCCATTGATTGCCATTGTGAAACCTGTCAGAATCATACGTAGTTGAAGCTGTTTCCAAGCTGTCTCCACTTGTTTGGCAGCCCTTATTGTTAAACTTTCAATGTGGGTAGCTTGTCCTGAAGCGGAAGAGACCTTAGATTTCCTCTGCTGATGGATATTTATTTGCCTGTGGAGCCATCCTGACTTCAGTGGGTTCTGGATGCTCAGAGATATGTTGATCTTTGGAACAGTATGTGGAATGGGCTCCAAACTGATCACAGCACATCAGTAGTGATTTCTGTGGGGAGACAAAGATAATTTAAAGACATTCAATTTTGATTGGAAACTTTGTTTTTGACAATGTGTTTAAGATTTATATTGCTTAAACTTACCTATTTTCTTTATAATATAAATGTATTCAAAATAAAGGACAAAATCCCTGAAATTACTACATTTAACTTAGAATTTCTAAACTATAAAATTATGAAGATGCCTGGAAAATAGTTTTTAGCCATTTAGATTGGCTTTAGTAGTTGAACTTGCTAATTCTCCACACATATTTCAGCATTGAAAGCGTGCCTGAAAAAGGACTGTAAAATGCCCATATAGGACAAGACCTTTTCTCCTTGATGTCTCTAGTAAATAGGAAAAAAACCCACAGGATAGGGCTGCTTTTTTGCATTAGTTGTTTTCCACATGATGATATAAATTGATTAGTACCATAATAAAGCACATATTGACGTGCTTAACAAACATTTTAATGTATTTATATGTATCAGACTTCTTCAATAACCTATCTGACTTCAGACAAAATGGCTGCTATACTTATTTGTTTCTTTCTTTCTACATAATATTCCAGCGGCAATGAGCAGAGTTCAAGCCACTACAGACTACTTGGGGCCCGATTGCCGGTATCTTAACTTCAAAACAGGGGAAGAGATAATTGTATACTCCAAACTGTCAAGGAAAAATGAAAATTTGTGGACAGGAAGTGTAAGTACTTCAATCTGAAAGACTTTCCGCATAAATAATTTCAATAGTATAATAATAGCGTAACAACTGCAGTCTGCTTGCTTCTAGGGATCTTCTATCTCTTTTGTAATATTAACCAGTCGGAGATCAACATAGAATTTGGGAGATGGGTCATTGTTGTTATCTTTCTATAGACAGGGAAAATCAAATCTTGGCAAAGATCATTCACAGAGAAACAAAGTCAAGACCAGAATCCAAGTTTTCTGTCTCCTTCATCTAATCATTTGGCTATAACAATTTTATCTGGTTCCCTTAAAAACATTCAGCTCTGTCAGGTCAGGTACCTACCTACAGGTCTGTGGGTAATAAGAAGGTTTTACAGCTGCTTAATCAGTGATCCAGTATTGGGACCTGACTTCACAGTTCAGTGCTCCAGGAAAGTTCCCAGAGAAGTTATCACGTGTATTTAATAGATTTGGAGCAACTGGCAATGTAGTTAGAACAGCCATCTAGTTATGTTATAGCTAAAAAGGAAGAGACGCATTGATCCAAATCCAACTGCTAGTAAAACTGTGTAAGTGCTTCAAAACCTGAACATATAAACTTTTTGGTTTTTAAATGATCTGTCACATTTATTGTTTAACAGTGAAATTCTGTCTTCTTTTTTTCATCCAAGAGTATCTTTGCAGGTACCTCACCCTTCATTGCTATCCAAGATGTATTCTTCCATGAAAGGCTACGTGCAATGGTTTGATGTAAAGCTAGTGGTTGGTTTCTTGGTCAGACTGATCCTGGTCAGACTGATTCTGGGTGTTATCATTGACTTATTTTCTGTAGTGTTGCCAGCTTTGTTGCCATTTTCTCTTTAGCTGCAGCTGGCCTCGTACCTGGATTTCATATCCTACTTTTTCTTGTAACTTATTATGCATCATTAGTTATTAAGGCATGATTTTTCCCCCACTTGAGTAAATAGGAAATTTGCAGCTGACTTTAGTAGGAGCTGGCCGAGACCACCAGTGCACACAACACTGTCTTCTGCACAAACACATGTTCGTAAAAATAATATGGAAAATAATAGAATGGAGTAATATACTTCTCCTTGCTTTCTGAAGCAGCAAATGGAACACTTCTGTAAAGGCAAAATAAACTTTTTTTTTTTTTTTCTGACCAAAGAAAATGAAGGGAGTGGGGGACAATACTATAAACTTATTATTTGTTTATTCCTAATTTTCTACCATATATGCAAGAGTCTAACGTACTTATCACTGAAGTTTAAATGCTCTCATTCCTTTTATATTTTTTACAGAAAGGAAAGGATTTTGGCTATTTCCCAAAAGATGCTGTAAAGGTTGAGGAAGTTTTTATTGCAGAAGAAGTTGAAGTGCTCACTAAGGTAAACCAACATCACCAGATTTTCCAATGTAGTTCACAGCAATTGAAAATCTAATATCCAGTTAGAAATTCAAGTGTCGATGCATATTTTCTTTCAGATAATTCAGAATATGTTTTTTTCATTATTGCTCCATGTCCCCGTTTATTCTCTGCTGATTTTTATCTAATAAATGATATAGAATCATTATGAATAATATAATTACAGTCCTTTGTGTAAAGTTATACATGCATACAACTACACAGAAAGAAAGAGAATAAAGATATATTGCTGTGCTACACAGTGCTGTAGAAAACTACACATGAAAACATTTTATAAGGTCATATTGTTCTTTTAGGAAACTGATTTCCTTTGTCTTCATGGAGATAAGTACGCTTTTGAAAATGGAGATGGCGCATTACATGATCACAACCAAGAAAGTGAATATTCATCATCTGATGCAGAATCAAAGCTGCACAAAAATGAACTCTTAAATTATACAGGAGACTCCATGCAAAAGCAAGAAAGAGTTGAATCAGTTCCTGAAAATTATTCCAAGGAATCTCACACTCAGGAGGAGTCTGCAAGCAAAAAGTTGGTTAGAAAAAATGAGAACAGAAAAGATGATACTGAAGAGCCACAAATGCAAAACAGTCTCCCACTAGAACCCATTCCAACCCAGTCTAGCTGGATTGCAGGATGGTTCACCACAGGAAGTAAAAACAATGAGGAGCCCTTGGAAGCCATCACTGACTCTTTAGAAGAAAATACATACCGAGGCAGAAAGATAGCAGTAACTGCTGAAAATGACGTACAGGAGCCAAATGACAAGGAGGAACAAGAACCCCCAGCATCTGTTTGGTTTCAAAGTGGACTGACGGACTTTCTGTATTTTCGTGAAGAGAATGTGGACATTGGTTTGGCATCAGAAAGAAATGATCCACAAATCCATGATGTTTCTGGTGTGCCTGGACATTCCAGCAATGAACAGGAAACAGCAGTCACAGAGTTACTGACAGAAGAAGAAGAGAAGAGTGAAACCCAAGAATCCAAATCTAATTGGTTTAATTTGGGTTTAAGCAATGTTCTTAATTTTGGCCGTGTTAAGAAAGATACCATTGCTATGGAAGACCAGCAAAGCAGAGAAACAGAGGATGAAGCAAGTAAGAATGAAGAAGTGCAGATGTTAGACCACAAAGAATCACACATGGACAAAGACTCAAAGGAGACAATTACAACAGTGACAGATGAAGAAGATGAAGAGAATTATGCACAGGAAATAATAGATTCAAACAGTAACGTGCCAAATCCCAGGGAGATACCGGCAAGTGTGCGTACTCTTAACAACACCAAAAGCACGTCAAGTAGCACAGAATCATCTTTTGATATACCAGCAGGTGACAGAGAGAAGCCAACTGAACCTTACAGTTCAGAACAAGACTTGGACTCAGAAAGTGAACTGCTGAAAAACACTGAAGCTACAGAGAGAAATCGGGAGTCAGAAAGCAAACACGGCCAGCCAGGTTGGTATACAAATATCTATAAAAGCTTTATTAATTACAATATGGACACATATGATAATCAACAGGGACATGAATCAATTGCATCAGATCAGATTCCTTTTTCTCCTAGCTCACCTCAGAACTGTGATCCCTCAGACACAAAAAATACAGAAGAAAAGCCTGACAAAGCTGAAGAACAGAGCCATTTCTTCTCTTTTCGTCATTTTGCAGACATGCTAATGTTCCGGAGTTCAACAGTCAAAGAAGAGCAAGTGCAGAGCTTGCAAGATGATGTGTTTTTTCGTGAAGAAACTGCTCAAAATGAAAATGATGATGAAATACTACAAGGAAATAATGACAGAGCAATGAAAGTACAAGCAAATCAGAGAGTTAGAGAGGAGCTGTTTGAAAAAGATGAGGGTGCAATCCAAGAAAGCAATCTGTTCTCCTCATTACCTGTGCAAAATAATGAATGCAGTAATGAAAAAGCAAAACATTTTGTCAAATTAGTTAGCAGTGCTGAAGAACATGTTTCTAAGAGTAGTGAAAATCAGCAAAACACCAATATAAAAGGTTATTGTAATGACCCTGTTTCCAAAGATTCTCTACATTTATCTTCAAAATTAGATTTTGAAAATACAGTGGAAACTGGAACTCATCTGCAGGGAAAATCAAAAATGGAAACAATTGAAACAGTGCAAAAAGAACAAAATAACCTGAATGCTTGTATTCGAGACTGGGTAAATTCAGAAAACGAATCACCAAGTTATGGGGAACTACCAGGAACTGCAGATAATCATCTGGGCATCAAGAAGACCCCATGTGACAGTGAGATGAGTCTTACTCTGGAAATATCTGCAAAATGCAAACCAGTCGAATGCTGTGATACAGAAGAAAATTCAGCAATGAAAATCCAGTTCAAAATGGATGGTGACGTAAAACAGAAAATTCACAAACCAGAGAATAAAAACAACCCAGCAGGTTTTTATGAAGACAATATCAAAGATTTCAGCCAGGATATTTTTAATGATGAACAGGATCAGAAATTGGAGGAGTCCCAAGAACTGACTCCAGACCAACGTTTCTCTCCTCACCCCTCATCTAGTGGCTTCAGTTTAACAGGTACCAAAACATCAGAAGAAACTGGCCACCTGGAAGACATATGGAGTTTCAGAATGGAAGGTAAAAACTGCTTGCTGAGAATAGAAGAACTAAGCTTCCGTGACAAAAAAAGGCCTCAGTATGAGTCTTGATAAAATGCTATGGGGAAAAGAAACTGAAGGCACCAGAAGTTAGAAGGTTAAACATAATGAATCAGGTAACACTAATGCGGATACCTCCAAAGAGAATGATCTTTCTCTTCAGCTGGCAGTGCAAAATAACACACAGGGCAGTGGAGGGAAAGAAAAAATACCACCACAACAAAATCTACCAGATTAGTAAAAGAGAGGACAACGCTTGATGCTCTTGCTTGATAGCTTGTCAGGAGAGAAGCTACAAATGGAACAAATGCCTATGAACATGCAACATCATCAGAGAGGTGAAACAGAAATAACATGGGAAGATTCATATTCCCAACATGAGGTTCTGGTACCAAAGAATCGGTCAGAGAATAGTCTTAATTCAGATCTTAGAACACAGTATAACACTCACATGCGATAAAGTAAAAGAAAAAATTATTCTGTATCGCCAAATTTAGGCCTATCGATTCAAGCCATTATGACAGTCCAAGATACAAAAACATATAAAATGAATTGAGTTTTGGAAGGCATCATCAAACACTACTTCAAAAGACACAGTAATACCAAAGTCATCAGCTGAATCCAAGTAAAAAAAAAAAAAATTATAAAGAACATTTATTGACAATAGAAACAACAGAACAGTCACGTAATTAGTCTGACTAAATGTGAACATTTGCTCTAGAAGCCCTCTAAAATAGAAGACAATTTTTTTTTTTTTTTTTTTAACAAAAAAGCAAGCATTACAGTTAGTGTCTCCTAAAACCCTCAAACTAGAAAGCCAGGCTGCTATTAATTAAATGCCGGGAACACTGGATTGCTCAGAAACCCGGCTGATAAAGTATGTGTTGAAAAAGAAAGTGCTGTTGTAACTGAAATGATGGATAATACTGAAAAACTGATTGCTGCTAATAAAAAAAGATAGGAAAGGGTAAGAAAAAAAGAAAGAATCTGAAAATCAGAGAGTTTAACAGTCCAGACATATAAATAACAAAAATGTTATTCTAGCAGAAACACTGCCAGGTTAGTATTTTTACCAGACCGTCAGGGTTCTTTGCAAATACATTTAATAAAACTAACAATTAAACCTGTAGAAAAAAGTCTGAGGATACGTGTTTCATCAAAAAAACCCAAATGAACATAGGGATAACACTAGGACTAGTAGAATTAAATACTGCATAGAAGAATGAGACGGAGTTAAGACAAAAGGAATCTGAACAAGAAAAAGATACTACTAAATCTGCAAAAGGTGCAGAAAATTATGAAATCAATTTAGAAATAATGCAAGAAAAATTTTAAGAAGAACAGCTTGGCATTTTGGAAAAAATACTGCTGCAGAATCCAGCGAAAACAAGGAAATTGACAAAATCATAGTAGGGCAGAGTTCATGTCCCAAAACCAGGCAAATACTGTATGATAAGCACTCACATTTAGCCAACCCATTGATTACATTCCAACAATTTTATTTGAAGTTAAAACAAGATATTAAGCAACCCTTAGAGTGTCTCTGTGAGGGAAGCAAACTGGTGCAGCTGCACCAGCAATTTGAAAAGATTTATCATTAAATCACAGCTTTCTCATGTAAAGACAATGTTATGCAGAGGAAACAAGTGATTGTGTCTGCACGAAAGGGGCACAATTTGGACACTGGGCAGGAAAAATGTATGGAAAAAAAGAATGTTGTTCTAGAGCTGCCACAGCTTTTGTCTGCTGTAACAATTAAGTGTGCAGCCCAAACTGCAGCTAAAGGTACTGGACTAATGCTTCACTAACAGTGATTTAGCAAGAACAAAATATGCTTTGTTTGAGGAAAAAAAATACAACAGATACAACACTGTCTTCTTCTGGTGATTTAAAATCAAGAGGTAGCGAGCCTAACTACTGTTAATGACTGCTTTATGATATTCTGAGGATCTGATAATACATATTGAATTAATATAATGCTAATGGTTCAAGAGCCAGTTACTCTTCCTGACTTTTGAATGCTGGACTATTTGTGATGCATATCTTTGGCCAGTAGTGGCTTGAAGCATGGAATTAAAAATTAACCCATTTGTAAATGGTATTTTTTTCCTACATGGGTGAGCAAGGTGTGGGGGGTTTTGAAAGAGGTATTTTATTTGCTTCAGGAAGTCGGTGAAACTGAGGCAGCTAGGTGCCTTTGGTCATACTTTTGCATGAACATGCCTGTGGTTTCTTGTACTTCGCAGTGAAGTTTGTTATCTTGTAGGAAGGATTAATCTTTAATCCTGCACGGCATTTTTAATTGTTATTTTCGTAAAGCTCTTCCCACTTCTATTTGGTTATAATATAAGAAAGAGACCTAGTAATCCTGAACAGGGAATCTATAGACAAACTATCAAAATCAAGCATATTTTTTCCTGAACGTTGATTTTAATTACTTTGCTACACCACCAGTTTTCCTTAAAGCTCTATCCTCCAAACTCTGTTCTGAGACCATTATCTGAACAAGTATTTCTTAAATCATAAATCTGTAGCACATTTTTATTCTCATGTAGCACCCTAGTGTTTGGCTTTAAGCTGAGAAAAATAAATAATAATAAAAATCTCTATAGAGGTTAATATCTTATAAAAGTGTGTGTGTGTGTAAGTTGAATCCTCTGAAAGTGAGCATGATTTCCCTTCACAATTATTTGCAGGAGTAGGCAGTAGAAGAAAGCTGCTAGAAGAAACATCAGAGAAGGAACATGAAATGTATGCAGCTGTAGACAGTGAATGTGACAGTGACCAACAATCAAAAGCAACAGTGATTCCTTCCGTAAAATCTGAAGAAAAAATGGACAGTTCAGTAATTGACTTTCCATTTGATGTCAAAAAGCCTTTCTCAGATGCCATCCAGAACTACATTCCAAGTAATGGTAAGTGTTAATTTTCTTAACTTTACAGAAAATAAATTTGCAATCTTAAAAAAAAATTAAAAAGTTGGAATTCTATTGACAGTTGTAACATAAAACCTTTTTTTTTCCTTATGAACAAACCAGAAGAAGGCTGGATACATCAGATTTTTCTGTGCTTGGATGCTCTTGAGATCAGGGAATCGATAAAATCTGTGTTTTCAGCGGTGACGGGTATTATCACAAAGGTAAGAAATCTTTATGTGATATATTGTTGACATTAGTGCAAAATTAAAACAGTTATTGGTTATGTCCTGCAATGAGGCTCCTAAAAAAAAGAAAAAAAGAAAAAACAGATCCTTTTAAATAAACCCTCTGCAGTCGCCTTGCTGCTGGGGGTATCTGATGCTAAATGCGAGAGAGATAGAACAAGAAAATGTCAGGTTAGCTGCTGTTCATCTGCCTCTGTTGTTTGCACTGCAGAATGTGATGAACTTAGTGTGGTGGGGATTTTTACAGAACGGCCAGGAAACACCTCAGTGGTCAAAACATCAGCATTTGGGGTTTTTTGTTGTTTTTTAAATGAAACTCATAGCTCCTTCTACTTCCCATGACAATACTGATTAAATTTGCTTGGACTTAGAAAGTTTGGGTTAGGATGAGTGAAAGAACCGGAATATTTCCATTGTTTTTAAAAAGTAATTTCAAAGCCTTGATTCCCAAAGATTCCCATAGTTCATAATTGTATAAAAAAATACCCTCCTAAGCAAATATATAACATATGAAATGGGATGATGATTGCTCTGGGGATGTCTCAAGTATCAAAATGTAAGGACAGAGTGAAGGTGGACCTTATCGGGCGTAACTGCACAAGGAGCAATGCTGCCAGAGGAATGTGAGAACAGCTAGATGGTGTTGCACTGTCCCCTCTGAACAGAAGAGTAGTATCAGGTAAACTGGTATTTGGTAAACGTCATTAATTTTGGTACTTTGGTTTAACTTTGCTTAGATTGGGTAACTGAAGTTTAAGAACTACATACATGTTCCTGGTTTCTGGCTAAATTGCAGCCTAGGAGGCAAAAACCGAAGGGCTTTGCTTTTTTTTTCTGATGAACCAGACTGGATTTCAGTGCTTGTTTATAGCTTATTCTTGTGTTGTCTGATACAGCCAAAAAAGCCACTTCCACCTTCCGGCTGTCACGGTCTGTTACTGTGGTGGCAGCTTCACAGGCAAGTCACCTTGCATTCTGAAAACTGAGGTAGCATACGTTTTTAAAAAAAAAAAAAGTGAAGTACACGTAAAAAAAAATAAGGAAAAAATACAATACAAAAATGGAGTTAGTCCTGTGAATGAGCCGAAAAAGAACCCATGGCTCTGACGCACTGCAGCTGCCGCTCCTCGCGTCTCCCCTTGCATTTGTCGGCCAGCAGCCGCCGTACGCCCGGTTTTTAACAACTCAGCTGAAGAAACCCCTCTGAAGGCCGTCGCGGCCCCCCCGGGCCCAGGGCGGCCCTGGCGCCGGGCTCCCCGCCGGGCAG
>Ga0065711_1032998_pt1 | contig 26280 bp, 14 predicted proteins | sample Hoacrofraction12_FD_59098 | JGI IMG/M metagenome (GOLD analysis project Ga0065711, IMG submission 59098) | Hoatzin crop microbial communities from Cojedes, Venezuela - Epithelial fraction 12 v2 (version 2) | ecosystem: Host-associated > Birds > Digestive system > Esophagus > Crop | place... | reverse complement strand
TTTTTTTTTTTTTTTTTTTTTTTTTTGTCAGGAGCTACTGTTGGGGGGGGAGTGTCTTTGTTGTTACTGGCAACTGCTTTTGTCTCAGAAGACTTTATCATCTGTCTTCTATTGCAGAACTCATGGCATCTCTGTGTTCAAACAGGTCTAAAACCAGTGGGTTTTAAGATGGAGCTGCGATGTAGAATCTCACTAGAGACGAGCCCAGGTGTGGCATGCTGGGGTTGGGGGTGAGATCAATAGCCCAGCTGAAGTGCGTCTACACCAATGCAAGTAGCATGGGCAATAAACAGGAGGAGCTGGAAGCCATTATACAGCAGGACAGCTATGACTTGGTCGCCTTCACAGAAATGTGGTGGGATGACTCATGACTGGAGTGCTGCGATGTATGGCTATAAACTCTTCAGAAGGGATAGGTGAGGAAAGAGAGGCGATGGGGTGGCACTGTATGTTAGGGACTGCTTTAATTGTGTAGAGCTCAACGACTGTGAGGACAGAGTTGAATGCTGGGGTGGTTTAGTCTGGAGAAGAGGAGGCTGAGGGGAGACCTTATCACTCTACAACTACCTGAAAGGAGGTTGTAATGGGGCAGGTGTTGGTCTCTTCCCCCAACTAGCTAGTGATAGGATGAGAGGCAGTGGCCTCAAGTTGCGTCAGGAGAGGTTTAGATTAGATATTAGGAAATATTTGTTTACTGAAACAGTGGTCAGGCATTGGAACAGGCTGCCTAGGGAGGTGTAGATGTGGCACTTTGGCATATGGTTTAGTAGGCGTGGCGGTGTTGGGTTGCTGGTTGGACTTGGTGATCTTAGAGGTATTTTCCAACTGAGGATTCTATGATTTAAAGCAGTGGGCTGTGAATGTTCTGAGCAAGCAGCAGTGACCCAGCTCTAGATCAAGCTTGAAATGTGTGGATTTCCAGCAGTTTTATTTATTCTTTTCTAAACAAAGCCAGCTGTTAATCACTGTATTTAGACCTTGTGTGTGTATAAATGTGTACAAGTATAAAAAATGCATATGTACATTCATGTGTGTGCCTCTGTTTCTCTTTTGAGAGTAAAACAGGTTCACAGAAGATTAAGAAATAGGAAAGAATTAATCTTGGTAAAACTGGGAAAGATTAGATATGAAACAGTGAGGAGGAAATGTATTCCAAATATCAGATTAGAGGCATGAACAACACAGGTGGAGGGAGAGGATGTGGTAGAGCAATATCCTTGCATGAAGAATAGTTTTATGTTGTCTGCTTAGTACTACTAACAACTTTTCAAGAATCCAGGAGGTGTACTTGCTGTGTGAGAGAGATGGGGAGGCTCTGACTGAGGGGAGGGTGTAAGGGGGGGAACTTCTTTTGTCTGAAATAATCAAAAGATAAGAAGTAGAAGACCTGTTGTGTTTAAGATGTAGTTCTTCAGTGTGTGGTATTTGGTAGATGGTGGGTAACATGGCCTCTTGTAGTGGTAGAAGACAAATAGAAAATAGGAATATTTTTTTAATACTGATTTGATCTCTCTGCAGACAAAACATTACTTGGATGTATATTGAGCATCTTTGATGTTTTTTTTGCATGCCAGCTCTATGTGGCCACTGAAGCCATCCTCATCGCATTGGTGGGTGCAACTCCTCCCTACCACTGGGATCTCCAAGAGCTCTCAGCTAATCAGAGCCATAGCAACCAGTCAGCGAGTGAGCAGAGAGCTTTTGGGGAATGGCTTCTGACTGCCAATGGCAGTGAGGTGCATAAGCACATACACTTCAGCAGAAGCTTCACATCAATAGTCTCTGAGGTAAGTCTGAAATGTCTTTTGCTGCTTGTGTGTGAGTAGTAAATCTTATGGGGTCAGTTGCGAGGGTCTGGTTGTACTGCTTCTTTCTCCCATACTAATGCATGTTTTGATTAGCAAATGAAACAGGTGCTACTTTCAGATGGAAAACAGGTAATCTATTCATATCTTTACTGGCAACAAAAATTAGCTTTATTTTCCTGTGCAGATCTTGACCAAACTTCTGCTGCAAAACTTCCCACCTTTTCCATGTGGAAGCTGTGTATTGGATCCTGTAGCTTGGTTCCACAATTGAGCTGGAATAATGTCAGTCATTGTATTAAAGTGCTCAAAATCCTTTATGGACCCTGAGCTCTTTCTGGCCACCTCTTGTTATTACATTGCTAAGGTCAAATGTGTGTAATGCATCCGTCATGCAGTTAGCAAGCAGTGGAGGAACTGGAGAGGAAGTGGCTTCTGCAGCCTTTGCGACTCCAGATGTGAGGGAAGGCATGGGCAGTGAGGAGTCAAGTGGACAAAGCAACTCCCCCCTTTCCATCCCAAAACAATCTTTAGCTTTGTTGGTGTGGCCTCTGTGTTTTGCAGGTGTCTTCTGTAGGGACTGTGGCTAGACCACGAAAGAAGTGATTCCAGACTCTGCACTGATGTGTGCAACACCTGCATTGATGTGTGCAACACCTGCCCTTCCTGGGGCCTTCAGTATCTGTTAATGTCAAACTGTTCTGTGCAAGAGCCCTATCTGAGTGCATCTGTTACAAGACCTGAGTTTAGAGCTATTCAGTTAATAGCCACTTGATAGTTCATGGCTATTGTCCAGAGGCATTAATGCTATCTGAATTAGTCCTGTAAAGTAGGACTTTATTGGTTATGGGCATATTAATAAAAACTGTCAACTTTGGAATAGTACCAAGCAGTTGTGTACAACAGGCATTGCTTCTTATTCTGGTAATAAAAAGGATATGAGTACTTATGCCATTATTTAATTGAAATCGTAATGGATGGGGGAATTTTTTAAGCATTATTTAAAGCTTAGTAAGGTTTTCAAGCTTTCTCTGGGCTTTTTCATTTCTGCTTTTTAATTTGTCCAAGAATCTGTTATTCTCTTGAACGTGACAAGTTAGACATGTTTGTAGAGCCTAGCAGTGTTTTAGGACATAAAATTTTAAAGACTCATGCATTTTAGTTGCATAGATAAAAAATGCAGGTAAAGAATGAAGTTTACTTGAAGAATACAAAATTTTAAAAAATCTGTGACAACTGCTGTAGATTCTGCTTTGAAGTTCTTTAACATACTTTTCAGTAAAGGCCCATGTGTATAAAATTGTTACCTCTCCTGTTTCCAAATGTTAAAACACAGTTTTTTCAAAATGTTAGCTGAATGTGTGGTATATTTGGAAGTTATGTGCTAAATGCAAAGATTTTAGTGATATCACACTTATTTGGGGAATATCTATCACTATCTGTTATCATTACTGATGTGTAAAGAAGCTTTTCCTACATTTGAGGAGGATGTTTTTCGTGCTTATCTTGTGGCATCACTTACTAATAACGTGACCATTGCAAATTTACACTGAAAGATATTCTGATGTAAAAAACTTGGCTATGAGTATCAGGCATGTATATGTAACATGCTTCGTGTAGAAGAGAAAAGCCTTGAGCCCTTTAAAGGGCTTCTTAGCTGCTGAGATTAATTTGCAGAACAAATTTTCCTTCACAACCAAGTTATCCCTTAATCCCTGAATGATTCAAAAAGCATCTAATGTCACTGAGTTTCAGTGTTGGCAGCCTTTTTAATTTATGCCAAAAGTTAGGGCATGATTCTTGTAGCTCTTGTAAAACAGACTGACCATGTAATTTCAAGGTAAAATTAATATCATATGCTAGTATTATACAAATGTATTTTTCGGGGAACTGTTTTTAAATTCTAGAGAAGCTTCAAAAGCTGATTTGTGGTCCATAACCACAAAATTTGTTAGTCTTGACGCTTTATGGGCCATTACCTACTATGTCAGTAAACACCTCACCATTAAAGTGACACTTCAAAATGAAGCATATACTGAGAGTAAGCACGTTGTTTTCGTGGAGCTTCTGAATAATTTTATTTTGTTAGCTCCCTAGTCTTGGTGAGGTTTAATTGCATGGCTCTGCTCTCATGGTGAGGTGGTTTATAACTGAGCTTTGAAATTATATCAGCTTTGCTAGAAAGGATATCTAATGGGGTTTTGGTAGAGGAAGAGAAGATTATGAGAAGATTAGAGTGTTATTGCAGGGCTAATTACATAATCACCATCTTACCAGCACAGGAAGAAAAGGTGGGTGTCACTAAGAGGAAACATTATCTCAAGATGTAAGAGGAGTAGAAAAAGAAAACACAGGATGTGGAGTTTTTAGAATGCAAAAGGAAATAACTTTTGAACAGTGAGAACATGGCATATTTTCTTTCTGCAGTTTTGTGGGAGAAATAATTTCCTGTCAGGTTCAGCCTGAGACATTAAGTTTGTAAGAATCGAACATACGATGATCAGTTTGTATTTGGAATTGAGAAGAAATGGAAATGACGCAAAGTAGACTGTAAAAAAAGATGAGTACTTCCAAGGCCAGAAAACCTGTGTGATGCTACCAAAGTGTTTCTTAGTGACAAGACAGTTCATAAGCAGGAGACTATGCAGGATTATCTTTGGATATAAACCACAATTTTTATTTTTGCATAATATGCCTACACACTGCAGTGACATATGTCAAGAGGTAGGACTGAGTCTATTTAGGCAATAGATTTATGTGAGAAATGGCAATAAAAGGGAGAATGGGAGAAGGCTGAAAAAATTACAATATTCTGTGAGGGATCGGTCCTTTATTTCAGAATCAAAGACTGCGCATGATTTGAGGGAACTGTGCAATTGGTTGGTACCACCCGATGAGTCTGGGAGACAGCACTTGTGTTTTGGCAACTATCTGATGACTGACTGAATGTGATGCTTAGGAGATTTATGCAAAGTTTGATCTTCCTTAAACTATGTGTCACCTCCCTCTAGCTATTAGCTGTTGGTGAACTGCTTGGATTCTGGTTAATTCTACCCATTTTTTTTCCCCTCTATCCAGTGGTTTTTAATTGGCAACACATCGTATAAAGTCAGTGCTGCCAGTTCTTTCTACTTCAGTGGTGTGTTTGTTGGAGCAATCTCCTTTGGCCAGCTCTCGGATCGCTTCGGGAGGAAGAAAGTCTATCTCACAGGTAACCACTGCTACCTAACAAAAAGAATGAAGTGGAGGTGTCATGTCTCTGAAGATCAGTGATGAGAGCCCAGTTTCTGCTGAGAGCTTGATAATGCAGCAGTGAATAATGAGCTGTGACTTTTTTTAGTCCTTCCGGTATACGTCAGAAATATAAGTAGGGGCAAGAAATCAATATTTGACTGTTCAGTCAAGGTATTCTGCATTAGGAATCGTACCATAAGGGCTTAGTCATGCATGTTGTGCTCATGGGGTCTCCACAGGTTGTAATTAATATTTCTAGTAATTTGTTAACAATGTCCTTGCATGTATAACCTGCTAGGAATTTGTTGTACCTTTTATCTTCTTTCTACATAATTCATTTTTTATGTATTTGTGATGCTCATTGTGTTTTAAAGCTCATAAGCTTGTTTACTGTCCCCAGTTCAAACATTTGGAACTTCATGTTTTGTATACGTGTTTATAAAGCTGTATGTCAATGCATGAACGTGTAGAATTAAACATTTTTTTAAAGGAACAACCTTATTCAGAGCAGATAAAGGTGGGCCTGCTATGCAGAGCAAACTCCCCATGTATTGTCCCCTGGTAATGTTTCTCTTGTCTAGTCTGTATGGACAACTTTCCAAAAATGAGGGTAGATACTTGGTCACATATTTAATCTGTGGCTTCTGTATGGGGATAAATATCAAGCCATCTTAACTGGAGCCAGGCAGTAGTTCTGAGTGTGTGGAAAAAATTGTCTGCCATGAACTGAATTTGAAGATTTAGTACTGGAAATTATGTATCAGAAACCACTCCATTTGTGTCCTCCCTTTTATGATAGACTTTAGGTGCTTAAATTTCTGCCCAAACCTGTGGTATGTAGCAGTGTGTTGTAGTTGTTGACTGTGATTACTTAGGACAGATGCCACTGAACATCAAATAAAGATGCTGATAAATGCTTCTGTTTTTCTTTAGGCACTCTTCTGACATGAAACCTTCTGCCTTGTTTTTCAGGTTTTGCCATGGATATCTTGTTTGCCATTGCAAATGGATTCTCACCCTCATATGAATTCTTTGCCATCTCTCGCTTCTTGGTAGGGATGATGAATGGTGGGATGTCATTGGTGGCCTTTGTTCTACTGAATGAATGTGTGGGTACTGCCTACTGGGCATTAGCAGGTAAAGTTTGAATGTTGGTGTCTTTATTGTCAGAATTTGTAGATTTCAGTCTCACACTACTTGAGACTCACCAAAGCTAACACCATAGCAGTAGCAAATTTAACTCTGAGGATCTGTGTGACCACAGTCTGAGCCCTGCTTTGCTTAATATGAACCTTAGACAAGCATAGTAGATGGCTTGCGGCCATTCAGAATTCTGCATCGCTCAAGTTGACCAAGGTCCAGTTGAAACATCTCCTGTGACTGTTATGCAGCTAAATACTCATCCAAGGATTGTGATAGCTGAGCTCTGTCCATCAGAATTTTGGACTCTGCTAAACAGAGCTTAGTGTTTGTATGCTAAGTATCGATTCTTTCATTCCTGGCAGTTCTCAAAGAAATGGGAAGTATTTATATAATGGGAAGATGAGATAACTATTGTTTATGTGTTAAAAAAAAACAAAAAAAAAGTTGAAGCTGTCCTTCAGATATGATGTGTGTAAATTGTACTGTTACAACTCTGGGACCTGGCTTACCCAGTCTGTGATAAGTGCTGAAGAAGTGCTATGCTGAGACTGTTTTAAAACAGGACAGCTTACAAATCATGAGAGCTACAAATGAATACTATATATTCCTAAGAATACCAGTTTTTCAATGGTTTGTAGTATTTATTTTTACACATAGAAAGCTGAAACATACTTATATTTGGAATTACAGGACTTAATTGTTTGTGGGGCTTTGGGTGAGGAGCGTGTAGAATGGTGCTTTTTGGACTTGCATTGATCTCTGCAGTTAGATGTAATATTTCTGCCCTGCATTGCTGAAAGACAGAATGTTCTTTGATTAAATATCTGTAGTTTTGCCTGTATTGCTGAGTGAATTTTTCTTAATCAGGTGTTAGTTTCTGTCTGATCCAATGTGTAGAGAGTTAATAATGTTCCTTAAAGGAGGGATAATGTTTTGTTTTGGTTTTAATTGTGTATTAGGATCTATTGGTGGCTTGTTCTTTGCTGTGGGAATTGCCCAGTATGCTTTATTAGGCTACTTCATTCGTTCCTGGAGGACTCTGGCTGTTGTGGTTAACCTGGAAGGAACAGTCATCTTTCTTCTCTCTCTGTAAGTTATTTTTCAAACTGAGTTTTGTCAAGAAAGATGTCAAAAAGAAGAAAAGAAAAAAAAAAAAAACCAAACCCTAAACCAAACAAAAAACCGAACTAAATCTAGGTGCTTTTCTAGGATGATACAAAGTGATGTAACTAAGGTATTTCTTTCAACCTCTACCACCCCGTGTTCTGTGCTTTGTTTAAAGAGCAGTGTGGCAGTATTTGAAAAAGTAAGTGTACACTATATTGGATATGCATTGTCACTGTAGATGGGAACAGTCTCGAGTGGTGCAGAAGCACATCCTAGTTAACTGGTACATATAGATGATCTAAACTGTCCGGTATATACAAGTTAAAAGATAACAGAAATATTTTTGCAGTTATGCTATAACATGGTGTTTATCTTATAATTGTGCTTATGCAGAAGGAACAGCATCAAAATTGCTTGCACATACAGTCTTAAAGGTGATATGCAAAAAAAGGTAGCTTCCTTTTTTTCCTAATCACATTTGAAAAATAACTAGGAAGAAGGATAGTAAGGACTCTGTGAACTTCAGCACTGAATGCTATATGATGCAGTGTGCTCTTCTTTTCTTGTATACTTCCTGACAGTAAAACATCAGTAACTGAAAGAAGAAAATAACTTAATCTGCAATTGAAACTTGAGGCTTTTTTCCTTCCAACATCTATTTAACTTCAATAACTGGCTTTTTTGGATAAAGCTCTTTGAATGGGTGTGTTTACTCTTTAGTAAAAGAAGCATCAGAAACATGTTCCTTTCCAAGCTCTCTTATAAAATCACAGAATCATGTTCCTTTAAAGGTAAAATGTCTCTTCTAGTCAGAGGCAAAAATCTTAAAAGCTTCTGGCAAAAGGCTAAAGTTTAAGTTAGGTTTGGGAATCTGAAAGTAATAGAAGGAGATTTATTTTGTAGGCTGTGTTGAAGTTAGACCTATCAAGTGAACAGTGCACATGGGGAGCAAGAGCATGACCTTTGTACAGCCTTTGCCTTCTTGTCTACAGGAGAGAATGGGGGGAAAAGTTGGAAAATGAGGAACAGAAGACAACTAGTTAGTGTTACAAAAACATCCTGTAGTTGTTTGTAGTAATGTAGTGTGTCCTTAATTTTAAATTCTCTTGAGAGTCCTAATGATACTGTAATTTGTAGTATTTTGTGTGTATATACATGTGTGTGTGTATATACTCTATGTAATTTCTTAGTATCTAAATTAAGTATTACTTATGTACCTTTGCCTTTGAACATGCTTTGTCTCTGTTTCAGTAGATGACTTCTATACCTGAAAGGTTGTTTGAAAAATGCTTTGTGATTCTGAAATGTATTTCAGCATTATTTCCATAGACAAGTCCGGCACCGTAGAAGAGAAAAGCCCTAAAGCTGTCTGTGTACAATATGTGTTTCAGATTCATTCCAGAGTCCCCTCGCTGGCTGTATTCACAAGGCCGGCTGAATGAAGCAGAAGATGCCCTCTACCTCATTGCGAAGAGGAACCGCAAGCAGAAGTGCACTTTTTCATTAAAACTCCCAGCAGAGAGGAGCTCCAGAGAGGCTGGCAGCTTCTTGGATCTGTTCCGATATAAGATTCTCCTGGGACGCACCTTGATCATGATGTTTACCTGGTATTTGAAATACTTTAGGGCCAGCTGTGCTACTGTTGCCTCTTTAAGTCTTTGAGACTGCACGTTGCTGAGGATTGGCTTATCCTGCAGATTATACCTGGTCTCAGCCTGTATTATTAGGGACACTGTACCTAAAAGGGATCCTTGTATTATAGTATTTCTTTAGTGCCTTTCTGTTCTGAAGCTATTTTTACAATCTAGTTCTGAGGTGTTTTATCTTTGCATTTCTGTCACATTTTGAGTCTCAAAGTTATGAACTATCTCTTCCTTTCTGACCCCCAAAGGTTGCTGAGATTAGTCATGCTGTCTTCCTCTTTGGCCTAGTGCTATGTGTTACATGGATTATTCTTTGTTCTGTGTGTAATGAGCCCATTAGGAGGTGGGTGGCCTAGCTTGTCTAATGAGTGTGTATTTTCTTAAGAGAAAGTGCTACCAGTGCTAGCAGTTCCTGTAGTAAGGCATAGGAACCCATGGTGGGAACAGGAACCAGGAGCTACCTCTAGTCACTAGCAGAAATTTTAACTCTCCGAAAGTGCCTGTTTTGTTTCAGATATCTCTACTAGCCCCAAGGTCTTTTGCTGCCACTTTGAAGTAAAGCTTATGTATGATGTGGTATGTGAGTCCTCTGGTATTACTATTCATACAGTTGCTTTTGAATGCATATATTTGGGAAGATGTATTGGTTAAAAAAAACAACCACCAAATGACGTTATTTTGTCAGCAGACAACACAGCTGTTTTTCTGTTGCTTTTCCAAAGATCTTACTGCAGAATACTTGATTTTTCTGTCCCTTAATGAGAATTGCTGATTTCCTGCAGAAGTGACTGGTTCCTTTCCTCTCTGTAAAGAAAACAGCCAGGCAGGGTTACAAAAGAAAAGTAAAAAATCAGAATTGGATAATGGATAAAACTGGACTAGGGTGTAGCAATTATAAGAAGAGAGAAGTGCTATCTGAACTGTTTGAGATTGTCCTTTTTGCTTTTATCGGGTTTCACTTTAGGATTTATACACAATTGGAAAATTATGAACTAAGACATCAAATCGTATAATCATTATTATATTTTAACTTTATTCTGGCTTATGCATATTCTTCTGAAGTGTAGTCTTAAGTTTAACTGAGTAATAAGTCAGGAATTGAGTCTGTGCAGAGACAAAATGGTTTCTTTACCTAAAAAGCATCATGCACTTGCAGGGAAGTGTTTTAGACCTATCTTCTGAAACACTAAATATAGACTAGTGCTTTGATTTGGCAGGCAAAGCAGCAGCTCTGATTTTACTCTTCTGTCTTTTGCAGGTTTGTGTGTAGCTTGGTTTACTATGGTCTTACCCTTAATGTGGGTGACTTAGGTGGAAGTATTTATGCCAATTTAGCCCTTTCAGGGTTGATAGAAATCCCAGCATACCCGATTTGTATTTACTTGATTAACCAAAAATGGTAAGTGTAAAATTTATTAACTCATTGATGGTTTTATTAATAATTTTTCTCAAAGATGGCTTTCCTGTATATTGCATCTCCTAGCTTATGTCTGTTGTGTGGGGCTTTCTGCTTCAGTGTTGCTACTTATATTCTCCTAGGAAATGCATTTTTATTTGAAAGTGCATTTTTATTTGAAAGTGCTATTGAGATATCTTTATTTCAAATAACAGTTTAACTTGTTCTCAGTAGCTCACTTATTAAAGAGCTGTCTAACTCTGGCTCAGAGGTGAGGCTGATCTCCTTGTCAGTCGAACCTGGCTGTGCTGACTCCGTGCTAACGTGAGATGGCATTCTTCCCACCTCTGACTTGTCATCCCCGTTCTCGGTGTTATGTCAAAGCTATTGCAACTAAACTCAGCTGAAGCTGTCGTATGGTTTCGTGTAATAGCTGCTGTGCGCACTAGTATGTGAGCAGAGCTGTTGGCTCAGATATTTAGCCTTTTCCTGAGCCATGATACTCTATACAATGTCTTTAACTTTTTGTAGCATTCACCTCCCAATCTCTTCTCTGCGTGTCTCCTGAGGAGTTTTACAAACGTGCACACCCAGTAGGATGCAAATCAAAATCCTAGAAACTGTCAGCTGCTGCATAAAGACTTCTTGATGCTCATTTTAAGAATGCAGTAGAAGCTTGTTTAAAAACAGTGAGAGGAAGTGTTTGAGAGATGGCATTCAGAAAATTCAACTGCAAATAAAGAGGCAACATGAATTTAGAGGACTCATTGCTCTGCAAAGTACAGATCTAATGCAGAATAAAGCTTTGTTATCCTTGCATATCAGGTTTGGTCGGAAGCGAACGTTGAGTGCGTTTCTGTTCCTGGGAGGACTGGCTTGTCTTATTGTCATGTTTCTTCCAAAAAAGAAAGGTAAATATTTCCTTTTGTTTTTGGAGTATGTGATGAGAAGTTATAAACACAGCATTTTGCAGCCTAAGAATGTGATGGTTGTCAGTAATGTTAGGCTCATACCACATGAGTCTCAATTTTTGAAGCTAACTCATAAAAAAGATAAGCAGCAACCTTCCTAGGACCTTAAGGAAATCTTGTTAGAAAGGCTTGCACTTGAACTTTTGTCTTTGGATTCTGCCCTTTACTTCTGATCACATCAGTCACTCCTTTCCAGTGTTTCTGACTTAGTCCAAGAAACATCATTCTTTGGGATTACCTCCATTAGCCAAATGATAGGTCAGTGTAAGTAGTAACTGCAACTTGTGTGTATCTCTCCAAGTGAAAGACCAATGTCAAAAGATCCTAAGAATTGAATCTTGGGGCAAGTTTGCATCTTTTCTTTGCTGTTCTGTGATGTTCAAGACTGGTACGATTGTGGTATTAGGGATGTGGCCATGTAATTTGTAGCTTAGAGAGGATTCTGAAAATCTTCTGAAGCAAGGGGTCTTTAAGAAATGTGAAATGAAATGTGGTTTTTGTAGAGAGACATGAATATTTCTTCATTTTCGGATGTTTTTCAAAATGATAGAAATCAAATCGCATGCTGAGCAATTTTTCCTTTGAAAACTAGGTACATAAGTTCATCTCAGCTTGTAATCTTTGTGCATGCATAACACCTGTCATGAGGAAAGAAAATGCTTCAAACATTTGAAGTATTATTCAAAAAGATTGAATGTTTATGATGAGCATATGCATAAGTTACTCTAGATGGCAATGAACCTAATAGATAAAACTTTTTAAAGGGGTGCAACTGAGGTTTCCAGAAATATTCCAGGTGCTAGAGCTCAAACACTCAGATATTCTGGTTAGGCTGGTACCAGACAAAATAGTGTTCGTATAGCGAAAAGAAATTTTCAGAGGATAGAACTGCAAGACCCAGGAAATCATCTGTGTGCTGAACTACCGAAGACAGCCAGGAGCAAAGTACCTTAGGAAGTGAAATGGCTAACTGGCCAGAAGCAAGCACCTGTCTCGACTGAGCATGGCTTATTCAAGGCAGTAAAGGCTTGTGCTGTAGCCTTTCTTCATAGGCATTCAGTGTGCCTAATATGTCTGGTAGAAGCAAATAAGCACTGGCCATTCTGAAAAACTGAGCTGGGTGGGAGGTTTGGTATAGTGCTTTACACCTCCTTCCTATCTTCTGTTTTTCTGCCGAAGTAATAATGTTAGAAGCATGTTGTCATACTATGGAATTGACACTGAGTAGGGCTTTTGTTAGTAAAATAACTTGCTCACTTTAAAAAATGTACCCATTATTCTTTTCTTCAATTTACTGACAGAACTAGTTTATTTTATTAGTGGTAGACTCAGAAAACGTGGAGTTTTACTTCTGGCTTTTACTATGTCTATAGGATTTTAATCTTAACTTTCTAAAACTTGATGTTCTAGTAGAGCCTTAATGCAGGATTTTAGTGCTTTAAATATGTCACCATAACACTGAGGACAAGGAAAGGAATACTCAGTTTCTCTTTTTTCTGGTATTGAGCAGTAGTTCTGTTCTTTAGTCTCTGAGACTGTTCAGTCATTTAACCCAGTCTTTTTCTGTTGGATTATATTTAATAGAATGGAAACAATTTGGGGCTAGTGGCAAGTCTCCTATGAATTCAAAATCCATTTTTCAGTTATTTTTTCAATGTGTTACGTGGAGAGTTTTCATCTTTGTACAGTTTTGATTGCACAGATAAAGGTAATAAATCTGTAAACGCAGAATATAAATTTTGTTGAATGATTTCTGCCATTGCTGCCTAAAAGAAGGCTCCTTGGACTCTCTTGAGTTTTGAGACTTCTTCTGAAGATACTGAACACCTCTGACAAATACTGTCCTTTAATAGAGAAACACTTGACTGTCATAGCAGATTCCTCAGTAGATTCATTTTCACACCATCCTGTTGTGTGATTGAAATGATTATGGAGATATATTTGAGTGCTCGAAAGCCTTACAAGGGTCACATTTTCTCTGTCAGATACTGGAGTTTTTGCAGTGGTGAATAGTCGCTCTCTGTCTTTGCTGGGGAAACTGACAATCAGTGCTGCATTTAACATTGTCTACATCTACACATCAGAACTTTATCCCACAGTGATCAGGTAACACAAGTTAATTTTAAGGTCTTCATTTTTTTGAGTCTTTTACCTGATCACCCTTTACTTCTCTACTTTTTTCTATTAACTACACCTTTCATTTGAAGTTTTCAGTTAAATATAATGATTATCTGTAGTTTTATATGCTAAATTTCTTCCCTTATCCTCTTCTCTGTTCTTCCCTAAAATTTGCGGTGTTCTCTTCAGACTAACCATATTGTCTATGTAATGGTAAAATAGTCCTTTGGCTGCTTGGTATACTCACAGCCCTGTCTCCAATAATGAGGATAACAATAGTATTGCTGATGTCTTAAATGAGTGACACCTGTAACTTTTTCAGTGCTTTATAAATCAGACAACTCTATTGAACGTTCGTACTTGCTTAACCAGCAACACTGAAGATGACTGGTCAATAAGCTTTGTAAAAGTAACTTGATGCTTCATAGTCCATACGTAAGCAACAGTAGGATTTCACTCACTAGAGGCAGAAGCACCCTGTGCTTGTGCCGACAGAGCAGGCAAAAGCATCTATCATATGAGTGTAGTTTTTAATAGATATTTTAACCAGGTATTGTTGTTGATGACCATCCACTAGTGAAACTATACTGTTGTGTTTTTCACGGGTGGGCAAATCTGCTGATAAATAAGATTTGGATAAGTAATTTAGCCAAAGTTTCAGGCAGAAACAAGATGCATTAACTAAAATTGTCCTTTTTTTGCCTCTCTGTATGTGTATGTATGTTAGAATTCTGAACGTGCAGAGGATTTTTGCTTCTCTTTAAAAACGAAGTGTATGTTTTAATTCCTGTCTTGGAATGCTTTCAGTTACATTTGACTTTTTGTTTTCTTAGGAATGTTGGAATGGGTGCCTGCTCCATGTTTTCCCGTGTTGGTGGAATCATTGCTCCTTTCGTCCCTTCATTGGTTTGTCTGAACTTCTTGCTGTTATGTACACTTTTGTTTTGTGACTGAGCTATCAGAGGCTTACGGAGGTGGGAATATTTTGGATAAATTATGTGTATAAACTAAGATATGTAAATTGCATGCACTGTGGTAGGCAAAGGCATTGTGATATAGTCTGTGTGACTAGACAAAAACTCAACATTATTTAGTTCAGAAGGTGTTTTAGCCTTGTAAGAATTTTGGGACCTAGCTAGTGGACTTTAGCAATATAATAATTTCAAAATACCAAGATGGTGATACCCAGTTTTAAACCCGAAGTGTGCAATAGCAGTAAACCACAAGGTTAAAAGATCTACTACATCAAGATAAAGCGTGTGGACTCAATAACCCATATTTCTGAGAATAATTCAGTTTTAACATCTGTGCAGTCCATGGAATATCTGTGGATTATAATTATCAGCGAAGTGGTTTATCTTTCAATGAATGAAGATGATGTGGAGACCTGATATACCAGCAAGGCTTTTGAGCACAAACTTCAGAGAAGTCTGTGAAGGCAAAGAAAAATTCCAAAGAACGAAACATGGGGATGATACCATTATTTTCCTCTATGCTCATAGTCGTATGTGTATGCAGGTAAAAGAATGCGCCAGGTTTTCACAGAAACTGCCTGCTGAGGTCAAGTGGCAATTCCTTTAATGTGACAGATTTCATCTGGAATAACTTTCCTCTCTGCCATTTGCCATCTTGTTAGGTCAGGCAGAGGACAGATGAGCACAGTGAGCCTTTTAATCTGCAGAATGAAACATTGGGTAGGTGGGAGTGTGAGCACCTGTAGGGTACAACAGGTAAAGCTGAGACTGGTGCAGGTCTGCCAGATAGATTTAATAGGCAGCTTTTATGAGGCAGTTGGGTCACGCATTATGTTGTATCTAGCAGAGATTTGGCACTGCAGGAGACACAAATATTGTTTGAAGGGGTCCCATGAAAGTGAAAATAGCTTTGTTTAAATAACAAATGGACACTGATTTGAGGAAACAAGTATTTTTGTGTTTTGTAATTTCTTCAACTATTTTAATGCACTTTTGTCTGGAGATCTTTTATAAAAATGGTGGGAATGGGAAAAGTTAATTCCTGAGAGAAGAGATGAAATGTTGGTCTTTTATTTGATCACAGCCTGTTATTTACTCAATTTAGAATTACTTTTTACTATGCAAAATGAGTGTTTGAAACAAACAGTGAAACTCTTTCTTTCAAATGAGCCTGCTTTACTGGTTGCCCAAAAGTGAACATACACATTTTGGAGCTATATGGTAGATGATGTGTTTTTGCATACTCATTTCCCCAGTGTAGTTTTGCTTGTAATAAGTTATGTGAAAACAGGGACAGGCATCAAAGGAGGAGTATAAACACTGCTTAGGTTGTCAGGGATGATGACAGGAAGGCCAAAGCTCAGTTGAAGCTAAAACCAGCAAGGAGCGTAAGTAGGGGTTCTGTCAGATAAGGAAATTTAGAGAAAATGTTTAGCCTGTTGTTGAATGGGATGGACATCCTATTAGTGAAGGAGATGGAATAAGCTGAAATACTAAACACTCTTGCTTTAGTCTTCATAGACAAAGCCTGACCCTAAGACTGTGCATATCAGCACAGTTGAGGTAGCAGAGGGCCAGCAAACAATGAATGAGCAATAGGTTCAAGAACACTTGAAGCTGAAAGCTTTGCATTCTGTAGGAAAGGATTACCTAAGAGGTGCTGAGAAAGGTGGCTGTGATAGTGAGGCAAGTGTCCATCATCTGTTATAAACAATTCTTGTAGAGAAAGGTCACTGATAACTGCGGGTGGGGTGGGGGGGTAATGCTATGTGTGTCTCTAAGATCAGAAAGTGCATCCAGGGAGTTACAGGTTGAGCAGCTCAAACTCAGTCTGTGGGAATACCGCTCATAGTCTGTTTCTGAGCATGTAAGGGCCAAGAAGGTAATCGGGATCAGCGAACATGGATTTACGAAGGAGAGTTCATTCTCAGCCAGCTTGATTTGATGGTCAGCCATTTCATCACAGAAGGTAAAATGGATGAGGAAAGGGAGGAGAGCAGGAAAGGTTTTTGTAAGGCTTTTGACGCTGTCCCACAGCATTCTTGTTTGGAAGCTGAGGAAATGTGTCCTGGATGAAAGCAATGTTAGATTTGAATGTTGCATGGACCACCAGGCTCAAATGGATAGTGACAGGCTCAGTATTTGGTGACTGGTGACAAGTGGATGTTGAGACAGAATACATCCTCGTATTTTCAGAGGATGCAAAATAAGGAGGAGTGATTGATACAGCAAATGGTAGATCTTGAGTCCAGTGGGACCATTTGGGCCAACAGAAACCTCATGAAGGCCAATAAGAAGAATAAAATTGTTTCTTATGCGGACTAATTACATGTTCAGTACAGGCTGGGAACCAACTGGCTCAGTAGCAGCCTTGCTGGAAGAGACCCAGGTACAACAACAGATGACAAGTTAAATGGGAGCTAGCAGTGTCCTCTCATCACAAACAGGCAAACTTCACACTGAGCTACATCAGGCCCAATTTAGTATGCGACCCACAGACTAAGTTCTCTCCCAGTTCTAGAGGGGGGTTGAAAAATCTGGGGAGGGTTCAGTGGAGGGCAACTAAGGTGGTCAGGGGCCTAGAGCACATGGCTTCAGAGGAAGGCTAGAGGGAATACTGCAGCCTTGATCTTCCTAGCAATGTGGAACAGTTGAGTAGGGGTCAATGGCCACAAGTTTTGGCTTGGGGTTAGATAGGAAATTTGGAAAATATTCTTTCTGAGGCTTAATGCAGCCCTGGAACAGTCTGTTCAGAGGGGGACTCTCCATTCTTGGAGTTTGTTGAATACTTGGTTGTCATACTCAAAGCTATGATTAACCTGCTCTAGTGTTGGTTGTAGTCGCCCTTGGAGTAAGCGGTTGGCCTAGATGACCTCAAGAGATCTCTTCCAACCAGTATGTCTGATTCTGTGATATTGCCTGCCTGCTGCAAAGTGATAAATTTGGCAGGCATTTCTTTTAAAGTCCATCCCAAAATCTGCGTGGATCTAATAGTATTGATAAGATACAATTGACAATATTGGTTAAAAAAAAAACCCCACAGTAGGGTTGGTAACTTTTATGCTGAATACAAACACAAACGCTTGCGAGGTGGAATGGTTGTAAAGGTTAAGTACTTTAATATGCAGTATGAACTAGAGGGAACCAATCTCAACCTAACTCTCTCTGTTCTTTTTTCCAGAAATCTGTACAATGGTCTCTGCCTTACATTGTGTTTGGAGCGACTGGTCTTTTGTCTGGGCTCTTAAGTTTATTGTTGCCAGAGACCTTAAACAGCCCTTTGCTAGAAACTATTTCAGACCTGCAGGTATGCTCGTACTGGAGGCTGGGTGATGAAGCCATGTCATTGCAAGCCCTAGATGGCTCACAGGTATATTCAGTTTTTTTTCCTAGTACTTTACTGTTGTGTTTATTTCAGCTGTCAGCCTGAATATGCTGCTCTAAATAGATTAGTATAGTGATTCTTGGCCTGTGGAGGATAGGACCCAAGGAGATGCTGAAGATTTTAGTAACCTTACCATCATGTCTGAAATGTTGTCTGAAAATGCAGGCTGAAACATAGCTGGGTTAATTCATCCCTTCAGCGCCAAAAGCTTACAATCTTTTCCTTTGGGATAAAGGACTTGGTGGTGTCTGTGCCTCTCGAATCTCCAAGACGGATTCTTGCAGCATTCTTCATGTAAAGCTGGCCACTGAAGTTTGATAAGTCTCAGATATTAAAGAAAACAGAAGCCTGTTTTTGAAGGGCTGTTCTCAAAGGTATGCTGTTCTTGTGCCCTGAACTGCACCGGCTGTTCTGCAATGCCTATTGTTAGGTTTGTCCTAGAGACTCTTTAAATGTGTTAAAGCTAAACTCACCTCTGAGATCTGTCCCACTCCTGACTCTGGGAAATGAGTTGTTGAAAACCTTGGAACTACAAAACTCCCAGGCATAAGTATAAATAAATATGGCAGCAGGATGTTTTTTAGTGAGGCTTCCTTGAGTGTTTTTTCAAGTGACTTTATATTTCATTTTGTCAAACTCCTGGGCACCTCTTGAGGTGTGTATGTCTTCCAGTCGTGTGGAGGTTTTTTTACATGGCTGCTCATCTGTGAATGGGGTGGGATTAGAGCAAAGTAGCTAGAGAGCTGGAAGTGGATGTTTGAATTTGGGTAAGGTTTTAATGTTTAAATCCTGGTCCCAAAATGAAGTATTGATAGACTAATAAAAATTGAATAAGTGGTCAGAAGACTTGAAGGGCAACTCATAATAAAAAATGTTAGTTGTCCCATTAGGCTGAGATGAGACAGGATCCCTACAATACGTTTTACTCTCACTTGATTAATATTTGTCAAGCGGTCTGAGATTCACGGGTAGCCATAAACTTATTTTCACAGAAATTGGGAGGCAGAGTAATGTTTACCTCTAGAATGAGAACAGTTGCTTCCTTTCAAAGGCTTCAACATGTTGCCTTGTTTACCAATTTTAGCTGTAATAATTCTTGACAGAACAGCACAGTTTAGTGACAAAAGCACCCTTGAAGAAAGCTGGAAAGAGGCAGCCCTGTAACAATTAATTTTATACTTTGGCTACTTTACATGTGCATTTTATAAACCTTTTTAACCATATTGGATAATGTGTTATGGCACCACATTCTTGCTGGCTACACAAATCCATCATACATGTTTACATCTAGCTTACACCAGCTGTTATTTTGGTAATTACATCATTGTTACATTTTAACTGTGCAGATGGCTTACTAACAAAAAACAATTCTAGCAAACAGTGTAGGTGTTACAACTTAGAGGGGGGAAAGTGACACTTACTTTGCTTTCTAACCAAGTAAGGTCAGTATTGCTCTTTGGGGTGACAAGTATTGTCTGTCTGTCAGTATTTGCACAACTTGGTTCACTTATGTCAAGCAGTCCTCTCAGGTTTAAATCTTTGCTGCTTGCCCTTCTGCAGGCTTCTTAAAAATCCCAACCTGAACAGGTTCCCCAGAAGACAAAAAAAACCAACTGAGAACATTCTTCAGGAACACTTTCTCCAGATGGATTAAAATTATTGAATCTAAATGAAAAAAAAAACCTCGTTGGTTCAGACCTGAAGCAATCCCATAACTTTACTGAAGTTACATCTGGAATGTCTGTGACACATTAGGAGTTTATTTTAAAGCTCACAAAGAAAGCACTGATAAAATGGAAAGCTGTTAAACATTAACCCTATTTGACAAGGCCATGGAGAGGTCTTACAGAACTGCTGTAAGAAAGATACAGAATTTATTTGGCATACCCTGAATTCCCCCTGTGGAATCCATTGTCCTTTTGTACTGCTTTCAGGATAACATGCATTCTGGTTGCCCAGAATGGAGGTTTTGTCCTTGTTAACATACATGAATGTGATATTCAAGTTGGACAGCATCCAGCGATAGCCTGACTTTTCCTCTAATTCTAGAAATCCAGAAAAAAGCATAACATGATTCCCTTTATATCTTCTGACAGGTCTTAGTGCTCAAACTGTTTGAAATTCCTTTGCAGTTAACACACGTTGCTGTAGCAAAACTCTGAAGACTGATCTGAAGCTACAGATTTTGCTTGTATGGTACTGTCAGTCAGGAACATGATTTCTGTTTCTCTGTTTTTCACCCTCTCACCCTTCTTTTCTGCCTGCCTAGTCATATGCAGTCTTAAGGTGGATGCAAGCATACTGGCAAAAAAACCCTGAATACTCGAACTAGATGGAGTTTGTACTAGGAAGAGAATCTTTTTAACAGTTAGCTGTAACAGCTGAGGTTAGTTTGGGTATATGATACAAATTTTATTGTTAAAAGGACTCTGGCTGGAGTAGGTATGCCTGTAGTAGGGAGTTTACTTTCTGAACATATGAAGTGGTAACACTCTCTCCTGCATGTATGCTCTAGTGTACTGATGGAGCAGAGAAAGTCCATCTACTAGAAACCTGTCTCTTTAAAAGAGATTTTGAAGAACTAAGGACACAGAAATATGAATTCACATAATGTCTCTTACAAAATTTTAATACAGTTATTTGACCTGTTTTTTCTTACTTTTTCTCTACCAGCATTCCAACAGAGGTGTAATGGTTCATGCTGATTTAGTGGCTTTGGCGCTAACTAATGACTTCATTTTTATTTCTAGTCTGGAGACAAAGACAGTTCTGCAGGGAGTGGAAGTGAAGATGAGGAGTTTTATGATGCTGATGAAGAGACTCATATGATCAAGTAACGAAAAGAAGAAACACTGGGCTATTTTATGCCTTTTCTTGCTTGTCCGGTCAGTCCAGCTGTAAGACAAGTACTGGGGACCTCGCCTGTCAGGGAATGTCATAGGGCAAGCGCCTGTGTTTTCCTGTCTAGGAGAGGGGTTTGAGTGCTGATCAGACTGATTACAGCACTGATGCTCTCCATACAAGACAGCTGTTCAAATTCTTGCGGTTCAGAATGACCACGCGCATGGACCACACTTGAAGCCAGGTGAGAAAGCGAGGGTGGGATCATATGTTTCTGAGGCCTAGGAAATTACTTGGGCATAGACATATTTGGACAGATCACCAATGCGCATATTTGTATTTTATTCAGTGGTTGATTTGGGTTCACTACAAATTGATAAAGTTTAAAACAGTTTTTTCTGTAGACTGAAAGTGGTCACAGAACGTGCCCTGTGATACTCCAATAGGAACAAATTCCTGAAATCGTGTGTTAAAATGGCTTCTGCATATTGAACAGGGGAGAGGCAACTATGAACATAAGGGTTCTCTCTGCACACAGTCACCTCTATAGAGTTACAGGGTGCAGCTGGTTAGTCATGAGCTGTGTGATACTTAGTGATACTACTGGGAGGAAGGACTACAGAAAAAAAGCAACTATAAAGCCTGCAGACATAAAGGACATCAGTGATTTCTTTTTTTTTTTCCTTTTTTCATTCACCAAGCGTTTTCCTGGGCTGCCTTATGCATGTTTGCCACATTTTCCCCACATCTCAGTGCTGCTGTTTATAGCTTTGCCTACTTTTACCTTGTCCTCACTTTGCTGTAAATATTGAAGCTCAACAACTTCTCTGTGCAGTGAAATAATTCTGTGAAAGATGAGTTCATGGATGGGATATAAGTGAGGTATTTATTACATACTGTTTGAGGTGTGTTAGAATATATAGCTCATTTTTGTGGACCTATCTGTCTTTATTTCTGGAAGAAACTTAACTCTGAAATGGTAAGAGGAACTGTGGGTTGCTGTTACATTTCAGGGATTATTGCCAGGAAGCTGCTAGTATTTATTTAAATTTTTGTGTGTAGATAAAGTTCTCTTTTGAAAAAAAGAGCAAACCTCTTTGAGACAACATTTGATTACTTGATGTTGTTTCTTAACCAGGTGCTCGCTCAAGCACTTGGTTACTTGACCTTGTTGATGAAAACAACTTCACTCTCCTGTTTACTCTGAACTTTCTGTAGGTGCTTTGTTAGAGGGATATGGAATCTTGAAATAACAAACATGAACACATGAAGTGTTCCAGCTACAAAGATGAGGCCCTACAAGGATTCAATTTTCTTGATTACATTGTCATCTTCATCCTCTAACTTGTGGCTTTCTATTTGAGATTAACTTCCATAAAATGCTTGTTAGTCTTTATACTTCAAGTTCCTAGCAAAGTGCCACACAATAGCAGCAAGTATATTGTCAGGCTTGCTAGCCTTTTTGGTGGATGTTAGACTTAAAACAAAAAAAAAAAAAAACGGATTTATAAAAAAATTAAGCTGACTGCTGAATATTTTATGGTTGTAGTGGAAAGCTCCTTTACTCTGAAAGGAAGTGAAAGTAAACAGCATCTGAAGTTTGCAGCTAGCTGCTTGAACTTTGTTCACTGGGAACTGTAATGCTGAGCAAAGTGCCACTTTGGTGCAGAGGGCATCCCAGAGACTGCAGATTCACACATGAAGTACTTCCACTTGGCCTGAACTTGATCCAGGCATTGACTGTGAGCAAAGTTGGGAACTTTGGTCCCTACGAACAATGTGTCAGTATGGTTGTGATTTTTGCATGTGTTATGAGCTTCACTGGAAGAATTCCAGCCTGTGGTCTTCACTTTGTTTTTTCCAGACTGTTGAATAGTTGTTGTAGAAGTAGCAGGGAACTTTTAAACCCAGATGGATTGTCTTTTTGCCTTATTTGGCTCTTTTGTAAGTAAGAAAACTGTTCCCAGTAGGGTACTTGGAATGGTTGAATCTGTTTGTTCAAAGAATTTTTTTAGTTTTGCATTTACATTTTGAATTATGGACAGCTGGAGAAATGACTACTTGTTTTGCTGCTGATGGCTTCGAAATAAATAGAACCTGCTTACTTAGCAGCAAACAGTGGTAAGCCTGGTGGTATTAAGGTGCTGCCAAGACCCAATATTTTTTTAGGTGTTTGCTGCCTCTGTCCCTCTTTGGACAGTAGGTGGAGTAAGTCACCTGAGAGGCAGACAGAACTGTTAGCCTTCCTTCCTCCATAGTTTTGCTGTAACTATCTGCTGCTGGCAGCCCTGGTTGTGCTATGGGACACCTCAGCATAATTTTCGTTAGAACAGTAGGATGCTGTAATGGCTTAGGTGGAGGAGATCACTCTTTGTAGGACCTGAGCTGGATTTTGTGACAGGCCTCAACTTAATTACCCTTCAACCTCTCCACTCATGCACTTTATCATAAGTATGGGTATGTAAAATTGCAAAAACAAGAGTGAAGAAAACATCAGCAATTTTTTTCCATAAAAGTTGCTACTCGTTTTTTAACCCTAAATCTGTCCCATGTTTACACCATGTTTAAAGGGCAGCATCTCTTTTGTCAACCATAGGAACTCTCTATTGTTACTTTCCGTGGCCAGTTAATTCAGAAGTTTTATAATAGAGAATCCTTCCAGGAGAAGCTCAGCAATGTATTATCAGGCTTCTTCCAATTACTTGTTCTCCCCCTTTGGCTTCTGAAGTCCAAATCCATTAGGTGCATTGAGCTTCTTTTCAGAGAGGTTTGTTTTATGAGAAATGGCCTTCTGGTACAGAAACCTGTAGGATGACTTTTTTCTTACCCATAGAGTGTAATGCTTCATAATATTGAGATACTTGTGCTATGTGTAGCGTTCACTGGGGAGAGATGCTGCACAGTGTTTTGTAGCCCACGTGGTCAGCATTTTCTGTATCTAGATGGAGCATTATTGCTAAGCAGAAGTTCTTCAGTTTAACAGCGCCTGCTGTTATGGGTCTCACAACCATGTTACTTTGAAAGCCCAAGTCAGAAGGTCAGAGAGAACTTGTGACTTTGAAGGTATATGTAAGCAGTCTGCGTAGGCCCAATTAATAAATCTCAGTGTTTGCACAGTAAGTTTGCCCTGAGGAGCTACTGGAGAGCAGAGGCTGATGCGGCACTAGATATATCACAGTTTATGACATATTGTAGTGCTTAGAGTCTGAGACTTAATATCCTTGCTGTAGTTGAGTGAAATATGACAACCTTATCCCAAGCGTTTTGCTAGAGTAGCTTTATATACTAAGGAGCCTCCATGGTTAACTGGTTTTTGTGTTGCACAGGCACTGAGATACCTAGCCCCAAGATGGGAATTTGTTCCCTGAATTCCTTGGTTTTGTAGCTGTCACTTTTTTCAGGCACCTCAGTGGGATTATGCTAGTGATGAGAGAGGCTTTCCCATGGTGCTGATTAGTCAGATCTTAATACTGTCTCAGGTGAGGTATGTTTTGGATTCTGCTATCTGGAGGCCTCACAAGTGATACTGTGATACTGTCACAAGTGACAGATCTAAATGTAGAATTGGAGGGTGAACAAATTTTTGCAGAATTTTTCCATGCTGTGTATTTTTAATGCCTTGGTATGCATTCCTATGCCTATGGTAGCCTGCAGACTTTCCGGGTGCTACTGTTAAGTCTAATAGAGCTGGGTAAAACGTTCACCCTGACAGTCTGAGTTTACTGAACTCTCTCGTCTTATTTTTGGTACGACTTGCTGTTTCTGTCATTCTGAAAAAAGCTCCTGTATTGCCTAATGGGGAGCAGATTTTTCTGTTCTAATTTGAAGTGCCTGTTTCGTAAAAGTTGTCTTTAATTTCCTCAGCCAACTTGATATGGGACTATGTGTAAAGTAACGTCATAGAATTGGATTATATAAGTGCCAAAGACAGTTTTTGCTGGAAAGCAATGGTCCAAAACTCATTCTAGCTGTATTCATTTGGTATTCTTCCATGCAACCTGCTAAAACTGGTATTTACAGGCATCTCCAGAGCATTAGGGGACAGAAAGAGTTACCTTTGTTTGCTTGTCTTTCATTGCTCAGTTTACTTTAGCTTTTGTTTCTAAGAAACCAAAGAAATTAAATGAAGGATTTAAGATAGTGTAGGTTTTGTAGAAAATGCAGAATTTATACAGCGCAGAGAAATCTGTAGAGCCTATTTGTTTCTGATTTGCAAATGTCAAAATTTACTCTAAGACTGATGAAACCTGGTTTAAAAACTGCTCATTGGAATTAGTTCATTCATTGGCCTTACTAATTAGAATTGTTAATAACAGCTTGCCTGGAGCTTCATAGGATCTTGCAGATTTCTATAAAATGCACAGTCTGTTTGAGGCATTGCTAAATAATGATGTCTAGAGTTTAAATCCCTATTGCAACTAAAATTCACTGCAAGTCAGCCCTATCATGGCTGCTTGTTTGTCAGTGAATAGGCAGGTGGCTGAAAGTGTGTGCAGCAACAGCTGGCTGCCTCCAGAAGAAGAAATAATCAAAGAAATGTAAAAGAAATAATCAGCTTTCTCCAGTGTAGATGCAGGTTGAAGAAGGACCATGGGATATCAGGGTCCCCTTATATGCAGCAAGCTTATAGAATGGAGTATGTTTAAATATGTACTTATCCACCCTCATTTACAAAAGTTTTGTAGAAGAAACAGGTCTTTAGTATGCATGTTACTGCTTCCCACCAATGTATCTGAGGTGCTCATATTATACCTACTTTATCAGGAGGCAGGCAAGAAGTATGGCAGTAAGAAAACCTTTGCCAATATTGAAAGTCATATTTACCTAAAGATGTCTCGTGAAGAGGTATCTGGCACGTCTGTGCTCAAACAAAATGTTTTTAAATAATGGAAACTTGATTGGGAGTCAGGCATTTCTGATGTTAGTTTGTAGAAAAAAAAAATGTTGCGGACACTGAAAGAAAATTGTTACAGAGCAGATGACTGCTGGGTGATTTGTGATAAAAGAATTTATTATGGTTGCTGTGATTTCAAGTATGCCTCTGAAAGACTAGTTTCAAGTATTTGATTCTTGTCACTTCCCAAAGTCTAACCCAAATTTTGTTTTGTTCTTATTAAAATTTGAGTAAGTCATGTAGGAATTGGAAGTATATTCTTCATATACTTTTATTGCACTATCTTTCCTTCCAGAATCTAATTATTTGTTTAAGCTACCTCTATGTTGAATTTTTTTTGTCATTTTTGTATTTAGTTGATTTTTAGGAAACTACAAAATATTTTCTTTTTTTATTTTGTGGGAATCCATGACTGAACAGAAGAAGGACTTGGGGTCTTTGCATTTTTCTTAAAGGCCTTTTAGATTTAGTTGAAAGACTTAACTTTTTGGAGAAGCAGAATAATTACACATTTAAAACATGGGTTTTCCTGTGCATACTGTTTGCTTTTAGAAGGGCCAGAAAGCCCTTAATTTTATACTAACCTCAGTTGAGGATGTGACTTCTTGGAGGCAATAAAGTTTTGAGTTGGGGAATTTTAATCAATTTAGTTTATTACCAATTAAAGAGCTTTTAGTTACTGGTTTTGGTATTGAAAGAAAAAAATAAGTGAAACGGGGAAAACACTGCTGCTTTATTCTAGAAACCACTCTTCCCTCTCCCCCCCCCC
>Ga0065711_1003802_pt1 | contig 26280 bp, 18 predicted proteins | sample Hoacrofraction12_FD_59098 | JGI IMG/M metagenome (GOLD analysis project Ga0065711, IMG submission 59098) | Hoatzin crop microbial communities from Cojedes, Venezuela - Epithelial fraction 12 v2 (version 2) | ecosystem: Host-associated > Birds > Digestive system > Esophagus > Crop | place... | reverse complement strand
AAAAAAAAAAAAAAAAAAGGTAGAACAAAAAACCTACAAAGGAACATGTAGGACCACTAAATATAAATAACACCCCAGAAAGTTTTAAAAGAACAACTACCTACCACACAGTGATTCTGATTTCAAGGATGTTTTCTTCACATAAATTCAGTTCTCACTATTCATCTATTTCCTATCCTTCACTACACACAGCTGTAATATCAGATTTTTCTTAGGAAGTGGGGTTTTTCTGATGCTATACATTTTAATATTGAGCCTTCCCCAAAGATGAGTCCATAAAGAATTGAATGGTACCTGGATCATGAAATACAGGTGGGCAGCACATTTCAGAGAGTGCTCAGTTACAAGATGGAATTTAATTGTTTGAGTGGCACCTTTCCACATGGGGTGACTACTTCTGGTGGCTACCAAAGAATTCTAAGCTTATTCTGAGGAGAGTTCATTACAAAATTGCAATCCCCTACATTATAGCAATTAACTTGCAACTTAATGTACAAAGGTCACAAGGAGTCTACCTATCTTTTAGAATGGTTTTGCTCTAACAACATAAAAATTAATTTATTGTTCACAAATAATGTGGGACTAAAGCTTGGGAAGGCTTAAGAATAATGTACAAAACACTATCTAAAGAAGGATTCATGTAAATTCCCAAATTTCCCTTCTAGTTGCCTTAGAGCTCAGCCTGAGAGATGATCCAGATAATGAACTGATAATGACTTTAAAGCAACAGGGTAGCTTTTGGTCCTCATCCTTCAATTCTGCCATGTTTCAACGGCAAAATGCTCCCAATATGAAAGGGAAAAAGAAGAAACTCATTGCCTAAACTGAGACTTTTGAAGGAGTTTAAGGCAACAGACAATAAATACAGGAACTAACAACTTGTACAGTGACTATGCATAGTACACAGAAAAGGAGGCAGACCACTAGAGTTTCAATTTGCCGCCACAAAATTCAAGAACTGAGGAACAGCGGGGCTTTCTTTTAGGTAACATGCATGACTGAAATTGGTATTTACTTCAATATAAAATATTATTATTTAACCTGCTTCCAAACAAAAAATAAAACTGTGGGCTAAGCTTTCAAAATATTCTTTTTATTCCTACATACAAGCAACAAAAAAAAGCACAATAGTTCCACACATACAATATACCATTTAACAATTCTTCTGGCATTTTGATTATGCAACTGCCTGTAGCATTACTGAGTTGCATAACAGAACAAGAGACAGGGATCTGAAAAGCTAAAAAAAAAGATAAAGCCCTATGAAAACCTATGAAGTTGCTTGTAAAAAAATAATGCAGTGTCACAGCCATACTTTCATGCTTTTCTACAGTTTTGAGGGTTTTGCTTTTAAACCTTGAACAGATTAGTATTTTAACATTAACACTGCGTTGAAGTACACTTTTAAATTGTAGAGGAAAATGTGTACACACTCAGTCTCAGAAACAATACTGTCAAAGTACATTTACAGCAATTTAACGTAAATTATTTAACCATGTGTCCCCCCAAAAAAAAGAAATTACATATATATGTACAGTGTGACCAATCTATACACGTAACTTTAATCTTTAATTTTCAATTTCCTGCCTCATATTAAGATCTGCAAATTTAATATTGCATTCACAGTATGGCAATTTCTCCAAGGGCAGAATATTCTAACTGTCTCAGTGACTTCTGGAAATACAGTCTTTTGGATTTCTTGCTGCACTGTAGATTTAGACACTACAGTTTTTGGAAAAGCTTTGGTCTCAAATACATATGCATTCTAAACTAATGTAGTAAATACAGCATGATTAACTGCATTTTAATTTTTATAATATTATGGAATAAATCACATTGCAATCAAATCTTTAATTAAAACATTATAACACAGTTTTCAGTAAGAAACTGGACCACTTTGTTTTGCACTTCTGACGCTACCTGCCAGAACATCATCATCATACTCACCTGACAGTGCCATCAGAGGATGCAGTAAGAAGATATTGATTGTCTTTTGACCAACAAAGGTCATACACTATGCTGAGGTGACCATAAAACTCTCTCAGGAACTGTCCAGAAGGAATTTCATACACTAGTGAAGTTTAAATAGAAAAATAAAAATTGTGTACATATTTACAATCAATTATATGAAATTATTAGTGCAAAGTTTCGTCTAATCTTGGGTGGAGTTTCTGCTTGCATAAGGCAACTAATTTTCTCTATCTCTTCATTTTCAGAGATCAAATAGTTGCTAGACATGCATGGACAGCAAGCATATACTTCCATCTAGTGGTTCATGGATGCCACAAACGTCTTAACCCTTGAGAAACAGCCAATTTGCTTTAAATTATTAGAACTAGATTTGGATTTTTTTTTTTTTTAATTTTGACAGCTACCCGACCAATCTTTGAACTAGATTAACATAGAGATCTTCTTCCAGTGCTGTGTAATAAAGGACTATAGACTTACTGTTCCTTGCATTTAAACATCACCTTTGTGTACACTTAAAATACTGTTCTCTCTAAATCTCAGAATTCTTATGCAGGGTTTCAGAACTATGCAGCTGAGGCTACTGTGAAGAAGCAGCCCCAAGTCTGACTAATAAGGAGTAGCTGTAGCTTCAACTGAACTGGACCGTGGAAGACAGTAGCCTCCAGTAGTCTGTCTAGAGATGACAGTATTCCAGATATCTAACTTTCACGACAGGTTAGGAGAAAAACTTACACAAAAAGCATTTGGTGGGGGCTAGAAAGGCTATCTCACTTAAAACCTTATCATCAGAAAACATATTCCTTTTGCAAACTGATTTAGTATTTCCGTTAGACCTCTGCACAGAAACTGTGATTTCATACCGTTAAACTGTATATACATTACCATGTATGAAAAGCCAGTTCCAGCCCATTTTCCTCAGTGTTCTTTAATGCACAGAACAATTTACAAAACAATTATAAAACAAAACCTCTAAAAAAACCCACAGAAATACATCTTTTGCCCTTTAATTTCAAACTACATGAGTTGTAAGAAAAAAACCCCAAAACATATTTCAAACTTACAAACAACGGGATAGCCATTCCTTCCTGCACAAGCTGCTGCCAGTGTTTTCCCATCATGAGAAAAACGAATACAGAAACAGCCCATATCTCCACCTCGCAGTGAAAACAGATGCTTGTTCGGTATGCGGCAAACCTAGCTTTTCAGGTAAGAACTGGGATTACAGTTATGAATGTTAACTACCCAATGCTTAAAACACATCCTTAGTTCCTGTCATGCATAAGTTTTAAAAAGCTACTAACATCTTAAGGAAATTTAAAAGAAATATTCAACCTTATAAACAGAGACAGTTCTGCTGTGTAACTTTGGCCACATGTAGTTTGTATATTCTTTTCCACTCCATTGTTACAGACTACTAGCAAGTTTTAAAAAACTAAGAAAATTTAAAATTGAAATAATCTCCTTAATCTTAAGTAGTGCTTAATGATGACTATCATCAATAATAAAAGCTGTAGAGTTAGACTAAGTCAAGCTCGTTTAAGGAGTCTAAGCACAACTTTCAGTAACTGAATGATTGCAATGAACTCAGAAGACTGGCGACAGGCCTCAGACCTTTGGTCTACCAAATCACCTTTAGCATTCCTCACATGTATTTCAGTTCCTGGTTTTTTTTAAACACAACTGAAGACAAAACACCTCCAAAAAATTTGCATGGGTATTATACCCCTTCCTCTCCCAACATATTTCCTCTTTTTCACCCAAGGGCTTTTTCTCCAGAACTAAATTCAAAGTTTAAGGTGAAATAAAATATCCAGAGTAGTTATGTGATTATTTAACCTAAATCTGATTTACCTCTATGAATTAAAAATTAGTATGAACAGATTCATATGCATTTAAAAGTATACACACAGATCTACTTATGAAATAATTGAATATACAATGTTCACTTCAGAATAAACGTAAACACATCTTGCTAGAAGCTATATATGCAATTAAGCCTTCTTATGCTTTTTAACATGTTTCTGAAATAAAACATTACAATGTTGAATGAATAATACAGCTCAGAACAAACTTTCATTTACAGGTCATGTAGCTACAACTCACATATAAAATTAATTTCATCTTTACTTCATATTTCAAGTAATTCATAATTCTAAAGAACACTTTTTGAAAATAAAATGTCATCCATCTATCTGTACCTATGAAGACAAATACAAATATGTTGTGGTTCTTTAAAAAGGTAATTTAGCTTTAAAGGTAAAACAATAATTCAAAAGTACAAAAAGGAAAAAATAATTTTGAGCAAATATTCATTTTTAAACAAGTACATCTGCTTTAATATTCTTTGGCAAATAGACATGCCACATCATGCTACTCTTACTGAAACTTTTTCACAAGACCGCACATCACAAAATACATAATTGTTGCAACTAAAGTTCTTCAATAAGTGTATAGACTAGTCTTAAGAATAAATGAGCTCCCAAATGTTATTTGTACAATGGCAGGCAAATATTCTTAGGCTCATATTTCTCTCAGTTTTGATTACACACTTATTTGCAGAATGGCAACTTTCTGAACAGTAATGAAAGTTAACATTAACACATTTTTTAGCTATCCTGCCATTTTTGGTAAGAAGATTTCCATCATTAAACTGACTCATCTATTTTTCACTATTTTATTATTATTAGCAAACATCACTGGGAAATAAAATTAAGGGTGTACATTTAAGTGTTCTTTTTGAAAGGATCTGTACGTGGACTACAATATGGAATCAAAATAAAAATCAACATTCTTTGTTAACAACTGTTATGTTACTCAGATTTTTACAGAACCATGAACTCATGCTAATGCCATTCTTCAGCAAAATATGAAATCATTGCATGGACATTCTATATATAGCTGCAAAAATATTCCCTTTTTATGATTGCTAATTTCCATTAGCTACAGTGATCTAGGAGCTAGGATGAAGTCAGTAAGAACCCTCTTTATAAGATTCTTCAATGAAAGTTCCTTCATATTTCTGTTATACCGTAAAAATAACTTTAACTGGGGGAATGAAAAAAAAAACCACCAACCAAAAAACCCCAAGAAAACATATTTTCAATCAAGCTGAAATCTGAAAACCGATTTCCTGTCTTGCTTCCACTATCTGAATAGCCCGACTCTGTCAAGTTCCTAGAGAATTCTGGAGGTAAAAATACCTGACTGTTCTGGAAAAAAATGGTTAAACCAACCACATTCGGTAAGACACTAAGCATCCTCTACTATTTCTGAGAGCTCCTCATGATTTGTACTTTGTTTAGCATTTTTTTCAATTTGCTCTAATGAATATCTTGCTTCCTAACACTTAGATCATAAAAATAAAGTTATAAAAACGTAGCAGATCTTTAAATTGTTTTTCTTTGAAAAGAAAACACTTCACCTGCCCAGGCAATCTTGTCCATTTAAATGGCTCCTTTTTCTCCTCTGGAAAAGCTTCACATGATTTTTTAGATCCCTCTCTCTGGAGCTCACACAGTGTTGCACTACTTTGTTCCTGCTGAATAGCTATCATAGAGCGGAAAGAAGGAGCAACCTTAAGGCAAACAAAACTAAGTATAAGGATAAAATAATTTTAAAATGAACAGGGTAATATCTGAAAAGATTAAAAGGTACTTTTAACTTCAAATGCATTGCATTTTTACATCTAAAAAATAAAGAGATTGGAAAAAGCTTAATACAAGAAAACTGTGTAGCAAAAATTTCATTTAAAGTAACCAGCAAGTCAGCCGAGCTTCCAAAGTTGTGTCAATTGGATGGTATTACAGATTTTTCAAACAGTTCTTCTATTTTTATTAACTATCTGTGTCAGTGGAAAGTGAGTAACACTCCACTACCTGGTGAAGGTGTATGAAAAATACATTTTGGCATGTTCCAGTGACATTAACCTACCACCCTCAAATCAAGATACTACTTTGACAACAAAATCCACTCACGCTACCAAAAGATATTACCAGCATTGTGTATGTTCTAGTGTTGCAAAGAAAACAGGAGAACTGACCACATTCATGATGTGTGTACACATTAAAATACCTAATTGTAGGTCAAGCATACATACTTTCAAACTTCTATTAGCGTACATTTACTGAACCTCACCTAAAAGTTACACCAACCTTGAACACACAGGAAGCCTTAATGCTGTGAAGAAGCCTAGCAGCAGCAGCATGGCTGAGCAACACAGAGGCCACTAAGCACTGGCTGCAGTTCTGATTGGTTTCACTAAGACAAATTTCTTCAGAAACACACCTGAATACTAGGCAAAACTACTGTTTTCTTCCAGGGTGACAGTTGCTAGGTATTCACTTCAGGGTGAATAACTGTCTAGGTTCTTGTGACTAAAAATGGAGGTTAGACACCTACTATGCAAGTAGGAATCAATTTAGGAGCTTAAATCAGTTGGCTACACATAGATGTCTACTTCCATGCAAGATGCCCCATTTTATCTGAGACATCTCTTTTCATATCTACCAGCCTCTGCACGAGGTATGGGAGATCCGGCACCTTCTGGAGAAGCAGGAGAATAGGCAGGATCTGTAGCAGACCTTAAATGGAAGCAGAAATCTATGCACAGAAAACTGTATCAGGCCATGGCTCTTACATGGAGCTCAAATCCCAGCCTTGGAAAATCTGGCATTTACCAGAACAAGGAGGAAATAACATCAGGAGCAAATGGATCCAAGTCAAGCACAACACAGAAAGCCTATGCAAATTCATCACATCATTTGAGCTTCACAGAAGACTACAGTAGAAACAGCTATAAACCAGTGATAGCACCTAAACATATCAGAAGAACATTCAGACCATGGAGAAGATAGGCTTAGAACACTTCCAGAAAGATAAAGCACAGCTGCTCAAGCACAGCACACAAAATCTCTAACAATCTCAGCAGCTGACTGAGCAAGAGATCTGCAGATGTCATTCCAGTATACAGATTAGAAAAATGTCCCAAAAATATATGAACTAATCCCACAGATCTGCTTGGTTTTGGACCACATCTCACCAGGCTTCCACAGATCACCTTTGATTGTATGAACAGTAAGCAGAAGAAAGATTTATCACAACTGTAAATACACATGGAAAATTATGTAATAGAACAACATTGTACTCACACTGTAGAACAATAAATCCTCTATTTCTCTTGAATGCATATCTCAGCACATACCAGTGTAAGCCTGTCTTTAAAGGAGTTTTCATTTGAGAAAAAAAAACATGACTCATTGTAGCTTGAGGGTGCAGGGAATCAGAGTTAAGTGACTCACATCTTCTCTAACTTATAGAATTCACACACCTGCATAAGTCCAGTGACTTAAAATGGCATTTCTCGTAACAAGAAAGAATATCAATCTTCAAGAAAGTACCCTGAAAGTTTTCTGACTGTCAATGGCAAAATATGCAAAGTTGCAGATGGGAAAGTATGCCTGTTTTTCAAAGATAGCTATGAAGGGCTGAGTTTGGAACACATATCTTAGGATGAGAAGTTCTTATTACAGCTAGCTATACACCAGCTATTTTATATACTGTATGTAAGTACAGCTTTTACATATGTGCACGCAAACACATGCACACTCTAAGCTAGTTCTGGTTCCTACAGAAAAGTCTGTATATTTGTAAATATATTTATATATTACATATTTAACTTACATGATCTGGCAGTTTTATGCCTCTTACAGTTACATATAAAGTTGATGGGTAACGATTTCTAGGACATTTTGCCCACCAGTCATAAACCTCAACAAGATTCGAATGTGACTTGGTCCTTGGAGGTGGGTAATATAATTGCAGACGGAGTTTTCCGTCAACGTTTAGAACTCCATTTGCACCTACAAGCTGCAAGGGTGGTTAAAAAGAGGGAAAAAAAATGTGTTACATTAACATAAAAGTAATAAGAGTCATTGATTATTTCTAGTATCTTTAACAACTACAATATAAACTCTGAAATCCACTTCCCATGGGGGAAATACATTACCCCTAAAAGTGGCAATGAAGTAAGCATGTATCAATCACCCCCAGGATCAAATCACTAAGATTAAAGCTTAGATGGCAGCCTAGTTTTGAAACATACTTCATATGCACAACAGTAGTATCCTGTATGTGGAAAGACCTCTGTAGTACCACCTTTTTTTTTTTTTTTTAATTACTACTTGCTGGAAACACCCAAATCTCAAAGGACAGCCAATCCACAAAGAGTCTTTTCCAAATCTGCCCCCTTTGAACACTGCAGTAAAGGCATTAGTAAGGCTTTGACTCAGAGCAGAAGATACAGCAAAGCAGTAACCTTTCCAACTTCAGAGGAAATAGAGTTCTCTCTATTGAACTAAAGAACAAGTGTACCTACTGTCATTAACATTGACCACTGCTCACCAGGACATTTCTACTTTGACTGATACAGATGAAAGGATAATGCAGACATGCAGTAAGAATGAAGAACAGGCCATAATTTTATTTGTATTTGTGAGTTGGAAATTCATCCTTCCCTTTGTTCAGAAGTAGGCTGTACTGAATGCCTGGATGCACAGTTCCCACGAGCTATACACCCAGACATGGGACACCAGACTTCTGATTCCAGTAGATTCATTGGCAGAGTGGAGAAGAGACTCTGTATGGAATAATATGGACATCCCTCTCCATATCATTGGACCTGTCCAATGACATGAAGAAGATAATGGACTGCAAATCCATATCAATGGACTTCTGGTCCATCATACTCTTCCGTATTTCTCACGTCGTGGACTGCTCAATGGCTGTCAAGATCTACCACTCACAGGAGCAGGTGTAGACAAACAGCTCTCAGGCAAATTAAAACTCATTAGCTCTCAAAGGACAAATTGGCACATTTCAATAAAAAGGTATCTAATATGCTGGGTAAGTTACCTGTATCTCATTGCTACAGCATCTCAAATTCTGCAACTAAAAATGACAGGCATTTTATAACTAGGCTAGGGAGTCTATTTCAAAGACTGGCCAACTGAAAATGTCACTGGGGTACAGAAATTAGTGGATTTGTCATTTTCTTTGCAGAGACAATGAATGAACACACAGAAAATCTTCAAAGAAAACCTCCTTCTGTACTTTATGATAAAAAATAAATTCTTACACATTCTATACTTTCTTGAAAAATATGTATTCTTTACTGTCAAGCTTGTTACTGTGAATTTTATGGGGCAAAGGAAAAGGGAAAAGAGCAACAGCCAAGCAAGCAGGGATTTATTTTTCCATCTCTGTTGCCTAGAAATATTAAAAAATGTTTTCCCACTTACTATGGTCAGTGTCTTTTAGATAACTGATTAAAAAGATTTCTAAATTTACTTTCTTAATTTAAATATTTACAATACCTTTAGAAATGCCCAACAAATTTTTCGGAAACCACACTCCTGAATTTGTACATCAGAGTTGGCTCTCATTTCATCCATCCTTAGCAAATCAAGGATCTGGAAGTATTGGTAGGAATATAAATATACTTCTAACGAATATATACTTCATGGTAATTAAAAAATACTGCTGAAAATATGCTAGATGCGATTCACTAAATTAAGGAGATTTCATTTTTAAGTAAATACAAAAACAGTACTTCTTCCACACAAGTACGCACCTAGAAATAACAGATGCTTATGCATTTACCTGATGACTATTTCTTACTTGCTTTAAAAAAGAATCTAAGACTAGTCTTAAACCATTCTTGCTTCCCTACTGTCTCAACAAAAGAGGAAAACATTCATGTCTAATTTTCATATATCCTATATAGTTCACAAATCACATAGATCAAATCTAGCAGCCAAAACCAGCTGTATGTTAATCCAGCCAGAAAATGGCAGTCAAAAAGTTATTTCTCCTTTCCTACCTTTATCATTTACGTCATAGAAACAGTCATAGTATGATTTGGGTTGGAAGGGACCTTCAAAGATCATCTAATCCAACCCCTTGCCATGGACAGGGACATCTTTCATTAGATCAGGTTACTCAAAGACCTATCCAACCTGACTTTGAACACTTCCAGTGATGTCCATGAGGTTCTTCATTTTTCTGGTCAGCGACCAGAATCTTCCTCACATTTAACCACTCCTGGAGGTTTATCTGGTATACAAAAATATTTGGACTCACGCTTTCCTCAAATTGATATTTTATAAACCACGCTGAAGTCAAACAGCATGCTTTCAGTGTAGTCATACTTTTGGTCCCAACATTAACAGGATTTCCATGAAGAATCTTTACATATAAATGTAATTACTTTTGTGCTAAGCAACTAAGGACTCTTAATTCTATAAATGTGTTCATTCACGAGTATCACAGAACATAAACAAACGGTGTTGTTGTACATACAATCTATTTGAAATCCAAAAAACAAGGAATGAAACATTTGTTGTATTAGCTTCCCATTTTCAGGTTAATACTACAGAATCTCTCTTTACAAATATTGAAATACTTAAGCTCAAAATCATGTTGAATATACACCTTACAATTTTTCCTTTAAATATAACTGTACTGGAGGACAAATTAATAATTACTTTGTGAAGAATGGGAGAGGAGAAGCACATGTCCAAAATGTTAACGGAAAACAATGCAATAGCTTGCTCATTGGTACAAGAGAAAAGAGGTGTTGCTACAAGCTGGCAAACTCCATCTTTGAGTTTCTGGTACTTCAACTTTGTTTCAGATTTCAAGAAATGTGAAAAAGGAAAAAATTATATCCTTTATAGGTGGTGCCATCCCTACTGATCTGGAATGATCTTACCATCTTACCCAGAAGCTTGACAGTTGATTTAACAAGAAAGCTTTGTCTTCCTAACTACTATCAAAACAAGGGGTTTTTTTGCTATAAAAATGTTTATTAGTATTAGCAACCACCAATACCACTTTTTAGCATCTCCGCTTAATTCTGTATCTTAAGGCTATGTTATTAACCCAATATGACTGAAATAAAACACTTCAATCTGTCAAACATATACTGTTGAAGAAACAAACAGAAAATCATAAAGTGCATATAGTGTCTATAAAATATTTAACCTTACCTCAAAAAACAGGATTACCCGAGGGTTTTCTTCAGTGTTTTGAATAAAATAACTAAACCGCTCATTAAATATGACTTGCTCCTCCCACTCTGGAACTGTTGATTTAGACTGACTGAAGTCATATGGTTGTGTCATAATAGGAAGAATGTGCTCTATTTGTTCTTGTTCACAATAAGATGAAACTTTTCTCTTGCTGTTTGAAAATGTCCAGTTACAATTGTTATAGCACCTTACAAAAACCAACTCAGACAAAACAGTATTTTCAATTATTGAAAGCAAAGAAACATACAAGACAACTTTTGTTTGATTTTAGAAAAAAAAAATCCTAAAACCACCCAAAATTTAAGCTAATTTTCATCTGTATAGAAATGCCACAGGCTGAAGTTCAAAACCCTAACAATCAATTTACTGTTACCAAATTCATGCATAACAATCACAAAACCATCATAGAATGGTTTGGGTTATCAGGGTCCTTAAAGATCATTTAGTTCCACCCCCCCCCGCCATGAGCAGGGACATCTTCCACTAGATCAAGTTGCTCCATCCAACCTGGCCTTGAACACTTCCAGGGAGGGGGCATCCACAGCTTCTCTGGGTGACCTGTTCCACTGCCTCATCACCCTCACAGTAAAGAATTTCTTCCTTATATCTAATCTGAATCTACCCTCTTCCAGCCTGAAGCCATTACCTCTTGTCCTATCACTACAGGCCCTTGTAAAAAGTCCCTTTCCAGTTTTCTTGTAGGCCCCCTTCAGGTACTGGAAGGCTGCTATAAGGGTCTCCCCAGAGCCTTCTCCTCTTCTACTCATGGTAGAGCCTACTGCTTAAACCCTGTTAAAAATTGTTATTCAGGAAAATTATGCATAATGACAGTGGAAACAAGTAACTGAAGCGATTACAAATATGAAATATTAGAAATATGAAACTTCATTTCAGGATTTTAAACATTCTTTTATTAAAAAAAAAAAAGGCAGACGCTATTTATGCTACATGAGTTTTCCTAACTTCTAATCTTGGCTTCAATATATTTTTGAGATTTAGGAAATTTTCTCTCTGTAAACAATACAGAATGAACTGTGCTGTAAATATGGGGACCTTGAGAGCCATACAGCAGTGCAGAGTATTTGAAAGTGCCAAAAAGAAAAGAAAAATACCACCCTAATTTACTGTAGGTATATATATGCGTTATCATAGATATAGAAACTAATGAATGACTTTGCAAGCTTAAAATTCAGCATTAGTTTCATTTTCATATTTAATTTTCTAGGAAAGAATCTATGTATTTCTAGTAATTACTGATAATAGGAACTGTTTAATAAAAGTCACCTATGATCCTTCTTGACGTATAAGCCACTTCTCTGATCAACAACATGAATTTTAACCATGAGATGAGATACCAGGAGATCAGCTTTAAGTCGATCAGATCGATGGATACAAACTCCTAACACAAGATCATCATCAAAACCAGATTTAGACTGAGTTGAAATTTCGGAATTCTTCATTTCCTCATTATTTTCTGCAGCAACTTCTGTGTTTTCTTCTAGAAACAGGAACAAAGTAAATAGAGGTTACTATGTTCCACAAGCGTCAGTTTAAAGGAGTAAAAATGCTCTGTAACGTCTTAGCAATCAATAGTAATCAGATTTAACGTGTTCTTTATATAATAGGTTAAAATAAAATTATCAAATTTGCAGCGTTTTAAACATGTATGAACATACACATGAATATATATTAATTAATATCACAGAATGTTAGGGACTGGAAGCGAACTCTGTGGGTCATCTAGTCCAACCCCCCTGCCGAAGCAGGGTCACCTAGAAATATAATCTATTCCTATTAACAAGAATTTTTATTTAAAATTAGAGGTCTTCCTCTTGATTGATATAGGTACTTCTGTGCCACAATAACTTAAAATCCATACAGTTCAATATCCTGCTCTGGACTACAGCCTGTAGTAGGTTTTGTTTGTTTGTTTGTTTTAAGGAAAATATAAAACCCTAGATAAGCAGAACCTGATGTACTCCTTACGTCTGAATTGAGCATCAGGTTAAAACAGTGGTGATGCACCATTTATAGCATAAAGTAAATAAAAATGATAAAATAATAAGAAGACAATTAGAATATGCATCTAAGTAATACACTGTAAAGATGGTATATATACTATAATTATATTACACTTCAAAAATATCAACTTTTAAAGTATTTATCAATTTCTTAACTACCTACAGTAAACGAATGCTCAAGATTTCAGATTCATATGTTATATAAACTTCCATATAAATTAGCCTCAGAATCGGACGAACAAGAGTACAATTAAGTAACTAAAGAAACATAAGTAATTTCAACAACTCAATTACTTCTGTGTTACTACTATGGACAAATATTTCTGTAGCAGCTTAAAAAAAAAAGAAAAAAGACTTGGATAAAGCAGCAAAGCAGCACACCATTCTAACATTTTGTTGGCAGACCTTTTCTGGTTTTCTTTTTAACCTTCTTTGTTTTAGGTTTCTGTTTTTCCATGCTTTCCTCCAGTTTCTGTCCTCCTGATGTAAATTGTCTTTCCTGTGACAGATTTTCATTGTCATCTTCTGCTGGATGATGCTGTAGCTCAGAAAGCGACATTGCACTGCAATGTAATAAGGGATTACTGTCAGTAATTGCATTCTACTGCATATATGGATACAATTGCTCATTACCATTATTAATACACTTGAAATTTCCTCCTTAGTTCTGCAACTCATCATCTGTGTATCTTGAAAATGCAACACATATCCCCAACATTAGGGCCTTGCCTTTTTCATCTCTCTCCTCCCTTCATTTCTCCCTAATTTCCAGATAGTTGCAGACCTATTAATGTGAACAGAGCTAAGCTAATACTCTTCTGCTGGACCAGGGCCATCACTCATCACTAAAAAATCATGCACAAAATTATCTTTAGTTAAGAGTGAGTTCCACAGAAAATAAACATCAGATGGTAATGGAGAATATTTTTTAAAAAATTTAAATAGAATCTGCAAGTTAAATATCAATCTCGACAGCATTTTGAAAAAGTATTTGGTACTATTTTTTTTCATAAGAGAATCGTCCAGTTCTCACTTACAAAATACGTACAGTTTATCAGAAAGCTTCTGCCTATCTTAAAACAAATGAAACATTTCACCTAAGATTCACAGACACACAGTATACAGTTTATCACGGTACCTTGTTTCAGCTTCGCTTAAAACTTCTATTTCTTTCTTCTTTTTCTTTTTTTTGCCCGCTTTGTTGTTCAATACAACTTCATGGCTTTGAACGGTGGAGGTAAATTCAGACATCTGTTCTTTAAGTTTCATTCTTATTTTCTTTTTAATTGCATTTGCCTCATCCTCAGCCACATGCAGTTGATAGGCTCGAATTAGCTCTTCTTCCTCTTCTAACTCATTTACATTTCTCTCTTCAGTCAAGGAATTTTTAATCTTTCTTTCACCTTCTTGATAAGGTACATCTGTTTGTGATTTACTTTTTGTTTTCTTCTTTGGAAAATCATCAAACTTTTTCTCAAAACTCTCCAATTTAGCTTCATGTAAATTTTCCTCCTCATTAAATTGTTCTTGTAACAGGGATTTCTTTTTCTTCTTGTTAGACTTTGGATGTTTGTTCTCCTCTCCACTAACAATATCATTGTTTATTTTCTCTGCAATTGAGGCTTTCTCTCTCAGTTTATTTTTTGTAAATCGGGGACTCTCTTCTTCTGGATTATATGTGTTGTTTATAATTGCTTCATCATTCACACTTTCCTTAGCTAGATCAATATTACTTCTAAAGGTGTCAAGCTATGAATGAAAAGAACATAAAACATACTTGTACTTTGTATTTTATGTTATTTCTTTAGCAACATTACACAAAGTAAAATTAAATCAAAGATCTAGCCATTTTCTTGTTTAAAATTAACAAGTGGTAGATTGAAAGGCAACAGCAAATTCACACTGAAAAGAAACATTTTGTGTTTGGGCACTTCATCTTCGATTTTGTTTCACTGTGTTTTCAAACTACTTTTATGTATATCCAGTAAAAGAAATCCACAAACAGACACCAATGCTTTAGACTATGGAAGACTTGAAGATTACACGCATCACAAAACCAAGTATTTTCATTCATTTAAAATACAAATCAGAGACAGGCTTCAGGCCTAGTTGTTTGTAGTCTCTTTTACTGAAAGTTGCTTGTCAAAGTCTGATGATGAAATTATATTAATAAGTGCTACAACTGAAAATACAATTTTTATTAGGACTTTTTTTTAAAAAAAAAGTATAAAGTTGAAAAAAAAAACCCCATATTATTCTAAAGACCAGTCTAGTAATACCAGCTAAGATAAATTTCAGCTAATGCGTTTGTCTGTGCACTCCTGCCAATTTTTGGTATTTCTTAGAAAACATGTTGTAAACTTTCCTCCTTCCTTCAGGATTCTTTTCCTGGTTATTAAAAGTCATAGTGCCGCATCCCTAGAAACATTCAAGGTCAGGCTGGACATGTCTCTGAGCAATCTGATCTAGTTGAAGATGTCTCTGCTCATTGCAGGGGGGTTGGACTGGACGACCTTTAAAGGTCCCTTCCAACCCAAACTATTCCATGATAACTCCAAACAACACAGCAAGTAACTAAGGCCTATTTGCGTAAGGAGCTCCACACACATATCTCTGTTCCTTGATGGGACTTCCGTAAAGTCGCGGAGGTTCATTTACTCTGTTGTCTTACATAAAACTCTGGAGTCTCCACATGAAACATTAGAAAGAACTTTAAAAAAACAAAGAAAGCAAATAAAAAAGTTGGAGAAAATGTAAGTATCTGCATACAATCTTTCCTTTGTCAAGACCATCTTCCTCCCTAAATAGAGACATCTTCCCCTTCCAGCTGGGATACTTCTGCCAGTTACAGAACTATGTTTGCCTCAAACATTTTTAAAAAGGGACAATGTGTGTAATAAGCGATCACCAAAATGTACAAGCTTATAAGAAGAAAAAACAGAGAACAAATTTGCATTGGCAATTATGCTCTGGAGGACAGATCCTGACTTAAAAATGCCCACCTGCCACAATAATATTTCATGACTAGAAAGAACACTCAATGTGCAAGTCATCTGCCTCCATGTGGTATGCCCTTAATTCTCTGAATCTTGGTTTATTCGCATCTGACATTTGAAGAGAGAACATGAAGCGCAAGGAAAGTATTATAAGTACTGAAGAAGGAAAAGGGAGGAAAAAGAAAGCAAAGTTTGAAGTACAAGTGAAAACACAAAAGAGAAAAAAAACCAAGGAAGTTTATTATTTGTATGGGAAAAGTCAAATAAAAGTAGTGTGACACGAAAAATACACCAAGACAAAGTTTAACAGAGAAATAAAAGCTGATGTCTGAAACTAGAGACAAAGCTTGAAAGTGCACTACCTAGACTTACTAATGCTACATATTAAAAAACACTGTCCTAATAAAGTATGAGTTAAAAAGAAAGCATCTAGAATTTCATGCAAGTATGCATCTCTACTACATCAGAAAAATTTAAAGCTATTGACATATCTTGTCAGTAGGTTTAGCCTCGTATGTCTAAAAGCAGTTTAAATTATCTCAATATCAAATAATGAAAAAACCTGCCTTTGTACCTTCATCTTTTACTTGCTTAATAGACCAGTAACATCCTCTTTATTCATAAGTCAACGATTTAAGAGAATGTGGCAGATCTCGTACAAATATCTTAAAATACAGAAGAGAGTTATGGAAATCAAAAAAACCAAACCAACCCAACAAATTAAAGCAACAAGCTTTGTATAAACTAAAAAACCCAAAATAATGCTTTCTAATAGATTGCCCACTTCCTTATCTGCATTTCTACAAATAGCTTTAACCGCAGGGTGTAAGGAATGAAGGTTAAAACACACTGGCAATTAAGACCCAACAGTGACCAACAGCTAAGGTCATGCTGACTTTTGCCTTTGACAGAACATTAATCCATTAAGCTCAAGAAGCAGGATTCTTCGAGAAATCCTAAACAAGAAGCCCGTGTCTTTGACCTGTTCAAGTGTTTCTAAAACACCTCTGGTATTCAAGAATCATTTCCTCAAAAAAACCTTGCTGTTGCAAAAACTTGCTTGAAATATTTACTAGAAGTTATTTATTACGCCTACAAACAAAAACATGCGCCCACAAATATGTCATGAATAGTAGCAGCACACAGTCACTTAATTATAGCAAATTTACTCGTAGGAAAAAAAAAAAACCATAATGTCCTCATAGTGAAATAAAACACAATCTCAAACTACAGCAAATTCCAGGAACTTTAATAGACACTGCAGGCAGCACAAAGCTGCTTCAACAGTTCAAACACAAATTCCTCAGATATCTAGCCTGTATGATCTTAATTCAGGCCACTTTTTCCACATGTAATTACATGATGTAATTAAACAGAGAGGAAAGATGCAAGGGTGTCACAAAACGATAAGGTAAAAGTCAAGAGGTTCATAAAAACCATCAGATTAGGTCTCAGGCAGAGGCAGGGATACTGGTACAGATTCTGTGTCTGAAATGCAGGACAGAGAGATCAACTCAGAGCAATCGTCTATACATAAATACACTTGAACTGAGTTAGAAAAAGCAGTCAGGCTGGAAAAGCTGCTCAGAGGATGGGCCTGTCTCTGGAGTAACTCCAGAGGGTTGCTGACCTGATTAAAGCATGGAACAAATGAGAAGGCTTTTTTTTCAAAACAGCTCCGTGGCCACATTACAACACCAGGGCAGAGGAAGCCCTCTTCCCTGAGAACATGTCCGTTTGCACCCCTGGCTTGAGATGATGGAGCAAGAGATGGGCGCTAGCCAAGATGCCTGCAGGTGGGCTAACACAAGGCCCCTGCAGCAACGAGCCAACCCCAGGTCACGTCACTTGTCACTGGCGTTCCAGAGCTGACAGCAGGGACAACACCCAATAACCTTACTCCTTTTCAGAAAGGCTTCTCAAATATGCTTGAGTAGAACCTCGAAACACATCAAGTGATTTTGCCCAGGGTATCTGGAAACTCAGATAACCAGATTTACAAGAGGTACCTGAACTTCTTCCCACAATACAGGCACACCTTGAAAAATTAGGAATGGACATTGCCAGCCCACCGAAGGGCTGGTATGTACTGGTAGTAAAAGACCATTTACTTACAAGTGAATTGATAATGAATGTACTTGTGATGCTGGCTAGCTGGGTGGGACGTATAAGAAAATATTAATGCACTACAGAACCAATTTTACTGCCACTGCTCATGTAAGACTACACAATGTAGACGCTTATTATAACAACTTGTAATAGGAGGCTCAACTGGTAAAAAATAAGTATAGTGACTGTTCGCCCTGGAAGGGACACCAGCAAATTCACTTTCTGTGTCCCAATTGCTTGGTTTTTCAGCCATGCCTTCAGGCCTCATACCCACTGCACCTGTGCTATTAAACAACACAGCAGACCCTTCACTTGCCACAGCTGATGTCTTATCTCCATCTCCATCACAAGCCCCTCATTCCCATCAGCTGTGACCCATCCTGCCCTACTGACATCAGCCCTTCCACTTCCAGTAAGGCTGCTTCCCTTCTCTCCAGGCAGGCTCTCCAGGAGATGGGCACGCAGAGCAGGCAATCTCCTTACCCTCATTTGTTTAAAATCACAGCAACCTCCTGCAGCTCCAGAACTCAGCTTTCAAGGAAACAGTGGACTATGATGGACAAGGTTTTATTAATCTAAGAAAGGCTAGGTTCAGTAAGGACTAAAGAAAGAGGCAGACCGGAACATTTCCAGTGGAAATATGCTCTCAACCATGACTTGTTTCTGCTCAAACCTGGGAGACCATTTATGCCAAGTGCGTGACACAAAGACAACAATCACTGATAAATTTCACTGTATTTCAAGATATGTGAAACTCTATACAGTTTAATCCTATAAAGTGCAGAAAACTGGAACAAAACCAGCCAACCTCCTCCATCTATGTCCTCTTCCCCTCCCACACACATTTATTTCTTACAAAGAAATGACTGGTTATTTGCTGAAGCTTTTACAGAAGTTTCTACTTGAATGCAACCAGCGTGGAAAATACCAACCTGAGCTCTTGCAACTTTGCCACGCTTGAAAGAAATATTCAAACTGCTCAGTATTGTTTCAATACACCTTCTACTTAAGTTCCTAGTTTTTTAGTGCTTTGATTGATAAAAATCTATGGCTTCAACAAAACCATAAAGTTAGGCTTCCACACTGACCCTCAAAAAGCCTCTTAATTTGTGTGTATACCATTAACTTTTGATTCAGTTCACTGATTTTACATGTTTCTAGGTAACTCCAAAACAGTGGTTTACATCAGAGACTTCTGGAATGAAAACCAATTTTAAAAGTGAAGTAAGCTTAAAATATTTATGAGTAAAATGTAGTTCCATATGAACATACAATTATGTGCTCAAAAACACTTATATCTTACCAATAGAATACTAAGTTTAATATAACTATTCCGAATATACTTATAGATAGTAAATACATGTAACATTCTGGTATTATAAAACTTTTCTTAAATGAGTATTAGAGAATGAACATTGACTTCTAGCATCTGGTACGGATGCAATTGTAAGAAAAGACTGAAAATATAAAACCTAACAAAATACAAAAAAGAGCATTTGTCTTTTGAACAAATTGCTTTCTTTTGAAATTCCAAACATTGTAAGTCTATAATTGGTATATATATAGGACTCAAACATTTCTTATTCTGTTCAGGAAAAAACTACAATATGAACCATAATTCAGAAGAATCTCTGAGGTTCTTTCTATGAAAGATATGCCATAAACAAAAATGTCACCTAACCATCAGGTCAGGGTGACAGAATCATTCCTGTCCTGCAAGTCACAAGCTAATGCCAAACTCTTTAAAACAAATCTTTATACATGTGTACTGCACAAGTAGACATGTAAACAAAGGACCACTCAGATACAAAGCTCAGCATGTGCAGAAATATGCTGATTATTGAGATTAAATTGAAAAAAGTTTCAAATGTTGTGTAATATTTTCTTATTCTTACAGAATCACAGAATCATTAAGGTTGGAAAAGACCTCTAAGATCGAGTCCAACCATCCACCCAACACCACCATTCCTACTAAACCATGTCCTGAAGTACCACATCTACAAGCTTTTTGAACACCTCCAGGGATGGTGACTCCACCACCTCCCTGGGCAGCCTGTTCCAATGCCTGACCACTCTTCCAGTAAAGAAATTTTTCCTAATATCCAATCTAAACCTCCCCTGACACACTTGAGGCCATTTCCTCTTGTCCTATCACTAATATAATATACAATTATACCAGTAATTTTTAGGAAATGGAATAAAGTTAATGATTACCTTTAATATAAATTCTCCTCAGTTTTCAATTCACAGATGTATTACACAGATGTACCTGTATTACACAGAGATAGTACTCTCAAAATCAAATACTTCCACAGCCATAACTCTATTAGCCCATGACTCAAACACTCACTAAATTCAGTACTGAATTTGAAAATCTTCAAACTTTTGTGAAAAATGTGAATGTAAAAAAAGTACTGGCAGACTTTAAATGAGTGTATGCCTGCATGTGCTACTTTCTTTTTACCAGTATTATATTCCATATAATTATGGCATACTTCCAAACTACAAGGATGCATTGGTGGTACACAAACAACAAATAAAAACCACATCAAAAACAAAGGATATGTGCAGAAACATACTTTTATTTTTTTAAAATGCTTACATCTCCTTTCTACAACACATTTTCCTGATCTTTTTTCTATTAAGGAAAGCAACTAAACAAAGCTTGCATGTGTTCAAACTCACCACGATATTCTCTTCCGAGTGAAACTTCTTTTTCTTTGATTTCTTTGTGTCTGTTAGGCCAGCATGACGTCTGAAGATTTCCTCAAAGNGGACTTTGGTTTTTGCCTTTGCCTCACTTTCAACTGCGAAATGAAATCTAGAGTATAATTCACTATCTCAATAATCGTCATTGCTAAAAAAGTGCATAGTCATGCTTTAAAATTGAAAAAAATAATTATTTTATCAGGGAAAGTTTACCAAGAAATTAGCTCAGTGTTCAGTTAAGAATTTCCAGTGACAGCATAAACCATACAAGCATAGTACAGCAACATTGTACAAACACACCAGGCTATTATTTGTTGCTGAAGTCGGCACCGTCTACTCTGTTTCCTGAAGAAAACATATTTTGAAGATCACACACATCAGGATCAGCACAAAACTTGGGCTGGCCAAAGCAGAGCACAGATTATTGCCCTCACTGTTTATGAATAGTAACACACTGATAACGGAGGTGACACAGTCTCCAGGAGAAGCAGAAGCTCTGGGTTCTCACTGAGTACGGCACCCAGAGAAGCACCACCCTGAGACAGATATGTAAGAGGCAGGAGCATGCAGGGATCCATAATCAGCTGGAGCTGAGAGACCCTGCCTTTCTGTGAATCACGATGCTGCCGTTAGCAGCATTTCAACCCTTGAAGCACTAGGTGTTCTAGCCTCCCCAAGATGCTTAATTTGCAGCTAAAGAATTAAAAATGCAGTCTGGCACACCACTGAAAAAGGCTGTTGAATCCTCAGCTATGCCACACTTACCACTGTAATTACAATTTTTAAAAAAGCCCCTAAATTTAAAATATAAAAAAAACCACCCCAAAAACAACACTTCGAAAATCAGCTATAAACATGGACTAAAAGCAAAGCCAATGCAGCATTACAATTTATAGGCAAAGTAGCTCCTATCATTTGCATCTAGTTCTGACTATAAAGTATGCATTGGAAATCAAACACAAAGTATTCTTACCTGCTGGCATTTTCAGTCCTCAGTTAGAAGAGGCTCAACACACCAGCTGCTTCTTTCTCAGAAATCACCGTTCTATTTAAAGTAATTAACAACTTTCATTAACATAACTGGTCCATAGACTTGAAGGTAACAATTGAATGGATGCTAATTAATATCAAGGATGAGCAGAGGTCTTTTAGGGAAATATATTTCTAGACTATTTGTCTAAATTATTAGAAGTTCTCTGCCATCAAATCTCAGCTCAGGATTCTCAGCATCTATCTGATACTTATTATTTGAGAGTAAATACAAACCAATACTACAGGAATTTAATTAGCTATATATTTCTGGGCAATAGCCAAATACTTCAGTACTGTAGTCCTCCAGTCTTCTAAAAAACCCTACTGTTTATTTAAATAATCATGACCTATGAAACCATTTATAATGAAGCCTTTCTAATGAGGTTCCTGTCCTGACCGTATCACCAAGGAAGTCACACTGTAGTCAGCCGATAGCTTTCAATGCAAAGATTAGTATCTGCCAGCAAATCTAACTTTGTTACAAATCTCTAAATATTTATGTTTACATAAAGCATTGGTATTTTACATAAAGCAGACAAGCAATTACATGAAACTCATTTCTCTAAAGAAAAAATGTTAGGCCCTCCTGGTTGTGGAGAAAAGCTACAAACGCAATCCAAACAAAGCTTGAAGGCAAATAAAAATAATACACAGCTTTATCTTTTCATCAGGAAAATTCAGAATGTTTTACAAAAAACTTTAATACAAAAAGCTGTTTTGTAAACAGTGGAACTAATGAAAACTAGCTTTTTATGAATGTGTTGTGTGCCTCTCAGCCTTCCATGCAACAAACTATTGTACCCATCTCCCCAGCAGCCCATCAGGCAATAGCTCCAAGTTCTCCCTAGGTAATGCCTCCTGTTAGACACCACTAGTTCATATTCACTGGACACCCAGACTACATCTATCCTAATAAATTAAGACATAGCATTAAACATCGCCAGGCTATATGGTTGCATTATCCTTGGCACCATTTCGGTCCAAGCCACCTAACACTCACCCAAGCAATTCCCGAGTACAATTTAGGAGTTAGCATGGATTATTACTAACAGGCAGTTTGCATGCGACCAGTTTGATTTGGGACTATCAGAGTTCAACGGCATTAAAGGGGGGTTGGACGAGATGACCCACAGAGGTCCCTTCCAACCACTAACATTCTGTGATTCTGTAAAGTGGGCCAAACATACCACTTGGCCTCAACACTAAAAACCACTCCTGAGCACACACATCTTACCAGTATAGGAAGGAACTGAAGTTACACTTCCCCAGGCATCTGCACTACTGTACCCTCAGATATCCTAATAAATCACCTCTCTTTCATCCTCTTCTTTCTCACCTCTTTTTCACGGTGTCACTTGCTTCCTCCCTGTCCCACACAGGCTACATACCTCCAGATTATTTCACATTTGTTACTTACAGTAGTTTGGTCTGCTGGCTAGCCAAACCACGCCAAACTAAGAAAAAAAAGGCAAAATGTTAGAGTTGGTTTGAGACTACAAAAGTGCTGGTTAGTCAGTTGCCAGGTGTTATTAGTTTGTTTCATGCATTAAGCAAAGCATTTATACTAAGTATCCAAGGATGTTTGAAATGAGCAAGCATGACCAAAAGGGACTTCATAGGAAGAAAAAAAATGTTTTGTTCTGTAACGTGCTTCATCATGTCACTGACAAGGTAGCAATATTTTCTCTAACTAAAATATGTTTTGACTCGTGAAGCAAAGCTTTACTGTCACAACTAAAACTGTAACAGTTAAAAATAACACTTCTTACAAGAAATGAAAACAGAAAAAATTACTGAAAAATAGAACTGCTTTTGCAATTTATACTTGGTTATACTAAAAGGCCATTTTAAAAGTACTACAGTTATTAAGTGCTGCTTTTCAAGCAGTCCATTCACAATTGACTAGAAAATACTTATAATTTGAAAGAGTAGAAAACTAAATAAAGTTCTAAAATACAGCAGATTCTATCACTTTAGTCATTCACTGAGGATTGCAGGAACATGGAATTCTCTTATGACTAGTTAAGTGATTTCAACCAAGCCCTCAATAAAACTAATTACGAACAACAAATTAAATGCTGAAGTGCTCTTAAATTTGAAACTTTTAAAAAACATGAGACACAATACAGAACACAACAGCAAAATAAGGAAAGTGCATACCTGTTCCAAATATGGAAAAAATTTTATGGTCAAAGTTTGAATAAATCACACCACAAAAAAGCCTATAGATAAATTAATTTTGCAGATACTTTTGCTTATAACGGAACAAACACCTTTCCAAAGGCTAGGCTCACCTCATGTCTACCAGCACTCTCTGTAAAATGCACCGACTCACCAAATTCACCAGTGAGTGCATCATTTTCTGTTTACCTCTATTTATTCAGTAAAAGTCTATCCTCCTGTGGCAATAAAATTAAGAGATAAAGTCCTCTAATGAGAGTGCTATTATTTCATACACATATCCAATTTAGAATCACATGACCTTAGACACGGTGCATGAAAGCAACTATTAGACTTGTGTAAATATAGATCATTAATCAACAAGGGTGATAACAAGGCTGTTTACTTGGTATAATCTCACCTTAAAATAGGAGAGATTTAATCATGTATCAAAGTTCAACAACCGCAGTGCCCTGATCTCAATAAACTCAGTTATCATTAGGGTTAATCTTGTTAAGATGCATTTTTGCCTGATCAGATTCAATCTCTTCCATGTTAGTTAATATAAGGCAATCCAGGAATGACAAAAATACATATTTTGAACAGTGGCACATTCCAGCCATCAAGAATAACCAAAAAAACCAAAATTACGAAGCCCAAGCTTCCAAGAATTACTATATACCTTCCTGAAAATCATCTTATTTTCTCATCTCAAATATTCAGTCTGTATTTATAAATGTCACTCTACATTAAATTCTTGCTCTTTTAATAATATTTTACAATACTCAGTTGCTATATTCTGCACCCATAATATAGGAATTCTCTATGCAAAACATGCTACAAAGCCCACTATTCATTTTTATTGATCACAAAAAAAATATAATCAAACCTATGCTATAATAGAGCAGAACATACAGAATCTGTACTACACAACAGGATGTGACAAATTTCCTACCTAATTAGGACCATTTAGGAAACTGAGTTGACAAAACTATAATTGCACACTTCAGGATTTTCATGAACTAAATCCCTCATTTTTCTTCTACTGCAAAAAGTGAACATACTCTTCAGCAGCTGAGAACAAGTAGAACATCAGGCCTTGTCTACTTGTCATCTTTTAGATGAGATCAGTCACCATACTGGGAAATCCTGGGTTTTACTAGCAGGTTTCTAATTCATCTACCTGTAGGCATCACTACTTTGAAATCTGAAAAAGCTGTAACTCAGAATTATACAGCAAAATAACACAGAGTCGAATCTGTTCCTCTTCGCTAATGACAACTGTGACATGAAAAATCCCTGGTTCTATTCATGAGTATTTAACTCCAGAAAACCAATAGCTTTATTATTACCATGTAAATACCTATGTACTTGTGTATCAAATAAGCGCCACTAAAAAGTGCAGTAGCTTTCTACCAGTTTAGATGCGCCGTAAAAACCTCGTGTTCACACTAATTTAAAAGGATGTTTAAAAAAGCTGGTGCTACCCCTCTGAGTTCTCCAATAGTAATGTATCAGAAAGCTTTAGCTTCAGAGTAACCGCTGTTTTTTCCCCAGAAGATCTGACACCTCTTGTTGGTCGGGAGAAGGCTGAAAACAGCCTCTGCCTGACCTGATGGCAAAGCTACGGACTTCAGTTCCGTGTAAGGAAATGGAGCTGACTTTTGTTGTTTACTGCATTTTAAGTCTCTGCCTTATCTTAGGACCGTAACGGTGAAAACGGGTTCTCATCACGAGAGCACCCTCAGGACTGCCGTTTCCGAAGTGGCATTCCGCTTTGCGTAGAGGAACGACGGTAAACGGCAAAGACACGACGGAAGGCGCCCAGCAGACGCCACAACAGGACTAACGGCCGGATTAACCGCGTTTAACGTGCAGCCGCGCGAGGGGGGGAATCACGCCGGGGCTCCCCGCGTGAGGCCCGGCGCGGCCCCGCACCTCCGCGTGCCGCCAGCTGTCCGCGCAGCCTCGCCGGGGCGAGCGGCAAGGCTCGCACGGAGGCGGGGAACAAACCCGGCTCCCCGAGGGATGGAGGCGTCACGCGGCGCTGCCTCATGCCGCCTAGGCCAGGCCGGGACACCCCCCCCAGGGGCTGGCCTCAGCGGCCGCCCGAAACGCGGGGCCCGACGCCCGCGCTTCCCCGCGCCCAGGCAGGGCAAAGCGCCAGCCGCCGCCTCCCCCCCTCCCCCGGCCCCG
>Ga0065711_1032997_pt1 | contig 26281 bp, 12 predicted proteins | sample Hoacrofraction12_FD_59098 | JGI IMG/M metagenome (GOLD analysis project Ga0065711, IMG submission 59098) | Hoatzin crop microbial communities from Cojedes, Venezuela - Epithelial fraction 12 v2 (version 2) | ecosystem: Host-associated > Birds > Digestive system > Esophagus > Crop | place... | reverse complement strand
TAGTTTTTGAAATTCCTTTTCTATTCCCTCATTTCGGGCCACCTCTCTTGTTATTTCGTCAGAAGACTGTGCGATACGATGCAGCCTTCGGACCTGAACACTTGGGATAAGTCCCAGAAGCCTGGTAATATACAATATATTTCCATAAAGCACTCACTGAATAATTCTTTGTAATAATCAAGTTCATAAAACCCAATCCACACAGAGTGGTTTGATTTCCTGCCCGCTACAGGCCACAGATCCTGGCCTCCACTGAGTATGTGATGAACTTCCAGATGACTGTGATGCTACCCTACCTTCACCTCATTTCCATGAGTAACTCTATTCTATGAAGGGTTACACAGTATTTAAAAAATTTGAAATAATTAACAATTGGCTCTTTAAGCACAGTGTCTGTACTGTACCAGATACACATCTGCTTTTCTAAGGGTGTGATCTTGCAATATGTTTCCCAAGACCTCTTTTTGTCATGCTGCAAGACTTCAGGGCTGACCCCCCCCACTCCCGAAACGGAGCTGAAGCTTGAAAAGGGGAACAACGTCAGAAATAAATAGCACCTACTCAGTCTGTCAAGATGAGGAAGATTTCCTCCCAGTACCACAGGCAGCATGCAGCAAGTGCAGAATGCACAATTCCCACTGTTTCAAAAGATTATCAAAAAACTCTCAGTATAGATAAAAACAATAGAAGAAACAATAGAAGAAAAGAGAAGGAGAAATAAACATTGTAACCGGCTTTCCAATGTGTTCAAACTGCGGCATTCTGAATGCAAATGTTATGAGGCCAAAAGCAGAATTCTTCTTATCTTTCTTTAATTCCTTTACTCTGAAGAAAATATTACAAACACAATACTGTCCTAACAATCCCCTAGGCTTTAATGCCAATGCACAAACAAGCACCAACAATATCATCAAGAATTTCTCTCTTGACCAGATTTACTATAACGAGATTTGGCTTATTTCACATGCAAAAGACAAACCTTTAAGTAAGCACACAAATTGAAATGCTTTTAGTAGCTTTGCCCACTGTGCTAAATACTTGGAAGTTAACAGGAACATAAGGAAATCTTACTTTTAAAATACAATTGGTGTTGTCATTCATATCTCTACATGCCCTACAACAGAGGAGAACACCGGACCTTGTGGAGCAGCAGAGCATGCAGGAGTGTGCATGGAGGGGTGGCCAACCCCGCACCATGGGGTCACCAGCTGCCGCTAGACGAGGACAGCACAGGCTCCAGCCTTGGGAGGACCGGGCTTGAATCCACAGCAGAAAACACAGGCGACACTGCCACAAAAAATAAGCCAGCACTGAGAGACGCAGTCCGTCACATTTGTTCCTGCGATTTGTGTGGATGTTTACGAGCTGAGCTGGAAGTCATCACGAGACCAGGCAGCTCTACTGGATGGATTTTCTGACAGTCCACATTACCACAGTTGTTTCCAATGTCTGTTTAAACAGTTTTATGCTCAGTGTGCAAGCAAATTTGAGGCAGACATCTGGTCTGCTGCCACAAATGTTGGACAAAATCAGGTTTAGATCATTGACAGCACAGCAAAAATGGTACAGTATTTTGACTCTCTCTTTCAAGTTACAAGTCTACCTTGAAATATTATATTAAATGTAGCCCTTCTTAGTCAATGGCATCTTTAAAGAAACCAAACGTCCATGGCATTCAGGGTATTCCACACGTGACGTTGTTAAAAGCTGATGAATACGCACATTTTATCTGGTCACAATTCCATCTCTATATGGGCATAATTAGATTTTTCAAGCTTTACAACAGGTGCCTCATATCTATAATTTGTTTCGGCTTCTTTCATATGTAATTGATTCAGTATATCCATTTAATGCTTTAGTCATGTCACATCTTTGCATTATGTTCAGAAAAAATTCTTCATGATTCTTTCTTCTCATCCGCCTGTTTCTAAGCATTAACTTCCACTGGTTTCGAAAAATCTTACTTTCCATCTTCTGGAAATCTCTCTTTCAGAGGTAGTCTTAACAAGCCTCAATGCTTCTAAATATTTTAATGCTGCAGGTCAGGGAGCAAACTCTTCAAGTGTCCCAAATCCAAAAAAACCCCTCTAAAATTATTTTTTAATTGTAGGAAACTTGCAGAGTCTATTTTTTGCTGTAATGACTCTACTAGGAATTGCCTTATTTTGGCAACAGTTCCATACAGTCCCTTGTGAGTACAAGGCTCAAAAGGGACTTCCAAAGACTTTCCTGTGGGTTTTTTTCCATCACTCTTCGCTTACCGTATCTTTTAAGAAACACTGGAACAGCTTTCACAAGGACAAAAATGTAATGGCTTCCTCTCACGATCAGGGAGGCCATAACTCAAGTGATTTTGTTTCTTTTTATATAAAATAAGCTAAACGGGGACACAACTGCAAATGATAGTGTGCGGGGATGTAGCATGAATTCAACAGACAAACTCAATTATATGAAACCTGACATTTTGCCATCTGTTTGTCTCCAATAAATGTCTTCTCTAGAAGATTTCTTGTCCCCTCACCTCCTCTTCTTCCTAACACCCACATGACTGAGCAGTCTCCGACCTGGGAACACTGCTGAGCCTGAGCGGCTGAGCTTGAAGCCATCTCATTTATGTGATGCTGCTGCTGGAGAAGCTATGGCGCATGCTACCACTTCCACCATGGTGAGCAGATCATAGCTGCTGCAGTGCCCGCAGGCACTGCAAAAGGGACACATGCTGTGCAGAGGGCACCCGGGTGTCCACCACAACAGCATCTCACAGGGTGTTTCCACTGTGCCTGACATCTCGGGATCTGCATGCCACGTGATTAAAGAAAGAAAAGGAAACGGGGATTCAGACATTTCAGGTGATTGAGGGCAAGTGTGAGTCACTTTCATCCAGATTTTCAAGCCACCAAATCAGCCTATTGTCCTGTGGGTAAAACAGGGCCAAAGATATCTGTCTAACTCAAAAGGACGTTCCTTGCCATAATTATTTTATAATATGTTTCAGGATCTTGGAAGAAAGGACACAAATGTTACTATCTATACCACTGAAAATGAATTGTGCAGCTCAATGTTCTTAGATAGCAATCAGATTTCTGATTATTTTACTGGTACCTTGATTTTTGCCTCTTTCCTAATTCCAGCCCCACCCCTTATATTATGCTACTTCAAACCTTCTCACTTACTGCACCTGCCTGAACTGGTGGACAGTCTTGCTTATATATCCTAACAAGACTAAAAACCATCCTGTTTTGACCCTTATCAAGACATCTGGCTGATTTTACTGCAGCTTCCTATCATGTTCAACGTATTTGTGTTTTCCTTTGCACTGACAACTTAGCACTGTTTTCCAAAACTGAGCAGAAATAAAAGCCCTACAAGGAGACAAATTGCCAAGCCGAAGCAGTAAAGGCTTTACGGCTCCCCTAACGCTTTGCATAAAGCAGTAAGGAACATTTGAAAGTCAGCTGTAATGTCTAAAATTTTTAAGTGCAGTCTCTTTGCATAGAAGATGCATGTTGCTATTTCAGTCACTGCAGTTCACATGCAACTGTTGGGCTGAACTACTTACAGGCAAAAAATAGATCTTCCTAGTCTGTGAATACTGAAGCATTTTAAAAAGATTAACAAAAAAAGTATGGCTGAGCAAATGTGAACCAAATGAACCACCAAATATTTCACATGAGCAGCAAGGTAAGCGCTGCTGGGAGCTAAGTGGTTAAACTATTCCAACAGCAGAGATAATGTATCTTTTTTTTTTTCCTAGCATTTGTGTACTTACTGGGCGATTCATCAACGCAGCAATACACAATAGCATTCATTGTGTGATCCATTTTCTAACTGATTGCCAAATCACCTTCAACCCAGTGTACAGAGCACCAATGAACAGCATGTGCCATGGTGGAAAAAAGACATGTCTGAAAGGGTGATGAAAAAGATACACATCAGCAGAACTGGGCTGAAAGAGGCGGAGATTTTGGGAATGTGCTCTGGCCCTTCAGGAGACAAGGTCTCTCCAGCCTCTGGGAACTGGGATGGGCTTGTGATGCTCCTGACTAAAAGCCATACAGTCCAGTAACACCTCTAAAAGTATCTGGAATCAGGAGCCAGAAGGGGGACAACACAACTGTGAAGAACAGAATTAATGAGGAGAAAAAAACAACACAAGAAAAGAACCCAGACACATAACAAAAGTTTAATGGTCTTTTCTTCAGCTGTTTGCATTCTGCCTATGAGCTCCAGATTCCTGTAAGATGTAACAGCATCCAGCCTTCACAGTATGTTTACACTCCTTCCCAGTTGACTACTGTGGCAAAGTTTCTATTAAAAAAACCCTTTTTTCCTGCCTGTTGTTCAGGATGTCACCTTTCGCTGTCTTTATATTTTGTAATACATCAGCCAGGTGCTGCTCCTGCCACAAAAATCAAATCTTCTGGGTGTTCCAAATTGTAATAGCTTACACAACTACCAGGTTATTCTTTTGCATTTAATAGTCTAAGACACTGAAAAGAGGAGAAAATGTGAGTGTTGCTCACTAAGTATTGTGTAATGGCTCCAGCCGCTGTATGCAATTTAATTTCATACATCTACCTCTCTAAGGAAAGCTCTCTAAGGAAAAACTCAGCTTCTCCAGCTGAGTTAAGGAGCCATTTTCATGTCCATTCCCTTTTCTGAAGCCACTAAAGGAAAATTAGAGCGATGCACTTTTTAATGACTTTGGCATAACTAAAAGAAAACTTCACTCTATAAAAGGAAGCCTGGTTTCTCTCCTTATTTGGCAGTAAAACATGTACTGATTGTGAACATGGCTTGAATACAAAGTACATTGTAACTGAGCTGTATAAGCATTTCAGTTTTAAGATGGCACTTCTAATTTTTCTCTCTCTATTGTATCATCCAAAGACTATGATGACTTAAAATTCAGAGTTTCCAGTTGTTACAAAGCAGACTTCGACAGCTGAAAAGCTTATCCTTTAGGAGCCATTATTCACCCACAAATTAAAATAAAAAGTAGCAGCAAGAGTTATACATTGCTTTCAATAATATTTAAATGCTGAGCTCCTGTATTATTAGTTCACTTGTTTTGAGAAAAACACCTTGGAACAGCAAAATTATTATTGTACATGGGGCGGCAGCCCATCTAATCTAGTGTCCTCTCCCTTATCATGGCTTCAACTAGCCATTTTAAACAAAAAATCCTGTTCCAGTCTGTTTTGAGATAGGATGTCCCAAGGGAGTTTTCTCCTATTGCCTAACAACTTGGAGACTGGCCTGTGTCCTAAATGATTTCAAAAAGCTGTCTTTTTTTTCTTTATCATTTTTGTTGCCAAACCTGGAGTCTGTTGCTTCTCTTCTAGACCTTACTAAGCTCTTGGCCATACCATTCCCCCACAAGATATTTCTTTTCCACAAGGCTGTGACAAGGCTAAGTAAATGGCAACATTTGAAAAGTAAATGGAAAAATTAATAGAAAAAAATAGTCATCCCTTACTCTTAAACGAGCAAGTCACCAAGTTTGGCTGTGAAAATTCCCCAAGCAAAGGTCACAGGAGGCTGGTAGAATATTGTCAGGAAGCACCACTACCCACCTCTTCTCTGCTCCTCTGGGGACACTGCCTGTAGGCAGCAGGACACAGGGTGACAGCCTAGATGGGCCTTCAGTCTCGTCTCCCCTGCCCATGCCTATACAAGGTATTTCAGTCCAGAGGATTTCATCGTTCTAACTACAGGGATAAGCCTCACCGGCATGACTACAGCTTACACACCTTGGGCATAAAATGAAAGTCAATTGGAAATTGTGTCAAATTGGCAGAGCAGATGGTACATTTACCGGTTTAGACAAGACTGAGTTACTGAAACACTAAAACTGAAAGATGAGGCTAGAGATCTTCACATTAGATACAATTTCTCTCTCAACAGGTGGATGTATAGCTGGAAATTCACCTGCAATACAGAGCTAACTGCTTTTTGATCAGCTTTTCACACCAACAGAATGAATTTTTACCAAACGCCAATATTACTCAGAGGCTTCCGCAACTGCTGTTCTGAGCCCTGTCTCTACACTTGTCTGGGCTATGCTGGAGGAGGGGAGCCACTGTATCTCCACGATAGAAATTCTGGGGAGCTGCCCAGGGGTGATGTGAAAGGATCCATTCATCCAGTGGTCAGCAGTGGGAGTGCTTAAGGGACTCGGGGACTACACAACTATGATGGACAGAGGAAGCAAATCTGCATTCATCCCCTGTTATATTCCCTTATGCACAGAGAATTTATGGTAGAAATCCAGGAGAAAAAATAAAATACGGCAACATGTTGTAATGGGCTAAAAGTTATTTAATTGTTTATACTGGGAACCACTGAACTAAAAATGGGTTGTTATTCCTGTGAGGGGAGGACAAGTGGCACCTTAGCTCATTTTATTATTAAATTAATACCAGATTAGTGTGTTTAATTGATCTAAATTGTTCTAACCCAGCTGAGGTTGGCATGTTCGAAGCAGCTTGATGCAGGCATATCATAATTCATTAGTTATTTTCCTTAGCCGGCTCAGGGAATTTGAGAAGAATCACGTGCACCAGAGGAGCAAAAAGGCATAAGAGAACGACCGCTTTTCCCTGGCCATTTCTCTTCCCTTTTCTACTTTAACTCTGCTGTCGATCACTATTGCCAGCTAGAGCTGAGCCTGCCAATCACTCTGACACTCTGCATTTCCCAATCCAGAGACTGTCCTGTGAAAACTGTTGACTCGGATTTAAATATTATTTCTCACAGTATTATTTTTTACTACGTGCTATAGAACTCCTGCATGCACAAGATGAATGCTCGTGAGGACTTCATTTAAACAGGAACATGACAGAATTGATAAATCTAGTGACAAGAGCAAGAGCAGCCAAGAAGTGAGAGACCTGTGCGTTATTCTACCCATCCACTGTGCTGAACACGCGACTCCATGTGCCATATTCTCTGTGTACATTATCTGAACCCAGCCTTACAGTACGCTTGATGTTTTACAGAATAAAGATGACCTGATGACCCGGGCAGAATAAAACAGTATTTTCAGGTGCAAAGCCACTGGGACTTGGCATATGGAGTTGCTGGAACTGTTGCAAGACTGCTGTTATAGTACAAAACTAGAAATAAAAATGAAAAGCAAACTATCTGTAAAGAGGAAAAGAGGACCACTGCAATCAAATGGGAAAGATCTTCCACATGCAGAGGTTGTTTAAATCTTTGGAAACACAGTGATTGGTCACTGCTGCTCCCTCAAACCACAAAGCTGTATTACTGATGTGTTGTGGGAAATGCAGCACGTTCTCTTTTCCCCGAGATCTGCACAGGGTGGATGAAGAGGGACACTGATCCAAGGACTTCAAAACTGTAGCAGATCATGACAACCCTCCAGCCACCATCCTCACTCTCGCTAGCATGTGCAGGCTGGTACAGGCTCCTACACCTTGCAGAGATGCTCTGCTTGCACAAGGCTTTGCTGCAGACCCCGGCTGGCGCAGGTCTTCGCCACCAGGATGGCTGGGACCGACTTGGGCAGGAAGTGCTGTTGTGTGGGGCAATTACCGCTTGCTCCTGAAACATCAACCTGTGCCAAGTCCCAAGAAGGGAGCAAACATCAGTCTGCTTAATGTCTCCCTCCCCAGAAAAGCATCTTTGCAAACTGACTCTGGGAAAGAGCCATTCTGGACCAACAAACAACTGTCCTCAGGAGAGGGCTTCCTGCTCATTTGCTTATCTTTCCTGGACTAGGGATTTCTTCACTCAGACAATGCTGGAAAACCATCACTATGCAAAAACTTTCAGTGCCATGGTTAAAAGAAGCTGGGGAAAGGGCTGGCTTACCTTGCGTTGTCCCTCCCATGTGATTTCAAGAAATTCATGTCACGATATCTGGATAGGAAGGCTACCAGCTGGTCATTTGTCCTGCAAGAGAAAGAACAAAAGATGCACAAATTACACTGTGAAAACTACTATCTTTAGAGTAATTTATATACTTATTGTTCTCATTTGGGTACTACTCACAGACTCTTTGAAGGAGGCAGCTGCTGAAAAAACTTCCATCCTGCTGTTAAACTTCACTGCCTCTCTCTACTCAGGAAAGTGTACTTGGAAAGAAGCATAGCTTTATTACATCTTAACAAATTTCATAGCAACTCTTGGCAGATGTTTTAAGCATTGTAACAGAGTATGTATTAAGTAATGCTGTCCTGTTTTACATGCTTTACTAGATCTTTCCTAGGGAATTTGGTTAAGTATCTATTGGCATTTTATTTGTTTTCATCCTTGTAATAGAGAAGAGGCCAAAGTTGGAATGCATAAAGCAAGAGAATTTGGATGTCAAAATCCCAGTATAATTAATAGGAACCATGGAATTTAGAAGCTTAATTCCAATTAGTATGACTGGAAATCTGACACCAGCATTTTCAAAATCTTAACTGATGTGTCCAATAATGTATTTACACTTGAAAGCTTTTGTGGTTTGTTATTTCTTTAACAACAGAGTAAAAACATTCTCTATTTATCTAGGTCAGCATATTTCCGAAAACTGAAGAAATCATACTAATAAGATCTTCATCTCCTGAGTTGCATTCAAAATCACAACATTATAGATACAACACCACTGAAGCAATGGTCTATAATGGAGTTAATAGCAGAAAAACTAAAGATAAAACAGTTGTCATTAGTACTGTGTCTTGAAAATATTTCGTTGTTATAAGTCGCAGAAAACCAAGTTAAACCAGAGTGCCGTACAAAATGTGTTTAACTTCTGTGGTCAGACTGCAACAACTTGAAAATGTTATCAGCCTAGTAAACTATCTTCATAGCTCATAAAACCAAATTCTTCTGTCATCACAAGCAGCATTTCATTATTGAACTGATGAATAAAGAACAAGTTAACCATTGATTTTATCTGGACCACATGAAGTATCTGCCTGTCAACCAGCCTGAGCGACCACGCTGCAGGAGCCTGAGACCCTCCTTCTATGCTCACTCATGTGAGTTCTAATACCTCCCAGGGTCAGACTCCGCATCTCAATTTGGCAACCTGAGAAAACTGCTTTCTGTATAGTAAGCTGTGCAGATTTTCACATTTGCTGCTCCAGTGATTCTCCATCTTACTGGGATGAATAGGCATTTAGTGAATTTACTTAGCAATGCTTCCACATGAAATGGTTTCAATGGCTGACATCTTCGGGTGAGTTTCTAGGCAAAAGCTGGCATGCAAAGATGATCTTTAGAAATATAACCAAGTTTGGAAGTGCTTGAGTTTTAATTTCCTTACAGGATAAAAATCAGATCAACCAAAACAACAATCCACACCACTCCTTAAAACATCATCATTTCTAGATTGCTCACCAACCTATATTTCACTATTCAGCAGTGCTCTCCAAGTGTATTTGGACTTGGGGCTGCCATACAAACTTTTCCATGCCTCTCACTTATAAATGCCCACATGATTTTTGCCTCTCAAAATAATTAATAATTCATATTTTCCCACTTCTTGAATACATTGGTGGAATCTTGGTCCTACTTTTAATATATATTTTTTTTTTAAAAAAAGAACTTATACAGAGTTTTACTCTTTGTCAGTTAAGTATGCTTCTTTTCATGTGTTGACAACATGGAAATGAAACATCACAGTTCTGTGTGGTAAAACTTTCTAGTTATTTGACATTTAGATTTATGGGGTCAACCAATTCTGTGCTCAGTATGGGAGCATACTGGATTTCTATTAGGCTTTCATTCAAACTGCTTCCTCTGGCCCCAATATCAGGAGGATGCTGTGCACCACCTCCAAATTATTCCACCACATGACAGTAAAAAGAAAACCAAAGGTACTGAACATGCCATAGATGCAAATGCAGTTGCTAAAATCCTCCTCACCTTTCAGAAAACTTTCCCTTCAGGGGTACATTTCCTAAATGCTTCTGGCACAGATTAGTATCACACTTCTTTAGGTACGGTGGCAGCAGAGTCTCTACCCTATCCCAGTGCCTCTGGCACCAGCTATTTACAATGCCTCTGGTACTCCTGAGAAATACGAAAGACACAGGCCTATTTTTTCTCTAAGTAAGGCAATAGAAAGCTGAGATTTTCAGCTGAAGACATAACTGGGAGCAACATCAACTCCACACTGCCAAATTAAATTCTGCTATAGCTCCACAAATTTCAGGGATAATTCACTGAGCATAAATCTGGCACAAAATCTTCTACTAACCATCATGGTATAATAGAAAGCAACAAGTGCAACATATTTGTAGTATTTCCTTACTAAGCAGGAAATAAAAAAGCCATGGGGATAGGGAGAGTAGTTCATGCTACTGATTGAAACATGGTAATATACATAGTACACTGCTATCAGTTTCCCTAATGTGTAACACAGCACGAATACAGATCAAGGAACAAGCATTTCCACAGTCGATGCATGAGGCTGGAGCCGATGGATGCATCCACACAGCTCCCACTTTTATTTCCTTATGTTATTAAATTCACTCGAAGGGCGAGGCACCAGGGAGGAGGATTAGTCAGCTAGTTACCTGTGCCGTTAGCAGGGAGGGAAGATGATGTAAGAGTAGAGAGACTGAGAGTTTTCAAGTGTGCAGCATGCAGAGAGCAATGGGAAACTAATCCTCCAGTGAACTGAAAGTGTGGAGAAAAATTGTGCACGTGCAAGGGCTTCCATGAGAAGATGGCAAACAAAGAAGACTGATCGAGAAACAAAGCATTTTCAACTTCATTGATGTAGATTTGGTGTTAAAGCAAGGGCAGGGCTGCCAGCTGGGATGGAGTCCATCTCCACCAGAACTTCAATGAGATCACCTCAATAGGGTCCTGCTGCTCCTCTCCTGCAGCAAGGGTGGACAGAGGTAGCAGGGGCAGCACACTGTGCCCACCTGCTGAGATGCCACCCCGCAAAACTCAGCCAAGCCTCCCGTGGGGTCAGGCTCAGAGGATGGGGGCACTCGGCCAGGCAGGCAGGTGGGCTCTGGAGGCTGCAAAAGCAGCTCCAGGGCTGTCAGTGCCTCGACCCTCGGCACTGCTCAACCTGGGGACGTGGCTGAGCTCCTGGGCTGGGGCTTAGCCCAGGTTTTGGGTCAAGATTAGAGTTAGAGTTCTAAGGAAGAGAAAGGTGAGTCCTATAGCAAGAAGGGAAGTCAGAAGATTCTGCCAAAGCAAAGCAAGGTCTGCTACTAGTGTATTCTCATGAACAGCCCCTGGCCTAGGGCTGAGGTGTCCCAGCGCATGAGCAGGCTAACATGGCGCTCAGTAAGCACATACACATGCTGAGCACTGCAATAATATCAGAATATGTCATATACACTGGGGACTGAAATGGAAAACTGGAAAGAGAAACACTGACTTTGTGTTTGCATTGTCTGAACCTGCTGGCAGGTCTGCCCAGGAAGCGGTGTGAGCACATCCCTGTGTACAACCATGGACAAACACTGGAGAAAAAAAGGCAGTGCTCTGCTTGCTGGTTTTAAGGAAATCCTCCAAGTCCTGGTGACTAATCCAAGCAAAAAGCAGAGATTCCCTTAGTTTACAGCTGTGAAAATAGATTAAGATAGTCATTGGAGAATCAGAGAAAAGGAAAACAAGTGATTGTTACTTTCGGAAGATAGCAAAGGTTAATATAAATGTCCTTGATTCAGCAAGGTACTTCGACGCATGGGCAACTTGAAGGATGTAAGGAATAGTAGTCACTTCAATGAGATTATTCATATGTCAAAACTTCTACAATTGCATAACAATTTGGCTAAGTTAGATCGAAAGTTCAGAAACTTTTGGCAGCATACAGGTACAGAAACAATATAGTTTGATTCTGCGCAGGAATCAGATGAAGAAGCAAAGAGCAACTTCTGTGTTTGGTTCTGGGGTTGGACTCTGCCATTTTGGTACTGCACAGGCTGCCCCCGCTATGGTGAGAGCCTGGTGCCTCACTCCAGGCAGGTATTGCAGACACCTTGGTCTTGGTCTGCCTGTCCCATTGCAGATCCAGGGGTTTCCCCCTCCAGCCTGGTCTGGGAACCCAGTGGTTGCCCGGGCACAGGAGCAGGCTGTGGCTCCACAGAGAGATGAGACCCTGCTGATTAAAACAGGGAACAGTGACAGGAAGAAAAACTTCCTGGAAACCACAGATTGCTGCAACTCAAAAAGCCACCGACTTAACTGCAATCCAAACTCCAGAGCCCACCCACAATGATGCTGCAGCACAGGCAGCGCTGCCAAAAATCTCTTTAAGTTTCTCTTCTGTCTCACCAGGCGAGGTCACAGGCAGGAAGGTTCAGCTTGCGTCTGCTTCAGATGAACTTACTAGTGAGGTCTTCAGAAAATGTCCTCATTTCAGGTAAATCGCCAGACTGGGTTTATAAACTATTTCATTTATCAAGGACCCAGCTGGGCAATCTTGTCTCAGACTTTGTTAAAAGTGCTAGTGTATGCAGTGTATCTGCATACAAAGGACAGATCACTTCTCTGTCTCCTAGTCACTTAACTTCTGATCTATCAGAAAGGTAAGACTAAATAAATGTTTTTAGACGTTATGCACATATACAGTGTTTCTGCTTGGAAAGCACTTCTTGTACTGCAGAACTCTTTTGTTCTTGGTTCAAGGTTTGAGACAAAATCAAATTAAATCTCATATGGTCTTGCTGGGCTTTAGACCTCTACAGGCAATTTCATTCTCTTCAACCCGGCTTCATTAGCAGTGCCCAGGAAGGGATGGGTTTTACTGCACCGGCTCTTGCCAGGTCATTCTCAGCACTTCATTCACCAGGAACACCCCACATTGTGCCAACTTAAAAGTCTGTCATGAAGTTATACTGAATTATATGCACAAGCATGGGCTAGGGACAGCTGCTAAGCTGAACTAAGACTAAATTCCATTTTTAATCATTATTTCCTGGCTCTCCTCTCCTCTTGCATGTAAGCATCAGCATTGAGAAGTGGATTCTGCTACCCCTTCCAGGCAGCTGTAACTCACTTTAATCATAAGTGTGGTTACTTGTAAATTACAGTGTTGGAATACGAAAAGCTAGAGCAAGACAATTAAAATGTGGCTTTAAAATTGTTTAAAACTGACCCGCTCAGTCCTGGTTCCACGCCTCTCCAGAAGTGAAGGGCAAAGTCTGCTGGAAGAACCAGTACCTTGGCCTCTTGGCAGTTTCTCTCCCCAAGCACTAATCTTCACAGAATCACAGAATGGTAGGGGTTGGAAGGGACCTCTGTGGGTCATCTAGTCCAACCCTCCTGCCGAAGCAGGGTCACCTACAGTAGGCTGCAGAGGACCTTGTCCAGGCGGACATCTTATTTCAGTATGATTATTTGCCTTCAGTGCTTTTGTCACTGTTGTAATCTCAATATGTGGAAGTTTTTTTTCTTACACATTTTCTAATCTGACAGGTAAAAATCTGAACGCTTTTTAATTGCTCCATACGTGGGACAAAAGGAACTTTTCATTACCCTGCCTACTGACAGACTCCCAGCAAAAGAAATGTAAGCGTGCCTAGGCTGTGACAATCCACAGTCCTGGTCACAGTAATTAACTGCTGTGTTAACCACATGATATTACTGAGACACAGGCAACAGCAGGATAGGAGGTTCTACAAGCTGCCCAACTTTTCCCCAGCAGATCATCCCGCTGCAGTTAGGTAAGTGCATATAGTTGTTAGCTGCAGCAACCAGCAATCACAAACCTGAGAGCCCTTGCAACTGAGCATAGTCCGGCAGCTATAGTGCTGCTAGCAATGCTGCTTCAGCCACAGCTCTGAGATTTTTTTCATGTATTTACCATATTTTACAAAGACAAAGGCTGTATTTCTTGGAAGAACAACACTGAAGTGCTGAACTGAAACAGCTGCACTGCATGGACCGTGACAATGCTGTGTCGTGACACCAGCACCTGGGGCTGAGGGCAGCTCCCGAGTTCAGGCAGCAGGTCTCCCCAGACATGGATGTGCATGCCACGCTGTGCCATACGCTTGCTTTTCGTGCAATTCAAACAGCCTAGGTTAGTACAGAACAACGTACCCACCTGTGAGGAGACAGCACGCTGAAAATAGGTAGAATTATTAACCATGATTAATTTAGCATTATCTAAAGGCAAGCCTGCTAGCTGCTGCACAAGATCCTATTGCTGCAACAAATAGGGACATGAGTGCAGGGAGGGGGTTAGCTCTTGCTGTGGTGAACAGTGCAGTGTCAGCAAATACAGTGGTAGATCTGACATGGTGTGGGGTGCTGGAGAGGTAGGCGAGTATCACGAAAGCAGCTGAACAGATGAAAAAGACAGAGAAACATGAAGGGGAGAGCATTTGGGAGAGTAAGGCAAGGAAGCCTCTGAAGCAAGGATGATGAAAGCAAATACACAGTCTGCAGAAGTAAGTCAAAACTGTTACAAGTTCCCTCGGTGCCCAAAGCTTTGGTATTTTCACCCGTACCCGGCTGACTCCTCTCCACAGTTTCTTTACCCAGGATCACTGTGACTATGTGAAGACACAGCCCCACAGAGGCCAGGTGTACAGCAACCCTGGCAGCTCTTTGCCAAGAAACTATTTCTAGAAGGTCCCTAAAGAAGAAGACGACTTCAGAGAAGAAAACTGGAATTATGGGGCAAACTCTTCTACCCAGAATTAAGCATATCACTCCATGTTTAAACATGCAGATGTGCACACAAGAGTCTGGAAGTGGAAGGGCTGAGTGCCTTCGATTTTCCTACCTTTTTTCCAAGAAATTATAATAATTATGATAAAGCTCATTAATATCAATAAATGATTAATTTAATCTTAATTAACACATTCTTGTAACATATTAGGACATGCCATCCCTGCCAAGACCCCTGGGGCAGAAGGAGAGTTCCTTCTCCTTCCTTCTCTGACTACACCTAGCCTGGGGCTATCCCATGCCCCGTGCCTTGCCCTGCTGCCCTCTCCCTCTTACACAAGGAGCAGGAGCTCAGTGTTCAGACTGGCTCACCCGCTTCCGCCGCTGCCAGCAGCCCTGCCTCACCACAAGACACAGAGGAGGTGGGGAGGAAGGAATGCAATCCAGGAGACGGGGAAGCATTATTGCAAATTCCCACCTACACCTGTATAGCATCCAGTGCACTCTGAAAGCTTCACTCCTGTGTCTGCTGGGGACACAGCAGCACTTGGCAGTGAAGCTGGGTGGGATACCCCTGCTCCAGTAAGGGACTGTGATCTGCACTGGCCCTTCCACCATGCCAGCTAACACACGTGTGGGGGTGTGTGCATGGCGTGGACGAGTAACCTAACAAAAGGATACGACAGCAGAATGATTCAGCAGAAAAAAGCAAAAACCTGCAAGATCTCTTCCTGTAGGAAATGCTTAGAGCAAGATGATCAACCATGCAAAGGCAGCACAGCAATAAAGAAAAAAACCCCTCTCATTGCAGGGTTCAGCTTTCGGACCTTGGATATGCAGCCTGACCCTCTCACTGATGCTCCCAACTCCTCCTCTCTCCCCAAATGCAGTTTCGTGCAAGGGGAGGCTCAGAGGAGCCTGACCCTGGCTGTAGCAAGAAAAAAACTCTCTGCCATCTAAAAATGCAAAGAAAGGGGAAGGCTATATTTAGCCCTTGCTGTCTATCACAGAACAAACATTCTCAGAGAAGCCAAATTCCCATAACAGCAGTCATTCGTAAAATGTACCATAAAAATGAGAATGGATATGATTTCAGAGGCCAACTGCTCATGGAAGGCTCTAGGTGACTGTTAACATCTCTGCTTTCACAACAGTGTTGTCGTAAATGGTTTGTTTTGTCTTTCAAGTCAAGTTTAACAGAGGAACAAGATAATGGAAGAAAACTATTGCCTTAGCAGCTCAGCTCCCTCGAGTACTTGAGAGATTAGAGTCCTTCTCCAGCAGCAGCGCTGGGATCTGGGCTGGGAAGTCGCACCCGTGTATTTCAAAGCATCAGCTTTCTGCATTTTGATGCTCCAGGCACTGATCAGTCATCAGATGGGATGCAGCTACACCCAGTGCAACTCTGTCAGTGTTGTATGACTCAAGACATTTTACTAGCAATACAATCATCTTTGCTGTACTTTCAATTACTGCTTCCCATTGTCTGTTTCCTAGGGAAAAGAAAAGAACTAACATAGTCACAAAAGAGTGAAAGTCTTCTTTAAATGTCACACTGCTGAATAAACATCTTCCTAGTGAGAGTACATAAATCTTTGGGTACAAAGTAGATCTACTCAGAGAAAAAGAATATACTCCATCATCTGCTCCCTGAGACACTCCACAACCTATTTTCTATAAATTCAAGGCTTCAGATGGCATTCATAAAATAAATAAATAAGCCCACTGCTGACAAGCAGCAGCACATGCTTAAATGAAAATCCTAAAGAGACCATATACGGGAATTCCACCAAGGATTAATGAACAAATGTGACTAAAACTATCTACAGCTCTGGACTGCAGCCAAAGCACTGCCAGCAGTATTTGATATGTAAATGCTTAAAACATTTGCTATGTGCACAGCCGTTGATGCAAAGCCTCTATAGAGAGTTTCTTCATCTAATTAGATATATTGGTTTAGCAAACTTTGGAGTTTATAAAAACCCTCAACGTCTCATTATTCTTTTAAAATAGAATATTCATTTGTTTAGAATGTTTTCCAGCTATATCCCATGAAACCCTGAAACGCCTTTGGCTAATGAAAAACTCCAGCCCTGTATCAGATAATAAACCCTACAGCTTTTATGATAATAAAATGCTCACCATATGCATTCATTAAAACTTTTTAACTTGTTGCTTTTGACTTTCTTTAGCTGTTTACTAGGCATAAAGCAATCTACGCAATTTCCAATTATTTTATAGTGCAATTTCAGCACAAGCATTTAAATTATCCAGTATCTTATCAAACACACTATATGCAGTCACTGTGCCTCTGATCCGTTAAAACGCTTAACAGCATGTGCTTAACTGTAGTACACTTGTAGCTTTTCTGAAACAATGCAACTTTCATACTATATTCTCATAAATTACTTTATGGATAAGGATCTACATCTCTGTGTCTTAGGAAGCAGCATGTACAATGGTTACACACAAGACTAGGAGCTGAGAGCTGTCCTTTAACTCATCTTTGATCTCCTAGGTGCACAAGCACATTTACTAAGGAGACTCTCCCAGGGAGGTCAATCCAGTTGTACCCCAGTTTGCCCATCTCTACCACAGACACATCACACAACTCACCGATGGGTTGAGATTTAACTCACTGATGTTTACAAAACATTTTTTTAAAAATCCCCTCAGTCCCAGGAGTACCTCTGAATGGATCTTAGGAACTCATTTTTCTGTGACAATGACATTTTCTGAGCATCCCTACTGCTGCAATAAAACATACAGAAATAAGAAAAACACTATCCTGTAACACCATGTCATATTCAGCTCTTTTTTTCCCTGATTGTAAAGCAACCTATGTATTTTATGGTAAAATTACAAAATGTGTTATTTAAAATAGTTTTCCTTTCACAAATCTAGTTTTATGCAATCGCTAAGCCTAGATTACACATATGCTTATCAACAATGAATGCCCTGAAAAAAACACTTGAATAACAAAAGCTTCCAAAGCTCTTTCCAAATATGCAATTGCACAGAACCTGGTACACATTAAAATAATCAAAGAAAATCAGCTACATGCAGGATGAATTATTCCCTGAATAAGCTGGTGTTGATGTATTCAACTGAGAGGCACTTTGCTAGAAATGATAGAAAAAAAGAAAATATTTCACCCTGATTTGTTAAAAAATTTTCTGTTTATTTCTCTATATCTGTTTATGAATGATCAGCACATCACCACTAGTATCCTTTCTTTTCATCTTGCTAGCCCAGAGGTCCGAGTGCCTGACCGATAGCCTTTGCTAAAAAAGCCTATAATTGCTTATTTCCAACAAGTAAAGGCAGACATGTGTCTAACGTAGATAAGGGCTAGAAAACTCGTTAAAGCTGTATATTGTAGTACAGCAAAATTCCTTTCCCACCACATTCACAAGAGATGTCAGTTTAGTTGAACTGCAGGCGTTGAAGAAAGCTCATTTTTATCAGTGCTGGCATAAACTATTTATCAAGCCTTGCTGGCATTCTCATTATTCGCATTTGGAAATTAAAATACTACAGATTGGTGAAGAGAAAAATACAGCAAAGAGGGGGTTAGTCATTTCAAATTATAGCCTATTCCAAAATATTTACATTTTTGGGTAATAACCCAAAGTTTTGATGCTTACTCAGCATTATCTCAGCTCCAAACATGAGTTGGCTCTCCTAAACTAATGTGCAAATCTTCAGTAAGCAGATTTCTTTTTGGCATTGGCACATTTCATGTTCACAAGCAGAAGTTTCTGTTTATGGGCATAAAAAGAAAAAAGAGAAATAGTTGTGAAAGCCATTTAAGAGAGAGAGCTGCCATGCTTGGCTGCTTCACTTCAGCCTCTGTCTGCCTGGAGTATAAGCAATTTGTCTAGCCATATTTTAGTCTATCTTGGCTCTGGCAAGCTTATAGTTTGTTTCCAGTCTTTTTTGTCTTTTGATCCCACCAACACAAATCTGAAAATTGAAAAAAACAACCTAATGTACAATCTTCTGTTTTAATTTTTGTTCTCTGGTAGAGTCCATGGTTAAATATTCTCACCCTTGCTGTGGTTAACAGGCATGTATGTGTTTTGGGTCTCTTTTGCCTTTGCAGACAGGATGCGACACCCTCCAGCAGCAGAGTGGAAGGTGTCTGACTCTGGGCCAAGGGGGCCCACGGAGGGGCACAGCTGCCACTCCAGAGCTGGGCCAGGATCCTCAGCAGTAATGTGACAGCTCAGCTCAACTCTGCTCGCCCCTGACCAGTATAATCAACTACTTGTTCTTGTCCATATTACTCTCCATGCCACATGACAGACTTTCAGAAGACAAGCCAATGACTGTCGTTGCTCTGGTTCAAAATGAATTCTTCCCATATTACTGATACAAAGGGAAGAGAAGCATCAGTGCAAGCAGGGGCAGGTGAGCTTGCACGTACTGCGAAGAATGTCACAGGAAACTTGTCACATGCAGCCAGATGGGTTCAGACAAAGTACAGTGATGCCAATGTTCCTAGTCACTAGCTGACCTTCCACTAAGAGCTGCCATTGACACCTTAGTCAGCAACTTTCCATGGTAGCTGTGGTTAGGACAAAAGGAAAGAATTGTGATTTTTATGATAAAACTGCACCAGTTAGGTAGATGACATCAGTGAGTCCAAATCTGAACATTTTTAACCTCTTTCTGTTACGAGCATATGAAGTGATCGAATGCAGAGTGCAAAGCTAACGAACACATGCTATCTGCTGGAAGTTCAGCATGGAAAGGCTGTTTTAACATTATAATGTCACAGGTTAATCATAATTTATGTTTCCACCTATAAGGAAGTTGAAAGTTGACATAAATGATCATTTTGATAGACAGTGAGCAGGAAGCAGCAGTGTAACTGAACAGGTTAGCCACACAGCTTTAAGCCACATTGCTATTTACATTGAGATGCATGTTTAAAGAGGATCCACGCCCAGAACATGTAAATTTAATGACCTTATTTGCTTAGTTTTAATCCTGCAAGGAAAAAACCCCAGTGTCTCAGGTGTTATTTTCTCTCTTTTCAGCATATTCCTATTTAAAGATTTTTATGACAATAATGGTTTTCTCCCACTAGAAAAAATAACTTGTGGAATGACAGAAACATTTGTAAATGCACTTTCTGCCCATTCTACGAGGTGTACGTTGAAAGAAAGCAGTACACAAATTAACCATTATTTTGTTCCTTCAAATACTAATATTCTTAGTACCCTCAATAGTGAGACAAGTTCCCTCTAGCAAGTCCTTTAATCAATCAACAAATACATTTTTTCTGTCCTCTTTTCAGCTGCTAAAGCCCTACACAAAAGACTGAATTTCATTCTATTTTCATATCTGTAATGCTCCAGAATCAGTGCAGTGCCCTCAGTTTATGCTAGTGTAAGACGGACCATAAACCTGGCTCTGTGTTTTTGGAATGGGCTATGGGAAATCGTAACAAAAGATTTGCAGTGCTTCTCAGTTTAGAGGCTAGACTGATTAGGCTGTGAAGGTATGTTTATAGCATGTTAATAGAATAAAATTAGCACTGTCTTCCTACCATTCTAAGAACTGCTCTCTTTTTCCTTGCTTACGTGTTTCGTAGTAGGCAACTCTCCACAGGAAAAGTTCCCGAGCAACCATTTTTTTCCATAAGGCCTATTCATTAATGTGTCAGAGTGGCAAAAAATGCAACTGCTGACAGTTACTACAAGACTTCTAACAGCTGCTGAAGTGTGTTTGCCAAGATAACTTGCTTTTCACAAAGTTGCCTTTACCTGATATTACAAAAACAAGTCATTCTATTACTAATCAGCTGCATCAATGCAGAAATCAGTATAGAAAACTACCACATTTCACAAGCTAATACACAAACTCCTGATGACCAAAACACAGGCCAGCCTCCTATCGATTCTATGATATTATTTGTGAGAATGCAGCACTACAAAGAATTAAGATAGACATGACTATCTTATCTCACAAAAAGGACTGAGCCCACTTAATATATGTACTGAAAAGTACCTTAAAAAAAAGTAGTAGAAATACTTGCCTAACCAGCTGCTAATACCCAAGGATATTTAATTATTAAAACCAAACATGACAGATTTTTAGGTTTATCAAAGCACTGGGATTTTATTTAGTATAGAAGGATGCTTTGTCTTTTTTCGGTGTTTTTCTGCCGCTGCATATTCATGTAGAACCTCATCTGCCTACATGATACATCCCATTTTGATGAAAATAATAATCACTGATTAAATAAGCACGTGGAGTGAGCTGCAGAAATGATCAAGTCTATTATGCAAATTAGTGAGACTTCGGTTAAAAGAAAAAAAAAACTAGATATTGAGATTAGTGGGATCTTTTTGTTTGTTTATACCGTATATATTTTACATGGTCTATTTTATATCCAGCAATCTCTTTCACCATCTCCAAAATTAAATTACCAAGAGTTTTGTGTGAAAAAGAAGAAATTAAACTTAAATATGAGCATAGATTTAAAGCAGCCGTTAAACTAACTTGTACATTCCTGCATCCATCTGAAATTTTATTTGTACAAGTCAATAAGAAAAATTATTTGCTCACTAAGTTGAGCAATTTAATAACAAATGCATAGTTTCTTCCAAGAAAGTGGGACGAAACAGACCTTGAGAATGTTTTACATGAAGCAAACTCAGTCACAAGCAGTACGAACACTGCTGCCTCCTCCACCCTCCTCATTATTGCAGAGCTTTGCCTGTAGGTTGCGGAGTCTGTCAGTCTGGGGGTGCAATCCTGCTGTCCTGCTGGAGTGGAGACCCTCCAGCACCCGTGAAGAAATGCAGCCATGTGCACAGCACTCCCCTCCTGACACATCTGACCTCAGGGCTGGGATCCTCATCGTCACAAGCAGAAGGATAATGTGAGGGTGACATGCGTACAGATATCAGGCTAGGTCAGGCTGCGTGACAGGGATAGATCTACCCAGCAGATCCATCTTGGATTTAAAGTCCATCATTGTGGGCGGTGTGCTCCTCAATCAGCTGTGATACTGTTGCAACTTCAGACTCATGAGAAATCTTTGCTTTTCTGCATACAGTTGTTAAGGTGTCACTTTTCCAGCTTCACTGTTAGATTTTGGTCATCTCTCAGTCTGAAACATAACTTGCTCTTGCTCTGACTGTCATCCCACCCTCACTCATATGTCGTATCAGGAAATGAGCGCCACGAAATCATATCTCCCCCACATCACTTTCAAAACTTGAGTGAAAATGTTCTTCCTCACACACTCAGCTCCCCACTGAAGCCACCTCATCGCAGGGCCACCTCGTGGCTCTGCGCAGGAGAAAGCATGGCAGGCAGGTCCAGAGCTCACCAGGCACATTTCCTGCTGCCATGCAACACAGTCGCTACTCAATGCTTCATGATAATAAAGAAACTGAAAGTGCTCATGCTAAGCTTGCAAGGCAAAACCCTTTTACAGAGGCCATAACATACAGCTTAGTCACTCGATACTGGTATTGGGTCTTGCCATTTCCCTGTTTAATTTGCAGCACAAACCTAGACAAAAAATGGCCAATGTAGTCTCCCGTTGCTCTGCGAGCAGATGGCCCTGATGCAGTGGAAAAGATATATCTGCATAAAGAAATGGGTTTTTTTCCATCTCACAATTTCCAAAGAAAAGGCAAGTGTGAATATGCATTCATCCAGTCATGAGCTTCAATCTCCTTACTAGAGCTACCCCAAGAAGTGAGCTTTGGGATCCCAACACTGGAGGGGCCACACGGTGCTCCCTGCTCTGGTGACACAGCCGAGAGCCCTTCCTCCTCCTGGCAAAGCCCTGCTGCTGAGGCCCTTTCACAAAACTCATTTAAAAGTAAGGTGAATTAGAGTAAACCAGGCCCTTCCCAGAGCTCCTTGTGGGCCTGCCACTCCCTTTGAAACCTAAGCTGCTGAATCAACACATCGGAGCACATCAATTCAAAGGACCAGAAGGCAAAATGGGGAAAACAGGGTCAGGCTAATGGGATTTAACATTAATTTTGCACCAAGCCTGAAAAGATGGAAGAACAGGGCCTGCAGGGTGAAAGAGATAATGAATTGAGAGTTGATGGAAGGAAACTTAATTGGTTTTAACAACAGAAGGTCACATTTTGTTACCTTTATTTGAGTTGAGCAATAACCTTATTTTGACAATTTGTGCCAGCTGATGACCTGCCCTGCTCTTCATTGGAACTGTTTTGGAGTAAGTCAGTGAATAATGCAGTGTTGGGATGTGGGACACAAACATGTGGCAGAAAGGAGGTCTGAGTGAGCAAATGTCAAAGGGAACATATAGATCCACTACCTGACATAACTGCGGCTGATGTGAAGACAGCTGGGAGTGTAGGAAGCTGGTGTTCCCACTGACCTCTGTGCTCAACAGAGCTGGAACCAATATAGTCTTATTTAATCAGGAGAGAACCAGTAGTTCATGTCAACTCAAGAAAAGACTAGGCATGTGAATTTAAGTTAGGCAGTCTGTCACCAGCTGATCCCCTGACCCTGCCAAGCCCCACTGCCTAGCAGACAGGAGGTGACCTGGAGTGATGTCCTGGCTACCTCTCTCCTTCTGGGTTGCAATGTTCACAAACCTGGGGGTCCTCCAGGCACTTTTTGATGATACCCAGCACTGGTATCTCTTTACACACAGGCTCTTCACACATCACACGTACCAGTTTCACATACAGAAGAAAGGTGAGGGTGTTACAGTCTTCAGCTATAGTTCTGTAGCTGCTACCAGCAACATGAGTTGAGCCCTGTGGAAACAGTTTCAGCGCCTACATGATACCACCCATATGAAGGTTTAGCAGTGACACTGACCCTCATAGAGCATGCATAGCCACAGTTCCAGCAAGCTCTTGCCACGAAACCATCTGGAAGCTACCTTGCACCTGACTGGCATGGCGCATCCTGTCTTCAGAATACAATGATGTGAGTCAGTGCTAAAGACATCTTCCAAGGCTGCCCCAATTATTTAAAGCTATTATGTGACTCAAATAACCAAACTGGATTTACAGGCCCTTTAGTCTTCAACTGCCCCAAGTATGCACTGTTCCAAGATTGCTTGCTAGAAATTACTTTGGGGCAGCAAACTTTTAAACAGAGATCGACTGTATTTAGAAAAGACTTGGCCCCAAACCAGTTCCTAATGTGGCAAAGAGTGCAATTATCCTGATGAAAGGTTAGGGATGTTTGTGCCTTCAGCTGGTACATCAAGTAATGCTGCATGATGGATATAATTAAACGATGCGTGGCAGACTGGAATGTGTGCTACAATGAACCATTTAGGGCCTCATCCCCTCCAATCAGCCTGGAACTACAGAAGCACAGTCACAGAGTCAACAGCATTCAGCACCACTATTTATATAGATATAGATTCAGAAGTATCATATAAATGCATTGCGACTAATAGGGCTGTGCAGGACAAGCAAAAATGAAGTACTCAGCTGTAATAAGATGGAACTGTAAAAGTCAACTAGCCACCAATTCTACCTGGGGCTGCACAGCAAAATGTCGGTCTTGAATTTCTGTATCACCAGCTCTAGCTTCCACAATATCTCAAGATTTAAAGTTTTAACTAGTTGGCACTAGTCAGCACTATCAAAAGTAAAAAATGCCTTGGGAGAAAGAGTCACATTCTGCAGCACATCCCAAAGGACAAAGCATGCACAGAGGTATCCTACTCTCTTCTGATTCACCCAAGCTCTGCAGCACTGAACATGCACACAGGTATTATTGCATGTGGTCTACAGAGACGTGAGAACTGAGCCCCGCCTCTTCTGTAGCATTTATAGACTGATGAAATGGGGTCTGTTCCCCACAGAAGAGAGCAAAGGTGAAGGAGCCTCTTAAGCAACTCCCATATAAGGGATTGCACTTGAAGATCTCAGCCTTGCTTGTGCTTCCTACCTCTGTCCTGCAACCACCCTCCACCATCCCACAGCTCCCAGAGTCTGCGGACTGGAGCATCAGCATGTGGTGTGGTCTTACTGAGTGACAGCAGCAGGCAGACAGAGCAATGCTGGATGCCTCTGTACGAGTTAATACAGTATTTCCCATCAGCGCTCCCCATAAATCCCAGGGAGTGAGGCAGCTGGTGGCCAGCTGGCTCTTACCTTGTACCACGATTCTGGGGAAAAGGAGTTTCCACTCCACAATGGAGTAAAGGGAAGAGGCAGCTGCGACTGTACTCTTGTGCCACCCTTGCTCTGTAACCATTGTGGATTACTATTGCATTTTATTTGTTCTTTTAAAAAAATATCTGTTGTTCCAAAGCAGCTTTAATTCTGTTGCAAAGTATTTAATTCAAATCAACCCTTCCGCTCATTCACATGCAGTAATCCTGAATAAAAAAATGTCCAAGTGCATAATTTAATATCAACACAAGTTGAAAAATCTTCAACATCAAATACCACTCAACTCTTACGTTTTTAGCCCTATTTTGGAAGAAAAGAGTTCTTCTATTCATCTGTACCTCTCCTTTCTATTTCAATATCACCACTGAAGCAGAACAACATTTTTGTTCACTCTTTAATGGCCTTTTGGTTCGCAACTATTTAAGAGTGACTTGGGAAAGGTATAACAGCACATGTTGTTGTTTCATCTTCACTTTGAACTGCCACCAGATATTATTTTGCAGCTGTTTTATTGTAAGTGGCATCCTGAAATCTAAACAAAAAAGTGTCTTAATGGCAATTTCAACAGATTTTTAATTTCCTGAGAGAATTCGGTGAAGCCACAAAGGGAGAGTGTGTTTAAAATGCAATGCTATAATAGGAATATTTCACTCTTTCAAGCAGTTTTAGCTTTTGGAATTTGATGATGATTTTACTGAACTTTCTAAAAAAAATAAACCCCCAAAACCCGGCTGAAGAGAAATTAAAGAGTTTCTGCTCATACAACCCACGTAAACACCAGAAGCACCTGTTTCTCTGCAGCTTCTGTTACTCACCTCACACTTAAATCCACATAGTAAAAGCCACTTGAAGCAAAGCTGCAAGAGAGCGCACCAGAGAGAAACTCACACCTGGGATATCCCTAACAACCAACATCCCACTACACTCTCAAATCCCACTGGAGCTTCTTGCCCAGGAATGCAATCACAGAATGGTAGGGGTTGGAAGGGAAGTCTAGGGATCATCTAGTCCAACCGCCCTGTCAAAGCAGGGTCACCTACAGCAGGCTGCACAGGACCTTGTCCAGGCGGGTCTTGAGTATCTCCAGATAAGGAGACTCCACAACACCTCTGGGCAGCCTGTTCCAGTGCTCTGTCACCCTCAAAGTAAAGAAGTTCTTCCTTAAGTTCAGATGGAATTTCCTGTGCTTCAGTTTGTACCTATTGCCCCTTGTCCTGTCGCTGGGCACTACTGAAAAGAGTTTGGCCCCATCCTCCTAACACCCAACCTTCAGATATTTATAAGCATTTATAAGATCCCTTCTCAGCCTTTTCTTCAGGCTAAACAAGTCCAGCTCCCTCAGCCTTTCCTCATAGGAGAGATGCTCCAGTCCTCTCATCATCACCTTAGCCCTCTGCTGAACTCTTTCCAGTAGCTCCTTGTCTTTCTTGAACTGGGGTGCCCAGAACTGGACACAGTACTCCAGATGGGGCCTCACTAGGGCAGAGTAGAGGGGGAGGAGAACCTCCCTCGACCTGCTGGCCACACTC
>Ga0065711_1005237_pt1 | contig 26281 bp, 15 predicted proteins | sample Hoacrofraction12_FD_59098 | JGI IMG/M metagenome (GOLD analysis project Ga0065711, IMG submission 59098) | Hoatzin crop microbial communities from Cojedes, Venezuela - Epithelial fraction 12 v2 (version 2) | ecosystem: Host-associated > Birds > Digestive system > Esophagus > Crop | place... | reverse complement strand
GGGGGGGGAGAGGATGTTCACTGGAGCTAAGCCTGAACTTTGAACCTCCTAAGCCTCTGCTGTCACTGCCAGACAGCAGAAACCTTGAGGGTAAATGTTACAGCAGAGGGAAGGATCTTCAGAAGCATCTCAGGGAATCATCACTGCATGTGTCCCCCACACACATGCCTCTTATCACAAATAAACTGATGAAAAGGCATAAGAAAAGGAAGAAAGTAAGCTCTTTAGAGTAGGTTTCTATACCTCTCACAATCTGTCTTCATTTTTGACAAATTAGCTCAGAACACACTGCCTTGTGTGCTGCAAGGGCCATTCCCCAACAGAATACCAATTAATGAAAGCTCAGGCAGTCAGAGTCTTGCTGGAGCACACTTCAGTGAGGTTTTCTGGGACAAATAAGTTGGATTTAGTGTTCAGAGGATATAAAGAGTGAGATATGATTTCTGGGAATGAGCGTTTTGATAGGGGCAAAATAACTGCGCAGACAAGGAGCAGTCAGAAATGGGGCACAGTGCTGTTAGCCCCAAGGCTCAGTCAAATCTGAGATCTGGGCCTACATGAAAGTCAAGCTTAAGACAGTAATTTAACACTTTCTCTTGTAGTGTCAGATGTCAGTCATTTCCCATTCACCTTAAGTTGTGGCCTAGTCACATTTTCATGGTTGTATCCACAGGTAAAAACAATCGGAAGGGACAAAAGGAAGGGAAAGAAGAGCAGCGCTGGAATCCCTGTCACCACTTTCTCCCTCCCTTTCCCCAACTTGTTCCCTGTTGGGTCATCCCAGCCCTCCCATCCCATCCCTCATGCTCTTCTTTGCAAGGCTTTGAGGTCTGTCATCACCAGGGAGGCAAACTAGCACATCCCTCCCTCCGACCTGCCTTGGGAATACAGTATGTTTGTAGTCTCCATGCCCATCCAAATGACTGCTGCTAGCAGACCCTCACAGGAAGGAGGAATGGCTGCAGGACATGTTCTGCTCCGTGACTGTTCAAAGACTGTTCAAATACACCCAGGCCAGGGCCTCTAACCACAAACCTCCTGTCAAGCAACTACTGTTCTAGATTCTAGCTGCTAAGAAAACCAAGCATCTCAGCCTCACTCAAACACAGTCTTTGACCAGGGCTGAGTATGGAGATCTTCAGAACTGCTGACGTTAGGGTAGGTGGGAAAAGAGCTTTCTCCAGACATCTCTGCTGGATTGATTTGGTAGAGCTCATGGAACAAAAACAGCTAAGAGAAAATACTTGCTTTAAAAGGAGGACGCCTCTCTTCCCACCTCAGTTTCTTTCCTTCCAGTTCATTCAGTTTAGCGGACTTGTGTGATTCTGGGATCAACACTGAGTTTCAGGTCCTATGTTCTCATCAAGAAAAACCATAAGGAAATCAGCCAACCAAGTCAATAAAGTCCAAACCTAAGGGGGGCTTGCTAATTTTTTCTCCTTTTTGAGCACTCAGGGAAGGAAAAGAATGATGATTTTTCTGAGGGGAATGCTGTGGTTTGGGAGAGAGTGGAAATTAAATTTCCAAATTTTCATTCTTCCAGAAATCCTCTAAGGAAGGGTATTTCTTCAACGGAGATCATTTCTGAACTTCCAGTGAAAGTAACAGGGAAATACCAACACGTTCTGAAGTTGGAAACAGATGAAGAAGATTAAACTGTCTTCGATTCCTTTGTGAACTGGGAAAAAATGCTACATTTAAAGTAAAAGAAAACTGAGAAACCCAGAGAACTAGAACTCTGCCACAGATAAATTTCTGCAAGGTGGCAAGTTACTACTTATCAATCACTTCATATTAACTGCCTAGTACAGGCATTTTCCTTAAGTAAGTGTAACCTAATTTAAGGTAGCTTTCCTTTAGTTAAAGAGAGGTAAAGTACCTCTCATTGGCAAGCAGGTTTTGCAAGGTGAGAGTGTGCATACGGTTACTCACAACCAAGCAACAGTCACATAGTGATTTGTTACTCTGTAGTAATTTATCCTGATACCAAAGCCCTGAGGTTGTGTGCCTCCTCTGAACACCTCTGCTCCTATCCATGGGCTTTTTAAAAGAGCTGAAATATCAACACAATAGTCATCTGTCTCCTAGTAGAATCGGAGACATTTATGCACCTCAGGAGCAATGACTGTACACCTGGAAGGGATATTCTTGGAAAACCTGTACAGTTCAGAAAAAAATCTTGGGAAGCAAATACTGTCTGTCCAGCCATTCTCATGCTGTGCTGTGGGAATGACTGCCTGACCTGCCCAGGACGGTTCTGTTAATCCTGTCGGCTGATCAGAATACGGATCCCCATGATACGGATCCCCTGGTGCCTAACTTTTCCTCCATTTACAGACACGCATGCACAGCACAGTCAAATTCTACTGCAGGGAGACCAGAGGGCAGGTTCTCAGCTTATGCAAATCATCAAAACTCCCTTCACTTCAGGTCAACTCTTTAGTGAACGAACTACCGTGATTTACAGCAACAAGGACCTAAAGGTGTATGTTTAGGCAAACACTGTACAGCTGAGGGGGGCAGGATCTGATCTGTTACATCCTTGATAGGGATTAAAGAGCGCTTTCAACCTAAAAGCAGACATCATCTTAGCTAAGCTAAATGGTCCATCCATGGGCTAAATAGATCCACCAAGTCTTTCTGCTTTTGAGAAAATTGTTACAATAATTTTTCAGCATCCAAGCATGGGGTGGGGAAGGAGACTACATGAAACATGTTTCCTTACATACCTTGCTCTGCAGCAGCAGTGAGACACTAATTGGAAAAGATTCCATTTTGCTTCTTTAAATAACAGAATGAACAGACGAGACATGATGTTTGGCAAAATGCATCTCTTAGCATATTACACTTAAATGCTTGTCAGATGAAAAAAATCATATGGCTGCTTCACACAGCTGAGGAAAGGGAAATAAACAGTTATACTGACTTGCTCTTCCTCTGCACCACATGTTATGGTGTCTAGGCATTCAGATGAAGCCTGGACAATGAATGGAAATAGCTACAGTGACTCTTCTGGGAAGGACTGGCCTTATCTGGCTTTTGGTGAGGTATGGAATGCTCCTTAACCATGGAAACTTGAAACTACAAATGAGGAAATAATCTTTTCATAAGGAAAGTTTCTTCCTAGCTGCTTTGCTTAAAGGTTATACACAGAACCACGAGGTTTCATATCCATCTCACAATTCACATCAGCTGGGGACTCAGCTCCATTTCTAATCCTGACAAATGTATGCCACATCCAAAGAGTTAGAATAAGGTCTGTGTGATCCCTGACTCCTGCAGACTTTGCCTTTGCCACAAAATGTGAGATGGTCTTCCTTGTCCCACAGGACACTGAACTCGGTAGGTATCAGGCATCCCCTATCAGCCCAGGGGGCAGAGTAAGGAAATGGGAAAGGATACGTTTGTATCTGTTTGCAAATTCCTGGGAAAAACAGATAGGAAATTCTCAAACTAAACAAAACTAGGTTTGGAATTCCTAATTCCTTTCTCACAAACCGAGTCCCTTAATGTTCCTTTTGCAGGAACTTTAAGTTTTAGGACCAATGAGTAATTCAGCTCACACTTTCTATCTGGTTGTACCACAGTGGGTGTAGGTCTCCTCCCAAGTAACAAGCGATAGGACAAGTGGACATTGTCTCAAGTTGCACCAGCAGAGGTTTAGATTGGATATTAGGGAAAATCTCTTCACCAAAAGGGTAGTCAAGCATTGGAACAGGCTGCCCAGGGAAGCGGTGGAGCCACCATCCCTGGAGGTATTTAAAAGACATGTGGATGTGACTCTTAGGGACATGGTTTAGTAGTGGACTTGGCAGTGCTAGGTTAATGGTTGCACTCAGTGATCTTAAAGGTCTTTTCCAACCTAAACAACTCTATGATAGTTGCAAGTGACTCCTGACCGCTCAAGTTCTGTGATTTCACTGGAGTCTTCGTTAGATACAGACTGAGGTGAAGGGTCATATACTATCAATCGGCCAAAAATGAAGCTCTGAATCAAATAAATCAACCGTTGTTAAAAGCAAGGACAGGTTTGCTTACCCAAGTTCAGACAGAAATACAAGCTCTTCACATTCCTGGACAGTCTCTCAGTATTTTCCATTTTCATTTACATACCTTATAAAAATAGCCCACTTCATGATATATACTCATAGAAGTTAGTCCCTGAGGACAGATGCAATTTTTGTTTACACGGAAAACCTGTCATAGGCATTAGGGGATATATGAGCATTACTGTTAGCCGTTTGAATTGTGTCCAAAGAAAAAAATTAACTTTGTAATTAAAAAAAAAAATCCTGCCTGAGGCTAGGCAAGGAAACCAAACAACAGTTGAGTAGATGCTCTGTACTGGGGAAAGGAGCAGATTGTTTAGTGCAGCATCTCGCAGAGCCATGATAAGCACAAAATGGAGCTGCCTACAGAAAATGGCAAAGCAAAAACGAAAAAAAAAACCATCCAGGGAAAGCAGTAAAACACACACAGAACAAAAAGTGCCCTTAAACTCACAGCAGTTCAAATGCACCAGGAGTCCCTTCAAATATTTGACCTTCACTGGACAAGGCCCACAGAGACAAACAACTCACTCTGGAGGTGGAGTCCACCTCAACCTTCACATTTCTCCAGATAGTTCCATCACCAATGTAACAGGATGGTGCTTTTCATTCTGCAAGGGACCAGCAACTCACAGCACTTACTAATGACAACATGAAAGTTAATACCAATTTCTGGCAGATGGCAGCAGCTAAGAATATCAGTATTGCAGCTCCACTGGAGCAGGTGCTGGATAATGTACTACGCACTCTAAAAGATAGAGATCAAAGAACAGTCTGGAGATAAAGCACAAGAAAATGTCCTGTGCTGCCCTTCCGGAATCATTTTAAAACAAATAAAAACAAGTTTAAGGACTTCTTTACACCCGTAAAATGTTCCAAATGCACAGCAGCTTCTGGATCAACTCAAAACATGTGATGCAAAAAAATGCAAAGATTTTTCCTTCTCATTAAGTAATATCATTGTGGTATCTAGCGCACAGTTTTGATACGTCACTCACCACATTCCTGACTTCACTACAGGTCATAAAATATGTCTCTTTGCAAGACAGGACTGCACCAAACAAAATACTTCCTTAAGCAAAATGCAACAGTACAAGCTCTTGAAATATGAAAAGCTATTCCAGCAGCATCTGCTAATATACAGAAACCTTAGCTTTCTGCACTACTTTATATGGAACTTCTTGACAGACCCTCTGTAAGCCAAAAACCAGCATAAAACAATTTATGTTCCTTGTGTATCTATTGGCAATAATGCTTACACAATTTTAATGAATTTGCTGGTAAATCAATAGCTCTGTTTCTGTTCCATATTACAAGTATAGCTGCATGTCAAATAAATCATTGTAATGAAGTTTGATGAGCAAAGGGGTTTGATGGTGGTGTTCCATAATTATAAACATCAGCAGTAAGACTCTTTCAAATCATGAAAGGAAAAGTGCTTTGATGATGGGAAGTAAATTTCCTGATTAAAATTACTTTAGACATTTCAGGCAATGGAAGTCTTCAAATTTGGCCCTGACCTTTGCTCTTCAAAATACATCTCTTCATTAGTAAATGGCAATACTTTTAATCATCAAATAATAGAAAGACACTGAACACCACAAAAGCCACAGTACGTAGTTGATTTATTTATGCAAATTTTAGAGATGCAGTTGCTCAAACCATTTTTAAGGTATCCACCTTCTAAGAAACGAAAACAGCCATATCAACCTGATGGAAGCATTTGTTGCCTTCATATGGAAAGAATCAAAGGATTGAAGAAATAAAGTCTCAGCTGGAACAGACAGCACATTATCAAGACTATAAAACACGATTTATTTTCAAGTTTCTCCTTGACACAAGCATTATAAATTTAAAACTCTAGCTAACATTGGATCAGGTGCAAGCTTCAACAGAAATAAAAATCACATTTACTACTTACACAGTATTTAATCAGATTCCTCCCATCTGCATGTCAAATGAGCCCCTGAATGTCTTACACGCACGGAGAAAACAACTGTCCTAACTAAACAGCTCTGCTGTGAACTGCAAATAATTTAGGTGTTCCTATCAAAAAATAACTGCAAAAAACCTGGACAGTAACATCAGAACAGATGTGCAAATTGACTGCTTGGAAATAAACAGGCTTTAGGTCATTATCCAATAGGAAAAAAAAAGGCTTTCACAGGACAAATAATTTTGTTTTTTATCACTTTTTAACATCCTGAAATACTTCTATGTATTCTCAGTTATTATGTTTATTTTTGTTGGTTACAACAATAAACTCCAACTACACACCACAGACATTTTCCCAAACTCACAATAACACGAAACATTCCCACTGCTCTTCCCTCCCTGCATTTGTCCGCGCCCCTAACCTTGGCAGGGTGTATGTAACTCTGAGGACACTTTGGAAATGGCACAGCAAAAGAACTGTTCTTCCCAACCGTTCTCCGGGACTGACCACGAGATTTCAAGGATCTGACAAACTGCACATGCTGGGGAAGTAGTCGTCCCTTGCTCCGTTATCTCAGCCAGCACCTCTGCACGCTCAGAGAATCAGAAGCAACAGAAACCTAATCCAGAGACCTGCATTCAGGAATGTCTTCCCCTCTGATCCAGAAACGGAATACAGGAACTCCACGCTCGTCTGGCCTTGTACCATTCTTACAGGTCCCTCTGGGATATGGGCAAGGACAAGAGCAAACCTCTCCTGAAAGCAGCATTATAGACACAGTGACAATCGAGGAACACTACGCAAAGCAAAGCTTGAAAGAGAATGCAGCGCTCCTGCTGAACAGTGAGAAAGAGGGCTCCAGGGATCTTTTTTACTAACCATAAACTGTAGGGAAAAACAATGTACGAGAGAATGCAGTTGCATATAAAGGACAATATCTATCCTCTGTCATACATGCACACCCTTCTCATCTTCAGCTGTATTTCAAAGATGCAAAAAGAAATTGCATGTTTATTCTGAGAGTTGCACCACAAGCTGTGAGTCCAAAAGGTTTTTCCAGAATAGCTGCAAGGCGAATCCACCACCAGCCTTAAGAATGGTGCTATAGCTGGAGAAGTGAAGGGACACGTTCTTCACCCCTAAACCCACTTCAGGTGCCATTCTACCCCACAGATGTAACCCAACCATAGTAAAACTGGAAGACATTTTCTAGCATAAAAGTCAGAACACATCAGCACAGAAGTCAGAGACATTCTTCTCACAGATGAACCGTCGGTGACAAAACCTCACTTCAGAGGGCAGAATACACACCAAACTTGCAGCAGCCCTATCAAGACAATAAAGGACGTGATACATGTTGGGTTTCTGGCATGAATTCCTTATCACTGACCACAGATACGATTAAAATAACCAAACAGAAAACAGCACTCATAAATGGGGCCAGACGGATGGGGAAAGGCAAATATTCAGAGATCAACATCTCTGCTGACCCCTGACTGCTCATCCCTGGGATGCTCAATTAAGTGAGGGAGAGGTGTTGCTGGAGACAGGACTGGCCCTGGGACTGGACGCAAAGGCAAGGCAGGCAGTTCATTCCAAATGGCGAGGGCAGCAGATTGGAAAGGATAAACAGAAAGGAGTCTGGCACTTTGGCTGCCAGAAAACATTGGAAATACATTTTTAAATACCTTTAATATAATCTTGGCTCTTTTTTTTTCCTCCAATCAGTAATACCAGTACAATGGGAGACAAACTGAAACAGCTGCCTATGTTGCCACGTCCAAGACATTCTGCAGAGATCACGTCAGAGAGTCAGCAGGCCAAATCCAGAGGTGAGTATAAGCAAGGCTGCAGGAAACCTATGGTGGTGTGACTCAGGTCACCTCCACGAGCCCTCGGCCTATACGTCATCTCCACTCAGACTCCCTCCAGCCTGTTGTATGCTTATCTCTGCTAACTCACACACACACCCTCTTACTCCTCATGCCCCACCTCTGAATTTGGCTCTCTGCATTTATGCGCATGTGAAGGATGTTTTGGGAAGCCCAAGCTATGGGATCTGACAAGAAAGCTGAATGTTAAACCTGTACTGAATCCTAGAGGGGGGGAAGAGTGCAACTGTGGGAGTGACTAACTGGAATGTAAAAGAAAGTGCAACTCAAAGAAGGGAAGGGACTACTTCAACTTGCAGCATAATATAACTGTTGTGTGTATAAATTATAGCAACCTATTGTAAATAATCCTAAAAGCACCTACATTAGAGGAAGGTACTTGTGACATATGACCTCCGGGTTAGTCCCAACTTCTGCCAAGTAACAGGAAAATAAAGTTTTCCCGAGGTGGTTCCCAAGGACATTTGAGCATCTAACCCAGCGGGACCCAGGGAAACTGCCCAGTGCGGTTTCCCAGGGAGCAGCAGGCGTCCAGTCTCCACGTGTACCAGACCCTTTCCGTTCATCTTCACAAAGTTGTGCGATTCTAACTGAAAGTCATCACAACCTCTTATGCTCTACTTCCAACCTCCAGAACCATTTTAAGTAGCACCCAATAGTTAGCCAAGTGAGCTAACATTTTCCTTTGAACCCATGAGCCTTTAGAAAGGTTGGTAAATTTTTATACAGTATAGAAGCGTGGTGTGCTTGCTACTTAACAATCCAGTTCTGTGCTGGATCTGTCACCACTACAGTAAAAAGTTTAAGTGTATAGTGTGCTTATAATAAATACTTTGCACAAAATTATTCATTCCACAGATGGGCAAAAGGGACTTTAATGCTTACTTTGTTTGCAGAATGCTATATAAACCCTGCTAGTTACAGGCAAGAATATGGAAGTCGTTTTGTTCTATTAAATAAAGGAAACAAGGTTCTCATTTTAAAATTAATTCAATGAAAACTATTAAGTAGCTGGCTGTGAATGCTTTGGGAATTTATATATACACACACATATACATTTTTACCTGATACTGATTTCCCTCCCCCCTTACCTCTTAAACAAACACACAGTTAACCACATCGTTTCCAAGGAGTTCTGCATGGGAAGAGCTTGCAAGTCAAGACAGCACAGTAACATTCGCTACCTAAATATTACAGCCCTACACCATATCTTCCAGCAGGCACAACGGGATTATAAACCAGAGGATTTTCTCCCAGTAGAAGCAATCTGATCTATCCCACAGTCGTGCTGGTTTAATACTAATAGCTGAGGAGAAGCAGTCACAGCCCTCTTGTCTCTTGGCAATATCAGCATCACTGGGAAATTAGTCCAGAGCAGACTTTTGGCCAAAGCATGCGATCTGAGAGCTTGTCTGTTCTGGGTGTTTGCCTTGACTTTAGCTCCTCTTTGCTGGCTTCAGGGCAACTGAGCTTCTGTCCTGAGATGAGAAAGGTATCACAGCCCCATGCTTCCTGCAGCCTTTTGCAAGCTCATGATACAAACCTTACTAAGCGTTTTAACTGCTTTTTCTGGGAGGTTCTCGGCTTTCCAAGAGCAAAGGTGCTGGCTATGAAGTTACAATTTTCTTCTGTGAATACAAGCTTTCTCTTTTCATCCTCAACTGCTTCTTCAGTTTGTCTGCATAACACCAAGCAGGAGGTGTGATAAAACTACTCCTGAACATCCCCATAATGACTGTGTGAGGCCACAAATGATGGGTTGTGTATCCAACCCACAAGGAGGTTGAGGATTTGGGAAGAAGACAGCTTCAGTTTAAATAAAACCAATTGTTTATCAAGAACCACAGAACAAAGCAATAGACAAAAAAATTAGAAGAAAATAATGCATGTAATTAGGAAACATGACTCCTGTTTTTAAACACTTTCATAGAACTTGTATGTATCTATGCCTCTTTGAGCTTCCAACAACATATTTCTGATCTATCACAGCACAAGTCACACATCATAAAAGGCAATAATAACATGGCTGAAGTCAGAAATCCCTGCACCACTCACAGATACCCTACTGTGGAGCTTTTCACTCTCTTGAATGGTGCTTCCCATGTCTCCTCTGTCTCTCAGGGCTGCATACTAACTTCAGAGACAAATTCTGGCTTACATTAAGATGGCTGTATCAGGAAGAAATGTGCATGTCTTTTTGAAAATTATAAGGATAATATATCACATCTTTTAGCTGGCATGTTTTTTTCTACAGCTTCACTGCTGATTTACACTATCTAATGATCTGTTTATTCTCTGGATTATGTATAGTCCACAATGGCTTAAATTACTCATCTGCTTGCAGTTAAGCATTTGGCCTCTATGAAAGACATGATAGGTAAGTGCAATGCAAATGTACTTTCCAATAATCAGTACCACCCAGGTCAAAATTTCAGCTGAGTAAATGCAGTTCAAGCACACAGATTTATGCCACCTTTAATAGAACCCTTTGGTGAAGATCTGTGGAAATCTCTAATAGCAATGTCAGGTTTTACTCTTGGGTTTATCTACAGGAAATTTTAGCATAGCAATCTCCAATGACATATTTTGAAGCTCAGTCTAATAAGCCACATGTATATCTCCAATGATGAAGCAGGAACCTCTCTACAGTAACATTAAAAGAAGTGAGATATACATAGGATTGGCTTGAACAAATGCAACATTTGGGTAACAGTGTAAAATTATATTCAGCTCATGTGATCTCATCAGGTAGCTCATGAGTATTTCATGGGGACATCAATATCTGCAATTGCAAGGTTTACAGTGGGAGATTAAGGCAAGCCTCCAGGTTATTTTGCTCTGTGTTGCTGGAGCACCTTGCCCTTGACACCAGAAACTTCTGCCTGCAGAATCCCCAAGAGTCACATACGTATATATGCACACTCAGACACAATAACTCAGAAGAGACTGTCTATATTCTTATTGAGACATAGTTCAGGATCCAAATGAAATTGAATTAGCACATCCAGGGAAGCTTCCCAGCAACAATCATACACTTAACACAAATACAATAAAACCCAAGCATCTGGAAGCTGGACTGGATCATTTAAGACCATCAGGAATCTTTCACTATCCATAGGGTAAGCATGCTGTTCTTATCAAAGCTAAAATCATACAGGACCATAATGTGATGCTCTTTTTTCTGGAATAACCACATGTATTGCAGGTCAGAGTTACACTTACGCAGAACGATGTAGAATCTCACCATAACATATTTCTTACTGTGGCAAGCCTGACAGATGCCCTTCAGCACACAAGATATATCAGCAGTGTAACTTCATGAAACAAAATGGCAGGGAGACGCGAATAAAGGAGAAAGAACAAGAGAACTATTGTTAAGATCATTTAGCTATTCAGAGACATAGAAAATGCAAGCATGTTTTCTTAAGAAACAACAATAACAATTGTCTCTGTCAGCTAATTCCCTATTGGCTTTATTGGTCTCCATTAGAGACTTAGAGGATCGTGCAGATGAACTTCGTGAGGGCCTGGCGTGTGTTTGGGAAATCCAGCAGAAGGAAGGGAGGTAGTTGTTTGAAATGGAGGAAAACAATCTAATGTGTGAAGGCATGACAGAGAGAACCAGGGGATAATAGGACTGGTGATAAAGACAAATGATCAGGGACAAAGCAAATTACCAACTTTCCTGAAGACAAAGCAAGAAGTATTTTACCCAAAGCAGAACACTGGAAGCAAACAGCAGGATTCATTCAGGACATGATGTGATCTAAACATTGAGAGGAAATTCTGAAGATTTATCCCATCCACCATTTACCCACCACCCAAGAAAAAAAACCCTAAAGACCAGGGATTCCAGCTCTTCCTGACTACAACAGAACTCGGATTTGCAGCAGTGTAATCAGGGACAAAATCTGGACAGAGTGGACTGCATAAGTGAACAGCAGACAGGCTTGTCAGATGTGAAAATGCTTTATTAGTAGAAGGTCAAATGAGAAAATCTAGGTACTTATCATCACCACTATCACGCATTAGAATTGTGCAAGACTGACAGAAGAAAATAAAAGCATTGCTTTAATGCGCATGCTTTGGAAATATTAAGGGACAAAAAACATGGAAATCTTCAATGCTGTTTTTAGAGCTGCTTTTCAGGGAGGAGCTGCCCTTTAAGTTTCAGTGACTAACGGCAACGAATGTAATCTGTTTTTTATTTGCAGTGCCAGGCTCATTTGGCTTGTGTAAAATGCAACCCTTTGTTTGGTAAACAAGCAAATTAAACTGGTGATCCAGAGAATCTTGGAAACTTTACTTAAATAAAGGAGCCTCTCTCTCTCTCTCTCTCTCAGAGTTATGGCTTAAAACCCGTTGGAAGGTGTGTTTCCAGATGTTTATCATGGGCTTTGCTGTCACGACCAAGTAGGTAATCTTTGCTAATATAGTCATGTCATATTAAAAAAAAAAAAAAAAAAATAGAAGTAGTGAAAAAACATCTATTTATTCATGAAGCAACAGTGGCCTCAGCTTCTTGCTCAGGCCAGAACAGTGCTGCCCAATGTATTACAAATGAGTTAAAATACAGTTACATCAGTGGAAATAGCCTCAAAAAAGATAAATATCTATACCAATGTTACGATAGGAAGACTAATATAAAATAATAAGGAAACAGGGCAAGAGGAAAGAAAAATATGCACAGCAAGAACTGGAAAACGCCTCCAAAATCTCAGTAAGTTTTTTGAAATCTTACAAAAGAGGAGCTAAGGTATATGGCGAACCTTGGGGGAATATTCCACATGAGAAGTTCCTCCCAGGCAATGAATAGGTCCATGCCAGCCAGGGCTACACACTGGCATCCCAAAAGGCACCAGGCAGAACCAGACAGCACCAACCTGCTTCAGCTGAATTACGCCCATTTGCTCACACTGTCAGTCTGCCCGTTGCAGAAGAGCAAATATTCCCCAAGATTCCATTCGAAGCAGTAAGCTTCCCGTGTAACCTGGGTGCAACCATTCCTTGTTGATAAAGCTGTCTGTCCTAAAAGCACCCAGAGATGTAAATGCAAGCGCAGCTGCTTATGCCAGTAAGGGCAAATCACTGTGTTCCCAACAGATCTCAGCATCCCTGGGCAGAGCAGAGGTCGCGGTAACAAAGCCTGCCAGCTGTGTGTCCGCAGCTATCGCAAGGAGCCTCCTCTCACAGGCACTGACTGTTTCCTAACCATGGAAAATGCAATACAGAAAACACCACATTGATTCTCATGCTGCAGTTCTTCTAAAAGATAAATTATGCAAAAATGTCACCCTCTAGCTCCCTGGGCAGAGCTGTTGTTTAACTTCTTAGACTGGACTGCTTTCAGGTACTGACAGAATCTGGAAAATGCTTGCTACAGAAACGAAAAGCTAAACAATACTGAGACACTCTAAGGACATCACTGGCCAAAAGCCTTGTTTTTCCCCTTTCTGCAGAACTAAGGGAGCAGAAGCAGGATTCCCTTTGCTGCACTATTGACAGACCACTGTGCTGAACTCCAGGCAGTTGCACATATTTAAACGCACAATGCGTGTTTAAAGGAACTGGGGAAGATCTGATCTTGGCCCAGCGACACAGAAGATGAAATAACCCGTTCTTAAAGACCAAGGTTAGTTTGAGAAACTGGCAGTCAGAAAACACATCTTTCTACCTACAAATGGAATAAACTGTTAAGCAACCAGCGACATGATAAATCTCGAAGCCCTTGCCATTATTTTCACAGGCCTACTTTTCACAGCAAGGCTGGAACTGACCCTGATTTACGCCCAAAGAACACAGTCTGACAAACTGAAATATGCAAAATGAGACTAATTAAAGCAGGTTCCTTTTCAGTTGAGACACCTCTTCCGTCTCTAGCGAGTAATGCAGTGGAACACACATGTAAATCCATCTTATTTGTTATTTCTCGTTGTGAGGCTAAGCTCAAGACAGCAATAAACTCCATTCTGAATTGTTTTGATTTTGCTGGTTTAAACTTGATCCTCAACATTTGGATTTTTTTTTAATTTGATTATACACACTCTTCTCAGAAAGAATGCAGAGGGCTCTCTCCAGCTTTCAATTAGAATGATGAGATTACCTTGAATTTTGTAACACTGAAGCAATGCCTTAACGTGAGGATGGAGTAGGGGCTGTTGATTGCCCCAATGTAACTGGAAGAACGTGTGATTTCTAAGAATCTACATATCCTAATGCTCACTGTTTGGATATTAACTGGCAATGCAAAAACAACAGCCAAAACACAAATTAGAGCTGGCGGTAAATCGACTCCTGATCTGTTTGGGACTCCGCAATGAAATCCCCCAGGAATTCTCTGTAATATTTCGGCTGCTCAGTCTGTTGCCTGCATACGTGGTCACAAGCAGACAGTAAGACCAACACACTACTAATGAGCAAAATATGAAATACCATGATAGCTCAAGATAAACTCTGCCACAAACTCATCCACTCGTTGTTCTTATTCCTTCCCAGACAAATCATCAGCTGTTAGGAGGAGGAGAGAATTTATACCTTTTTCATCTCCTGGATCTTCTCTAACCCAGCACATTGCCAACACCATGTTAACAGTTTTTGAATATGCCCCTGAAGAACAAAGATACTCCTTTTGCCAGATCCCAGTATTTACAAGCAAGCCCAAATCTGTGAGAAAATTCAATTGAACGCAGATGGCAGGAAATTCCTCTAAAATGACAGTGGCCAAATTCAAACCACAAGACATGAAAATAACCCAACGTACTAGACATGAAGAACATATCTTATAGATTTTTCCTCGTGCAATTCACAATCTGTGATTGATTACTGGGAAGACAGACTGCAGATTTATTGGACTTCTGTAGAACAAGTATTCCATTTGCAACAATTAAATCTTATGTGGTTGAAAAAAAGGCTGGAGGAACGAGTGGATGGCTCTGACACTGAGGAATGCTTTTCTAGGTTGTCCATAAGACTATAGCTCGTTTAATTTTGCACTAGACCCCAGTGTGCACTGATCTGTTTAGTGTAATTAACAGGGCTGACTCAAAACTTTTCACACTGTATCAGAAAACTAGACCTAAGAAATATTATTTGTACTGCTATAGTTTCTTTTCTTTTTTTCAGCGACAGAAGAGGTCAGCCTTTTTGTGATTTAACAGCTAACTTAATCTTTATGTGCCCTTCACAAAAAAAAAAAAAGGTGCTACATACATGGCAACATACAGATGTAGCCTGGACAAACTACAATGATGCCTCAAACTCAGATGAGGACAAAGCTGAAGCAGTCTTCCATGCTGAAGGGACAGACAACATGTTGGTGGCTGGACTAAGCTAAATCCTGATTGACTGAAAGATGAGGAATTTATAATTTGCTGTGTGTCTGCTATAAAGCTCAAGTGGCGACCCGAGGACAGAAAGGCACAGACTGGTATCAGACAAATCCCAACAACCTGCATCACAGGAAGTGAAACAGCCATGTTCCTTCCTTTCACTCTGCCTCAAATCCAGGTGACCAGGGAATTCTGAAGGGCAGCATTCACACAACATTATGTTTCTGCTATCACTTCTCGTTCTGTTTTGTTCCAGCAAATTTTCAGGATTAATATGTTTTGTGTCAATACTCATGTGAACTACTTGCCCTCCAGCTACGGGTATTCTGGTTAGCCAACCAAGAGATAGACAAGTTATCAAGTAGCTTACCAACACTAGGAAATACAGGAAGACCTTGCTGAAGAGAGGGTGTGCAGAGTAGATCCTGTACACTAATATATGATTGCATGGGATGTATGTGAACTTCTGAATAAATTCTAGTCCTGGGTAGTTCAGACACACACAAAGTGCTAAAGTGACCAATGCAATCATTCACCTGAAACCATCTATCCAGTTGTATTGTGCTTCCCTGAGCCCATGGATTCCAAAACAAGTTTCCTGGTATTCTCTTACACTGACAGCTTCTCTCTCTTTCTTCTCTATTATCATGCCTAACCCCCCTTCCTTTCAGTCAGTCTACTGGTACCTCTCAGTTTGGAGTATCGAGGCAGACAAACTCCAAGCTTGGTCTGAATGTGGTGGTTTCTGGAGGAACAGGAGTATAATGAGAAACAAATAGTAAATGACTCCCTCTCTCACAGCGCTGCAGCAAGCCATCTGGGCACTACACAGCATCCCCTCTCCACAGAGCATTCCTGCCTCTCAGAATACCCAGCCTGGGACCTCAGAGGCACCAGCGCAGGCCTGCAGCTCCTTTTGCCACACAGCCTCAGCCTCTGAGACTCAGGTGTACTGTCCCCATTACGTACCACTCCTTCCACTGCCCCTAGTACCGCTTTTCTCTCACCAGCTAGAGGACTACAGCTCCTTCCCCTCAATTCCTAATACATCTCCCCTGCTAAGACAAGATAGGGCAGCAGAGACTTCATGCCGGCCTCTGTGGCATGCTATGTCTGCTTTCTGGCTGCAGCGTGCATTGTGCACACAGCAACAGACAGAAACTTGGCAGTCCCTTCGCTCACTGCACCGACCCACAAAGCCCTCCCCGGCCTCCTCCATTGCATATCCATTAGCTTTCATGGGAATTTTGCACGCGCATCGAACAGAAAACAGAGATCCTGGCTGTGGCCTGCAAAGAATACTCGCCTAATAGCACGCAAAGCAAACAAACACAACCTATTTTCACATGAAATACCATCTTCTCATAGCCACTGGGAAACAGGTAGCAAAAGCAGCAGTTTGGACCAGGATCAGGAATTGGCACACTCTCCTCCAGGCAGCGACAGATACACAGAGCGGATAATCCGTTACACAATAACCTGGCGCAGTGCTCAAACACGAGCTGCCCAAATACGTTGTTAGGCACCTCCGTCTCTGCCATTTTTATGAGCAACAGTAACTTCTGTGCCAGGGCTAGGAATACCTTTTTTTTAATTTGTCTCTGGGTACTTTTTAGTATAGCTGCGAGAGCCTAGAAAAAAAATCTGCTTTGCAGACAGACTTTCTCTCTCTCTGCCTTTATCCTCCCCCTTCTCCTTGCACCTCCTTTTTCAAAATAATTCTTCAAACTCAAAAGTCCAAGGAGATCTCCATGGAAAGAACAGTGAAGACATGAAAGCAATTACAACTGAATCACACAAATATAAACAAGTCTGATTCTGATCTTTCAGTTAATTTATATGGGTAGGAATACATCAAATTTATTGCAGTTGTAACTAACTGACACTGGAAAATGCAACATCCAAATTCTGATTTCTGTGTTAGCTCTTGGGAAGATAACCAGTCAAATAACTATATTCCAATGCTTTAAAACTGCACTCTAAAGGGCTGCCTGTGTGAGAATGTGTTAGTGTATCCTTCGCACTTGATATCTTGAAGTGAACACTACCAAATCAGAGTGCTGATCCAGGAGTAAAAGTAATGCTATTTTGACTCACTCATTTTCACCAAAGCCAATGAAAACCCTCCCAACTGAGCTACATCAGACCCTTTTAAGGATGACAAAGAGAATCTGGTGAAGGTTAGCAGGAATATGATACGAATAACATCTGCCTTTACCATCCATGAGAGAAAACTGGCTCTGTGCCTGATCCTATGCTTTAGGTGATACAATTTTTCAAGACCTTTTCTTTTTTTTTTTTTAAAAAAAAGAGAGACTACTGGACCCATTGAATCCCATTGCCTGAGCCTGAATTTCTCTCGGTTACCTCTGATCCCATAAACTCCTGTTCTAGCTGACACAACTGCCAAAAAGCATCCAAGTCTTGATTTCAGGAGCCCAACAGCCTTCACTTGCTTCAGGGATTCTTGACATCTTTTATTAAGAATTTATGACTTTTTTCATTTTATTTGTCTGATCTCAGTTTCCATCCCCCAGTTGTTGCTATGCTTTTCTCTGCTGCATTAAGAATCCTTTAAAGTACAGAATTTTCATGTCATCAAGTCACTTAACCTTTTTGATAAGCTAGAGGATAAAGCCCTCAAGTCCAGGAAGGTTTCTTTCTCTCTAACGCACTTTCTCCAGCTTGTCATCATTTCTACTGGGAGCAGCATAACGCTATGCAACACCCCACCACATGTATCGCCCCTGCTCCCCACAAACACAGAATCACCTAGAGAGTTGAGGCTTTCTCAGACAAGGCGCCTCTCCTTCTGCAGATACTGCTTGCCTGCCCTCCTTGCTTCCCCAGCAGTTGCAGGACCCAATACCAAGCTGTGCTAAACATTTTTTCTCAGTGGGTTTCAACTTGTCAAGTGATTGACAACCAGCCTGCTGCACTACTCTGCTTTTGTCATTATTTAGCATTGGATCAACCTTCACATCATGTAGAAATTTCTATCAATCAGCAATGGTTTTTAAAGTTCTAGCCTCAAGTATTAATAAACCTAACCACCCCATACACAAACCCACTGGATCCACCTTTCTACTTGCTACTGTCAGCTACTCTGAGCGAGTACTTCATCTGTTTAGTAGATGTTTCAGCAACATCACATTACGTATGTTGGGGTTTTTTTGGTTTTTCATTGTTGAGGGATTTTTAAGAAAACCTCAATCCATTAACCTTACAGCGTCACAGAAATCTGATGTCAAATTTACTGGACAAGATGCACTTTCCTTACAACCACACTAAACTAACTGTATGCCTATTCTTCAGTACTTCATCAAACCATGATATTGCCAAATATGAAGTCCTACTAACTGGCCTGCCACCACCTTATTTGTTCATTTTTGATATTGGCCCAAAATTCATCTCACGCAACCGAAAGGTTGAAGTGTAAGGAAAATAGCCATGCTGCTGTGCTGTCTGCTTACTCCCCTGTGAAGCCATACAGCAAGAACCTGACTCAAGTGATGCGACATGTTACCAGCCACGTCCAACAGCCATCAAGGAAGCCAAGGCTCCTTGGGACAGATACCCACTGATTTTGTACACACTGATCAAACAGCAAGGTAGGTGAAATGGGGCAAGGCAGAGGAAAGGAAAACATGTGGAGTGTGTGCCTTGCCCACAGTCAGTCCGTCAATCGCTGCTCTATATCCAGGGAACATACTGCAGCAGCAGCTGGGGCTGTCAGAACCTATCATGGCTATTAAACACCTTGGTAAAGCTGCCCTTTGGTTGCTATCAGTATCATTATTTTAACAAGCTAAGTAGAGCTCTAAGAGATCCCTGTTACCCTTTAGCTTCTTCCTCTGAAGCACTGCTTCGCAGTGAACCTTGGAAGACTCCTTCTCCCATGTTCTGCTCTCCTCTGCTCTGAGCACAGGTTCTGTAGCGATCTTCACTCCTGCCAGCACTGCAGCCAGAGACAGGATTCAGACTTCTCACAGCTGTGTGCTGCAACAGAATGAACTCACTGCAGATCTCTGGGGTCAACCTGGGCTTCATTCAAACTTGTGCAGGAGTCAGCAAAGCCAACTGAGTCATATGCAATCTGCTTCCCACAGAGCCATGAGCCTTTGAGAATGAAGCAGTTGCCACTGCTGCAACACCATTTTGTGGCATGCTTCTGATCCTGTGTGACTCACTCCCACGTTCCCCCATGCACCCAACTATCTTATCCCTGCAATTTCTTTGTCCCAGTCTCTCTGTCTCCTGGCAATGCTGAGGGCAGCACAAGGCAGCTATGTGGCAACGGTTATCCAGCCACTGACCTCCCACTGCTGAAGCAGGGAAAGCGCCAGGATAGCTCCTGTCTTCAGAGCAGACACCGGGAGAAGGAAGAGCTCACTCCAGCTAAACAGAGAAATAATAAGAAAGGGAAGGAAAGGCCTGGAAAGTAAAAAAAAACTTCACATTTTGTGTGGAAGAGTTTCACTAATCTGAGGAGAAAGAATGTGACGCATCCTAGGCAGATAGTTGGAGGGAGGAAAGCAAGTAGGCAATGATCCTACAGAACACACTGCTATTTGTTCCTTAAAACAAAGAAGCATAGGTAAATGCACAGGATGAAATTAAGGACAGAAAGCAGGAAAATACAGCCTGATGAGGGACATCTATTCAGCTACACACAGGTTTCTACAGAAAATGCACTCCTTTGCCATATGGATAAATCCCTAGTAAATTGCAGTACAGAGCAACCCCACACTGGAAAGAGGAAGAGCATTTGGCCAAACGACTCTTCAGTCTTTGTTTCTTTCTTTGACTGAAGTCAGGATAGAGCACAATGTACACCTACTTTGTATATAAAGCATACAAAGAAGGGCCAAGAGGTCTGTGGACCAATTCTTGGTGCCTCTGTTTCCCCACTTGCAGTGATAACTTCATGTCACAAGGGTAATGTAAACTTTAAAAAGAACCAGGAGAGCCTGTAATAGCAGATGCTGCAAACAGTACAAATGCTGTTCTTAAAATGGGAGAAAATCTAGAGGAGCAAAGACAAGGACTATCACCTGGAAGCAAAAGAAAACGAAAGGATGAGGACCTAAAACTGACATGACAATCCTTACAGGAGCATTTCTCTGCTTGCAGAATTGCTTAAGTAAGCTCTCTAAAGGAAATACACTTACAGTAAGTGATGTCTAACCCGTGTGTGAATCACTCCTCTGCCCATTCCCTACTCTTTGTAAAAAAAAAAGATATTCCTCCAGCATCTAGCTGGAAGCCCTGTTGGGCAGCTATTCTACCAGGAAAAGCGAAGGTAAAGTCATCCTCTGTAGCCTACTGCTTGGCATCCTTTACAGTCAGTATTTTTCATTTTGTCAGTTTTTTCCTTCTCTTGCCTTGAGCTGCGTCCTGCCCAGGTACTGTCAGCACACCCACGGACCTTGGTAACCCTGGTAAACACAGATATTACTGGAACAAGAAGGGTACAAATATGTAATTTGATTGACTGCATGGGCAATACTCAAACTCCTTCCATACCCAGGCGAACAGACGAAACAGCGCCTATGACCACAGTGCGTAGGATCTCCAGGATCTCAAGCCTGGAGCCAAAAGACACCTCCATTACATGAACGACAAATTACTCTTTAGGGAAAACAAAACAAAACAAAACAAAACAAAGCAAAAGAAACAAAAAAACCCCACCTCAAACCAAGGGGCTGGAAACCTTTAACAATTAGTGATGATGCATATCTATCAGAGGCAAAAAAAATCAGGGGCAATTACAGATCCCTGGAGGGGAACAGATAAAAGTGAACAGGAAACAACCAGAGGAATTCCAAAATCCTGCAACTGGGAGCAAGATTTCTGCAATGCGCTGTAAGAGGGCCAGCGTGCATCAGCACAAGCAGCACCGCTGCATGCAAACCCTGGCACATTACTGACAATCTCAGACAGTTTAGGGCACGTGCTGAAGCACTGAAACAGTCAAGGAGCAAACGACGACAGTAGACTTTGGAAGCACTGTGGAGGTAGGTGATGTTATGGAGCAGGGTTTGCTTTTACTGAACAGTGAGTCACTTTGCCTGGGGTGACTGGGCAGCGCAGTATGTACAGCCGTGTGTTTAGATGATAATGCCTCTCTCTGTGCCTAACAGATCAACTGTTGGACGGGGCATTTGCTCAGCAGCTCCTGGAACTGCCTCAAAATCATGAAAATTCTGCCTAGTCACACCGCAATGCTGTTTCACTCATAATTCAAAAGCTAGATTCTCTCTCGAAGTACTCCTGACGCCATTCTCCTTTTTCATGAGTAAACAACAAAGAAGTCATTTCAGTTTCTGTAAACATGTTTTTCTTCATGAGCTAGCCTGTTTGGTGTGCATTACACGCCATGCTGGCACAGGCTGGGATGTCTTACAAAAATGCTTTCCACTAATACTGGAATCTCGCTACTCTGAGGGAATGCTGGGTTGCACAAGAGAGGCATCAAGAATCAATTCTGCCTTTTCCCCCACAATTTCAGATAAGAATTGGGTTTATGTTAATTGCACATTCCATTTCTACAAAGCCCTTGAGTGTGAGTAAAAATTTAAAAAGAACTCCTTTATTCTCCATTTCTTTAAAGGGGGAGAAGAAAAAAATATTTAAATAAAGCAAAATGAGTACTTACTAGGCTGAAGTAGAGAACACTCATCTGTTACACAATGAAGCGGCCACATTCTGTTCTCACTAACTGAAACTAGAATAAATGCAGTGCATACCATGAAATCAAATGACAGGAGATTCTTACACCTAAAATTTTATATAGGTAATAGATCAGCAGATGACTGGTGTGGGAACTTGAAATTAAGCAGCAGAATCTCTTGCTTAGCAAATAGGATGGTTTTTGCATCCATAAACTGGAGTTATGACCCATTCCACTGAAGTGTATTTTCTTTCCCCTCTGGTCATCTTTGGGCCTGATTCTTACGACTCCTCCAATGGAACTGACAGAGGATAGTGTCCCTGACGTGGTTTTGATGAAAATTTCTTGTTAAAATAATTGTTTCATTTTTGCCTTCATTTATCTATTCATGAATATTCCAAAGCTTCCACTGGGGATTTCTTGTCAGACCATCCTGAAAAGAATCCCCATTCTTCCCAATACTGCACACAGTACTTACTTCAGACCTGTATGTCTGTTATGATCTGAAAACTGAAATACAGTCAGCACTGCAGCTAGTCTGTGCATCTTGCAAATGACACCACTTCCCAAGATAAATGTAGCATCTAACTCCTTGTCTGTCATCCCTCCTCCTGTGCTTTCATTCCCCCGCTTTGCACAGTTTCTTATGAAGTCAGCAAGGCTCACCAAGATGCTGTCTGCAGTAGCACACTGATCAGAAAATACAAGTACTGAAGTTGCTGCGTACCATTGTGGGCAATGGGTCACAGAAGGAAGCTGAACATAAGGTCCACTGAAAGTCAGCAGGATTCTTGTACTATTCTATAAATAAAAAAAAAAACAGCCACTTTTGATTAATATGGACTTAATCTCATCCTTTACTGAGGTTCTTCATGTCCATAACAACTCTGTATCTGGCCTTTCATGCCAAAAAGTACCAGGCTGTCTCCACCCTTTTTTGAAAGCTAATCAGAATCTGTGGCTCAAGTCAGCACAGCCTACCCAAAACTTTACACTTAAATTCAGTCCTGAATTCATTATGTCTAATTCAGGAGCATCAGAGCCTTGCATGAGAGTCAGCAGACACACACAAGCAACTCCAGATCTTAGGTGGCTGAATCAACCTTTGGGAAGTATCTCTGTGTTTTCATTAACTCCAGAACGAGCCTACACATTTGGCCTCTCAGAAGAGATGGTTTTAATTTGAAAGTCTAAATTTAGCTGGGATGCCACGAGTAAGATGTCTTAGTCCAGAGGGACCTTATGGTGCATTTGATCCTTCAGCTGGAATAGATCCCTTATTTTTATCTCCAGAATCACTGGTTTGTTTTTTTTAATTTATAAATACAGACTACAGTTTTCAAATACACATTTTGCAACCAAACACCTAGCAGCATCTATACATAAAGAATTTTGCTTTCCAAGATGCTGGCTTGTCATATAAATGCATGAATGACGACAAAGAATGTAACGTCCCTACACTTCGGTTTGAAACTGCTAGCCCCATTCTCATTTCTCCCTGCTAAAAGTTGCTCTAGGCAAGGGGAGAGCAGGCAACCGGCTGCATGCAACTGAAGCAGCCCGTAGCTACCAGGAGCCTGTGCAGGAAGGCAGAGCGGCGCAGGGCTCAGCCGGCCAGCAACCTCTCTAGTGGGGTGACCCTGCAATGGGAAACCCAGCACCCGACCCGGGCTGTGCCCAGCATCACCCACACGGGCCCCGCGGCACCCTAACCAAAGGGGTCGCCCTCGGCTTGTGTAACACACCAGCAGGATCCAGCTCCTTTTCACTGCACAAATTCTTACCTCTTCTTATTTCAGGACTTCACACTGCCTGATGGGAAAGTTTCTCTTGGGTACAATGTCAGCTCCTAAATAAAAATGGATTCGACTTCTGTTTTGAAACTGTTCTGAATTCAGAATCTAGGAAACAAAGAGCCCTCAAAGCAAACTACAGAGCAGGTACAGAAAGGCAAGTTTTCTAGCAAAGTTCTACCATTGCTAACGGCCCTTCTTCTGCTCTCGTTGTCGTTATTATCCAAACTCTCATTGCACTTAGGCAAACTCCTATCAGCTTCAACAAGAGCAGGAGCAAATCATTAGGTTACTACTGTGCATTCATCTTATAACTGGATGCAAGAGCTTTACAGCCCAAAGCATTTCACTTTGCTCTGAGATGTCACAGGTACTGTAACTCAGCTCAGCTCTCCGTATCACCTTTTCAGCAGCCACTATCATATTTATTATCTTTGCTCTTTAGTCTTAAATGAAGTTAACTCCAGTCAGACTGCAACATTTACTCCAAAAGCATCTTCTTTCTTGCTGAGCACCAGAGTGCTTCTATGCCAGATGCACAGTTCTGTACACAGTAATGGACTTCATGAATTATACTCCATTATGAAGGAGCAAAACAGTCTCTCAACTGCCCCTTGTAACAGTGAATGAAAACACAGCAAAAGAAACATCCACCCACTGGGCTCATATATCCATGCTGTGCTAGAGCATCTCACCAAGCTCAGCTTGGCACTGCATACGAGAAACAGCTGTAAAATGCTGAAGGAGAAATCCTTGTTTAGAGTGCAATTAGAATGTGCTTTTCTTGCTTAAACAGATTGTGACGTGAAAATAAATATACACAGGAAAGCTCAGATTTACTGCTCTGTTGACTAGACAGGTCTCCTATGGCTTGGATCACTCAGTGACAGCCCCTGCTCTCCCCTTAAACTCTCCTCTGTTCTCAGCATCAGTTTATAGATATGTATCACCCTGTTTCAAAACATCATTATTTTCTCTCTTTTTGTCCTTTAGCATGATGCAGCTCCCTCCTTGCAGTCCAATTCCTTTGCTTCCCAACCTGCATGCCACTTGTATCTCCCCTCAGGAAGGCCACTTCAGGCAGATTAAGTTATCCAGGAGACAAAGTCTTACACATGGGACACAAGTAACCCACAATAAAGGCCCCTGGGCATTTATGTACCCCTATAGAAGAATCATTGTCTCTTCTTTCATTCATTCAGAAAAACGGCCCCTCTGATGCTCCTCCCATTGTACATGCACACTAGACAGTAACACGTACATGAACTCTCACACATAGCGAGTCTGGTACATCTAGAGTGTGACAAGCTGACCACATGCTCTGTAGTACTTCTCTGAGCATGTCTGATGGCCAGGACATCTAAATAGCCAACAGCATTCTAGTCAGCCTCAGACAAGCCTACCCTCCTTCTAGCTGGGTAAAACATCCTGGAAAGGAATGGGGAAATGTGGGGTAAAAGCCTAATCTGGAGAAGCTTGGGAAGTATAGTACCTGTACTGCCACAGGAATGGGACTGCACCACCACCACCACTGCCAAAGGCACTGCTCCCCAAGCAGAAAGGAAAGAGCTGCCCACTTTCCTTCTCTTCTCACCATCCATAACGGGAAACATTTTGATGGCTGGCCATTCCTGTATGTTAGACCATTATATCTCAACCCATTTAACGTGTATAGCAAGCTGCAGCCTCATCACAGCACAAGCACAGTGAAATAAGTGTGCTTGCATTTTCATTTGTATCTCTAGGCTCAGTACCGAGAGGGGCCTCACAGGTCCACATCTACTGTTTTGAGACAGAACTGCCGATTAGCCTTGCAAATAAATAAATAAAAATAACAATTTAAAAATTCCCAGTTCTTGAACCAAGAGATGAAGAGGTTTTCAGAGAAGGTGCTCATCTCAAGCTTACAGCTCATTAATAACTGGAAGACCACCTTTTTTCTTCGGACTAATCTCATCAGAAACTTACCTCTTTCCTGAAGAAGAGTCCAGTCATATCTGAACAACAAAGAGCATTCAAAGAGCAGCTTGATAAAGAAACGCTGAGGTGATTTATGTAAGGATGGAGTATGTCCTGCCATGAAGAGCTCACAAATGAGAAAAGAGTAAGATACACGACAAGCCCCTGGAAACCTCTGCATCAGCTTGTGGAAAACTGCTAGGTACTAGCACAGAACAGAGCTGAACTCCTCTGCTGAGAAATCAGTGGTCACCAGGCTTTAGAGGTGATTGCTAAGCTACTTTGAATTCCTTTCTGCCAAGCTCAAAACCATTTAAATTCCAAGAGATACATATAATGACAGTATTTTCAGAGCTCATCTTGCTGCTGATGTTCACAAATTTCCACTGTCACCTGCCCTCCACAGCTGCTCAGAACTTTATAAAGAAATTAAGCTCCTCTTCCAGATGTTTTTGTGTGATTTTAGAAGTCTCAGTTTATCACAGAATCACAGAATAGTAGGGGTTGGAAGGGACCTCTGTGGGTCATCCAGTCCAACCCCCCTGCCGAAACAGGGTCACCTACAGCAGGCTGCACAGGACCTTGTCCAGGCAGCTTTTGAATATCTCCAGAGAAGGAGACTCCACAACCTCCCTGGGCAGCCTGTTCCAG
>Ga0065711_1032996_pt1 | contig 26283 bp, 25 predicted proteins | sample Hoacrofraction12_FD_59098 | JGI IMG/M metagenome (GOLD analysis project Ga0065711, IMG submission 59098) | Hoatzin crop microbial communities from Cojedes, Venezuela - Epithelial fraction 12 v2 (version 2) | ecosystem: Host-associated > Birds > Digestive system > Esophagus > Crop | place... | reverse complement strand
GGGGAGTGGGAAGGGGGGGTGTGTGTGTTATTTTTACAGTCTGACTAAAAGCCACTACCTACATCTCGTGGCAATATACTTAGCAGCTGCAATCTTTGCCACATTTTGATCCAAGTGAGTCAAAGGTCAAGGAGACAAAAGGGTAACTTACATATTTGGTTCCTGGCCACTTCTTCTCTGATATCCATGTGCTTTAAAAGTGCTCATATTAGCGAGTTACAACTAACCAGTTCCTGACAGCCTCTTTAAGATACAGAATATTTTCAAATGTTCTTTGCTATATAGCATGCTCTGTTGTACAAATAAAGCCTGACTATTGCAGTCATTCTCTGTCAAAATACAGGCTAAACACCTTTGCAGCTTAATCATCGTGACAATAAATTTCAAGCAATAATAATCAGGAAATGTCAGAATATTTTTAAAAGGGATTTTTTTTTTCTCACAGTTTGGATTACATTTCCTCACAAAGCACTAAGGCTCTTCCACTTTTACTGTAAGTTCATTCAACTTTGTCCCAGAAGATTCTTTTTCTTAGTGTATAGAAAAATCAGTTAACACTAACATCTGTGTTGACTAAAGTGTCACACCAGCACTGCGTCTACTAATAATTAACAATAATCAGTTTTGCAAGATTTTGCACTAATATTTGTTAAATATCTCCTCTTCCCAGTTGAATTAAATGAATGGATTGTTTTAAAAGATTCTTCTGGCAGCAGCAAGAGGAAGTGATTTATGTTTGGCTTATTTAATTGTAAGAGAGAAAATATTTCTAAAAATAGATTCTCAGGTCCAGACTTTCAGGGTATAGCACTGAATAGTTTGTGATCTACATGTTTAGTATTTACTGTGTGTTTTGACTGAGTGTTTACTCTTCTGTTTTTTGTATTGCCCTGTTTGAAAGTTAAGCTTTTGTGGAAGAAGCTCCCTCCCACTAATCTACTTCTGCTAAGTAAATCCAAGATGGATGAAGATTAATGAAGTTGAGGTTTTATCTCCTAGTAGTGAAAGCAAGAGTGAAAGTGAGCCTGGTCCTCTGAAAGCAACCTGTAAGACAGTCTTTGTACAAGGCTCACTGCCAGGGAAAGTTAGTGACCCTGACTAACTCCAGTTTCACATCCTTGAAAAGTGGAGTAAATTTACTTTCCTCTATTCTCTAACTAAAGAGTGGAGTTAAACTGCTGAAAGAAGCAGTCCTGCAAACTATGGTTCCCATACACTACTTCTATGAATATTATCATTAATTATTTCTATTGGACAACTCCTTATAGATGCTCTCCTTAAGATGTTCTTGTTCGGGATCCCCCAGCTTTGCTCCCAGGTTGTGCTGCCTCCTTCTCTGCTGATTTGTCTCTTGTAAGAGGAAGTAACTCCAGTTACTCACACCTGTCCATGGAGATGTTCTCCACCATGCTCATTTTCTCCATTTGCAGTGTACTGGACTCAGTGTGCACCATTCGTAAGGGAGGCAAGAATCTACTACTGTCTTTTTGTTGGACTAAAGGCACTAAAGCAGATGTAATGAAGCTCAGTTTTCAACACATACGTGCTGAGTTGTATCAGCTAATTTTGTGACTTACGACAGTCTATTATTGTCCTATATAAGCAAAACTTGGCACTGAAGTGAGCACTGCCAGGTTCAGCTGCAGAAACCAGCTAGAAGGATTTGAAGCTAAGAGAGAGTTGTGTACTTTTGGATGCCAGTCACTTCTGTTTCTTAAAAAAAAAACAAAAACCAAACAAACTATAAGTACTTCATGGTCTTTCTGTGTTCTCTGGCTTCATATCAGAGTTCAGAGGTTACAGAGGAGAAAATACAGAGACACACAGCAACAGAGTGATGACAGAAAAAGCAAAAAATTTGTAGTTCATCGGAATTCGCAGTGGTATGACAGCAAACTACCCCACAAGGAGAAACTGCCAAGAAAGAGAAATAGTGCAAATGACACTCACATGCTTGACGAAGACACAGAAAACCACAGGAAGCAGAAAAACACAATTGCAGTTGTTAACTCCAAATGAAGTCCACCCACACTTCCTGGAATAAACATACTACTGATGAGAGAATGCTGAAGAGAAGAGCATGATTCCTGGCTTCTCTACACTTCTCACAGTGGGACCTTTTGGAAATCACTTTCTTTTGAGGTGCTTTCTAAACACAGAGGGAACAAATGCAGAGAGTTATCTTTCTATATGTCCTGAGGTTCCTAAAGACTCAATGCCCCCCTCTCTGTTTTTAAGTTAAGATCCCTTCCATCAGGGTGTGACATACCTTTATGGTACATATAATTTTAATTTTGAGGATGCTCACATAAACTTTCCCACATTCCTATGGGAATTCTCAGATGTACAGTACGACACAGCATGATTTTATATTCCTGTGTTTCCACAGTCATGTTGCTTGCAGAGTTTTTCTTCACCTGCCTGTTATGAAATTTGTGAAAGCTAATCTTAACATTAATCCCTTGTCAGATGCGGAGATGTTAGCAGATGTTAGTAGATGTTAGCTGAGGCTAGCAAGCAAATCAGAAAACTCCAGGAAACTCCTTTCTACACTTTGGTACCCTCTTTCAAAAAAACCCAAAACAACCTTCTCATTGTTATGTATAGAGCCAAGCCCTGGGGCAGAAAGTAAGATTAATGTTTTCAGCATTCAAAACATGAGTTTCCATAATCTTTGGGGTACTCTTCCTATTTTGAAATAAAGGGATGAGGAGTTATATTTACCTCCTTTCTATGGTAAGCAAAAGCACGGATTTGTTGTTTACCCGACTTACTCTATTAGCATCATCTTACATGGCTTCTGCACTCCCTAGCCAAAATCCTGTTGCCACCACTCAGTGGTCCTCTGGCTTCTCTGCAATTAATAAATCCCACAAGAAAGATTGCATCTTGCTCAGTAGTGAAAGATTTAAAGCATTCAAAAAAACCCACAAAAAGTAAGAACATGTGGCACCTATCCCCATATAAGCTCTTTCTGATTCAACACACTCATGTTCACTCACGTGCACTTAGTTCTACTGAGGAAGAGAATGATGAAGATGAATCATCTACAGAAGAAAATGTGCAACATGCTACCAGCTGGATTAGAATTCTGCCCCTCTGCATGTATTCGAGATACTAGGAGGTGTTTCTTTATAGGGAGTGAAATTTTGTATTCATGAAAGGTAGTTTGATTTCATATGGAAATGAAAACACTCTGTGTATCATGTCATCACATAATACACAAGAAGCAGCACAAGAGCTATCCACCCAGACCACCCTCAACTATTTACTTCCTTTCTATTACATAAAAGCCTTGCCTAGAATAAACACAGCCTATCTTCAACTACTGCTATAAAGAATTTGAATATATAAGACCCAAATTATAAAAATAATAATATAGAAATTACATCTTTTTCCTAAATTTTATGTTCACTATCTTTGTCTCAGCTGCTTTCACTGTGACTCCTATTTTGTACCACCTCATTTTCCAGAAACCTTGGGACAGATCAGAGTTACATGCCAGGAGGAGTCATCTCACTTTAAAAGAAGGAAGTATCAAGATATTTCAGTTGTTTCAGTTTTGCTTTTAATATCTTATCTCTGAGGACCTGATAGAAAAGACAGACATAGTTTCATGGTGATAATTCTTTTCTTGTTTAAAGCTAACTACAAGTATTTGTTGCAAATAACTTTATCCAGGCAAAAAGTAAGTATCTGGCCTAAGGAAGGTGAATCATTTTCCCCTCCTCTCAATGGAGAGGTAAGAGCACATCCACAGACTCATTACATCTACCTTCAATACTTATCTTTGGCAAAGATGTATCAAACCCTTTGGAGGCACTGATGTCACTCCTTTAACTGAAGAGGATCTAAACAACTCACTTAAATTAGACATCTAACTTTTAGAATGTTAATGTTAGAACAATTCCACTCAAACTCCTCGAAAAGGTCTGTCAGTTCCTTCCCTGATCAGTGCACTGTACTGACAATACCAGGACAGCTATGCAAGGTTGTGGTAAATGCAAACAAGTAGTGTAGCAAGAAGAAAATGAGATCAGAAAAATTCAAAATATTTACCACATGATATTAAAGGAAAGTATGCCCAAAGATTGTAGACATGGTATAATGTTTTTTGCCCATCTCACATCACAGACATTTACTGCAGATGCATTGGCCTTCAAGGGTTTCTAGTGTATGCCCTGAGGCATACTCAAACCACTTGTTTCAAGCAGTCTTCAGCCTCCTGGAAAAAGATCCTCCTAAACATGCGTTAGTACCTGATTTCTCATCACAAGATGTTGGAAGACTCATTCCGACCTACTGTGTAGCTCCTTCATTACACACTAAAGACTCACAGATGTAGTTTCCCAGCTCTGTGAAGTGTTAGGACCTAAGGTTCTGTCCCTTGTGATTCTCAATGTGTTCTGATAATATGGAAAACATTCTAAAATACCATTGGCTAAAGCCATCTTGGCAGCAGTACAATGGAAACAATGTGATATATTTGGCTCCTGCAAGCAAGGAGTTTCTCTGTCAAACTGTAACTATGTTCTTTAAGGAAAAAAATGGTGATGGAAGACCCAGCAGCTGCTTTGGTTCATTTTTTCCTGTGGAAAAATTGATTCTGAGCTCTTCATTGACTCTGGCATGCATAAACTGCTGCCTTTCTTAGTCCTCAAAATCACTGTTAAAATTTACTTTCAAGTGACTTTAGCAGGGCAATCAAGTGAAGAAATCACAAGAGAGGTAGGGATAGAGCAGACTTTGATTATTCCACTCATGTGGGTTCATGTGAGAGTCACTCAGAATGTAGATAGGAAAGAACTTCGTAGAACTGAACCCAATACAGAAACAGTAATATAATAACTTCGGCTTCTGGGCCAGTCTGAAGCAGTAAAGAGCTTTAAAAACCTTTTACCTAAAGGGCTGAGTCAATCTATTAATGCTAAAGATGAAACCTAAGGAGGGCATGGAGAGAAGGCTTCAACGGTAGCGGAGAAAAATTTTGAAAGCAGGCATCTATTGAAAGTCAAGAGAAATTTAATAAATCTTGTCCCTACTTGGATATATTCCACTTCTTGCAAAACTCTTCTCCTTGGCTCAGAAGTCACAGAATAATGATGTAATTCAAAACTCCTTCACTGGTGCAATACCTGGTTGAGTAATAGTCACCATAGTGAATCATCCCAGACAATAGCAGTGGCTTTGACGAATGGCTGGGCAGTCCTTATGCTTTTGCCTACCAGCAGCACCATAATTTTGTCTGTGTGGTAATTAAGAACAACATACATACAGGTGATTTTTCCAAATAATGAAGAGGTAAGTTTAAGGTCAATTTTCTGGTGACTTCTCAAGAGATGGAGACCTGTCGAATAATTGACACCTTTTTCTTTCATTTCACATTTTCCAGACCTGGTCACATGTCCTTGGTCTGAGCAAGATGCAGAAGATCTTCTGTGTGATTGTTTCTTGCCTCAAACAGAAGGCATTAAAAACAAACCATGAGCCTACTGCGAGAAAAACCCTGCTTTTCATCAGGCCAACACAAGCAGAAAGCTTTACTTAACCAATCCCACGTCCCCAGCCCCACTTTGAGAACCAGAACTGGTGGTTTGGATAGTATCAGGAGATCCAGGCCTCTACCAGTGAGATATATGTTTTCTACCAAAAGTAATGGCAACGTAGAAAAACATCTGGAGAATTAACACAGGCCAAAGCCCTTCCCAGCTGAGCTTTCTCCCTCAAGAGGGAAGCTCAGAGACTACAGCAGCGGCAGCACGAAGCTAGTGGAAACACTCTTAGAAAAGCAGATTGTCCCTTCCAGCTGGCAGTGGAGGTACAGACCGTGTGGGTCTTGCCTACAAGTCAGAGTGAGGAAGCAATACTCAGACAGTTGCAAGAAAGCGCGCGCTGACTGCCGTGGAGCTTTTCACCTTTTATAGCCTTTCCCTACAGACCTGGTGAGCTAGGCCTTATTTAAACTATTTTATTATACAAAAACTCTATTATACAAATTTTCTTATACCATAGGATGTTTCTACTCTTCTTTAGTCTAAGGGCTAATGCACTACTCTTATGCACATGACAAAAAAGGAATTCTTCCTTTTTTCATATTTTTCTTGAGAAGATACGTAATTACTGCAATGGAAGTATAAACCACAGATAACACATATACAAAAAAAAACAACAACTGAAAAATTAATTCACCCTCGCTACAAGAGATGCCTTGGCAGCAGCTGAAGCTCTTGCGAGATGAGAAAAATTTGTGCAATAGTATTTCAAACTGAGAAACATTAACAACTATGAAGAACAGAGCAGTAGAAAAATATTAATGGTGATTTCTGTGCACTAGAAGTGAATGAAGCAGGCAACAAATAGCTACACTGAACTTCTCAGATTATGTCATTTGCTGATGATAAGATACAGAATTATTCTTTCAAATGCAACCATGTTACAGACATATGTATATAATTTGCACAAAAATAGTATAAAATACAGTAATTTAACAGAAAAAATATATATTTCTGATCATTTTCATCGTTGTGCCAGTTATATAAATGCTTCTGAAGTATCACTTGAGGACAGAAAAAAATCCCCAGAACTAGACAACTACAGCCTACACATTTTTTATGAACAGGACATTTTCGCCAAGTAGAAAAAAGACCATATCACTGAGTTAATACCATAGTTATTGTATTGGTTGTTAAAGAGAATCAGATCGCTAGATTAGCATAAGTTATTAGTGTATAAAGGACTGTGCTGTATTTATTTAGTTGATCGAAGGACTTACATATCGAAATGAATTTAAGATATATCAGCATCTTTACTGGACATTAATTGTAATTTTAAATCTATACAGAAATGTACATATATGCCTTTTCCCATAATTAATAATTAGTACACTATTTTCAGATGTTCATTTCTAACTCACTTATAAAACACGCATTTTATGATCAGCCATACACTTGATATTTCTCTTCATTGTTATTTATTTTTTATAACAAATGTATATAATCCTTATATGATAGACCTTTATTGATAACATAACAATTCACAAATTATTATAATTATGTTGCGGTTTAAAATGTGAATACATTAATTTTTAATTGAAATGTACAGTGAATATCAGCAATATACTAAATATTAGCAAGATATTAATATCCAGTTGAACTAATTTGATTATCCGTATATTTAGTCTCTCTAAATTTTAGTAAATGGGCTCTTCTTAGACTTACAAATGGACAAGAAATAGAGGCTGAATGACAGTTGTCTTTGCTTTTAATAATTCTAACGTGTAAGAGCATTTTGCTGGCAATAGGATGCAATAGTACACTCTCAAGAAACGAATGCAATGTCCAACTGCATGCTGAGAAACTGCATTTAGTTCAGGACCAGGGTCACATACCTGTGTGGAGGGAGAGCTGCTCTCACTGCTCTTGCTGCCAGGAAGTGGAGAGCTGCAGAAGAGCCTGCTAAGTTAGCTCCTTATTCACAGGAAAATCAAGTTGCTGTGGCAACCCTATAGCAACCCTGGCTGCCCAGCACCCTACAAGTCAGTTGATCTTTCATCAGCTACAAAAAGAAGGAGAAAGCTGCAGAGACCTTTAAATTCCTTGGATGCTAAACTGTCTCAAGTGATGAGGAATTATAATACAAAGATTATACTCTTTCACACTTACACTTTGCAAGAAAGACCAGTTCTAAGAAATCCTTTCAACACCAGCCTCTGACTCTGATCTCCTTACCCTCTGCAATAACCCAGCACTTGGAGGCAATGTATCTGGTCTCTGTTGCCAATCCAGAACAAGCTTAATTGACCCTGCTCTTTGCAATAACTCTGCAAACACAGTCTAATCCCACTTAATCCTCACAACACACTGGAAGCCAGGTAAGGAGTTTCGTACTAGAGACAGCTTTTCAGATTTGGTCTTATATATAATTACACAAAGAACAGAGGTCAGAATGAGGGATCACAGCTGTGAATACAGCTGTTCAAATTCATGGAACTCTTTCTAATGAGTTCCACAGGCTTTAATTGAGAATTTTGTCATCTAAAAGAACATCAGAGTCAAGTGACAGTGCTGTAACTTCCTCTGCCTGTCCTTTCAGATCCTCGCTATATCCTTTTATCATAGCAGTGATGAACTGCTTAAAGTACTTTTTAAAAACTATTAAAGTTTTAAGTACCGCATTAATTTTTATATTTAAACTCCAGATTGAGGCACCTTCTTGCATTCAGTTACGGCAAACAGCGAAAGTGAGCAGCCTGTCTGCCAAGGCCTTTCATAATTAAGATAAAAACTGTCCCAGAGCGTTAACAGGACCCTGAGGCGAGTCGGTATGACAGGAACTATAAAGCTATGTCTCACATGTACTAGCTGAAGAGGTAACCCATGGCTTAAGCCTCTTTACCTGGCTTTCTGTGAAGATTCTCCTTCTCCAAAGTCAGTCAGAAAAATGAAGTGACAAGGCAAGGGAAGGAAACAAAAATATTCCTGAAATTTCCATTAATCTGGATAATTTGTGACCCATCCTGCTATGTAAATGCTGTTGTTCTACCTTTGGTCTTCTTGGAGTCCCGCTGATTTCTTCCTGTGTGGCTTTCACAGCTGCAGCTTGTTGCCAGACTCCTCGTCTGCCTTCCTTTCTGTATGTGCTTCCTTTTACTCCTGTTTCCATCCCAAAGAATCTCCTCCCTCCTCCAGTTCACTGTATCTCTCCCACCTTCCACCCTGTCATCTCAGCAGTCACTCCCCCACCAAGCATCTTCTCTGCTCTGTCTCCTCCCCCACTGGATTATCCTCTGGTTTGTTTCCCCACTTCCAGAATTCACAGTTTTGGATCGATTCTGTCCTTGTCCCCTTCCATTAACATTTATGTTTCCCAAAATCTCCCATGATACTTCCTCCGTTCTTCTCCTACTTCCCTTCATCTCCCTCTACCTGAAGTCCTGGTATGTGACCTGGCAGTGTAAGTTAATCAAAAAGCTGGTTGCAACTGGAAGTCAGATTTATCAGTGTTCTTTGGTACACAGACGAATCTTACCTGAAAATGTTAATTATAAATAGTAATTCAAGTTTGGTAGCTTAATCCTGTAATGTGTTCTTGTTTGTGTTCCTGCCTAAAGCCTCAGAGCAGTAAAGCCAGTAGTATTCCCGCCCTTTATCTTTCCCTGCCCAGCTGTCATTCAGAACTCTTTTTGAAGTCCTCCCACTCCTAAGAAAATGAAAATTGAACAGCTTCACCTGTACACAAAGAAGCAGATGTGCCAGGTAAAGAAAAGTAAACCTTGTCCTCGACTTACCTGCACCAGAACTGAGAGAGGATCTGAGATGAGGCTGGGAACAACTCTGACTTCTCTGAACGCAGGGGCAGACCAGGTCCAGTGGTGGAGCAGGCACATTGGACTACCCAAATCAGTGCTGTGTCCTTCCTTCCATCCCACAACAGCTAGAAAGGATATGGGATGTATCCTTCACCTCTCCCTTATGCTTTGAGACGTCAGGGCACTCGTTAGTGTTTAGCATTTAAAAACAACCCTTAAAATTACATAGGATAAAGATTACAGTATTGTAAATATGCCACCACAACATGAAACACCCTGGGCATGTTTGTGGTGGAGTGCACGCCCTCTGCCTAATTATACTCGGGCTTCTCTGTTTTAGGCAAAAAGTAACAATAGTCACTTACCAGATTCCCAAAATGGTATTGGAGAGGATTCAGCAGGACACTCCCAAGACTTTCTGGGTAGCAACGGCCACAGGATTACAGACATATAAATGCTCAGTCCCTGCAGCTCTTGGCAACTGTTTCTTCCATGCTACACTCTGTTCTGTTAGTGGATTTCTAGCCAGTTTTTTGGCAGTTTTTCTTTTGCAATTTCTTTTCTCAGCTGACAGATTCTAACATGGGCTTCTCTCCCCTTCCCTAAGCCTTGCTGTCAGGCCATCTGCCCACATTCCCTCAGAGGATAAATCTTGACCATATCAGAACAGTACCTGTAAAAGTCTTGGATGTGTAGACTAAAATGCTCATCTCAGCATTGCACCTTCACACAAGAGGGAAGTTTATTCTCCACGGTATTTCTGTGTGTGAGAACTGTACCCAAGGGAGTATGACAGTATCTCGATTAAACACCACAGACATCTGTCAGCTGATACCTGACAGTTTACCTGGCATGCCTCTATCTATAGTTTTAATGTGTCTGTGATTCTAACGTACACATACCTAAACAGTCTCTGTATGCACATTCAAGTAATGTGTACAAGTCTCCTTGTAACAAACAGAAACAACTACAGTGAACTGTGAGGGAGGGGATTCTGCACCTCTGCTCAGCTCTGGTGCGACCCCACCTGGAGTCCTGCATCTAGCTCTGGAGCCCTCAGCACAGGAAAGACATGGACCTGCTGAAGTGGGGCCAGAGGAGGGATGGAACATCTCTCCTAGGAGGAAACGCTGAGAGAGATGGGGCTGTTCAGCCTGCCTTCCAACCCAAATCATTCTATGATTCTGTGCTTTTATGTAATGAGAAGAAATGTCATCTCGGTATGACAGGCATATGTTGCCTCATGAATTGGTGAGGCTTGCGAGAGGGTCTTTTCTTTTCTTGCACAGTAAACATAAGAACATATTTGCCTACGAATAATTTATTTTGCTGTGCCCACATAAAATGCAAAGGTCCTCTTCCCTAAGGGCAAGAATATTCCATTTTTGACCCAACAAATATTTAAGCATTTTACATGTTTGCATGTATACATGAACACGCATGCCTGTGCCTTGCCAGAATGTCTCCTGAGACTTCGTGTGTAGCTGAGCTCTTTTGCCTCTTGCAACCTTGCCTATCGCCATTTTCCATCACACAGACACCCTGAAAAACACCATCTTTTCCTTGGAAACTTCCATGTGTGTCTCACTGAAATGCATGTGGCTGGAAGGATTTGTGCCTACATAAGCCTTTGAAATCGTGTTATGATTCCCCACACAGCCTTAACCAAGCCATGTTTTTCATACCATTCAGGTTCCTCACCTGAAGAATGGGGCTGTAATATAGACCTATTTCCTTGGCATGTCGCCACACTTAGTCTGTTGCTTACACTGAGGTGCTTTCTGAGGTGCTACAGCCCTCTTTATTGTGGCTGCTGTATTTCTATGTAACCTTCCTTTTCTTATGATGAAATTCATCAGTGAACAGATTCCCACTTTTAGAACTATGCTTCATCTAAATTCCATTTCAATACTTCAGGTTTAATTCACATTATGCACTGGGCACGTGTCCAGTGCACATTCTACAGATGGGACAAAACCATCTTCCAAAGTACAAATCAAATGCACATGTGTTGCCTCAACACACCACCTAATTTCACTTCCAGACCTTTCTGGATCACCTGGAAACATATCTTGTTCAGATCTTACAATGCTAAGTATCAAAATCCAGCTATAAGTGCTGTCTTCCACCTTACTGCAGGGAAACTTCATGCTGTTTTTCCATGTTGTGAATGTGATGTGCAGCCCTCAAGTATCCTAGGACAACTGAGCTAGTGCATTGTTTCCTGTGTGTGAACTTCAGTAAAGTTCTTCAGGACTAAAAGTTAACATCTTCATTAAAAGAAACAAAACAAAACAAAACAAAACAAACAAAAAAAAAATGCAAACCAACAAAAATCATGCAGTAGACCATAGCATTTATTTTTCTGAAAAGCATTTAGTGTGCTCTGAATCTATATGCATTTTGTGGAATGAAAGAAATGAACTGCCATTCTGGGTAGGATTCATTTTTCCACATTTCATTGTCTACACTGTAGACATCTGAATGTCTACCCAAATCTCTTAGTTGTCTACAGAGAAAAATATGCCTTTCTAGGACTTGAGTCCTCTCATCCTTACTGTATGATAAATTGAAAGTTGTTCTCACGAACTACCTGCCACGAGGGTCTATTCCTCTGCAAAAATTTAACTGAGAATATTTCCCAGTGTGAGATGACGTTTCTGATTTCTTCCCAAGCAAAAAAGAAAGAGTATTATTCTATATAATACCTCCAAAACGGCAGGAAAAAATGCACTCCAAAGATCTTAAAGGATTTTCAGAATTTCACAAATATCCTGTATTCAATTTCATGAGGCATTAGAAGGGAGAAGAAAAAAAATGTTAATATAAGCTTTGTTTGACCTGGTCTATCCTCATTTTGTAATTGGGACTTCTTTTCTTTTGTGATTTACTTGCTATGGGGTGAAATTCTTCCTGATAAAGTGACTGGAGTTAGCGAGACTTGATACAATAATGTAATTTGAATTTAAACAGCCTATGGACATTGTTCCTAGGTTTTGCTCAGGGTGAATTTCATCACAGTTGCAAAGAGCTCATATAACTCTCTATTAAATAATTGCAACATGAAATTGTTCTATTCTATCTGATTCATTAAGTTTCTTTCTCATTTATTCTTATATTCTTTATTCCACCATATTGTAATTAGTAAATTTTAATTTAGTACACAATTGATTAACAACTTGAACTTGTCAAACGCTTGACACTTGCAATGCATGAAGCCTAAGCTTCATGAAGTGCTGATGGAATCTCAATCAGTGGTTTCATTCAGGTGCTTTTAGAGGTACATAAAGGAGCCATCATATGATTTAAATAATTATAGCTCTTGGTTAATTAGATATTAAGGTAGAAATTACTTCAATATAAATGTTTACCAAGGAGTACACTAATCTAGACACACCATGCAATGCAGAGTGATATTCATGAAAAAGTATTACACTGGCAAATATTTGACACCTATGTCTTTCTGTATGGCATCTCTAATAGCAAGAAAAGATCTAAGATTTTGCAGTACGTTGCATTTCTGTTCAGAAACTACAACAGCAAACAGCACTGGACTTGTCTTTGCTGTGCATTGCGTGAGTAATTGACGCTTGAAGTAGAACACTAGGATAGCAAGATTTTCTTTCTTTTTAATGAAAAATCAAAATAGCTCCTGAAGAGTTCAGTGGCTTAGTCTCTGACATGAGAAATGGACTTTCATAGAGTTTATAAAGGTTCGGAATCCTTGAAAGTAGTGTTCTACGTGCTTTTTGTTAGACAGCCTGACATTCTCTAAAGTCACAAATAAAAATGTAAAGAGAAATTTATATGGTGTTAATAAGTTCTATAGATGTTCAAAAGTTAAAAGTTACTCTGAATTTAGAAACTACAAAGTGGTGTAGCTCCTTGTTTAATGACCACCCATCCCTGCTGGATTTACTCATGTAATTGAGCATTCACAGCGCATCCCCGCAGAGCCTGCAGGCAAGCTGGGAGAACTGGCATCCATGCTGAGTCTAGGTGGTGAGACTGGAAACTCCTGTGCCTCAAAGCAAAAGGTCAGAGTAGGAATTTTTCCTAGTCCAATTGCCTAGACCTGCTGCCAACATGTCCAGAATTGGTGACAGCAATTGTCCTCTGGCTGTCTCTGGACATATTCAGAGCCATCCAGAAATAGGGGCCAGACCAAGTGATGGGTCACAGAAATCCAAAAGGGCTTATATCAGAGAAGTAACAAACTTACATGAATAAAAAGAAGTTGAAAATGAGAAGTTCTGTGATATTCTTCAGTTTTTCAGAGATGAAGTCCATTTATTTTCATGCATTTTCTTTAAGTCTTGGCACGGCTGAAAACAGCATCTCTGCTTGATTTCTGTAAACCAAAGACTGCAATATCCTAATGTACCTGAATCCTAAATTTGTTATTTTCAGGAGTCACAATTTATTATGGATGCCTTTAAATTTACATAGCTGATCTATGAAGACTGATATTGTCTTTTGGAAAATCAGGTCCCTTTTAGTTTAAATTACCATATTCCCCCATACAGAGAGATTAGCACTGCCAAAAAGCTTCTAAAATAAAAAAAAAATGCCAGTTATTTAAAAATGGAAGTGGAGAGTTTGTTTACACAGTGTCTACACAGTAAAAAATTAAGTTATTATTTTAGATTGTTTCAGTCTTGCCAAACATCAACTGTTTTCAACCATAAAAAAGTACAAATCTCAGGTCTAGCTTGCTCAGCTGCATAGTTCTCCACTATCTCCTACAACAGAAGCAAAAAGTCTTTCTATCATTTTTTTAGCCATAGAGCCCAGAATTTTGCCCATCAGAGTCAGCTGGAGTGTTCCCAGCAGGACTTCACAGTGCTTCTCTCCTCTCCTGCTGGAAAGATTCTTGACATTTGCTTCTCATCTCAGCAGATCTTAATTATCTTTCACTTCTTTGGCCTCTCATTTGTATTTTCCAAGCACAAGTGTCCTGTCTGTAGAACTCCTTTTGATGAAAATGTAAAGTTGAGCATGCCTTATGTCTTTTGAATGAGCATTGACTTCCGGTATGACGCATGTCTTTCAGCATATCCTTGCTTGGAACATGTCTGTCTGGGAGTTCTTGATTTACAAAATAGATCTGCAGTGGCATAGGAAGGTGCAGCAAGTAAAGCCATAGGCTTTATAAAGGACTGACAAACAGCTCCTTTCTATTTTAGAAGCTCAATTAATGTACACTGCTTGATGAAAGATGGCATGATATGAAAATTCAGGCAACAGGCTGCTGTCCCAAAGAACTGGAACTGAACTGTTTTTTTCTGCCAAAAATGAGAAAACAACATCAAATTCAAGAAAAATAATTTTTTCATAGAGATCTCACTAAAGAGCTCATGACCAGCTCTGCAGTCTTTGCGTCTGAAGCTAAATTCAGAAGAAGACACAGTCTAAACAAATAAAGGCACTCAAAATACATTGTTTTAAAAAATCAGGTCACAGGTATATCATCAAAGGATACCATTAACATTAACAGCTTAACATGTGAATTTACTGTTTACAATTTTTATCTTTTAAGATTTTATATACAAGCTGTAAGCTTCACCACTCTGGTCATTATATTTCTGAAATATAGGCCCCTTTGACAAGATACACAAAGGCCTGGACTGATCTTGCTTCCTTGAGGCAGCACTACGCTGTGAATTAAGAACTGAATAAAGATTGTTTTATTTCAATGTCTGCAAACTTAAACTAAATGAACTTCTCCTTAATGGAATATGCAGACTTTCTAATTAATAAGAAGCCCAAATAATAACTCGTGCTAAAAATCCTCTGGTATTTGCATTACTATCAAGGTCAGAAAGCAGACTCTAGTGTGAAGAATGGAAATGTCTGTATCTTGCGCTCAAAGACTATCTGCCCTACTGGGCAGCTGTAACAGATGCTGATCCTTGTTAAATTAGGAAGATACTGAACAAAATGTCACAAAAATGCTTCTTGCACTTTGTGAGGACTTGGAAGCACAAATGCACTATGGGTCTTTAGTGGCTCTGCAGTAATTGTGGGAAGAACAGCAGCCGATGTGATGCTGGAAAGAAAGCAGTCAAGAGCAAGAAACATACTGGGATTGAGACAGAGCTTCACATTGCACAAGTCACACTTAAATAAGTGCCAAGAATGACTCTTCAGAGGCTAGTAGCCCAAAGATAGTTGGCTTGTCTTTTAATTTTTAATCATTTTTTTCCAGGCACTTATAAACAATGCCTAATTGTAGGAAAGCTGGGAGGCAATTTTCAACTCCAAAGAGTATGTAAAAGGGTAAAGGAAACTCTCATGTTAATAAGGAAGAACCATGCTCAAGTACAGCCCGGTTCTGAACAGCCTCAAGGGACTTTACAGAAAATAGACTAACAATCCTCAAGCATGATTGTGTTGTGGAAGGAAATTAGGAGAAAAGCAAAGAATGAAAACAGATACTAAAAATAGCAAAGAAAGTAAAAACTAAGCAAGTATGGTGGCTTGACCCTGGCTGGATGCCAGGTGCCCACCAAGCTGTTCTGTCACTCCCCTCCTCAACTGGACCGGGGAAAAAAATACAATGAAAAGTTCACAGGTTGGGATAAGGACGTAGAGATCACTTATCAATTATAGCCACAGGCAAAACAGACTCATCTTAGGGAAATTAATTTAATTTATCGCCAATTAATCAGACTAGGATCATGAGAAATAAGAACAAACCTAAAACCAACTTCCCTCTCTCCTGCTTCTTCCCAGGCTCAGCTTCACTCTCAACTCTTCTACCTCCTCTTCTCGAGCGGCACAGGGAGGTGGGGAATGGGGATTGTGATCCATTCATAGCACTTCATCTCTGCCACTAATTCCAATTGATGCTCTTTCCCTGCTCCAGTGTGGGGTCCCTCCCATGGAATACAGTCCTTCATGAACTTCTTCAACGTGAGTCCTTCCCACGGCCTGCAGTTCTTCATGAACTGCTCTAGCATGAGTCCTTCCCATAGAATACAGTCCATTGTGGGTCACAGCTCCTGTCAGAAGCCGGCTCCAGCACAGGCTGCCCATGGGGTCACAGCCTCCTTAGGGCACCCCCCTGCTCCAGTGTGGGGTCCTCCATGGGCTGCAGGTAGAGATCTGCTCCACCTTGGACCTCTCTGGGCTGCAGGGGCACAGCCTGCCTCACCATGGTCTGCTCCATGAGCTGCAGGGAATCTCTGCTCTGGCACCTGGAGCACCTCCTCCCCCTCCTTCTGCACTGACCTGGCTGTCTACAGAGTTGTTTCTCTCACATATTCTCATTCCTCTCTCTCACAGCTGTTGCACAGCTTTTATTTAACCTTTCTTAAATATGTTATTACAGCTATCAGCTGACTGGCTCAGCTTTGGCAGCAACGGGCTGCTTTTGTAGCCAGCTGCAACTGGCTCTGTCAGGACATAGGAAAATCTTCTGGTGTCTTCTCACAGAAGCCACCCCAGCAGCCTCTCCTGCCTCGGTTACAAAACCTAGTCATGCAAAACCCAAGACAGCAAAAATAAAAATGTTATTGTGGACATATGAAACAGTAAAACAACAGAAATACTTCAGGTAACTTTGACTTTTATGAAATCAGCATTATCCAACAGGGTCATCATTTTACTGCAGATCTTACAATTCTTGGCATGGTTAAACTCCTATTTAGAGAGTGAAGTGTAAGTGCTAGTATGACTATCTTGGCTTTCATTTCTGAAAAATTGTTTCTAGATATTATAGCAAAAAAAATGAAGAAAAAAAAAATTTTGCAGTGAAATCAGTCTCCTAATTCCAGCAAGGTTAACTTGTTATTCCTCAGGGGGTGAGGTGGGGTTGTGTGTGTTGAAAATTTCCAGTTTTTGCAAGATGTTATCAACATTGGTGAGAACTCTAGTAACTATGCTTTAAGTATTGAAATCTATTATTATTACATAACTCTTGAGAGCAAACAATTTTAAACGAATTTCTTCTTTTCCGTACTCTGAGGTAATATTTTGAGAACTATACACAGAAAGGAATAAAACTTTTACACTTTGTTTATAAAAAAATGAAAGAAATGACAAGAGTAAGTGCTGTCCTAGTGGTTCTTAAATAAGGCACATATGTTTACATAAAATACATTAATAAAGACTTCCATAAAGTGCCTGGAAAGGCAGATTCCCTCCTTTGATTTCACTGAAAATCTGTTACATTTCAGTGGGTGGTTCTGTGTTTCAACTTTTTTTTCTAACTCAGAAGACTTGGGACACCACTTCTGAACATCCTTGAAAATGAACTCCTTTTCCTACAGATTTCTAATCACACAAATGCAGGAAACTGTTGTAATAAATGTTCTATAAACAGCCTTGTTTTGATGGATTAGCATTTCTGATTCTTCTAACCTTGCACTGATTTTCTGGCAATAATCTACCTGAAAAAAAGTGAGATAATGTTCTGGAGATTGCTGCTATTTCAATAGCGTCCAAGGAATCCGTTATTCTTTTAAATTGTTCTGAATAAAACTAAGTTAATTAAATCCAATTAAAAAACATTGCTTATAAGGAAAATGTGCTGTTGGTGATTTCCCAGTGTCACAGGGTATCTCTGCACAGAGAAATACATGAACAAAACGAGGAAGACAACCCTTAATCATAAAAGAGACAGGCCTGACCTTGTCTGTCGTTAAAATGAGTCAAGTGCGAGGGAGGATTTCTCAATTGTTTTTTTGTGCATTGCCTATTTCTAGTGTCTTGTCATTCATCTAACAATTAGAAATTCTGTCACTTGCAGTTGCTGCCTAAATCAGTAATTACTTCAAACCATGCTGGTGATTTAACATAGTCTTATCTAAAAAGAATAATTCAAAGGCAGCAGAAGGCTTGTTGGAAAAATAGACATATAAATGTAGTAGCTGAAATCAAACATCTTCAGTGTAGTCTGCATTTGTATGCAGAAAAAGGCCTTCTAATAGCAATAATAGCTTTCAAGATGTATTTACTTACACTTTAATTAGGCAATAAATGTATTATCACAAGGCAGTTCATACTAATTTTGATGACAATAAAACTGTTTGCAACTTTCTTGAAAAGATTAGTTTGCATCCATGCATAATAAATAAATACATGCACATTTTTCTTTTAAATCTTGGTGTTTTCTAAGGGGTGAGGGAATGAATAGGATTTTGCATTTACTTTCATTTAGTCATGTCATGAGAGCTTCAGGAGTATCTGTTTTTCTTGACATGCTACTGTCATCATTACTTTTTTCAAACTCTCCTATTGTGTTTGTTTAACTAAACTAAGGCTTATCTGAACTGCTCAACACCATTAAATATGTTATTGCGCTCCAAGATTTCCACACTGTGTAAACCATTTCTCCTCATACCTGAAGTCATGCCTTCAACTAAATAGAAAAGTTGGGCTGAACTGGCAGCTCTGACTGATGACTGCAAATCCCATCCTTCCTTCCCTCTCACTTTCAAACACCTGCTTTAAATTATTGTTTTCCTGATAGCTATGATGAAAAAAACCACTGGAATGAGGCTGAGCAGATAGGAACAAAACCTGATTTACCAGATTCCCTTTCATAGTCAGCATGAAGAGTTAATGCTAATCAGGTGCTCCAATCCAGTTTGAGGTTTGGTTTATCTGCAGCTGGGGTCACCTCTGAATACATATGACTTAAGGAGATCAGAGGTGGAGGTGAGAACTGGCATTTTGCTGTTCTCTGTACTTTATTTATGTTTGAGGAAAGCTGAAAGCTCAGTTACATGATCTATGGTTGAAGAGTCTGTTCCGTATGCAGGTGTGATTGGTAAAATGAAGCTGGGGGCTTTTTTACTTCAGCAAGAGCTGTGGGCAATTGGTGAAATTAAATTTTTTATTTGAGTTGTCCAAGTTGCGATGTCTATGTTAAATTATAAATCAAGCTCCAAGTAAGCCCATATGACCTGTTTGTATAGACCAAAACCAGTGCAATAAATGCAATCACCTTTTGAGAACTATGCCAATATGTCCCTGTGTCCCTTGTGTGTAGGAAAATATCTTATTTTTGGTTGGGGCAGAATCTTCAATCTACAATAGTTAAGTTGAATACCTAGTGCAGTGAGTAACTAGTTGGGATTTCTCCTTTCAGTCAGAATATCAAATTAATACACTTGAACAAATCTTCACCTTATTTATTTAAAAGATCAATTGTAAGGCAAAGTCCTGAAATGTTCTCTGGCAACAGGAGTTTATTTGAGAAACAGTACAATAAAAAGTGTTCAAAGTCTCTCAGAATTAAAACATGGTCTGGAAAAACATGATCACAAATGATTAACAGAAAATTTCCCTATCTGAGGCAGGACAGGTGGGTGTTAGCCTACAGTATTCCATGTCATTTTAAAATCTTTTCGCTTCTTCTGCTTTATGTGGAGCAGAAAGTGCTAAAAATGCAGTGCAGAAAAGCTCTGGAACATTTATTTTTTATAGCTCTGGTCTTAGAAATAAATAAAAACAGTAGAGGATTAATCCATTGTTTAGAATTCAGTCCAAATGCTACAGGTAGAGGGTTAAGAGAATATAGTTCTATTTTAAATCAATGAGATACAATGATTATAGTGATTCTACCAACAACTGAAAGCATACAGAAGAAAAAAATCATACCTTTAGAGCTAGAGTTAGAATCACCGAGCAGAGCTCTTCTGTTTGGTGGTGTCAGGTACTCAGTTTCCCTGGGGAGATGAGTAATTTTCTGGGAAAGTGCACCAGCACCACTGGAAATCCTGGGCACATTTCAAATCATATTAAGTGCTGCTGGGCACCAGTCCAGACAGGCATGTAGAAGGGAGGAAGGAAAGAGGAAAATGTGTGGAGGAGAGGCCTAGCTACAGAGCAAGATATAACGAGTTCAGCTGGATATTACTGCTCTTTACACTGTTAGAGTAACCCAGACGCAACAAGCATGGACCTTAATAAAACGTTCATTAAAAAAATACAAGAATTCTCAACCTTTACAAGTAACACAGCGGTTTTACAGCCAAAGATGACAGCTGTTGTGAGCAGAGATCTGAAAGGGAAGGGCTGAACAGAAAACTTAAGAGGGAAGGAAACTAACAGAAATGTGAAACTGGGAAATAATGCGGTAAAGATAGACAGTCATCTCCTGTTAATAACCCTGTCTCCTTCTACCAAGGTGAACTTCTTCATAGCTATTCTAAAGTCTTGGATTCTTGTCTTTGGAATATTTTGCCTTGCCTGTATGATAGCAAGTCCCACCTTCCCCTCTTGCTGTTCTACAGCATGGTGTTTTGGACAGTAAAGGAGAAAAATATGGCTGGCTGAGAAAGAATCTGAACTTTGATCTCTGGTCTCTAACATTACATCCTTAGCCACCAGACTCCTACACGAAAGGAAAGTACTTTTGCCAAGAGCACAAGAACATGGCACCTGGACTCGGGTTCATCACATTCACTAAGGTATATATGCCAGCATAACAAATCCCACTCCTACAGCCTGTTCTGGAGACTGAAAACATCAACACCTCATTTATAATCTGGTCCTATGTCAGAATATGAAGCACCACCTCTAGGACTACTTACGTTTCTTCTTCTTGGCTTCTTACCCAAAATTTAAGTAGCTGAAGTTGAGAGGAACTTAATTTCAGTTGTTAAATGGTTTGAATTTTTTTGGAAGACTACCATGTTTTTGAATATCCAGTCTTCCATGTCCATATGTAAGTATCTAATCCAGTAGTCTGACACAGAAAATGTCTTTATTAGTTTGAAACTGGGAGATGATGTGAACTCTGTTCTAACATAACTCAAGGAAATAGGTAAATACCAGGGAAGAGTTGTTAAAGGTCTCCCCTTTGTCAAGGAAAGTCATGCCTTAGAATTTTCTTTGAAGAAGCGAGCAATAGAGGACAGAGGAAATGCTGTGTATGCAGTCACTTCAGTTTGAACAAATTATTCAACACAACCATCCACCAAATACTCCTGAAGAAAAGAGAGTGGTAAAGTATGGAATGGAAAATCCTTTAATGAATTAAGAACTACACAAAAGATAGACAATGGATGGCAAGACAAAGTAATCAGGGTTTTGAATAATTTTAACGAAGCTGGGAGATCAGCAGGGGAATTCTACAGAGATTTGTGCTGAGGCTCATGTAGGTCAGCAAAATTTTACAGGTTAGGCAAAGAGGAAGAATAATGAATTCAGAAATTGAGTGATAATAAACATTATTCAGGTAGGAAATATGAAAACTGATTGTGCAGAACTGCAGAAATATCTTATGACATTAAACAACTATGCAATAAATTTTTCTGAAAATATAAGTGAAATTATGTACATAGAAGAAAATAATCCTAAAATTGCTGGACTTCTGACCTGTTATGAGTCAGGAATCTGTGTGATGAGAGATTTTGGACAGAGTAGGCATTTCCGTGAGAATGTACTCTGAATAACAGTCAGAATAACAAGCAAAATGTTGGAAACTATATTGAATTCTTTATACTGCAAGAGGGACTGCTGAGGTAAGACATGACAGAGTTCTGTAAATAGCATGATAGAAGTGAATTGTTCTTTCTTCTAACACAGGAATGAAATCTATTACTTTTTAGAGTGGAATAAAACAAACAAACAAACAAACAAAAACAAAACAAAAAGGCGCAAAACCAGATGCAAAACAAAAGGACATGTGCCTTTACAAAGTTAAGCTACAGAATTGATTGCTGCCATTTATTTACTTGGGTTCAGAAAGTAACAGAAAAAGATTCTTAAAAAAAATCTATTTAAAGCTATTTAGTACAAAAAGTTCTTTGTCAGTAAGCTATGGCCTGCTATAGGCTGGGGTATTACTCAAGAGAAATTTTCTCTCCTGCACTATTCTGTAGACATTTCCTATTTGACAGTGTTCAGGGTACTAGGCTAGATGAACTTTTAGTTTGATCTCACTTTTTTACAAATCTCATCCATATGAAAACTAGGTATTTCATGTAACATCAAGGAGTCTATATCTGATTGATTGAATCTTGGCCACTGAAATTGAACTGAGTAAAACAAAATTTCTGTTTCTCAGGTTTGATCCTCTCCCATCTATGACAACTAAAATGTCACAGTTCAGCAGAACAGAGCAGCACTTCTAGGGATGAATAGCAATAATGATCAACCTGGTCTAGTGGATGATGTCCCTGTTCATGGCAGGGGGGTTTGAACCAGATGATCTTTAAGGTCCCTTCCAACACTTACCATTCTATGATTCTATGATTCTATGAAATAAGAGAAAGTTGATAGTATGATGATCTTTGTAGTTTTGGGGTTTTTTGTCTTTTCTGCTCACTTAGCCCACTGCAGGGAAATTGTTTCCTCTGCAGGCGTACCCTGGACATTTCAAGTCATTTCACTTCGGTGTAGTCTGAAGAGTAGTTTGACTAAATGAAATTACGATATACAAATATTCGGCAGGGTAGGTCTTGCATGCAGATGTTCTGATTGCTGCTAGCAATTTGGCACTCCAATGTATATTTATTGTGTAGGTGTATCTCTTCTCGTGTATGTAGTGGATAAGGAGTCTTCTACCCCTAGAGACTGTGACAAGTGTATTCAAACTGAGTGGGTTAGTTAAAGGAGTCACAAAGAGTTTCTTCATGAACATAGTTGAATTAAAGTTAAGTATGCTACTTGTTCGAATATCTCATTTGATTCTGAACTTCGAAACAGAGCTACATGGAATGCTTAACAGTAGAGTGATGTCTTTCACTGTTACTGGGTTTTTTTCAGAGGGACTCGAATTCAATTAGTCAAGAGTCTTAAGGCTCCAAGAGTGTGGCTTTAGTGATGACTTTTAAATTTTATTTCCTATTTAGATTTTCTCAAAAAGGGAAGAGAGAAACCCTGCAAAAGTGAATGAAGGATTCACAAATTATAGTGATAGCCTTCAATCGAGACATTAATATTTACAAATAATTCCCATCAACTTTTTTTCTGATATGTTGTTCTCTTTTCTATCTTTATTTAACCCTATGGAGTCAAAAGAATTTTTATCTGATTTAAAATAGATGACTAACAGTCCTCTTTCTGTACCCCTCTATTCGTGTTTTCTCTCTTACTCATAGCCATTAAAAGCTCTTTCAGACTCTGACTACTCAAAATATCGTCCTGACTTTTCCCACTGGAATATCTTCTGCCACTTTCAATGTTCTTGTCTTTCATCTGCCCAATGCCCAATACTTTGATTCTTACTCTGATCCCAAAAACAAGCATCTGAAGTGTCGAAGACTGGAAGAAGCACTAAAGAAGGAAGAGAGTGCAAGTGTGAGCTAAATAAGGAGGTTCAGAATCGGCTCAGTTTGAGGAAGAAAGTGAATGGAGAATTAGGGTTTCCTATGCTGTGGGAGACCCAATTAAACTCCAACTTCTCCACAGGTCATCTAAGTGACATTTGCAAGTTGATTAACTCCATATCTTCATAGGCACTGAAGTGTTGCAGTCCTCCAAATTTATGTTTAAAATCTCAATTAGTTGTTAGCGTGAACTGTGTGTCCCTTGTACAAAGCACAAAGGAACAGCTGCATAAGCTATGCAAGCAAGGCAGGCAGAAGAAAGGGAGCGCAGGTTAGATGTATGCCTCTTTCAACATAGGATGTTTAGTCATGAACTCTCAGCTATGGAGATGGACTCCTCCACAGGCAGTTGTTCCTCATAAGTGGGATTGTAGTCAAGGCCACACTCATTTCAGGAGTTGAACCAACTCACATATCCTTACCTACCTCTGAATAACAGATATTCTTTTGTCATAGTGCTGCTCAGGGGATGCAAAAAGCTCACGTATTGGTTTTCTCCTGCCTGATTCAGCAAGTTTAAGACTCTGCCTTAGCTCTTAGCAGCTTTGAGTATGTACGCTCTGGCAGAAGAAATTCAGGGACCAAGACCATAGACCAGTAGGTGTATACAGATAGACATACCAGAAGTAAGGGAAGTGTGAATAGTGAGCGTGAGCACTAACTTCCTGTGTTTAGCACTTCTTACTGCAGCAGTTCCTTGGCTTTTTTTACCACTCCAACTGGCTCTACCACCAAGCACTGTGGTAATAGAACAATCAATGCCACTTGGCCTCCGTGGTCCTCAGTTGGTTCTGATCCCTTTTATTTGGCAGTATGAATAGATTCCTCAAGGCCTTAGGTGAACGTAGCTTTTTAGGATGCTTGTGGCATCTAAATAGTGGTTAAGGGTACCCCAGGCATCACTAGCTTAGCTAAGTTAATCTCCCTCTCTGCTCTCTGGAGAAAGTTAGGAATCTGGAGAAGCAATTCAGATCTTTGTGACTTTACTTCTCTCCTGCTTTCTGTAAACTGCAGGAGGGAGCTGAAGTGAGTAACCACCTAACCTCACCCAATTCACTAAATGTCAAGATTTGGGCCCCAGATCCTCTTGGGGGGTAATTTCCTTGCTCATGCTAGCACTGAGGACAAATGTGTATGTAGCTATAAGAAGCAGAGTGACTGTCAATAGAGCAGAGAATTAATGTCATGCATGTATTTAAGGATTAAATATTATAACATTTGGTAAAGAGACCAGGGCTCTTACTCTGTGTCTTCACCTAGCATAAAAGCCACTGGGATCTTTTTGCTGATATAAGGACCTGATCATTTATTCCTTTTTAGAGTTTTCCACTTCATTTACTCCAGTCTTGGAACCTGCCTGTTCTCCTTTGGAGATGTGGAACAGAAGATCCAGGTTTCTTGCTTAAAACATGCATGAACTAAACTGTTCTTACAAAATATACTAATAACAGTTTAAAAAAAATACTGTAATCCCAGTAGCTAAGGATAAGTACTTATTTTAATTATTCATTAAGGAAAAAACCCATAAAAGTTCTGAGTAAGAACATTACACAAAATACAGTTTAATTAACATAATACTCCCTATTTCAAAATTGCAGGGTGTGGACAAAATATTCCACACTACCCAGGCTGCGTGTTCTAGACTTTCATCACGTTCAAAGCATCACCCTGGCAAATGGTAAAGAAACTGCATCCTAATTCAGCTCTTTGTGAGGACAGTGGTGAAAACTCCCACTTTTTTTGTTGGAGTTGTGGTTTTGTTTTAATTTGTGTGTCATTTCTTTTGCATGTTTCATAAGCTCTACCAACACCTACAGCTAAAGGTACAAATAACAACCTGCAATCTAGTGACTTCTAAGACAGTGTTTAACACTGAAAACCTTGGAAGAACGCACTACTCACCTGAGTGACTTTTTCCAAGGAGTTGCCATCCCTAAAACTTTTTGTGTGGAATGACTCTTTCCTAAAGTTCTAGCTATGAAAAGTATGCAGAGTCAAGACAGGCAAAGAAAGTAATTAAAATCTTGCACCAGTGCAGGTCAACAGCTCCCCATGGGCTGGGCCAGGGGCTGATGTCACGGAATTGGGCTGGAACGGGGACCTGGGTCATGGGCAAGGTGGAGAAGGCTCCAGGAGGAAGTGGACAGGGACAATAAAGCCTATCAATGCCCTCAGGATCCTGACAAACAAACAACTGCAGACCTTCACAGACCTCCTTTTGGTTTAGTTCCAGGATTTAGAGCAGACACCATCCTCTGTGCTGCAATGACCTCCCTGTGTGCGAAGTGACCCTCCACTGTTCCTCTCCCACCTCACACCTGGGAGCATCTCACTTATGTTGAAATGGACAGGGGAAGGGAAACAAGACTGAAACATCATCTGGAAACTTCACAACCCCAACAATAAGCATGAAGTGCAATGAAAAAGAAACAGAAGCGAGTGCAAGGCTCTCAGTGATGAAGATGAAGAATCTTCCCCAGTGTGAAGAGCCTTTGCACTCAAAACCCAGTAAAATATCTGGATTCATTTGATCACTCTGCCTCACAGAATTACAGAATCACAGAACCACAGAATGGTAGGGGTTGGAAGGGACCTCTGTGGGTCATCTAGTCCAACCCTCCTGCCGAAGCAGGGTCACCTACAGTAGGCTGCACAGGACCTTGTCCAGGCAGGTCTTGAATATCTCCAGAG